>Ga0114129_10015733_pt1 | contig 10755 bp, 5 predicted proteins | sample RhiMetdeltSRZDD1_FD_80071 | JGI IMG/M metagenome (GOLD analysis project Ga0114129, IMG submission 80071) | Populus rhizosphere microbial communities from Tennessee, USA - Rhizosphere MetaG P. deltoides SRZDD1 (version 2) (version 2) | ecosystem: Host-associated > Plants > Roots > Rhizosphere >... | reverse complement strand
TCGCAGCCTCTCTTCCGGACCTGATCACCACTGGTATGTTGAGACGTCAACCCGCCAGGCCCCGACATGTCCGTGACTCTGCCGGAGTCGCTGGCACCGCGCCGCGCCCCCACGCTCGAACAGGTCACCGTCGCCAAGGTGACCCGGCGGCTCCTGCCGTTTCTCTTCCTTCTCTATATTGTCTGCTTCCTGGACCGCGTGAACGTCGGCTTCGCGGCCCTCGAGATGAATCGGGACCTTGGCTTCAGCCCGGCCGTCTACGGCTTCGGCGCCGGCATCTTCTTCCTGGGTTACGTGCTCTTCGAGGTGCCCAGCAACCTCATTCTGGTCCGGATCGGGGCCCGGGTCTGGATCGCCCGCATCATGATCACGTGGGGAGTCCTAGCCGCGGCCATGATGTTCATTCGCGGCCCCGCCAGCTTCTACACACTCCGCTTTCTGCTCGGCCTGGCCGAAGCTGGCTTCTTCCCTGGAATGATCTATTACCTGTGCCGATGGTTTCCGGCTCGGGAGCGGGCGCGCGCGATCGCGACGTTCATGATTGCGATCCCTCTCTCCGGCGCCGTCGGTGGCCCCATCTCGGGCGCGCTGCTGGGTCTCACCGGCCATCTCGGGCTCGCCGGTTGGCAATGGCTGTTCCTTCTCGAGGGGCTGCCGGCCGTGGCGCTCGGCTTCGTCGTCCTTGGCTACCTGACCGACCGGCCCGAAGATGCCGACTGGCTCACGCCGGCCGAGCGAGACTGGCTCAGCACCCATCTCGTTGCCGAGCGTGAGCACTGCGAGCGGCGCCACGGATTGAGCCTGATCCAGGCCCTCTCCAGCCGGACCGTTTGGCAGCTGGCCCTGCTCATCTTCCTCGCCGAGGCGTTCGGAAGCTACGTGCTGGGTCTCTGGCTGCCCCAGATCGTGCGGGACTTCTCGGGAGCAAGCGACTTCAAGGTGGGTCTGTTGGTGTCCGTGCCTTACGTCATCGCCGCTGGAGCGATGGTGCTGACGGGAGCTCATTCGGACAGGAGCGGCGAGCGCCTGCTGCACATCGCAGTGCCGGCGGCCGCTGCGGCGCTCGGCTTCCTCGCCAGTGCCTATCTGCGCTCGCCGGGACTCATCGTGCTCGCGCTGTCTGTGGCAGCGGCCGGCACTTACGGCAGTCAGGGTCCGTTCTGGAGTCTCCCGTCCAGCTTCCTGACCGGCAGTGCGGCAGCCGGGGGCATTGCGCTGATCAACTCGCTGGCCAACCTGAGCGGCTTCCTCGGCCCCTACTCGATCGGTCTCCTCAAGGGCGCGACGGGGAGCTTCCATAGCGGGCTCATCCTGCTCGCGCTAGTGCCCCTGGGAGGAGCGATGCTGGCGCTCGGGCTGCGCAGAAACACGGTGCTCTCGCAACCGTCGCACACCGACTTTTGACTTCGTTCGCGGTTGGCTTGGGCGGACCTAGTAGGAGGGCGAGGGAGCCGGATCGGACGGCGGGCGTGCCCCCTAAGCTCATGACGATCGGGCTCGCGGCCGCGGCGCAGGGGTGCCAACGAAGAAGCCACGCGCGCTGAGATCCTCGTCGATCTCGGGCCAGTGTACACCCTCGCCGTCGCCGATGACGTGCCATCTCACCCGCTGCTCGGGTGTCGCTCGCTCCAGCCGCCAAGACCAACCGAGAGGCAAACTGATCTGGCGACCGTCAGTGAACGCGGCTGTAATCCAGCGGTCGGTTACTTCGACGTCAACTATCCGGGGGTATTCACCTTCCGCAATGCTCATCACGCCTCTTCTAGTAGGGCCAGATGCTCTAGTATAAGGCGCTCAATGATTCTGAAAGAGTCAGATTAACGCGATCCGGTGCGCATCTGACAGGACCCGTCTAGCATTCGCCTGGTTTGCGACCCGACGATTCAGCTACTTGAGGAAATACAGAATGGAAACCCGCCAGCTTGGCCGATCCGGCCCCCGCGTCTCTGCCATCGGCTTTGGCGCCATGAGCATCGGCATTGCCGATACCTACACCAGCAGCGTGCACGACGACGAAGCCGCCGTCACCCTGATACACCGAGCCCTCGACCTGGGCGTGACCTTCATCGACACCGCCGACATCTACGGCGTCTCGGAGCTCCAGGTTGGCAAGGCGCTCAAAGGCCGGCGCGACGGCGTCGTCCTCGCCACCAAATTCGGATTTGTGCAGGGCAGCTCCCGCCAGGCTATCGACGGCAGCCCCGCCTACATCCGCCGTGCCTGCGACGAGTCATTGAAGCGCCTCGGCGTGGACCACATCGATCTCTACTATCAGCACCGGGTCGATTCCAAGGTTCCCATTGAAGACACGGTTGGCGCCATGGCCGATCTGGTTCGGCAGGGGAAAGTCCGGCACCTCGGGCTCTCGGAACCGAGCCCGGCCACATTGCGGCGAGCGCACAAGGTTCATCCCATCGCCGCCGTGCAGAACGAGTACTCCCTCTGGACCCGGGATCCCGAGGAAACTCTGCTGCCCACGCTCCGCGAGCTGGGGACCGCGCTCGTCGCCTACAGCCCGCTCGGCCGAGGATTCCTGGCCGGCCGCTTTACCAAACCCGAGGACTTGGCAGCGGATGACTGGCGTCGCAACAACCCGCGTTTCCAGGGCGACAACTTCCGGAAGAACCTGGCGCTGGCGGATCGGGTGCGAGAGCTGGCCGAAGCAAGAGGCTGCACGCCTGCCCAGCTCGCGCTGGCCTGGCTCCTCCAGCGACATGATGATGTCATCCCCATTCCCGGCACGAGCAGCATTAAGCGGCTGGAGGAGAACGTGGGCGCAGTGGGCGTTCGGCTCTCGGTGGATGATCTGAGACACATCGAGGAGATCGCGCCCAAAGGCGCGGCTGCCGGCGAGCGCTACAACCCAGAGATGCTCGCCCTGACCAACCGGTAGGAATCAAAGCGATGGGCGCGGTCTGGCGACCGCGCCCCCGCGCCGCCCCACCTCGTCCGCCTCGAGCTTTCCAACGCCTTAACCCCCTCATCCCCATATACAGGGGAGCCGCGTCCCACTGACGCGCCCCGCGTTGCTCAAACGGTTGTCTACCAGGAGCTTCGGTGATTCGACTGCCCGACGCACTACCCGGCTTGGCCGCTCTGACAGCGTCCTGCGCCCTGTTGGCACTCGGCGCCTGCACCCAGAAGCGAACGCGACCGGAGAACCCGCCCGTTCCGGTCTCGCTCGCGGCCGTGCGGCGCACCAACGTGCCGTACACCACCGCGGCCAACGGCATCGTCACCCCGCTCCAGACCGCCACCGTCGCACCGCAGGTGGACGGCATCATTACCCAAGTCACCTTCCGCGAAGGCCAGGAAGTGACCGCAGGCCAGATCCTGTTCCAGATCGAGGCCAGCCCATACCTCGCGGCTTACCGGCAGGCAGTGGCCGCGCTGGCTCGCGACAGCGCCACCGCGGTGAACGCGCGCCGAGAGGTGTTCCGCTACGACTCGCTCGAAGAGAAGGAGTTCGTCACCCACGAACAGGCCGACCAGGTCCGCGCCACCGCCGCGTCGGCCGACGCCACCGTGAAGGCGGACCAGAACGCCGTCGCCTCGGCTCGATGGAGCCTCGACAAGACCTCGATTCGCGCTCCCATCTCGGGACGCACCGGAGGCCTCCTGGTCCGCACCGGCAACGTCGTTCACGCCGCGAGCGGCACGCCGCTGGTGGTGATCAATCAGATCCGCCCGATCCTGGTCCGATTCCCGGTGCCCGGAAGCGAGCTTCCGCTGATCCAACGCTACGGCGCGGGCAACGGGCTTCCCGTCACCGCCATACCCGGTCGCTCCCCCGCGGAGACCGCATCCGACACGACGCTCGGCGGCGGCGCCGGAGCAATCGGCCCACCCAACGATCCGCCGCCGCCCAAAACGCTGGGCGCCGCGCCGGCCGCCACCCAGGGCACCCTCACGTTCATCGACAATGCGGTGGACACCACGACCGGCACCGTGATGCTCAAGGCGAGCTTCGCCAATCAGCAGGGTATCCTCTGGCCCGGCGAGTTCGCCTCGGTGTCGCTGCGGCTGTTCGTCGAGCCCAACGCGCTCGTGGTTCCCGCCGATGCGGTGCTCACCGGACAGTCAGGGACGTACGCCTACGTGGTGGACTCGACCAAGGCCGCCCGGCAGCAGAAGGTGACAGTGGAGCGCATCGCCAACGGGCTGGCCGTGATCTCGGCAGGATTAAAGGAAGGCGAGCGAGTGGTGACCACCGGCCAGTCCCGGCTCACACCCGGAGCCAAGGTGATCGCCGCCCGGTGAGCCCCACCGGCCTCTTCATCCGCCGGCCGGTCATGACGACGCTGCTCATGGCCGGCATTCTGGTCTTCGGTATCGTCGCCTACCGGCGGCTCCCGGTGAGCGACTTGCCCACGGTCGATTACCCCACGATCACCGTCAGCGCGAGCCTCTCGGGCGCGAGCCCGGAGACCATGGCCGCGACCGTGGCAACTCCACTCGAGAAGTCGTTCTCCGCGATCGCAGGAATCGACAACATCACCTCGATCAGCAGTCTCGGCACGACCCAGATCACGCTCCAGTTCGGGCTCGACCGCGACGTGGATGCCGCGGCCCAGGACGTGAACGCGGCGATCTCACAGACGCTTGTGAACTTGCCGCCGAACATCGTCCCGCCCTCCTATCGCAAGCAGAACCCGGCAGCAGCGCCGATCCTCTTCATGGCGCTCACCTCGCCGGACCTGCCGCTCTCGACCCTCGACGAGTACGGCGAGACGACCATCGCGCAGCGACTCTCGATGGTCGAAGGCGTGGCCCAGGTGGCGGTGTACGGGTCCCAGAAGTACGCGGTGCGAATCCAGCTCGACCCGAGCCAGCTCGCTAGCCGCGGACTCGACGTGAACGGAGTGGCGCAGGCGGTTCGCTCCGAGAACGTGACCCTGCCGACCGGCGTCCTGTATGGCCAAAACCGAACCCTCACGGTGCAGGCCACCGGCCAGCTCGCCAACGCCGCGGCGTTCCGGCGTCTGGTGGTCGCCTACCGGAACGGCGCGCCGGTGCATCTGGGCGAGCTGGGCAACGTGCTCGACGACGTGCAGGACAACAAGGCGGCGAGCTGGTACAACGGCGACCGTGCGATTCTCCTCGCGGTGCAGCGTCAGCCGGGCACCAACACCGTGGCCGTCGCCACAGCGGTCAAGCAGACGCTGGCCGAGATCGAGCGGGAACTGCCGCCCTCGGTGAAGGTCAACATCCGCTACGACCGCTCGGTCTCGATCGAGGCGGCGGTGCACGACGTCCGGTTCTCGCTGGTGCTCGCGCTCGCGCTCGTGGTGCTGGTGATCTTCCTCTTTCTCCGGAACGTGGTCGCGACCGTCACCCCGAGCCTCACCCTGCCCATGGCGATAGTGGGCACGTTCTCGGTGATGGCGCTGCTCGACTTCAGCCTGGACAACCTGTCGCTCATGGCGCTCACGCTCGCGGTCGGGTTCGTGGTGGACGACGCGATCGTGATGCTGGAGAACATCGTGCGCCACCTGGAGCAGGGGAAGCCGCCGATGCAGGCAGCGCTCGACGGCGCGAGCGAGGTCGGCTTTACCATCGTGTCCATGACGCTCTCGCTCGCGGCAGTGTTCATCCCGCTCCTCTTCATGGGCGGCATCGTGGGCCGGCTGTTTCGCGAGTTCGCCATCACGATCACGGCTGCCATCCTGGTTTCAGGCGTCGTCTCGCTCACGCTCACGCCCATGCTCTGCAGCCGGTTCCTGAAGCCGGAGCGCGAGATCCGCCACGGACGCGGGTTCCACCTGAGCGAGCGGGTCTTTCAGCGGACGCTCGCAGGTTACGAACGGAGCCTGGGCTGGGTGATGCGGCATCGTCCGTTGACGCTGGTGTTCTCGGTGATCTGCCTGGCGCTCACGGTGGGCCTGTTCATCATCGTTCCCAAGGGGCTGTTCCCGAGCGACGACACCGGTCTCTTGCAGGGAACCACCGAAGCGGCACAGGGCGTGTCGTTCGCCGAGCTGGTGCGGCTCCAGCAGAAGGCAGCCGCCCTGGTCCTGGCCGACACCAACGTGGAGGGCTACCTGTCTTCGGTCGGGGCGGGGGGTCCCGCGGGCGCGGCGAATCAAGGCCGGCTCTTCATCGCCCTCAAGCCGGCTGGGAAGCGCCTGCCGGCAGACCGGGTGGGCGCCGAGCTGTCGCGGAAGCTGGCTCACATCCCGGGGCTCAGCGTCTTCATCCAGAACCCGCCCAGTATTCGGATCGGTGGTCGGACCTCGAAGGCGCTCTATCAGTTCACGCTGCAGAGCAACGACGTCGCGGCGCTCTACAAGAGCGCGCAGCAACTCCTGCCCAAGCTGCGACAGTTGCCGCTCATCACCGACGTTACCACCGACATGCTGAACGCGAACCCGCTCGTCACGGTGCGGATCGACCGCGACCGGGCCAGTGCGCTGGGCGTGACACCGGCCGCGATCGAGCGCGCGCTCGCGAACGCGTACAACAGCCAGCAGGTGTCGACCATCTACACGACGAGCAACGAGTACTGGGTGCTGATGGAGGTGATGCCGAAGGCGCAGCTCGACGCCAACGCGCTGGCTCAACTCTACGTCGAGGGGTCCAACGGGAACCTGGTGCCGCTGGCCCAGGTCGCCGACTTCGAGCGCGGCGTTGGCCCGCTCAGCATTGCCCACTCGGGCCAGCTCCCCTCCGTGACGATCTCCTTCAACGTCCCACCCAACGGATCGCTGGGCGCGGCGGTGGATGCGGTGAGTCGGATCGCGCGGCAGACGCTTCCGGGCCGAATCACGACCGGCTTCTCCGGTACTGCTCAGGCATTCGAATCCTCGCAGCAGGGTCTCGGCGCACTCCTCCTGGTCACGGTGTTCGTGATCTACGTGATCCTCGGCATCCTGTACGAGAGCTTCATTCACCCGATCACGATCCTGACCGGGCTTCCGTTCGCGGCCTTCGGTGCGCTGCTCGCGCTGGCGGTCACCCACGTCGAGCTCGATGCCTATGGCTACGTCGGCCTGATCATGCTGATCGGGATCGTGAAGAAGAACGCGATCATGATGATCGACTTCGCGGTGGAGGGTGAGCGGCGGGAACGGCTTACGCCGGCCGAGGCGATCGTGCGGGCTGCGATCGTGCGCTTCCGGCCGATCATGATGACTACGGTGTCGGCCATCGCCAGCACCCTGCCGATCGCGATCGGCATCGGAGCGAGCGCAGCCTCCCGGCGTCCGCTCGGCGTCGTCGTGGTCGGCGGGCTCGCGGTCTCCCAGATCGTGACGCTTTACGTGACGCCCGTCTTCTACACCTATCTCGACGACCTGCAGGCCTGGCTGGGCCAGCGCATGGCCCGCCTGCGCTGGGGCGGCGGGGAGCCTGCCGTCGAGCGTCCCGCACTCTCCGGCAGCTGAGCCATGAACATCACCACCCTCTTCATCAAGCGGCCGGTCATGACCAGTCTGGTCATGATCGCCATCCTGTTCTTCGGGATCATGGCCTACCGGCGGCTGCCGGTGAGCGATCTGCCCAACGTGGACTACCCCACGATCACGGTCACCGCGAGCCTGCCGGGCGCGAGCCCGGCGACGATGGCAGCGACGGTGGCGACCCCGCTCGAGAAGCAGTTCTCGACCATCGCGGGGATCGACAACATGACCTCCACGTCGAGCCTGGGGCAGACTCAGATCGTGATCCAGTTCTCGCTCGATCGGAACATCGACGCGGCGGCTCAGGACGTTCAGGCCGCGATCACTCAGACGCTGCGGACGCTGCCGCAGGGGATCATCCCGCCGTCGTACCAGAAGACCAATCCGGCAGACGCGCCGATTCTCACCCTCGCGCTCACGTCGGATGCGGTGCCGCTCTCCACCCTCGACGAGTTCGGTGAGACCACCATCGCGCAGCACCTCTCGATGGTGAGCGGGGTCGCGCAGGTGCTGGTCTACGGCGCCCAGAAGTACGCGGTGCGCATTCAGCTGGATCCGGCCCAGCTGGCGTCGCGCGGGCTGGGACTGGAGGACGTAGCGACCGCCGTCGGCAACCAGAACATCAATCTGCCCACGGGCGTGCTGTGGGGGCCCAAGACCGCGCTCACGGTCCGGGCGACCGGTCAGCTCGAGAACGCCGACGCATTCCGCGACCTGATCGTGGCTTACCGGAACGGCGCGGCCGTGCATTTGAGAGAAGTCGGGCGGATCAGCGATGACGTGCAGAACAACAAGACGGCGAGCTGGTACGGCCAGTCACGCGGGATCGTGCTGGCGGTGCAGCGGCAACCGGGGACCAACACGGTCGCGGTCGCGGAGCGGGTGCAGGCGGCGCTGCTGCAGGTCCGGCAGGAAATCCCGCCCGGCGTACGAGTCGAGACGCTCTACGACCGGTCCGAGTCCATCCAGGCCTCGGTCCACGACGTGACCTTCACGCTCGAGCTGACGCTGGCGCTGGTCGTGATGGTGATCTTCCTCTTTCTCCGGAACCTCTCGGCGACCGTCATTCCCAGCCTGGCGCTCCCGATGTCGATCATCGGGACGTTCTCGGTCATGTATCTGCTTGGCTACAGCCTGGACAACCTCTCGCTCATGGCGCTCACGCTCGCCGTGGGATTCGTGGTGGATGACGCCATCGTGATGCTGGAGAACATCGTCCGGCACCTCGAGATGGGAAAGCCCAAGCTCCAGGCGGCCATCGACGGCGCCGCCGAGGTTGGGTTCACCATTCTGTCGATGACGCTGTCGCTGGCGGCGGTGTTCATCCCCATCCTGTTCATGGGTGGGATCATCGGGAAGCTGTTCCACGAGTTCGCGGTCACGATCGGGGTGTCGATCCTGGTCTCGGGCTTCGTCTCGCTCACCCTGACGCCGATGCTCTCGAGCCGATTCCTTCGCCAACAGCATGCCGAGCGCAGGGGCCAACTGTACGAGATCACCGAGCGAATCTACAACCGCACACTCGAGCGCTACCGGCGGAGTCTCGAGTGGATCATGCAGCACCGCGGAGCCACGCTGGCCTTTTCGCTCGTCATTCTGGTTGCGACTGCCTGGCTCTTTTGGATCATCCCCAAGGGCCTGTTTCCGACCGACGACACGGGCCAGCTCCTGGCGACCACGGAGGCAGCGGAGGGCGTCTCGTTCGACGCGCTGGTGGCAGCGCAGCAGCAGGTCGCCGCGACCGTCGGGCGCGATCCCGGCGTTCGGTCGGTGACGTCGTCGGTGGGGACGACCGCGGCGGCCAATCAGGGCCAGCTCACCATCGATCTCAAGGCCATCGCGGTGCGGCGTCGGAGCGCCGATCAGATCGCGCGGGACCTGACCAAGGCAGTCCAGGCGGTGCCCGGTATCACCGTGTACGTGCAGAACCCTCCGGCGATATCGATTGGGGGGCTCGCTTCCAAGAGTCTCTACCAGTACACGCTCCAGAGCGGCGACATCGCGACCCTCGATCGCTCTGCCCGCGCGCTCGAGGCTCGGCTCCGCAAACTGCCTCAACTGACCGACGTCACAAGCGATCTCCTGATCGAGAGCCCACAGGTCACGGTGGACATCGACCGCGAGCATGCTGGCCAGCTGGGCGTCTCGGCCACCGAGATCGAGAATACCCTCTACGACTCCTTCGGGCAGCGGCAGGTCTCCACCATCTACACCTCCACCAACGAATACTGGGTGGTGATGGAGCTGCTGCCGCAGTTCCAGCGGGATGTGCCCTCGCTCGGCTCGCTCTGGGTCCGCGCAGCGAACGGCACGCTGGTTCCGTTGAGCGCCGTGGCGACCTTCAATGTTGGAGTGGGGCCGGTCACGGTGAACCACTCGGGCCAGCTGCCCTCGGTGACAATCTCGTTCAATCTGGCGCCCAAGGTATCGCTCGGCACCGCGGTCGCCGCGGTGGAGCACGAGGCAGCCCAGGTCCTGCCGCCGGCAGTGGCCGCGAGCTTCTCGGGGACAGCGCAGGCGTTCATGAACACACAGCATGGGCTCGCACTGCTGTTGGTCCTCGCTGTGTTCGTGATCTACGTGATTCTCGGCGTGCTGTACGAGAGCTTCGTTCACCCGGTGACGATTCTCACGGGGCTTCCCTTCGCAGCGTTCGGAGCTCTGGTGACCCTGATGGCGTGCGGGCTCGACCTCGACGTCTACGGCTTCGTCGGGATAGTGATGCTGATCGGGATCGTGAAGAAGAACGCGATCATGATGATCGACTTCGCGCTCGAGGCGGAGCGGGGCGGGGCCCGGACCCCCGAGCAAGCGATCCTGGAAGCGGCGAGCGTGCGTTTCCGCCCCATCATGATGACCACGATGGCGGCGCTGATGGGTGCGCTGCCGATCGCGGTGGGGTGGGGTGCCGGCGCCGCGACTCGACGTCCGCTGGGCGTCGCGGTGGTGGGTGGGCTCGCGTTCTCGCAGCTGGTGACGCTGTACGTGACGCCGGTGTTTTACACGTACTTCGACGAGCTGCAGCAGCGACTCTTTCGGCGAAAGCAGCTGCGCGCGGAGACGGGGGGCGAGGAGGTTGCGCCGGCGACGGCATAGCCGCGGCTTCTGTGAGATCGCGCTCGCGCCAGAGCGGAAGCCCCTGGCGGGCGCTGCAGAGCCCGACCGCCGGAACCCGGGGCCTTCCTGGCCGGGCATCGCCATCCGTTGCCGACGTCGCCCCGAGGCGTCGCGAGAACGTGCTGTTTGAAGGACAATCGGCTCTGCCTGGCTGTCCGAGCAAGGTCGCAACCGAGGTCGATGTAGAAAACTTTGTCACCAGCCGACCGCACCGCAGCTCTCGCATTTTGTGGCGTTGTTG
>Ga0114129_10015732_pt1 | contig 10755 bp, 6 predicted proteins | sample RhiMetdeltSRZDD1_FD_80071 | JGI IMG/M metagenome (GOLD analysis project Ga0114129, IMG submission 80071) | Populus rhizosphere microbial communities from Tennessee, USA - Rhizosphere MetaG P. deltoides SRZDD1 (version 2) (version 2) | ecosystem: Host-associated > Plants > Roots > Rhizosphere >... | reverse complement strand
GTGAGTAATCGCCTTCCACACGCTGCGGCGATCCGTGCTTCGTGAACGGGTGACTGTTGTACCCGAGCGGCGCCATCCAGTAGCCCTCAACGTTGAGGCTGCCGATGACGCTGCTCATCGACGCATCGTCGACGCGCTCGACGGCGTAGAAACGAGGTAGCGGCAGGACGACCGAGCCAGGCGCCAGCGGCGAGGTGCGCATCAGTTGTGCCGGTGGCGTCGCCTTCGCGTCCGTATATTGTTTGCGAAGCGCCGCGACGTCGATCCGTCGAAAGCCGCTGTAGTGGGCCAGCGTCTTCTTCGACTCGTGATCGACGTAGTACCGCCCGTTCACCACATTCGATCCTTCACGGTGAACGTAGAGCGGCCGGTTCGTCCCGAGCTCGACGAACGTCGGGTGCGTGCGGTCGGGCGGCGTCGCAACGCCAGGCGGAAGCTTCAGTCCTTCGAGCCAATCGATCGCCTCGGGAACTCGGGCGAGGAACCGCGTGTCGCCAGTCAGCCGATAGAACCTGACGAGCAGCGAGATGTTGGTCGCCGTCGTGTGTGTCGCGAGCGAGTTCGGCTCATAGGTCCGCGCGCCCGCGGGCTTCCCGTCGAGCGTGTACTGTAACGCCCAACCCGGCTGCGGCGGCCCTTGCTGCGCCAGGAGAAACGCGCTCATGCCGCGCGTAATCGGATCCCGAACTCGTGGATCGCCGAGCGCCTGATAGCACTGAACGAGGAAGTCGATGTTCTCCCCTGCCACGTCGTCGTTGAAGGTGGCGTACGACGTGTAGTCCGGCAGGCCGTGATGCGAGAACTCGTACTGGAGCGGAAAGCGCTGCGGCCAGAATCCCTGCGGGTACTGACTCTCGATGACGAACTGGATGGCCTTATCAAGAGGCGGTTTGTATTTCGGATCGCGCTTCTCGACGTACATCCGCAGCAGCAGCTTTGCCGACTCCGCCGTACCGGCATCGTCGAACGTCGCGTTCCCCCAGTGGTGCTGGAACTCCTCCATCCGCCATGCGTTCTTGCCGACAGTGTCGTACCACTCGCGCAGCGAACGGTCGCCGCCGAAATCTGCCAGGTAGTTCCAGCCGCCAGACGGGTGTTGAGCCCAGATGAGAGCGGCGGCCACGCGCTCAGCAGCCTGGTAGTAGTACTCGTCGCCTGTCGCGTGATACGCGTCGAGGAACAGGTGTCCCATCGTCGCGGTGCCAGGCGGTTGAATCCAGATCTGCGTCGGCCGGGCCTCGAGCTCACCCCAACGACGCGAGAGATCGGGCAGGTAGTTCCAGACGAACCCGCCGTTGGTGCTGACCTTCTCGACCATGAACGTGGTCGCACGTTTCATGGTCGAGAGGATCTGCGCGCGATCGCCCGATTGCGCATCGCCGACCGTCGTCACGACGGCGACAGCGACAACGTAGAGCGCAGGCGTTAGCCTGCGCGGGTCGAGCGCCGGGCGCTTGTTCATCGCGGTCGATCAGAACACGAACCGCAGCCCGAACTGAATCTCGCGCCCGTTGTAGGCGAGCCGCTTGCGCGTGACCTTGCCGAAGTTCGAGCTGGCCAGGTTCAGATCCGGGTTGTCCCACACGATCGAGTTCAGCGCGTTGTAGGCCTCGATGCGCGCCTCGAGCCGGTAGCGCGACGTCACGTCGAACATCTTCGTCAGCGTCATGTCGGTGATGAACGTGCCAGGACCGTTCAAGCCGTCGAAGTACCACGGGTTGCTGCGCGGCGTGAAGCTGTCCTGCACGGCGAACTTGCTCGTGTCGAACCAACGGTCGCGAGTCGGATTGTCGACCTTGGGATCCCCCGCGACGACATAGCTGGTCGTAAAGAGCAGCGGCCGGCCCGAGTAGTACTTGCCGACCGCGCTGTACTGCCAGCCGCCGATGGCGAGATCGAGCGCCCGCGGCATGTTCGCACCGAATCGATGCCCGCGTCCGATCGGCAGCTGCACCGTCACCGCGGTGGTCACGCGGTGGGTCGGTGAATCCGTCGGCCGCCACTCCCAGCCGTCTTCGCCGTTGGTCTGCAGCACGCGATACTGCGAGATATCGTCGAACCATTCCTGACGATTCTCGCGATTCCAGGCGTAGCCAATCAGGAAGCTGGCACCGCTGGTGAACGGGCGCTGTGCGCGCAATTCAATCGTGTGCGTGCGCATCAGGCGGCCGTCGGTGTTCGTCTGCGTGATGGCGCCGTATTGCGGATACGGCACGAGCAGGCTTCCCAGCGAGACCGTCGCCGGGCTGCGAAGCTGACCGGGGAACTTGTCGGGCGTCAGGTAGTTCCGGAATGGATTGGTCACCTGCGTGTTCAGCACCGTCTTCTGCTCGTAGCGGAACGCCGGGTCCGCCATATTCAGATTGATGTCGTACGGCACGCGCGTCCCGAGATTGAAGAAGTAGCTGGCGTCGACCACCGTCCTGAGCCAGACCTCCTTCTGATACGAGGCCGTGAATCGATCGTTGATTTGCGGCCGAAGCTCGTACTGGTCGAGGCTGACCGCGCTTCCCAGGTTCGTGTAGCGGCCATAACTCTGCCCGTACGGCTCAATCACCGGATTGTTCGCGGGGTACGGATTCGACAGCGTCTGCTGCGGCACACCGTTGGCGAGTGGCAGCGTCGTCGTGGTCTGCGCGAATCCCGAATACTGATTGACGAAGTCGCCGAGCGTATCGCGCACGTTGGTCGTCGGCATCAGATAGCGTGCGTAACCAAATCGCGCCACCGAATCGTCAGTCAGGCGATAGCTCGCTCCGAATCGCGGCAGGAAGGCCGCTGCACTGTTCCAGGCATTCGGATTGTCCTCGGTCGCAAAGATCCACGCGCCGTTGAACGAGTAGCCATATCCCTTGCTGGACATCAGTTGCAGCGCCTGCGCGGGAATGCTCGGCGGCGTCGCCTGCATCTCGGGTATCGGCGAGGTGAGATCGAGACGCTGCGACAGCCGATTCAGTGGATCGGTCGGGCCTGGCTCGTACTCCCATCGCACGCCAACGTTGAGCGTCAGGTTGTCGCTGAGGTGAATGTCGTCCTGGAAATACGCCGCATAGCCACGCAGGTCTGGCGTCTGCAGCGGAACGAGCCGCGCCGATGTCTGCGCATCGAGCGCGCCCAGCAGGAATGTCGCCCACTGGTTGCCGGTATTGACGACGTCGGGCGTGTCCGAGCTGTTGGCGGTGAGGGCGGAGTTGAAAACCAGGTTGATTGGCTCGAAGCGCGCCGCCTCGCCTTTGTACGACCGCACCTCGCCGCCCCACTTCATGTCGTGGCGACCCTGATAGCGGTTGACGCGCGCCGACGCCGTCCACGCGTCAGGATGCTGGAACCACTCGCGTCCCTGCCGGCCCAATCGATTGGTCGTCGCCGTGCCCGTTCCAGACGTCACGTCGAGGGCCGGGTAATAGACGTAGCCGCTGTTGTACAGCGACGAGTACCACGGGTTGTTCGGCCACAGCTGTTTCAGCCCATCGTCGCCCAGCAACAACGCCGGGTTGTAGAACTCGTCGGTCATGTTGTAGAAGCTGCCGCGCACGTTCACCGTGGTGCGGTTCGACATCACGTACACAGCGTCGCCGGCCAGGCTCAGTCCGTTTCGATTGCTGCCCGACAGCGGGAACAATCCGCCTTCGGTCGGATTGTTCTGATAGAGGTTGGCCTTGAATTGTCCATAACGCGCGAACACCTTCAGCTTGTCGGTGAGGTTCACGTCGACGCGCTGCGAGAAGTTCCAGTAGTCCACCTTCTCGGTAACCGTGCCCTGCCAGTTGTCGGTGTTCCCGGGCAGGTTCGGCAAGGGCAACGCCTGCAACAGACTCGTCGCAACCGGGTTGATCTGACTACCCGGAATCACGTTGTTGCCATACGGCGTTCGCACCACACGGCCAGTGGCCGGGTCGATTCTCGACGTGAACGGATCGTAGATGTTGCGGACGCGGCCGTTGAGAACCGACTGACTGAAGTCCCCCCGCCGCTCGAGCTCGGTTGGCAGCGTGCGCACGATCGTCAGCGGCTTGTTGTCGTCCCACTGCTCGATCGATGTGAAGAAGAATATGCGGTTCTTCTGAAGCGGCCCACCGATCGTCGCGCCGTACATCTTCAGTCTCGTCCCGCGCAGGTCGTCTTCATTCGCGCCGGGCACCCGCTTCACCGTCGGATCCGCGACCGAGTTGAACATCGGATCGCGGCCGTACACATACGAGGACCCGTGGAACTGATTCGTGCCCGCCTTCATGTTCAGGCTGATGACGCCGCCGAGGCTGTGACCGAATTCGGCATCCACGCTGTTCTTCGAGATGGTGATTTCCTCGACGGCGTCGATGGACGGCGTGTAGGCGGTCTTGAAGCTGGCAGCTAACGGAACACCGTCGAGCAGCACGTCATTGGCGCGCCGCGTTCCGCCACCGGCGTCGAGGTCGTTGGCAAACGCGTGGTGATACGGCCGGTTCTCGTGCTCCGTCGTCCCCGGCGTGTTGAACATCGTCGGATCGAGGTTCGCCAGGTTGTATGGATTGCGGCCGTTGAGTGGCACCTGGTCGATCAGCTCGCGCTGCAGTGTGAGGTCCTGGCTGCTCGAGTTGAACTGCACCGCAACGGGCGAGGCTTCGACAACCAGTCGTTCCTCGAGACCGCCGACAGCCATTTTCAGATCGGCCGTGACGTCGCCGCGCTGCTGCACGACCACGTTTTTCTGCTCGATCGTTCGAAAGCCCTGGAGCTCGGCGACCACCGTGTACTTGCCGGGTTCGACGAAGTCGAAGACGTAGCGCCCTTCGCCGTTGGTCGTTCGCGTCACGGCGACGCCGGTGGCGTCGTTGCGCAGCGTGACCGTGGCTCCAGGCAGCGCGCCGCTGCTTTCGTCGGCGACGGAGCCTTGCACGCGAGCGCGATAGTCCTGCGCGGGGGCAGTGGTGGGCAGCACAAGGTACCCAACAATGGCAACGATCCAGATGACCTTCTTCATGGCCTGCTCCTCATGGAGACGACACACACACCCGGGAAACTACCGTTGAACGCGCCCGCTCGCGTCACCGGCAACGAGACGTTCGACCTCGGCAACCGACACGTGATTGAAGTCGCCGGGGATCGTTTGCTTGAGCGCGCTGGCCGCGACCGCGAAGCGCAACGCCGACTCCCGATCGCGGCCTGACACAAACCCGTAGATGAGACCGGCGGCAAAGCTGTCGCCGCCGCCGATGCGATCCACCAGCCGCACGACGTAGCGCTGGCTTTGATGGAAGACGCGCGTGGATGCGTCGAAGACCACGCCACTCCACGCGTTGTCACTGGCCGACAGGCTCTCGCGCAGCGTCACGGCCACACAGGGAACGCTGTACTCACTTGCCACGCGCGTCGCTGCCTCGCGATAGGCGTCAATCGCCAACGACCCACTGGTGACGTTGGCGTCGCGCACCTCAATGCCGAGCACAGACTGCAGGTCTTCCTCGTTGGCGATGACGAGGTCGACGTTCGACACGAGCGGCCGCATCGTCTGCTGCGCCTCGCGCTCGGACCAGAGCTTCTGGCGGTAGTTCAGGTCGACGCTGACCCGAACGCCCGCGCGCCGTGCCGCCTGGATCGCCTCACGGACGCAGTCAGCGGCGCCTGCGCTCAGTGCGGGAGTGATGCCTGTCCAGTGAAACCACGAGGCGCCGTCGAAGACGTCGTGCCACGGGATGCTCCCCGGCTGCAATTCGCTGATCGCCGAATGGCTGCGGTCGTAGATCACCGTCGACGGACGCTGACTCGCGCCGGTCTCGGCGAAGTAGATGCCGAGACGTGAACCGCCACGGACGACGTGTTCGACGTTCACGCCTTCGGCGCGAAGGGCTCGCAGCGCGGCATCGCCGACGGCGTTGGCCGGCAGACGTGTCACGTAGGCGCTGTCGCACCCGAACTGCGCCAGACTCACCGCGACGTTCGCTTCGCCACCGCCGAACGAGGCGTGCAGAGTCGGCGACTGAAAGAGCCGCTCGAACCCTGGTGGGCTCAGGCGCAGCATGATTTCGCCGAAGCAAACGGTCTTGACCATTGCCTACGCACTCACCGCAGCGCCGCCGCGCGCGTTCTGAACAGCGCCCACGAAGTGACGCGCGTTCGCCGTAATGACATCGAATCGCCGTTCGTCGACAGCGGTCCGATCCACGAGCGCCGTTCCGACCCCGATCGCGACTGCCCCGGCGCGAATCCAATCGCCTGCGTTGTCGCGAGTGACGCCACCCGTGGGCACGAGGCGAACCTGCGGAATCGGGCCTCGAATGTCCTTGATGTAGCCGGGACCGAGCGCCGTCGCGGGAAATACCTTGACGAGATCGGCGCCTTCCTCCCACGCGTCGAGAATCTCGGTGGGCGTGAAACACCCCGGCATGACCGGGATGTCGAGGCGATGGCAGCCCTCGATGAGGCTGCGCCGGAACACCGGGCTGACCACAAACCGCGCACCGGCGCGGATCACGTCAGCGGCCGTCTGCGGATCGAGAACGGTTCCAGCGCCCATCAGGACACCCGACGGTAGCGATGACGCGAGCTCCGCGATGAGCGATGCGGCTCGAGGCACAGTCATCGTGACTTCGAGTGCGCGAACGCCGCCTTCGATCAGCGCATCAGCAACCGCGCGAAGCTGAGCGCCGTTGGACAGGCGGATGACCGCGATGACGCCCGCGTCCTCGATCTCACGCACGATGGCCGAGCGGCTCGCCGACATCAGAACAGCCCCACCAATCCGTTGACGACGAGCGCCGCCGCGAACAGAGCCGTGATGCCGAGAATGATGTTGCGCGCCGTACCGGCGCGGAACTCGCCGACTTGCGGTCGGTTGACGAAGTACATGATCACGAGCACCGCGACCGGGGCCAGGATCAGGTTGCCGACCATCGCGAGGATAGCCTTGAGGAGCGCCGGCAGTTGCCAGAACGGAGCGATCAGCGCCGGCGCCGTGATCCAGATGGCGAACACCACCTTGAACAGCCTGTTATCCGCCGTGAAGTGCCAGTTCTTCCGCGCCATGTCGAGACAGAAATAAGTCATCGTCAGCGACACGGAAATGAGCGTGGTGAACGCAGCCGCGATGAGACCGACCGAGAAGAATCGCGGCGCGAGATAGCCCAGCGCTCCCGGGAACGCCGGACCAAGCACTTGACCCGCGACCGGAATGCTTTCGATCTGCGAGAAGTGGCTCACACCGAGGTAGGTCGGACCGCTGCCTGTGTAGACGGCGTGCAGTGCCGTTGCGCCCGCGACGATCACGACGACGGAGAAGAGGCCCCAGAGCACACCGAGGTTCTGCACCGTCTTCCAAAACGCCTGGCGAATCTCGACGGCCGTTCCCTTGTAGCCAGCATTCGCCGCAAGGTATCCGTAGGACAAGAACACCGCTGGCGGCAGCGCCTGGCCGGCGATCGCGAGCACCTGCGTGAGCGCGCCGCGCGAACGCTCGGTGCCGACCACCGGCACGTTGTCTGGAATGTGTGGCACGAGACCGGAGCCAAGCGCGAGCCACGTCTGCCAGTCGAGCAGCCCCTTGATCGCCACGATGATGAAGCAGACCAGGATGACGATGAGCAGCGCGGTCATGATCTTCTCGACGCGCTTGTAGCCGCCAAGCACCGCCGACACCAGCGTCAGCCCGGTCAGAGCAACGGTGACCATCAGCAACCCTGCGCCGACTTGGCCGCCGGTCGGTGGCAACATGCCGGCCGTGCCGTACACACCTTCGACCATCGCCGACATCTGGCTCATGTTGACGATGACGTTCACGAGGACGGTGGGGACGAAGATCGCCCAGGCGAGCCACGCGCCAATGTCCTCGCGAATCATCTGAAACATGCCCCGTCCGCCGGAGAGCACGCCAACGCGAGACGCGGAATCGAGCGAGATCACGACCATCGGCACGACGTACAGCGCGCACCACAGCAGATCGAATCCAAACCACGCGCCTGCCAGCAGACGTGTGGCAACCGCGCCCGCGCCGATCATGCCGGCCGCCGTGAGCGCCGCGGGACCCACCAGACGCGCGAACGCGCCGACAAACGGCAGCCGCATCAGGAATGCGCCAGCAGACGCGCGTCCGGGGTGTGCGATCGTCGTCGTGGACATCGCTTCGCCTTTCAGCGACTGAGCCAGCCGCCGTCCACCACGAGGACGTGACCGTGCACATAATCCGATGCGCGCGACGCGAGGAAGATCGCGGCGCCCGCGAGGTCCTGAGGTGTTCCCCACTTCCCGGCCGGAATGCGTTCGGTGATGGTTTGATAGCGAGCCGGATCGGCGCGCAGCGCCTCGGTGTTGTCGGTCTCCATGTAGCCGGGCGCGATCGCGTTCACGTTGATACCGTGCGGCGCCCACTCATTGGCGAGCGCCTTGGTGAGTTGCACGAGCCCGCCCTTCGCCGCGGCGTAGCTCGGTACGGTGATGCCTCCCTGGAACGAGAGCATCGAGGCGATGTTGATAATCTTTCCGCCCGTGCCACGACGAAGCATGTGCTGACCCGCGGCGCGCGACAGCCGAAAGACGTTCGTCAGGTTCACTTCGAGCACCTCGTCCCAGAGGTCGTCGCTGTGCTCGGCGGCGGGCTGGCGACGGATGATCCCGGCGTTGTTGATCAGGATGTCGAGAGCCCCGAACGCTTCGAGCGCATCGTCGAAGAGTCGATCCGCGGCCGCTCGACTCGACAGATTGGCCGTCAGCGTGCGCGCACGACGTCCGGTGATGGCCTGGACTTCTTCTGCGGTCGAATCCGCCGGCTGCTCGCTCGCGTGCAGGATCACGTCGGCACCCGCAGAAGCGAGCGCGAGCGCCATCCCTCTACCCAGCCCGCGCGATGCGCCGGTGATGAGCGCCACCTTCCCATCCAGACGGAACAGGTCGAGAGCCACGGCAGATGCGTCGGAGCTGACCGATGTCATTTCAGCCCCGGCGGCAGGAAGTCTTCTCGCACAGGCGAGAAGATGTCGATGAGCACAACTTCCTCGTCCAGCATCGTCGCGCCGTGCTCGATACCGCTTGGCAGATGCAGCAGATCGCCAGTCTCGAGCACGCGGTCGTGGCCTTCGATGGTGTAGCGCACGCGACCGCGCTCGACCATCGTGATCTGCTCGTGGGGATGTGAATGAACCGGCGTCACCGTATGCGCGGCAATGCGCAGGCGGCACACCATGACTCGATCGCCCCAGAAGAGCTGACGTTCGATGCCTTCGGCGACCCGGTCGGCTGGAATCGCGCTCCAGTCGCACTGGCGAGCGTTGAGAACCGAATCAGGTGTGCTCATTTCTTGTCCGCTCTCCCGGCGTCGAGACCAGACGGTGTGGTCGCGAATTCCGGTTGCACGTTGACGACGCCATACAAGCGGTCGTCGTCTTCGCGATTGGCCGCCATCATCCAGAGGAAGTTGATGGGATGACCCGGCGCTGCCACATTCGGGTGATATCCCGCCGGCATGAGCACCACGTCGCCCTCGCGGACGATGGTCGCCACCTCCGGCTCGCGCGTGTTCGTGTACACGAGTTGCACACCAAAACCTGGCGCCGGCATGTCGATGTAGAGATAGGCCTCCTCGAGCATCGCCGCGTGTTCGTGCGGCGGCCACGAGGTCCAATTGCCAGGCTCGCTGAACGTGACGCCGGCCATGATTCGCCCCGCCTGAACGTTCTTGCCGATCAACACCGACAGATCGCGCTTGGCGGCTGGACCGCCTGGCTTCAGATGAAGACCAGGATCCTTCTGGACCTCGGCGAACGAGACAAACTGCACTGGATGCCGCTGCCGGACTGGCGCGGCGATCTCGGCGAGGTCGCAGCCTTCCGGTCCCGGAGCCACGTCAATCGTGACGTCTCGAGGGACGTAGATCGCGTCGTAGCGCGTCAGCGAGTACTCCGCATCGTCCACACGAACCGCGGCCGATCCGCGCAAGCAGACCAGCCCTGTTTCCATGTCGTTGGTCGCGAAGCGAAGCGGCGGCGTGTCGGCGTCGAGGATGATGCGGCCGTAGTGGAGATATCGCGTCGGCGCGTTGCGCGGATCGACCGATCGTGTTCTGCCCTTCCGGGACGCGGTGTCCCGCACGACGCACGACTGAGGCGCCAAAACCTGAGTAGCCATGGGTCTCCAACGTAGTGTCCGGCTTTAGCCGGACCGTCCTAGGCAACAACGGGTGCTGCGAATGCCGGCGCTGCCACCAGCGCGGCGGCGCCTTGCAAGCGTGGATATTCGGCCGCGGCGACCGGCCGTATTTCTGTTTCTGCGGCTGCCGACGTGAGCGCGCGCTCGCCGAGCGCGGTGCGCACGGTGCCCTCGATCAGATCCCAGGCGAGGGTGATCTCGCCGCCGACGTAGACGCGTGCCGGATCGAGCACGTTGATCACCGACGCGAGCCCGAGTCCGAGGTAGCGGGCTGTCGCTTCGATAGCGGCGACGGCTTTCGCGTCGCTGCCGCGGGCACGGGTGATCAAGTCCTCGACGCTGAACTGACGATGCTTCGCGTCTTCGAGCGTGGCCGTGTTCGCGGCGCGGCCGAAGTAGCGCGCCAGCGTCGCGCGGTTCGAGACGTAGGCTTCCCAGCATCCGTGCGCGCCGCACGAACACTTCGGTCCGTCGAGCGACAGCGGCACGTGGCCGAATTCACCAGCGATGTTGTGCCGTCCGCGCAGCACTTCGCCGTTCATGATCACGCCCACGCCCACGCCGTCGGACACGCTCACGAACACGAGATCGCCGGTGGCCATGGCGAGGTCGCCGCGCAGCGCCCACATCTGTGCGAGG
>Ga0114129_10015731_pt1 | contig 10755 bp, 7 predicted proteins | sample RhiMetdeltSRZDD1_FD_80071 | JGI IMG/M metagenome (GOLD analysis project Ga0114129, IMG submission 80071) | Populus rhizosphere microbial communities from Tennessee, USA - Rhizosphere MetaG P. deltoides SRZDD1 (version 2) (version 2) | ecosystem: Host-associated > Plants > Roots > Rhizosphere >... | reverse complement strand
TCGCGCCGTCCAACTTGAATTGCACGCCGGCCACACCCACGTTGTCCGAGGCCGTCGCCGACACCGTGACGGCCGCGCCTGACACCGTCGCGCCATTCGCCGGCGCCGTCACCGACACGGTTGGTGCCGTCGTGTCGGCGTTGCTGACGGTGACCGTCACCGCCGCGGACGTCGTCGTATTACCCGCCGCATCGCGCGCCACGGCGGTCAGCGTGTGACTGCCGTTGGTCGCGCTCGTCGTGTTCCACACCACGCTGTACGGGCTTGCCGTGTCTTCGGCGCCGAGGTTCGCGCCGTCCAATTTGAACTGCACGCCGGCCACGCCGACGTTATCAGTGGCCGTCGCCGACACCGTGACCGCGCTGCCCGACACCGTCGCGCCATTCGCCGGTGCGGTCACCGACACGGTTGGTGCCGTCGTGTCGGCGTTGTTCACGGTCACCGTCACCGCCGCCGACGTCGTCGTGTTGCCCGCCGCATCGCGCGCGACCGCGGTCAACGTGTGACTGCCGTTGGTCGCGCTCGTGGTGTTCCATACCACGCTGTACGGACTTGCCGTGTCCTCGGCGCCGAGGTTCGCGCCGTCCAACTTGAACTGCACGCCGGCGACACCCACGTTGTCCGAGGCGTTCGCTGAAACGGTCACGCTACTCCCCGACACGGTCGCGCCATTCGCGGGCGCCGTGATCGACACGGTCGGCGGCGTGCTATCGGTGTTGCTGACGTTGACGTTGATGACGGCAGTGGCCGAGTTGCCTCCTGCGTCGCGCGCCGTGGCCGAGATGCTGTGTACCCCGTTTGTGGCCGTAGTGCTGTTCCACACGACGTTGTAGGGGCTCGTCGTGTCCTCGGCGCCGAGGTTGACGCCATCCAACTTGAACTGCACGCCGACGACGCCGACGTTGTCAGTGGCGGTTGCCGATACGTTGACAGCGGGCCCAGATACCGTCGAGCCATCGATTGGTGCGGTGATCGTAACGAGGGGTGAGACTGGATCGCCAAGTGCCGCGGGGATTTCGACCAGCGTCAGGTTGTAACGATCAGTGGCTGGTGCGATGTCGCTGATCGTCACCGGCGTGCCGGCGAGAGCGATCGAATTCGTGGCGCGCTGTACCCAGAAGGATTGGCCAATCGGCGCCAGGAATTCATGGACCATGGTTTGGTCGAGCGCGAGCACTCGAGGCGTCGCGGTGTCGGGATCGTTTCCGACGCCGAACACCCACGAGTTATCGCGCGTAGTCGTCAGCGTCGCGGTCGGCGCGCCGGGGTTCGCGTTAGCGGAGGCGATCGCGCCGATAGCACCGGACCCATTGACGCCGGATGTGTCCACTCCGTTGAAGCTGACAACTGTGACCGTCGCGGGCGCCGCGCGCGAGAGTGTGACCGTGACGGATGCATTGGTCAATGGTGTGGCCGCAAACGCACGCCAGATCTCGGTGGTTCCAGGCTGAACGTTTGTGCGTCCGACCAATTCCCACGTCAGCCCTCCGCCGGTCACGCCAGCAACCGTCGTCGAGCCGAGATAGTCCGCGGCGCTCACAAACGCCAGGAGCAATTGATCGACCGTGGTCGTCGAGAACGCATTTGTGGTGACAGTGGTTCCCGTGGCGAGCGCTTGATCAATCGAGGTCATCACGTCGATGACCGGAGGCGGTGGCACCGCAACGGCGGGGGCGCTGACGACCCCAGCCGAGAGTGTCCTCAACGCCGTCGACTGTGTCGTCGACGTTGGCTGAGTGGCCGAGCTCGCGGTCGACGTGCGGTACTGATAGGCGCCAATGTCGTACGTGCTGCCAGCAGGACGTGGATTGCCATCGAAGTCGTCGGTCACGCCCGCGATCTGGATACCGTGGCCGATCGCGGCGGTTGCCGATGCGGCCAGGTGGAGATCACCGACCGCCGCGTCGACGAACATACCGGACGTGGCGCCGGTGAGGTTGTTCTGTTCCGTGCCCGACGCGCCGTCGCGCGCCCAGATGAATCCATCGAGCAGGTTGTTCGCCACCGTGACGCCGGTCGTGTCCGGGAAGCGATATTCGATTGGCGTGGCGTAAGTCGCCGATAGGAAGATCGTGTTGTTCAACACCTGCGTGCCGGGCGAATCGGTCACGCCGATCGCCGCTTCGCCGGGCTGCGAGCTCGATCTGAAAATGACGTTGTTCCGGATGATGCCGCCGACGTGATCGAATCCGCCGGATCGATCCTCGGAGCCGTATGCGATGCCGAGCTCGCAATTGAAAAACGTGTTGCCCTCAGTCAAGGTGTTGCGGGACGACTTCCACGCGAGTACGGCCGGTCCGGCGAGGTGGCCTTGCGGCGCGGCGATGTTTCGAAACAGGTTGTGCCGGATGATCCAGTTCGAGCCGGCGCGTATCTCGATCCCGATCCCGTCGGCGATCCTGGTCATCGTCGTTTCGAGGAGGGAGTACTCGACGATCCCGTTGTCGACGCCGCCGGCGACCGCGCTCGGATTGCTTTGAATGAATTGTTGACCCGCGTTGATCAGATGCACGTTGTACACGTGCGGACTCTGCGTGCCGGCGCCGAAGACCACGGCGCTCTGGTTGAAATCCCGCATCGTGAGGTTGGCAATCGTGATTCCTCGCACGCCGCCGCCGGTCGCGATTCCGGTTGCCGCGCCAGTCCCACGAATGACCACATCCTCTCGATTATTCGTGCCGCCGCGGATGCCGACGTTTGCGAACGTGCCGTTGATGGAGAGCGTGCGGGAGAGCCGATATGTTCCGGGCGCCAGCACAATCGTTGTGTTCGATGTGAGACGCCGAAGAGCCGTTTGAAGCTGCGCTTCAGTTGAAACAGCGACGACGGTACCAGTGGGAGGAGGCAATGACGGCCCCGCTGTGACACCTCGCCCTTGCAGCAGACCGGGTGAGATCACGACGAAACCGAGCAGAAGCAGTGCGACCAGGTCGCGAATTCGTAGTCTCCGAGCCATGGCGAGACAGACCTCCTCCAACGCGGCAACACGAATCACCGCGACCAAACACGAACACTGAGTTCGGCAAGGAGCGCCAGAATTGGCGATCCGCCCAGAAACACGGCGTGTCGCGTCAGACCGCGGTTAGCGCTCGAGAAGATTCAATTTCCGCGGTCGACGTGGAGTGCAAACGGCAAGAACAAGTCCAAGAGACAGAGTGGAAGTCGATGATTCACGTTCGGAAATGGAGGTTTGGTTCCTCCAGGCGCGCGAGGAGCCTCAGGTTGTCTTCTACCAATGTCGTAGGTAGCTCGCTACCAAACGAACGTCGATGTGATCTGATCTTTTAAGTGTGTGGAAAACGAAGAGGTCTGAATTGCGGAGCGGTGACATGTACGATGATCTCGACACCGTCGAGATCATCGCGCACTCAGCCAAACGATCAGACGTTTCTTTCCGAGACGCGTCGACTGTATGTTGCGTCGTGCCCCGGCGGTCTTTCACGACAAGAGAGAACGTGTCACGCTGCCGGGGTGTAAAGGCGGGATCATCGCTGAACGTCACGTTCGCGATCGCCGTCGACTCGAACCGTCGCAGCGCTCTGCGATGATCGACGTCGTAGTCACTATCGTGGCTGCCGTCCGCATGGTCGTCGTCATCGTGGCACTCGTCCCGGCTCCTTGCTCGCGTTCCGGGCGACGGTGATCTGACACGCCATTCTTTGTCTGCCTTTGTAGACCTCTCCCGACGCAGGACGAAGGCGCTGCGACGCCTCGCGCACAGCGGGCGTGTGAAGGGGGGTTCGCGGCGCAGCGCAGCAAGAACATTTCGACTCGCAGAAATGTGTGGTGAAGCGATTGACGGCCGATCTCGATGGAAATACGAGGCGAACGTTGACGAGGGAATCGCCGGGACTGATCCCTTTTGGTGTGCAAAGCCAACCCTTCGCCCCGGTCGCGCGGACGGTGCGGAGCGGACCGTCCGAGGCGGATCCGCGAGAAAGACGCCGCTTGGGCAGACTTTTGTCCCGATGTCGGGCGCCTTTCCTGGAGGATCGCGCGTCGCGGGCCCTGCGCGGGCCTGGGCAAAGGTCTGGAATCGGGCGCGCTACGGTCAGCGCACCATGGCGGACCCCTTTGCGTTCCTTGGCCGGTCATTTGCACTTGCTTCACGCGTCAGTTTCACCGCGAAGGATCCCGTCGATCGACGCCAGCCAGCATATTTACGCGAAGCGCGATGCATCGGCGGCCAGGTTGGCGTTGGCTCGTGGTGCGCTCGTTGATGCACGAAGACCCGTGCCGAGGCTTGGACGAAACCGTGATGACGCATCCACCGTCGCCGATTGCCGCCGCACTCGTCAGAGCGTTCGCGGCGCTGTGCGCGGTCGCCATGACCGCGGCCGCGTCGATGGCGCAGACCGCCTCCGGCGAGGCGCACAAGATCCCGGCGCCGGCGCCCGCGACGGCTGCCGCCACGCGACCGGGCGGCGTGGCGACGCCACTGCCCGCGTTCGTCATCGGACCGAGCGATGTCCTGACCGTCAACTTCTGGCGCGACAAGGATATGTCGACTGATGTCGTCGTGCGGCCGGACGGCAACATCACGCTGCCGCTGCTGAACGACGTGCGCGCCGCGGGATTGACGCCCGACGAGTTGCGCGCCCGGATCGTCGCCGAAGCGCAACGATTCCTCGAAGACCCGAGCCCGACCGTCGTGGTGAAGGAAATCAACAGCCGGAAGGTCTTCATCACGGGCCAGGTCGAGAAGCCGGGTCCGTATCCGTTGTCCGTATCGATGACGGTCATTCAGCTCATTGCCATGGCGGGAGGTCTGAAGGAGTTCGCTGACGGCAAGAACATTCTCGTCATGCGAACCGAAAACGGCGCGCAGACCGCCTTCAACTTCGACTATCAGCAGTTGCTGAAGCGAAAGAACCTCCGCCAGAACATCGAGCTGAAGCCGGGCGATACGGTCGTTGTCCCATGATCGGCCGATCGCATCGACTCCTCGCGGCGATGGTCGTCGTGTGCGTTCAGATGCTGCTGCAGCCTGGAGCGGTCGAAGGACAGTCGACGAGGGCGTACCGCGGCCTGTTCGGCCAGCGCGAGCGCGACTCGAAGCGCCAGCCCTCAATCGACTTCTCAATGTCGCTGATCGATGGATACGATACCGGCAGCGATCAGGTGTCGACCGGTTCACGCGACCTGGCTGCGCGTCGCGGCGGGTACTCGAATCTCGATGCGGCCCTTCGATACGCGCGCGCGTCAGCTCGAACACGACGTCGTCTGAGGCTCGATACCAGCAACAGCCTGCGCTATCAAGCAGAGCTACGACAGGTGTTGGTGTCCAACTACCAGGCGTCCGCAGCCTTCGATACTCCGCTCTGGCGGAGCGGACACCTGGATCTGAATCAGGCCTTTGCTTACACGCCTTACTATCAGCTGGAGCTGTTTCCAGCGCTGGTAGTCGACCTGAATCAGCCGCCGCAGGCGCCCTCGAGCGATTACGCGATCTCGAAACAGTCGATGTCGACGACGACGACGACACTTGGCGTCACACAGACGCTCAATCGTCGCTCTTCGCTCCAATTCGGATACGAGCGCCGGCTGTCGACGATTGGCCAAAACGTCGGCGGACTCCTGATGCAGAACGTCGGAGTCATCCTGACTCGCCGCACCGGACGCTCCGCTGCATGGCATATCGGCGGGGGGATGAAAGTCGGACAGTACGGGCTGACCGAAAGCATGAGCGGCACGAGAACGCAGGACGTTGAGGTTGGCCTGGATTACGGACGGCGGCGAACGTCCATCTCCCTCGCATCGGGCTCGTCGTTCATTTCACAGAACGGCCAAATCTTCTACCGTATGACCGGCAACGGCGCGTTGAAGATCGAGATGTCGAGGAAGTGGACGGCAAACCTTCGCTACAATCGCTCGCTTCGATTTGTCGAGGCGCTCAGCTATCCGATTTTCTCCGACTCGATCTCGATTGGTGTGAACGGCCAACCCGCGCGCAGGCTGAGCGTCGGCACATCGCTCGGCTATTCGACCGGTGATGTCGGGGTATCCCGAGAAGGTGGCGCGTTCGGAACCTACACCGGATCCGTGCAAATGACGGTTCCGGTCAACAGGCATTACGCGCTTTATTCCGAGTACCTGTACTACCACTATCAGTTCAATGAACAAGTCGTGGCGGGCCTCCTGCCGCCACGACTCGGTCGCCACACAATGCGCGTCGGACTGAAGTTGTGGTTCCCGGTGCTCAACTGAGACGCATATGATTCCCGGCAAGCAATACACGTCTGACGACTTTCTGCGGATCGGGTGGCGGCGCAAGTGGCTCATCCTCATTCCGTTCCTGATCTCATCGGTCGGAACATACATGGTCGTCAAGCGGCTTCCGAACCGCTATCGATCGCAGACAATGATCCTCGTCGTCCCGCAGCGAGTGCCCGACACTTACGTGCGCGCGACCGTGACGGCTCCGACGGCCGAACGCCTTCGGTCGATCAACGAACAGATCCTGAGCCGGATCAGACTGGAGCGCGTAATCCAAGAGTACGATCTGTACCCGAAGGAGCGGAAAAAGATGGCGATGGAGGATGTCGTCGAAAAAATGCGCGACGACATCGCCGTCGAGACAGTGAAGATTGACTCGTTCTCGGTCAGTTACACGTGCGACGACGCCCGCGTCGCGAAGCGAGTCACCGAGCGCCTGGCTTCGATGTTCATCGACGAGAACACACGCGATCGCGTCGGGCTTGCCGACGGCACGAGCCAGTTTCTCGAGTCGCAGCTCGAGGACGCGCGTTTGCGCCTCATCGCTCATGAGAAGAAGCTCGAGGAATACCGGCAGCGCTACGCGGGTGAGCTGCCATCGCAGCTCGAGATGAACTTGCAGACCGTTCAAAACGCCGAACTGCAGATGCAATCGATTGGCGATTCCATCAACAGGGATCGCGATCGGAAGCTGCTTCAGGAACGGTTGCTTGCCGACCTGCAAGTGCCCGACGCTGCTCCATCGCCCACGGCGGCGGCCACGCCGGGCACGAGCACGATCGACCAGCTCGAAACGGCGCGGACAACATTGGCCGATCTGGAGTTGCGGTTGAAACCGCAGCATCCTGACGTCCTGCGCGCGCGCCGAAACGTCGAAGAGCTGGAACGGAAAGCGACCGACGAGGCGCTCCATCGCCGTGCGCCCGCTCAAACGTCGCCGCCGCGGTTGACCGCCGCGGAGGCCGCACAGCGAAATCGCGTCCGGGAGCTTCAGCACGAAGTCGAGAATCTCGATCAGCAAATCGCCGAGAAGCAGGCGCGACAGCGTGAAATTGCCGCCACGATCGCGACGTATCAACGCCGCATTGCCGCCGTCCCCACCCACGAATCGGAATTGACGGAGCTGATGCGCGACTACGACACGCTGCAGAAGTCGTACACGAGCCTGTTGACGCGGCGTGAAGAATCGAAAACCGCGGCCGATCTCGAACGGCGTCAGATCGGCGAACAGTTCAAGGTTCTCGACCCTGCGCGCGAACCCGAGAAGCCGACCAGTCCGAATCGGGTGCAACTCGATTTGATAGGCGCCGTCCTCGGGCTGGTATTGGGGCTGGGGATCACCGTGCTCCTCGAATACCTCGACACCTCACTCAAGACGGAAGACGACGTGGTGCAGGCGTTGATGCTGCCCGTGTTGGCGCTGATTCCGTTGATGGAAACTCCGGCGGACAAACGGCGGGTGAAGAAACGCCGTGTGCTCGTGTTCTCATGTGTTGCTGCGGGGGTCGCGTTGATCTCGGCCGCGGCGGCGTGGAAACTGAACGTCATCAGCTGGATGCGTTGATGTACGAGCGCTTTTTCGGACTCGGTGATCGGCCCTTCGAGCTGACACCGAACCCGCGATATCTGTTCCTTTCTCCGAGACACGCGGAAGCGTTGACCATGCTGCACTACGGCAGCAGCAGGCGCAACGGCCTGACGATGTTGATCGGCGAGGCCGGCACGGGTAAGACGACACTCGTCTACGCCGCGCTCGAGGCGCAACGGTCGAGCAAGGCGTTCAACGTGTTGCTGACGAACCCGGCATTGACGCGCGAGGAATTCTTCGAATTCCTCGCCGTCGGGTTCGGATTGAGCGCAGCGGCCAGACACTCGAAGAGTCAATTCCTGATCGAGCTGTCGCGATCGCTCGCCGAACGGCAGCAGGCTGGAGAAGCCGCCGCGCTGATCATCGACGAGGCGCAGAGTCTGTCCGATGCGCTGCTCGAAGAGATCCGGTTACTGGGCAACATCGAGACGCCGACTGAAAAGCTCCTCTCGATAATTTTGATTGGGCAGCCCGAATTGACCGATCGGCTGAATGCGTCCGCCATGCGCCAGCTGAAGCAGCGTGTGGCTTTGCGATGCACGCTCGCGGCGCTCGATCTCGCCGAGACGATCGCCTATATCAGCACGCGGATTCGCGTCGCCGGCGGGGATGCCAGCACGGTTCTGACGAAGGGGGCCGTCGACGCCATCTACAGGGCGTCGGGCGGAATCCCACGGACGATCAGTGTCATCTGCGAGAACGCACTCATCAGCGGCTTTGCGGTCCAGCAGCGTCCGATCGACGCCGACATCATCGCAGAGGTCTGTCGCGAGCATGTGATCGACTTGCCGTCGGCTGTCGCGCCGGCGGCGGCAACGCCTGACGACATGTCGCCAGGCTCGTTTTCGTTCTTCTAACAGGGGGCTTGGACGTGTCTCGACTCGCAGAAGCGCTTCGGCAAGCCGAAGATTCCTCGAAGAGCGGCCAGCGCGATGACATCAGCGCGTTGGCGCAAGTGGCTGCGAGCTCGGCCAGCCTGGCTGCGCGCGACGGCGCCGCGTCAAACGCTGAATCAGACGACGGCGTCGAGATCTTTCACGGGTTCAACCCGAACGTAACCGGGAAGCTCGTCGTCATGCCAGCGGTCCCCGCGGCGGCCGTCGAACAGTACCGGCGTCTCGCCGCCGCGCTGCACCACACGCGCCTCGAGAAGGACATGAAGGTGCTCATGGTCACCAGTGCGTCACCGGGCGAGGGCAAAACGCTGACTGCGACCAACCTCGCGCTGACGATGAGCGAATCCTATCGGCGCAACGTGCTGCTGATCGATGCCGATCTCCGACGACCGAGCGTCCATCACATCTTTCAACTGCCGAATATCGTCGGCCTCAATGATGGCTTGACGAGCGAGACAGAGCAGAAACTATCGCTGATTCAGGTGTCCGACCATTTGACCGTGCTGCCGGCGGGTCGACCGAATCCCGACCCGATGGGCAACCTCACGTCGGAACGCATGCGCCGCATCGTCAACGAAGCGGCGGCTCGGTTCGATTGGGTGGTCGTCGACACGCCGCCCGTGGGATTCCTGTCGGATGCCAACCTGCTCGTGGCGATGGTGAACGCGGCAATCTTCGTCGTCCGGGCGGGCAAGAGTCCGTATCGGTTGATCCAGCGCGCGCTCGACGCCGTCGGACGCGATCGCATCATGGGCGTCGTCTTGAATGCCGTCGACGAGAATGTCGACATCGCCGGCTACTACTACTACGGGTACTACGGTACGCCACGTCCGAGCGGGGGCCATTGACGTGTCGACGGTCGCGAACACTGAAGAGAACTCCGTCGCGCAGCCGGCGCATACGTACGGCCAGATTCTGAAGTCGTCGGCATTGATCGGCGGCTCGTCCGTCGTCAACATCGCCGTCAGCGTCGTCCGCGCCAAGGCGATGGCGTGGTTGCTGGGTCCGGCTGGTGTCGGTCTGGTCGGTCTCTACAGCTCGATCCTCGATCTCACGCACAGCATCGCCGGCATGGGGATCAACCGCAGCGGTGTGCGAGAAATTGCCGAGGCAGCTGGATCGGGCGATCAGCGGGTCGCTCGAACCGCCGCGGTCCTGCGGCATACGTCACTCATTCTCGGCGTGCTCGGCGCGATCCTGCTGGCCGTGTTCTCTCGTCCCGTTTCGATCTGGACGTTCGGCACACCCGACTTTGCAGGTACGGTCGCCGTGCTGTCACTGGCTCTCATTTTTTCATCGGTCAGCGACGGGCAGGCGGCGCTGATCCAAGGGATGCGGCGCATCGCGGATCTCGCGCGGATCGGCGTGCTCGCCGCGTTCTTCGGCAGCGCCACGAGTCTCGCTCTCGTCTATTTCTTGCGCGAGAAAGGCGTTGTCCCGTCGCTCGTGAGCGGCGCCGCAATCACGCTCGCCGTCTCGTGGTGGTACCGCCGCAAGATTCACATGCCGTCGCCACCATTGACGCTTCCGCAGGTGCGCGATGAGGCCGGAGCGCTCTTGAAGCTCGGGTCGGCATTCATGGCGAGTGCAGTCTTGACCACCGGCGCCGCGTATGCCGTACGAATCATCGTTCGGGATCACGTTGGTCTGGAAGCGGCAGGGTTGTATCAAGCGGCGTGGGCTCTGGGCGGGATGTACGTGGGTTTCATCCTGCAGGCGATGGGAAGCGATTTCTATCCGCGTCTGACGGCCGTGGCCACGAACCATGGCGAGTGCAATCGGCTGGTGAACGAGCAGGCGCAAATCAGCCTGCTCCTTGCCGGACCTGGCGTGATCGCGACTCTCACATTTGCGCCGGTGGTCATCGCCATCTTTTACAGCACGCGGTTCGTCGGAGCGGTCGAACCGCTTCGCTGGATTTGCCTCGGGATGACGCTTCGTGTGATCGCCTGGCCGATGGGTTTCATCGTTCTCGCGAAGGGCGCACGCAGTATCTTCTTCTGGACCGAGGTCGCGTGCACGGTCATCCATGTCGGGCTCGCGTGGCTATTGGTT
>Ga0114129_10015728_pt1 | contig 10757 bp, 12 predicted proteins | sample RhiMetdeltSRZDD1_FD_80071 | JGI IMG/M metagenome (GOLD analysis project Ga0114129, IMG submission 80071) | Populus rhizosphere microbial communities from Tennessee, USA - Rhizosphere MetaG P. deltoides SRZDD1 (version 2) (version 2) | ecosystem: Host-associated > Plants > Roots > Rhizosphere >... | reverse complement strand
GGAACGCCGGAGCCAATCATCACCGCAATCAGAAGCGAGATCACCGCACTGGCCAAGTCGCCTGAAGTAACCGAGCGGCTGACCAAGCTTGGTATTGTCCTTGGCGGCCTTACCGGCGAGCAGAGCGAGGCGGTGTTCCGGAAAGATCGTGAATCCTTTGCCGCAGCGATCAAGGCGGCAGGCATTGCCGGACTCCAATAGCCGGGCAGCGCAATCAGCGCGTCCGGGGCCCGAGGCATGGCGCGCTTGTTTGCTGATTTGAAGTTCCTGTGCGAGCCTGCGCGCAAAGACGCCAGGAGCTCAAATCCACCGCACCAGCGGCTCCCGCAATCGACCGACGAGAAAAGCACCCGTGACCCCAGCCCAGAAATTGCGAGACCTGCTGTCTCGACCAAACCTGGAGATCATGCCGGGATGCTACGATGCCCTGTCGGCGAAGCTCGTCGCCGACGCAGGTTACAAGATCACATTCATGAGCGGCTTCGCGGTCTCGGCCGCCCGTCTCGGCCTGCCGGACACTGGACTGATCTCATTCAGCGAGATGCTGGACAGCCTGCGCAACTGTTGCAGCGCCGCCTCGACGATTCCGCTGATCGGCGATGGCGACACCGGTTACGGCAACGCACTGAACGTCCAGCGGACCGTGGTCGAATATGCCCGTGCCGGCGCTGCGGCGGTGATGATCGAAGACCAGGTCAGCCCGAAGAAGTGCGGTCATACCCGCGGCAAGCAGGTGATCGCGCGTGACGAGGCGCGCATGAGAATCCGTGCCGCCGTGGAAGCGCGGTCCGGCGTTGACATATTGATCATGGCGCGGACCGACGCGCGCGCGGCGCACGGTTTCGACGAAGCGCTGGCGCGCTGCCGCGACTTCGAAGCGGAGGGGGCGGACATCATCTTCCTGGAAGCTCCCGAGACCGAAGACGAGATGCGACGCTTCTGCGCCGCCATGCACAAGCCCTGCATGGCGAACCTTGTGCCGGGCGGAAAAACCCCGGTGCTGCCGCATGCGCAACTGCAGGAGATCGGCTACAAGCTCGCCCTCTATCCCGTGATGCTGCTGTCGTCGGCCATCGCGGCGATGCAGGCGACGCTCGCGGCGATGCGCCCCGGAGCCAAGACAACGCCTCCCCCGAGCATTTCCTTCGTTGAATTGCAGGGAATCGTCGGCTTCCCCGACTATTGGGAGCGCGAGACTCGGTATCAGGCAAAGGACTGAGGGTCCGAGGCAGAGTCTCACTCGATTTCCGCCGCACGGCGCATGCTGCTGATCATCGAAGACTTCAGCATATATTCCCGCGCGGAGCGCTTGTCCGTCGCTGTCCGGCGCATGGCATCGAGCGATTTCTTCCGCGTCTCCGGGTCGCGTTCGCTGATGATCTGGTGATTCCGATTGGTCTGCTGCTGTACCGCCTCGACCGCGACCGTCCGCCGCTGCCGGTCGTAGCGGTCCAACAACCTATCATCGGCTCCCGCCCATATCTGCGCGAGCTTGTCGGACAGGTTGAAGGCGTCCTGGATTCCGCCGTTCATGCCCATTCCGCCGAGCGGATTGTTGATGTGAGCGGCGTCGCCGGCGAGCAGGACGCGGCCGTGACGAAAGCTCTTCGCCACCCGCTGATGCACATGATAGACGGAACGATGCGCGATCCGGTAAGGCTCGGGTCGTGCGACCACGCGCTGGAGCACCTGTTGCAGCGAGTCATCCGACAGCAGTTGCTCGCGGTCGGAATTTTCCGGTGCCGGCACCAGAACCCGCCAGAGGTCGGGAACCCGCAGCAGCACCAGCCATTCGAGCGGGTCGGCGATGTAATTGACGTAGGCGATGTCGGTGAGCCTCTCTTCAAAGCGGAAGTCGGTGGACGCGATCAGAAACAGCTCCGGATAGGTAAAACCCTCGAAGTCGACGGCAAGCGACCGGCGCACCGCGCTGCGGGCACCATCCGCCGCAACCACGTACCGGCCTGACAGCGACACGGGGCCGGATGGCGTCTGCGCGGTCACGGTCACCGATTCGTCGTCCGGCTGCACCGAGGTCACCTCATGGTTGAAGCGGATGTCGCTGCCCGGCAGCTTGCGCAGTTCCTCCTCGAGGAAGCGCATCAGCTTCCACTGCTCGCACTGCACGCGATAGGGATGATTGGTGTCTCCCGCCAATAGGGATAAATCGAAGGTTGCCACCGGTCCGGTCTCCCGGTCGCGAAACTGCCAGGTCGGCGCCTTCAGCCCCACGTCGATCATGCGGGGCACCACGCCAAAGTCGTCCAACAGATCCAGCGTCGGCGGATGGAAGGTCGATCCCCGCAGCTCCATCACGAGCTCAGGTTCGGCTGCAAGCAGCACAGTGGGAATGCCGCGGTGCCCCAACGCCAGGGCCGCGGTAAGACCGACCGGTCCGGCGCCGACAACAATCACGCAATCGTTCGACATGCGAAAAAGAGACCCCGCGGCGCGTCGTCTGCGGTCAGCGGGAACCGCCGACTGCGTGAACGCGTATCATAACCGCTCGGTGCCGGGCGCCAAATTGGGGCAGGATCTGCGCTTTGACGACCGGCCTGCGTTTGCTACGCAGAGCGCCGAACGACAGCGTAATGCAAGACCGATGCCGAAACTTGACGCCTCGCGTCGATGCCACGCACACTCAAGGGGACCTTCGGCCACGACATGCAGCGCATGACGATTACGGGAGCGATCCGGCGATGAGAGACGTGCTCGGTTGGCGACGCAAGTTTGGCGTGTTGGGTCCTTCCACCAACACCATCGTCCAGCCGGATTTCGAGATGATGCGGCCGATCGGCGTCACCAACCACTACAGCCGCATCTTCACGCCGAACGCCCAGGCGGTCAGCAATGAGACCTTCATGGCCGGCACGGAGCTCATCGGTCGGAACGTGCTGGAGGCGGTCCGCAGCGTCATGACGTGCTCGCCGGACTATCTGGTCATGGGCATGTCCGCCGTCACCTTCTACGGCGGTGCGGCCGGAGCCGACGCTTTCCAGGCCAAGGTCGAGCGCGAGTCAGGCGTCGGCGTGAGCATCGGATCGCACTCGTGCACCGCGGCGCTGAAGGCCTATGGCGGGGTCAAACGCATCGCGTTTCTGTCCCCTTATTATCCCGTCGCCAACAAGGAGGTCGCGCGTTATTTTGCCGAGTCCGGCTTCGAGGTCGTCCGCGACCTCTATCTGGAATGCAAGAGCTGGACGGCGATCGCGGAGGTGCCGACTGATGTGCTGCGGGAAAAGCTGATCGCGCTCAACGGCGCCGGCGATGTGGACGCGATCATCCAGGTCGGCACCAACCTGAGCATGGTCCGGCTGGCTGCCGCGGCCGAGATGTGGCTCGGGAAGCCGGTGATCGCCATCAATACGGCAACGTACTGGCATGCGTTGCGCCAGAACGGGATCATGGACAAGATCCCGGGTCTGGGGCGCCTGCTCGAAGAGTTTTGAAGGCCCTAAGAACGCGCTGAGAGCGCGCAGGGCCCGCGACGCGAATCGCGTCGCGAAAGCGGCTGTTTGAAATTCGAATAGAAGGAGCGGGGGGTCGTCCCAGCCGAGTTTGGCCAAACGAACCCACGTTGCAAAAACGCAACACTTGAGCAGCGTCCTGGGCTTACGCCTTGTCCAGAACCGAAATGTCCGAGCCGTCGCGATAGGCGGGATGCTTCCAGCCGTCCTCATCGTAATCGGCCATGCACCGCTCCGCGAGCGCCTCCATTTCTTTGAGCGCGCCGGAGGCCTGCGCGTGCTGTAGCGGGAAAATGCGCACCAGCTCGTGGCTTCCGGAATAGTTCATCTCGTAGAGCTCATGCCGCGCGCCGAACTCGGTGCCGACCGCGTCCCACAGCATCTTCATGATCTTGATGCGTTCCTTGTAGTCGATGCCGTTGGAGCCGCGGACGTAACGCGCGAGGTATTTGCTGATCTCCGGATTCTTGATGTCGCGCGCATGGGAGGGCAGGTAGATCAGGCCCGAGGCGATCACCTTCTCGACGATGGCGCGCACCGCCGGATAGGCTTCGGTCATGAACAGACGATAGGTGCTCGAGGCCCTGACATTGGGCAGCACCGCGCCGTTGACCCACGGCTCGGGATTGAACGCCATGGCATCCGAGAGCGACCAGAACAGGTTGCGCCAGCCGATCACCTCGCCGATCTGAGCCTGCACGCCGCGGAATGCCTCCACGCCGGTGGCGCGCGCCGCCTTGTAGAGGAGGCCGATGATGAAATCGAGCTTGACCGCGAGGCGGGTGCAGCCCTGCAGCGTATAGCCGTTGACGAAGCCGGACTTCGGATAGAAGTCCCGCAGCCGCTCCACGTCGCGATGGATGATGACGTTCTCCCAGGGGATGAACGCGTTGTCGAACACGAAGATGGCGTCGTTCTCGTCGAAGCGCGATGTGAGCGGATAATCCCAGGGCGAGCCGGTGGCGGCGGCGGCGAACTCGTAGGACGGTCGGCAGATCAGCTTGATGCCGGGCGTGTCCATCGGCGCGATGAACATCACCACCATGCTCGGGTCGGTGATCTCCTGGCCCATGTTCTGACCGAGGAAATTGTAATGGGTGAGTGCCGAGTTGGTGGCCACCACCTTGGCGCCGGAGACGTAGATGCCGGCGTCGGTCTCCTTCTGGATGGTGATGTAGACGTCCTTGACCTGCTCGACCGGCTTGTTGCGGTCGATCGGCGGATTGACGAGGGCGTGATTGAGATAGAGCACGGATTCCTGCGCTCGCTTGTGCCAGGCGCGCGCGTTGTCGGCGAACTTTCCGTAGAACTCGGCATTGGCGCCGAGCGTATTGAGGAATGCGGCCTTGTAGTCGGGGCTGCGGCCCATCCAGCCATACGTGATGCGCGCCCAGGCCGCGATCGCATCGCGCTGCGCGATGACTTCGCCGGCGGAGCGGGCAACCTTGAAGAACTTATGCGTGTAGCCGCCGGAGCCGGTATCGGTCGGAGCGGTGAGCACGTCCTTGGTGCTGGCATCGTGCAGCGCGTCGTAGAGCAAGGCGACGGAGGCGACCGAGTTGCGGAAGGCCGGGTGCGTCGTGACGTCGGCTACACGGTCGCCGTAGATGTAGACCTCGCGCCCGTCACGCAGGGACTGGACGAATTCAGCTCCGGTGAAAGGGCGTTTCTTGCCTGCGACAATAGCTTCGGGGGCCTGCGACATGATGCGATCCGGAATCCTGTGCCTGGGTGGAGAGCTGTTCGCTCTTCCCATAGCAGCCGCACCCGGCGCGCGGCAATCCGTTGGCGCCGCGTCGATTGCTTTTGTCGGTCACCTCAGGCTGGTCTAGGCCGGCACGACGGGCGCTTTCGTCTTGCGCAGCCCGGCCATCACCTTGTCATCAGGTTTCAAGTGCGCGGTCACGAGTTCGGGTGGCGTCAACGCCATCCAGGTACTCAGCGAGACATCGGCGAAGTAGCTGCTCTTGAACACCTCGATAAATCGCAACGGCGTCGTGCCGGTATTCTCGACGTAAGGCCCCGTGTCGAAGGGCACGACGCCGACGTCGCCGGCGCGGAAATCGAAGGTGCGCAACCACGACGAGGCGGGCGTGAGCCATCCTCGATTACGCTCTCATCGCCACGCGGTCTCCGCCGGCGACAACGGCGGCGATGACGCGATCTTCTTCGAAATCTTCCGGGCCCTCGATCGACAGGAGTTGCGCGAGTTCCGCTCGGGCTCGATTCACCCGGCTCTTGATCGTGCCGGTCGGGCATCCGCATATCTTCGCTGCCTCGTCATAGGAAAGGCCCGAAGCTCCGATCATGATGAGCACCTCGCGCTGCCTGGGCTCGAGCTTGTCCAGGGCCGTCCAGAGCTCGTCGCATTCCGCATGCGCGAATTGCGCAGGCTTCGAGACGACGCTGTCGGCGTGGTCCTCGATGGACTCGAACGGTTTGCGACGCCTGCGGCATTCCGAGAAGAAGTGATTCTTCATGATCGTGCAGAGCCAAGCGAGCATATTGGTGCCCGGCGTGAACGACATGATGTTTGCGCAGGCGCGAAGCAGCGTGTCCTGAACAAGGTCGTCGGCGTGGTCGCCATTCCGGCAAAGCGAAATGGCGAAAGCGCGAAGCCGCGGCATCGCTGCCAGCATCGCCGGTCCGACGGTCGGCTCAAGCGTTCTGACTTGTTTATCGCTGGGACGATTGCGAGAGGCGGCAGGGGCTTTCGACTCGCGATCAAAGGTGGTTGAAATTGGTTGCATCGACCGGCTCGCTTCAATCTGCCACGCGCCCCTGCACCTCCTTTGTTAGTCGACCTTCAAAACAGCGGCTTGCCGGTTTTTGCGGGGATTGTTGCCTAATTGCACAAATAGCCGGATGGCTTAAAGGAGAAGTCCCGACCAGCAGCCGCGCCTTGCCACGCATTGCAGGAGTGCCGCCTCGCGCGCTTGAAATTGGGTGGACCGTGGTACAGGTCTCGGAGGCTTGGAAACCCGTTGGCTCAAGTGCCGATTTGCCCAGGAGGAGATGAATGGCTATCGACAGATCAAGAAGAATAAAGGACCCGCTGCAGGCGGCCGAAGCCGCGTTTAAGGCGGCAACGACCAAGCCGTTGGAGGAGCCGGCTCCGAAACGCCCTGCGATCCCGAACGCCAAAGAGCTCGTCTCTTTGCGTATTGATCGGGACGTTCTCGATCATTTCCAGGACGGCGGCCCGGGTTGGCAGGAGCGAATCAATGAAGCCCTGAGAAAGGCCGCGGGCAAATAATCTGACGTACAAGCCCGGCGCGGTGGCCGGGACGAACGGGGACGGCCGTTCGCCACGATGGAGACCAACAACGACGTCACGGTACGTAAGCGAGCCGACGCCGAGCTGCGCGAGAGCGAGCGCAGATATCGGAACATTTTCCAGACTGCAGGAGTATCGATCTGGGAGGACGATTTTTCCCAGGTCCAATCGGCCCTTGATGACCTCAAGGCCCGGGGCGTCCGAGACTTCGCGCAGCATTTCACCGCTCATCCAGAATTCGTGCGCCAAGCCATCACAATGGTGCGGGTCGTCAACGTCAAACCCCTTCTTCACCACCAAATCCAACGGGATGGGAATGGGATTGTCGATCTCCCGTTCGATCATCGAGGCGCATGGGGGACGAATATGGGCATCGCCCAACGTTGGGCCGGGTATGACCTTTGCGTTCGTCCTTCCCTCCGCACGGGAGGCGGCGTCGTGATTGCCTTGCCCTCGCCGCGGTGTCAGGGAGTGTTATCCGAGGGTGTCTGGTCCTCGTCGATAGGGCGGCGGCTTGGACCAGGGGCGATTTCCATGTTTGGAGCCGCCGTTGGCGCCGCTCTCCCGGCGGCTGAGGACGATTGCAGATCATGACCGAGGCGCTTGAAACTGAACCGATCGTCTTCGTGGTCGACGACGATCCGTCGATGCGCCAGGCGCTCGCCAACCTGTTCCGGTCGGTGGGTTTGCGCGCCGAAGTGTTCGGGTCGGCGCGGGAGCTGTTGGAGAGCGAACTGCCGGATGTCGCCAGTTGCCTGGTCCTTGACATCAGACTGCCGGGACCGAGCGGCCTGGACTTTCAGGCTGAGCTCGCCAAGGCGGATATTCAAATTCCCATCATCTTCATGACCGGCCATGGCGATATCCCCATGACGGTAAAGGCCATGAAGGCGGGAGCGATCGATTTCCTGACCAAGCCGTTTCGCGATCAGGACATACTCGACGCCGTTGCGACCGCGATCGAGCGTGATCGCACCAGGCGCAAGGACCAAAAGGCCGTCGCGGAGCTCCGGGCCGTGTTTGAGACATTGACCACGCGCGAGCGGGACGTGTTCGCCCTGGTCGCGTCCGGGCTCATGAACAAGCAAATTGCTGCCGAGATCGGGCTAGCGGAGATTACCGTCAAGATTCACCGGGGGCACCTCATGCGAAAAATGGGCGCGAGATCGCTGGCCGATCTGGTCAGAATGGCCGAAATGCTCGGGATCCGCCGTACCAAGCCGTAGTGCAGCAAAACCTAAGTATGATTTTCCCCCGCTGTGTTGCGGAGCATGGTGCGGGCGGGCGACGCGTTGTTCTCTGCAAGCAAGCTAAGAATAGGATGAGCTGATTTGCCCCGAGTTCCGGTGATCTCGATCATCGATGATGATGCGTCCGTCCGCGCCGCGGCCAACAGGCTGGTCAGATCGCTGGGGTATATCGCATATCCCTTTGCGTCGGCCCGCGAGTTCCTGGACTCGTCGCAAGTGAACGACACCTCGTGTCTGATCGCAGACGTTCAGATGCCGGGGATGAGCGGCCTCGAGCTGCAAAGCCTGCTGCGAGCCCAAGGGCGCGAGCTCCCGATCATTTTCATTACCGCCTTCCCCGAGGAGACGGCCCGAAAGCGGGCGCTGGATGCGGGAGCGGTTTGCTTTCTGATCAAGCCGTTCGACGGCCCGACACTCATCAAATACCTCGACAAGGCCCTGCAGCGGGATGGCCGGAAATAGGCAGGAATTTTCCGCCTATCTGATGCGTCGGCAGCTTCGTCATTGACCACGCTTCGACCCCTCCTAAACCAAAGTATACCCCTCTCAAACCAATTCGACGCCCGAGCCAACCTCCGTAGAATGGAGCCTTTCCCCTCGGTCGACCTACCTTGAGTGCAAGTTGGAGACAGCCAACGGGACACCCGGCGGCGCGGATCCAACGTCTCGAATATCATAGGTGGGACCGATGTTGACGAACGCGCCATCAACGAATTTGCCATCGTACCGTCCTTTCGATCGCAATCCTTCGAAGCCTCCACATGCCGCCCTGCTGCTGAGGTCTGACCGGCGGCTGGGCGAAGGCCAGCACGACCGCGCCGATCGTTGGCTTCGACCGCTGCACGATCGCCGTGCTCCCGATGCGCTGGAGCGCACGGTTGAGATCGTTCCGGCCGATGCGGTGAAGCGTCGCGCCGTGAGTTGGGACGGCATGACAGCCGAGATCGTGCAAGCCACGAGACCCGAAAGGACCGAGTATCGCTTTCACGGGTCTCGTCATCTGCTCGCCGTCTATGAGCAAGGCGAACGGCGCGAGGGTGAGACGTTGGTCGAAGGCTTGCCCCGGTCCACACTGCGAGATTTCAAGCGCAAGCTCCTCTTCGTACCGGCCGGCCACGAATACTCCGACTGGCAGGAGCCGCGCGCGCTCACCCGCGTTGTGTATTTCTATCTCGACCCCGCCAAGATGCCGGCGCTGTCTCAGGCCGGCGCGGTGGACACAGCTCTGAGCCCGCGGTCGTTCTTCGAGGACACGACGCTGTGGGACACGGCAGTGAAGCTGCGCAAGCAGATCGAGAACGCCGGCTCCGACAATCGTCTCTATTTCGAGGCTCTCGGTGTCGTCCTCGCGCACGAGCTCGTGCGTCTCAACGCCGGGATCCGTCCCGTCGAAGCGCCCGTGCGAGGCGGCCTCGCGGGTTGGCAGCAGCGGATTGTCACCTCGTATATCGAGGAACATCTTGCCGAGCAGATACCGCTCGCCACGCTTGCACGCCTCGTTCGCCTTAGCCCCTACTATTTCTGCCGCGCGTTCAAGCAATCACTCGGCATGCCGCCACACCGATATCACAACAGCCGGCGCATCGAGCAGGCGAAGACACTTTTGGCGAAGCCCGAGCTCTCGGTGACCGAAATCGGATTGACGGTCGGGTTCAGCGAAACCAGTTCGTTCACTGCCGCATTCCGCAAAGCAACGGGGCAAACGCCGACCGCCTATCACCGCAGCCTCAGGTGAGGCCCCGCGAGCGCGACCGTGACGTGTCGCACGCAGACAGATTCCGATCGGAACCACGTCGGTCAATTCGGAGCAATTCCGGTCAAATGATCTTCGGGGGAAGCGGTACCGTCGACGGCCGGAATGGAGGCACGGGATCACGCCGTCCCGCGCTCGATGGTCTTGAACGGCCCGCGGTCTCCACCGCGGATGAAGGAAACATGACAATGACGCGCCTGCGCAACTTGACACATTGGTCGCTCGCCACGTTGACCGCAGCCGTCTTGGCGGGCGGTTCGGCCGCTGCGCAAGTGGGTGGAATCGGAACATCGCCCCTGGGATCGCCGTTGGGGATGACGTCGCCGCTGGGCATCGGACCAGCTCCTGCCGTCCCCCGCACCGGCATCCCCATGGGCGCGACGGAACTCTCGTCTCCTGGCGTGAGCCCGATGACGTTCGGCGCATCGCCGCTCGGCCCCGCGCCGGGCAACATCACAAGCTGTTCCAGTATTGGAGGGTCGGTCCCGCAGGCATCTTCCGGCATGGGAAGCTCGATGCCGGGGACCTCGTTCAATTCTGGAATGTCGGCAACCGGGAGCTCCGGCTCGAGCACGATTTTCGACGGCGGCGGCACGACGGGAAACGCGTCAGGCACCTGTACGACAACCGCCAGCAGCCCGACTGCAGGCCCGTCATCGTCGGCTTCGTCGCCGACTGGAATGGGGCTGGGATCGCAGGTCGGCCGCGTTGGCATTCCGCTGGGCTCGACCGAGCTCGGCGTGGGAGGCCTGAGCCCGCCGCCGGATATTCTGATTCCCAATCCCTCGACGCCGCTTTCAACTCTGGGAACGCCTTGCCCGACGGCCGGACTGCTTTCGGCGACGGGAGTTTCCGCCGGCTCGTGCTGAGCGGCAGGCATATAGGACAAGATCTCAATGCGCCGAAAGATTGCCCTTCTTGCCGCTTTGCCGGTCGTCATCCTGGCGACGGCCGCCGTCATCGCCGTCCGCCACGAATCGCCGGTCCAACAGGCGGCGTCGCAGCCTGCT
>Ga0114129_10015727_pt1 | contig 10757 bp, 9 predicted proteins | sample RhiMetdeltSRZDD1_FD_80071 | JGI IMG/M metagenome (GOLD analysis project Ga0114129, IMG submission 80071) | Populus rhizosphere microbial communities from Tennessee, USA - Rhizosphere MetaG P. deltoides SRZDD1 (version 2) (version 2) | ecosystem: Host-associated > Plants > Roots > Rhizosphere >... | reverse complement strand
CGACGGATTGCTTGTTTACTATGGCCGCCGATCCAGATCGGGATCGTCGGTTTTTGCACCGGTTTGGGCAAGAACACGACGTTGGCAAAGTTGCAGTACTTGCCCTGAAAAGACGGATTGTCGCTGGTCCAAAGCTCGCGAAAAGCTTTGATATACTCGTCGGTGACCTTGCCACGGTCTTCGAAAGGCGGCGTCTGCAGGTTGTCGAATTCTTCCTTCATCCAACCGACACCCAAGCCGACGATGACCCTGCCATTGGAAAGCACGTCTAGACTGGAGAGCATCTTCGCCGTTAGGATTGGATTGCGATAGGGCGCGATCATAACACTGGTGGCAAAGCGGATCCGTTTCGTCGCTCCGGCAAGAAAGCTCATCGTCGTCAATGTCTCGAGGTGATAACCGGCGCCGGGATATTTCCCGTCGACCGTATAGGGGTACGGCACCGAAATATCTTTCGGGACAACGATGTGATCGGCGACAGTGAGGCAGTAAAATCCTAAGGCTTCGGCCTGTTGGGCAAATCGGACGAGATCCTCCGCCGTAACAGCTGCCGATGATGCCGGTAGATGAAGCCCAAAGTCCATTTCTTTATCCAACCTGCCTTGTTTATGGAAAAAATATCATCTCACCACGAAGCACACGAAGGTCACGAAGGATTTGGATCTGTAGAAAATGGGATTGTCTCGCAGCAAACGCCAAGTGACGGCCAAGCCTCCATTCCGAGCGAAATGGGAGGGATCGAAGAAAGATTTCTCTCTTCGTTCGAAATGACAATTCTCTTGACTTTCCGTCTTTGGGCGAAATATCCGAACTTTCGTTTCGGCTGTGCTGCTAAGCAGTTCCACTCGCTGCTGTGCCGCGCAGCGAACCCTACGAAAACCTTCGTGCTCTTCGTGACCTTCGTGGTGAAATTGTCTGTCTCGTACCCTAGGCAGTCGCTCTCGACGCTGCGGGCCGGAGCGCGATTTTATCGCCAACGCGAATAACACCGTCGCTCAGAATTGCCGCCTTGAGCCCGCTGCGATGATCCAACGCTTTAAATATACCGGGGATCTTGGAAACCTGGACCAGATGACCGCAAGGTTCAAATAGACGGATACCGCGCATAAGGACGTCGCCGATGGTGAATTCACGATGGAGTAATTCAATCAGCGGCACGCTCCGAGTAACGATATTGCGCCGGGTTTTATCGGCAATCGATTCGACGCCGAGCTCCCTAGCCGCGGCTTGTAGCACTTCGTCTTCGATGAGACTTACGGCTTTGTCAGCTCGATTGACGGCATTCCACGAGTCGCGAAAGAAACGATCGCCTTCCAATCCGCGATCCGCGAAAGCGCGCACCTCCGGCAGCGAAATCATCGCTCCCGCCGATTGGTGCGCGACGAAGATGCCAACGACGTTGCCATGCCAGGCTGCGTTCGCAGGTTTGAACCCGCGCCAAAGCTCTATCGGCATTTCCTCCGGCATCGGCCTTATAGGTTGGGTCATAGCGCCTCCCAAAACGACGCCGGCCACTGAAACTGTCAGTGGCCGGCGTATGGAACAACTAATTTTATTCCGCGAGGGTGTTATCCGGCCGAGTCGGCAAAAAATCTGGTGTCCTCGACCGGTGGAACGGTCTTGTTCTCAACCGAGTCGGCGAGTAACGGCTTGCCGTCCGGGCGGACCCGCATTTCCACGCCACCCTGCTTTTGGCCTTTGATGCCGGCGCCCACGCGAATCACGACCAGGTTTTCGCTGCCGGTATTGAGATAACGATAATAAGCGCCCTTGGGAATCATAATGCCCTGGTACTTTTCAATCTTCTGCTCGTTGCCTTTTTCATCGAACACGCTCATCTGTCCTTCGAGCACGATGAAGGCATGGTCTTCGTCGAGATGGGTATGAATCTCGTTCTCGCCGCCTTCGTAATTGATCTTGGTGTGGATCCACATGTTTTCGGTTTCCGCGACCAACTGAGTGATGCGGCCCTGCTTCATATAAGGTGTCCGCAATGAAAATTTCTGCGACTTGGGTTTTTCCGTAGGTTCCAACTTTCTGGCCGCTTGCATGGATGCTCCTTTCGAATTTGTCTTTCTCTAGTTGTTGATACCGTCGAGCCTGAGGCCATAGAGCTTGATGACGTTCTCGCGAACCACTTTACTCAATATATCTTTGGGCAGATGACCTAACTCCCTGGCGATGACATCCCGTGAATGCGGCCAGGTCGACGCCGCATGGGGATAGTCGTTGGACCACATGAAGGTGTCCTGGCCGAAGTCTTCCATCAAGCGGCCGCCGGCCGGGTCGCTGAAAAATGTCGCATAAACCTGCTCTCTAACATAATCACCCGGCAACTTTTTCATATACGGCAGTGGCGCTCTGGGGCTGTGGCGAACGAAATACTTGTCCCATTCATGAACGAAGAAAGGAATCCAACCGACTTCGTTCTCGACGTAGACGAACTTCAATTTCGGAAATCGTTCCATGACCCCGCTAAAGACCAAGTCGAACAAGCTATTCGCGGCGTCAGCCAATTTCTGATTCACCGTCATCCGGTAGGTGTCGAGCCCCTTCCGTTCGAACCGACTGTAGTTGAATCCGGTTAAGATATGCAGGTTCGCCGGCATGTTGAGCGCTTGCGATGCTTCCCAGAAGGGATCGTAATAGTCGCTGGTAAACGACAAGTTTTCGGGTGGAACTTGCCAGATCAAAGAGCCGACCAAGCCGGCCTTCTTGCACCGCTCGAGCTCTTTGATGGCGTTCTTGATGTTATAAAGCGAAATCATCGGGATGCCGACCAGACGCCCCGGCGCGACTTTACAGTAATCGATCAGCCAGTCGTTGGCGATTTGAAAACAGGCTTCTTGCACTTCGGGATCTTCCAGTGCAAATAGTCGAAGACCAAACGTCGGGTACAGCACTTCCGCGCTGACTCCGTCCACTTCCATCTCTCCGAGCCGCGCCGTCGGGTTCCAGCCGCCGGGTTTTTCTCCCGGCGAATTACGCCCCGGAAATTTGGGAAATTTGGCGAGCAGGCTCGGCGTCAGGTTTTTTGTCCACAAATCCGCCGGTTCCATGATGTGTGAATCCGCTGAGACGATTTTTTGATCTGCCAAAACTTGTTCCGCCGTATACTTAGCTGCGGCAACGCTCATAAATGACTCCTCCCGCGAGAATACTTGTTATTTCAGAGATTTATTCTTTTTTCCGGCTTTTGTCCAGCGGAACGACGGCGACTGGCGCGAAGTGGACATTGGCGCGAGCATAAGTTAAACCCAATCTTGGCATGAGCTCCAAGGCAAAACGATTTTACTGTTGGTTTTTGATGTCATTGGCAATTCCTGCCATGCTTTTGGCGGGAGAGGCGCAAAACGCATTTAACGAAGGGGTCAAACTCTATAGAGCAGCTAAATACAAAGAAGCTATCGCGGCTTACAATCGTGCCATCAAAGCCGCGCCCAAATCAGAGGAGGCTTATAACAACCGCGGCCTGGCCTATTTCAAGCTCGGACAAAACGATAATGCGATCAAAGACTACGATGAAGCTTTGAAGCTCAATCCTAAGATGACCGATGCGCGTTTTAACCGAGGCAACGCTCATTATCAGCAAAAGCAGTACGATCGGGCGATCAAGGATTACGATGAAGTGATCGCGCAAGATTCCAAGACGCCGAAAGCTTTCCGCCAGCGCGGGCTTGCGTTCCTAAGTCTCAACCAGGTCGACAAAGCGATACAGGATTTCACTCAAGCTCAGAAATTAGATCCAAAAGACGCGGACATTTATTACCATCGCGGGCGCGCTTACCGCCGGCTGGGCAAAAACGATCAAGCCGTGCAAGACTACTCCGAAGCGATCAAGCTCAACCCGAAGGACGCCGAGACCTATAACAACCGCGCCACCGCGTATTCTGTAATGGGCAAATACGATGAAGCTATCAAAGATTACGATGAGGCGATCAAGCTCGATGCCAAGAACGCCAAGATTTACGCCAATCGCGGTTTCATCAGAGCGCGGCAAGGCAAGCACGACGATGCGCAAAATGACTTCAACAAGGCAATCGAATTGGATCCAAGCCTAAAAAACAAGCTCGATCCCCATATAATCGAGCAAAAGGGTGCCGGCAAACGATAACACAACATGAGTCTCGTCACTCACCACGAAGGTCACGAAGCGCACGAAGGTACCCCTACCTCTTTCCTCCCCCGCGTTGCTGGGGAGGATCAAGGAGGGATTTGGTTGCGCCGGGGCCGTGCCGGGCTGTTATGCGCTCTCCTCTTCTGCGTCGGAGCGCCGGCGTGGTCCGCGCAACAGGACGATCCGCTCAAGGCCGCGCTCGATCTCCATGACTCCGGCAAAATCAAAGAAGCGATTCAAGAATACGACAAAGTCATCAAAGCCCAGCCGAAACTCCCCGAAGCCTATTTCAACCGGGGCAATGCCTACTACGACCTCGAGCAGTATCAGCAGGCGATCAAAGACTATGGCCAAGCGATACGCTTGAACCCGAAGGACGCCGAGGCTCACTACAATCGCGGCAACGCCTACCGCCGGCTCAAGCAGGATCCGGCGGCGCTCAACGACTATAGCGCGGCGATCAAGGTCAATCCGGATGACGCGCGAAGTTACACCAACCGCGGCAGCATCCATTTCGACGCGCGCCGTTATGAGGCGGCGGTGAAGGATTTCACCGAAGCGATCAGAATCGATCCTAGGGAAGCACAGAACTATTACAATCGCGGCAACAGCTATCTTGCTTTGGATAAGAAGCAAGAAGCGATCGGCGATTACGATGCCGCTCTGGGTCGAGATCCCCAGCTCGTCGACGCCCACTACAACCGCGGCATCGCCTATGCTGAATCGAGCAACTACGACAACGCGATTCGCGACTTCGACGAGGTCCTTCGTTTGAACCCCAAATCGGCAGAAGCATTTTATAATCGCGGTCTTGCGAAAATGAAGCTCGGCAAGTACGACGAGGCGATCGGGGATTATAGCGAAGCGATGCGACTTAACCCGAAGGACCCGGAAGCTCCGTTCAACCGGGGCCTCGCCCATCTCAGAATCGATAAATACGATTACGCTGCGCGGGATTTTAGCGAAGTCATCGGCATGCAGCCGAAGAATGCCGACGCCTATGTTTACCGGGGAATTATCCGAACCTACCAGAACAAAGAAAAGGATGCCGATGCCGATTTCCAAAAAGCATTTCAGCTGAACCCCGCTCTCAAGAAGAAATTGCAGCCGATCATCGATGAAGCCAAAGCTAAGGCCAAAGAACGACAGAAATAGTGCCAATAAAGATCGAAGAAATTGGCTGCGCGCTCTTTCATGACTTTGGGGCCAATGGAATTGCGGTTATGAGCGGGATTATTTACTCCCTCGCACCTAGACTCGAAGTTGCGGATGCAATGATCTGAACATAAGCTTAAATCCACAATGACGGAGGAAATTTATGGGACAGATGATCACATTCAAACGGGCCGATGGCGCGGATGGCAAGGGATACCTGGCGGGACCCGCCGGCAATGACAAAGCACCCGGGGTCGTCGTCATCCAGGAATGGTGGGGCTTGAACGATCAGATTAAGGGTGTGGCCGACCGCTTCGTTTCTCTCGGTTATCGCGCTCTCGTGCCCGACCTTTACAAAGGCAAAGTCACGGTCGATGCGGCGGAAGCCAATCACTTGATGACGAATCTCAATTTCGCCGACGCGGCGACGCAGGATGTGCGCAGCGCGGCGCAGTATCTCAAACAGACGAGCGCCAAAGTGGGCGTGGTCGGTTTTTGCATGGGCGGCGCGCTTACTATCGTCGCCGCGATGTACGTACCCGAGGGCGACGCTTACTCGTCATGGTACGGCTTTCCTCCGGACGAGGCGGGCGACGTCAGAACGATTAGAAAACCATTGCAGCTGCATCTTGCCGAAAACGACCAAGCTTTTGCGCCCGAAAAGGCTCGGGCTCTGGAAGCAAAACTGCGCGCAGGCAACGTGCCGTTCGAGTCCTACTGGTATAAAGCGGGACATGCTTTCTTCAACGAAACCGGGCCGAATTACAATGCCGAGTGTGCCAACCTGGCATGGGAGCGGACGACTAATTTTTTTTGCTAAGCATCTGAAGTAACCGTTCACCTGAGCCAGCTCGTCGCTTCAGAGCGGCTCCGCCGAAAAATTAACATGGGCGAGACACGCGTCGATTTACTCCATCTATTGGAAGACCTCCGGGACGCCTATCCCGGCGCCCTCGAGGAAACCATGCTCACCGAGATCATGGCCAACGCCCTCGACTCGGGCGCTTCGCTGATCTCATTTCAATCCGATCCGGCACAATACACTTTGACGGTAGTCGACAACGGCTCGGGAATGCAGCGACGCGAGCTGGCGCGTTTCCACGATATAGCGGCCAGCACCAAGATCCGCGGTCAAGGCATCGGTTTCGCCGGCGTCGGCATCAAACTGGGACTCCTCGTTTGCGACGAAGTATTGACGGAAACCAAGCGCGGCAAGAACCATGTGGCGAGCTCGTGGCATATGGCGTCGCGCCATCGCGCGCCATGGAAATGGGTTTCTGTGCCAGGACTGGTCGCCGAGCGCGGAACCGCAGTTCGTCTCAAGCTTCGTAATCCGTTATCGCCTTTGCTTGACCCGGGCTTTCTCGAGGGAACTCTGCGCCGCCATTTTCAACCTTTGCTCGATCCCGCCTTCGATGAATTTCTCCTGGCGCACTACCCCGAAGGCATCGCTATCCAAGTAAACGAGCGCCGCCTGCAAAGACAGCGCGCCGCAGCTCAGCTCCAGGCGCCATTGGAAATTCGTTTGCTGCGCAAACGAAAACCTTCCGCGCTGGGTTATCTCGTGCGCGAAGATGCCGCACTGCCTGAAGACCAGCGCGGCCTGGCGATCAGCACCTTCGGCAAGGTGATCCGACGCGGCTGGGATTGGCTCGGCATGACTCCGACAGCGCCTGAGCGAATCGGCGGCTTGATCGAAGTGCCGGAGTTAGCAGCTTGCCTGACGCTTAACAAGGGAGATTTTATCCGCACCGGCACACGCGGCGCAATGTACCTGGCATTCCGAAAAGCGATTCAGGAAGCGGTTGCTCGACAGCTCGCTGAGTGGGGCGACGCGCCGCCATCGAGCGAGCTAGCGCCGCCACGCGAGGTCCGCCCATTGCAACGAGATCTCGCGCACCTGCTGGAAGATCTCGCGATTGACTTTCCACTGCTTGCCAGTCTCGTCGAACAGCGCGCAGGCGGCCAGAAACGCCTGCCGCTCGGCGCCCGTGGCAATGGTGATGGGCACAGCTTCATTGCTGCGTCGGTCAGCGCACTGGCCGAGAGTGGCGAGAATCAGGCGGAACCCGTGCCGAGCATAGAACAAAGAAGCACTGAAAACCCAACCGTGAACGAACCCGCGCAAGGCCTAACCAAGCCAGAGCACGACCTTCAATTGCCAGGCAAAAGCACAACTCGCCGCCCCGCGCACTACGGCCTCGACATTCAATTCGAAGACCGCACGGACGCAGTGGAGCTCGGCCGCTTGGTTGAATCTACGGTGTGGGTCAACCGCGCGCACCCGGCTTATCGCCGAGCCAACGCGTCGCGCTCCCTCGGCTATCACATTGCTCTCACCGTGGCGATGGCGCTCGCGCCACTGGCGGTGGAACCGGCTAACCAGAACGCTTTCGTGCTCGCTTTTCTGTCCCGCTGGGGTGAAGCGATCGACCGGCCGGCTTCCCGCCGTCATGTGAAGCAACGCTAGCTTGACCGCCTCAGACCTAAACTTAATGGTGCCGGGATCAATCCCTTACAACGCTGCCGGCACTGGTAGTCACAAACGATGCCTGTGACGGGTCGCGGAGAATCCCTTTAGGGTCGTTGCCTTGCAACGCTGACTGAATTGCTCTTCTTAGAATATTTCTGAACATCATGACGCCTTTGTCGGAAGTAACCAGGTGCTCGAGACCGTGCAGTGCGATTGGGCCCTGGCCTTCAACGGCTTCTTTGTCGTCGGGGTGGCGCTGCGCGTACTCATAGCTCATGTTCGTTCGCCCGGCGGGAGCAAGTTGCTCGCGGCCGGAAGCACTTTCACTTTCGCCCTCTGGAATCCAGCGGATGCTCGCGCCCATTTGATGCGTATCGTCGATCGGCACGCAATAGGTTACCGCGCACACCCGTTCGGTTTTCGGCTCGTCGGTGTAGACGAGATGAACGTTGAGCGGCATGATCATCTCCCAGATAAGCTCCCACCACTTGCCGTTTTCCAGCTTCCGCGTTAGCACGAAGCGCATGCCCATGTCGGTTTCTTCGTACTGCAGCGCATCAGGGTCGACACCGTAAACCTGCGACGGAAACTGCGGACCACTGTGGAGCGTGTGCAGCCAAAAAGTGTGCAGCGCGTCCATCAGATTTTCTTCCGCCTGGAGCCAATTACAATTTACCGGCCCACCCACCCGCGGGCCCATGCGCGCCTTCAGCTGTCCGCCCTCTTTTTGCCAGACGTCGTAGACCGGAAATTCCGGCGGTTTTTCTATTGGACCCATATAGGCGAACACCAGGCCGCCGAACTCGCGTACGGGATAACAGGGATGTTGGATCTGCTTGAGAAAAGGATTAGCCGCGGGCTCTAGAGGCATCTGCAGCACATTGCCTTGGACGTCGTAAAGCCAGCCGTGATAACAGCAGCGCAGGCCGCGCTTTTCGACGCGGCCGTACTCCAGCGATGTGCCGCGATGGCTGCAGCGAAAAAACAACAGTCCGGCGCTGCCCTCACCGTCGCGAAAAGCGACCAGGTCTTCGCCGAGGATCCGCACCGGTTTTGGCAAATCTTTGAGGTCGGCCGATAGACACACCGGCTGCCAGTAGCGGCGCATCAACTCACCGCACGGTGTGCCCGGTCCGACTCGCGTGAGAAACGGATCGGGTTCGGGAATCTTTAGACCATAGGCGCTTCTCATAGGATTGCCTCCGACCTGAAAGCATTACACCAGATGCGCACTCGATTCTATCTTGACAGTTTCAACTTGCCGCAATAACGTCTGATCAGATTCTCGTCTGTCAGGGCTTACGGAGGCGTCATGCCTAATTCAATTCCAGTCATCGATGCGGACGCGCATGTGATCGAGACCGAGCGCACGTGGGATTATCTGGACGCCTCCGAACGAAAATATCGGCCAAAGCTGTTTGCTACGAGCGACGACGCCACGCGTCAGTACTGGGTGATAGACGACAAGATCGCCGGCTTTCGGTTTCCGACCTTGTCTGAACGCGAGCTTCGTGAATTTGCTCAGCGGGCCGGAAGAGATTTCGCAACGCCGCAGGCGGCGCGCGAGCTGGACGACGTCGATTTGCGCCTGAAACATATGGACGAATTGGGGATTGACGTGCAGGTGCTGCACAACACATTCTGGATCGAGCGTATCACGACACGACCTGAGGCCGAGATCGCTCTGTGTCGTAGCTGGAACCACTGGCTGGCCGATATCTCAAAGAAAAGTCAGGGTCGTCTAGCTTACTCCTGTGTCGTCCCCGCCATGAGCATCGATCAAGCGATCGAAGAAGTGAAGTTCGCCAAGAAAAACGGCGCCGCGGCGGTCTGCATGCGGCCATTGGAAGGCGAACGCCATCTTTCGGACCCCTATTTTTATCCGCTCTACCAGGCCGCCAGCGACCTCGACCTGGCGATCGCCGTGCACATCGCCAACGGCAATCCCGAGAATGCCGATCTCTATCGCTTGGCGCCTGCCGGCCGCTTCGCGCAATTTCGTGTGCCGACCGTGACAGCCTGCTTTGACGTGATCATGAGCGACCTTCACGAGACCTTCCCCAAGCTTCGCTGGGGATTCATTGAAGCTTCAGCCCAATGGGTGCCATGGATCTATCGCGAGGCCGCGATCCGCTATCGCGCGGGCGGCAGGACTTTTCCAGAAAAAGTCTTCGATGAGTACAACATCTTCGTTACGTGCCAAACCAACGATGACGTGCCCTACATCGTTCGCTACTGCGGCGAGGATCGATTGGTGATCGGCACCGATTACGGTCACACCGATCCGTCGAGCGCGGTTACAGCGCTAAATGAATTTCAGCGCATGGAAGGCATCGATTCTAAGGTAAAAGAGAAAATACTCTCACACAACGCCAGAGCCCTGTACGGTTTGTAGCGTGGCTACGGTGACGGCATGAAGCCCTTGTCCATCCACTCACTCAGGTCCGCGCCAAACCATTCGCTGGGCAGCTCTCTGCCCAAACCTTTCTTTTTGCACGCTTCGTAAATCAATGCCCCGACGGCAGCAAACTGAATGCCTACGCCGCTGTTGCTCTTATAATAGACAATTTGTTCGTCGCTTTTCCTTCCCGGATGAGTGCCGATCAGGACTTGTCCCAACTCGCAAACCTTGTCCCAGCCGAAGCGATCTTGGTCGATCAAATCCAGCAGCTCGCGCTGCTGGTTTGTAATCGCGGTTTCTTTGCTATTGAGAACGATAAAATCGCTGCGCAGCAGGGTTGCATCATCCGCTTCCGTGCGCCGGTGCACGCCATCCGTATTGGCGATCGTCGTCACCAATTGTCCCGGCTCGAGCCAGTTGCCATCGAACACCGGTTGGCTCGAGTTGGTAGCACACATGACGATGTCCGACCCTTTGACTACCGCTTCGGGACTGCTCACCGCTTGTACTTCGACGTTTAACGATTCGGTCATTTCCTCGGCGAAGCGGTCTCGATGCTCTTTGGTAATACTATAAACTTTCACCCTTGCGATCTCGCGCACCGCGCAGAT
>Ga0114129_10015725_pt1 | contig 10757 bp, 10 predicted proteins | sample RhiMetdeltSRZDD1_FD_80071 | JGI IMG/M metagenome (GOLD analysis project Ga0114129, IMG submission 80071) | Populus rhizosphere microbial communities from Tennessee, USA - Rhizosphere MetaG P. deltoides SRZDD1 (version 2) (version 2) | ecosystem: Host-associated > Plants > Roots > Rhizosphere >... | reverse complement strand
GCTCCGCCGCAGGCGGCGAAGCTCAAGAGAGATGCAGCGAGCAGGCGCTTGCCGTAATTGGGTGCCGTCATTCCGGGACAACGCGCAGCGCGCTACCCGGGATTCCCCCCACGCCGATCAGCGAAGCGCGAAGGTAGCGAAGAGGTCTACATCGGAGGACAGTTGCAAGTCGTCGAATCGCCAGAGCAGGAGCTTCTCGCGCAGGCAGCTGGAGAGCGCGGGCGGCAGCGGGTCGGGTCCGCCGAGCTGCACCGAGCGCACCTGGCCCGACGCCGGGACGCGCAGCCTCACCGGGACCTGGCTCGGCGCGCCCGCGGGAACGCCGCAGGCGCGCAGGTCGCCGGCCCGAGCGAGCACTGCGGCGCGGACGCGCCCCTCGTCGAGCGTCGATCGCTGCGGAGATGGCGCGGGCGCGCGCCGCGAGGGCGCCTTGCGCGGTATGCGCTCGACGCGAGACGCGGTAGCGGCGGCCGGTGCGGCGCGCGGTGGTTCCACCCTCACCGGGTTGACCGGCCACAACAACCAGGCGAGCACGGCCAAAGCGAGGACTGCTGCGATCGCGACGCCGGTCCGGGATCGGCGCGGGCGAGCACCGCTCGTCGACGTCCGGCGCGGCATCGCGCTCGCCGGCCGGCGCGGGCGCGTCGGTCTGTGCCGTGGAACGGGCCGTCGTGCCGCCGCGATCACGGCTGCCCCATCAGGACCTGCACCCACGCGCCGGCGAACGAGGCGAGTGGCGACGCGGCTCCCGATCCGAGCACTGCGCACAGATCGAAGCGCGTGGCGAGGTTCGGCTGCTGCGCGTCCATCGCCTGCGCGAGCGGATCGTAGAACGTCGCGTCGGAAGCCTCGAGGGAGTCCAGGGCGTCGGTGGGGAAACCGGGGACGCGGAGACAGCTCGCCTTCATCTCCGCCGTGGTCCCGCTCTCCGGAGTGGCGAAGAACGCGAAGCGGAAATCGGCGCGCCGCAGGAACGTCGTTCCGAACGCCGCCCAGCAGGCGGGATCCGCCGCGAGCGTCGCGGCGGGATCGCCGCAGCTGGTGAGGGAGGCGGGCCGCGCGCCGTGATCGACGACGGCGACGAGGAGCGCTCCGGGACGGGCCGGGAACGCCACGCCTGCCGTCGGGAGGTGCCTTGCTACGTCCAGTATCTCGGACGTCGCGCATCCGGCAGGCGGCGGGTTGTCGGCCGCCGCGCGCGCTTGCAGCGCGAGCGCGAGGTTCGCGATCGGCGCCGTCCTCAGGTCGATCACCGACCAGATCACATCGCCGCCGTACAGGGAGACGACCGCGATCCCGCGCGGCTGCAGACCGGCGCCTCGAAGCGCCGCCGTGGTGTTCTGCACGAGCGACTGGATCGGCAGCGCCAGATTCGCCATGCCGCGGTCGATGCGGACGAACCAGAGCTGCGTCGTCCCGGTGTCCGTGCCAGCCCCGCTGCCCGGGAATCCCCCGTGGCCTCCCGGATCGACGTGGGTGCCTGGGCCGCACAAGCCGTCCGGAGGCGGAGGCGGAGGCGGTGGAGGCGGCAGAGGAGGGGGAGGCGGGGGAGGCGGGGGCGGCGGGGGCGGGGGAGGAATGTTCGTGACCGGCGGCTCTTCGGGCGCGAGGCAGCCCCAAGCGAGCGCGATGCACAGAGCGCAGAGGACGGCGCGCATGGTCACTCCGCGGCGAGCCGGGCGTGCTCCGCAGCTCCGTTCGACCAGCGGCGGACCTCGGCCGAAGGAATGTTCCGTTTCACCGTCTCGTCGCGCAGGCGCGCGACGATCTCCCGGCGGGCGTCGAGGAACTCCGAGGTCGACGGCTTCGCGCGCAGGCGCAGCTCCTCCTCCAGCTCGCGGCGCAGCCGCGTCGGACAGGCGGCGAGCACGTGTTCGCGCAATGCGCCGTCCGCGCCGGCGAGGTACGCGACGACGCGCGCCGGGTCGACGCGGAGCAGGACCGAAGCCAGCACGTCGGCGGGCACGCCGCCCAGCGCCGATTCGGTGACGATCGATCGGGCGGCCCTGCCGTCGCCCTCGCGCCGGAGCCGCTCGAGCAGCGCGTCTTGCTCCTCGCGCTCGAGCGAGTCGAGGAGGTCGCCCATCGCGGTCTCGGCCTGCCGCGGCCCGCCGCCGGTGCGCTCCAGGCGCTCGCGCAGCTCGTCGGCCGCGGCCACCGCGTAGGAGGCGGGCAGCTCCGGACGCCGCGCCCAGGAGAGCGCGAGCTCGCGCCGCTGCTCGGCAGTGAGCTCGCGCAGCGCCGCGGCGCGCAGCCGGGAAGGCGCGAAGCGCATCGCGGCGTCGAGCGCGCCGGGGGACAGATCGCGGCAAGCCGCCGCGAACGCCTCGGGTCGCGCGCCCTCGAGGAAGGCGAATGCGGCGTCGGCATTCTCCGCGCTCCGTGCGAGCCGAGCTCCGATCAGCCTGCCTTCCAGCTCGGCCAGAGCAGCCGGATCCGGCGTGACGCGGGCCACCTGGGCCGCCACCGCCGAGATGCCGTGCGACAGCGAGCCTTCGGAAGCGAGGTCCTGCAGGAGGAAGTCGCCCAGCTCGCGGACCCAGCGCGCGACGAGGTCGATCTCGCCGCGGCCCAGCGCCTCGCGCACGACCGCATTGCGCACCGCGCGCTCGTCGGCGAGCGCCTTCTCCAGCTTGCGCCGCCGCGCCTCCGGGAAGGGAGCGGCGCGCGTGGCGGCAGGTGCGTCGGTGGGAAGGGCCGCGGGCTCGTCGACGAAGGCGGGCTCCTGCGACCTGCGCGCCGCGAGGTAGAGCAGCGCACCGAGCAGCAGCGCGACCACGGCCAGGAGCGCCGCCGCGGCCAACGCGGGCGCCTCCTCCAGCAGCCGATCGCGAACGGTGGCGGGCTTCGCCTCGGGCTGCGCAGCCGGCGCGGGCGGCGTCGCCTGCGGCGCCGGGGGTGGCGCCTCGAGGTGAGGCGGATTGCGCACCGGGAACGGGACTGCCTGCACTGCGACCTGCGTGGGAACTCCCAGCGCGCGCAGGCGTTGCGCGACGAGATCGCGCACCTTGCCGCGGAAGGCCGGCAGGAGCTTGCCGTCGAGGAGCACGGCCGCGCTCGTCCCCTTGAGCACGGGCGCCTTCAGATCGCCGGGCGCGTCGAACCCCGGATCCGCCGTTCCGACCGCCTCTTCCTCGACGCGCGCCTGCAGCGAGAGGAGCACGCACTGCTCGGGGCAGAGCGTGCGAAAGAGGTCGGTCACCTCCGCGCGCGCCTTGTCCTCGACGTCGCGCTGCAAGCGCGACGCGGGGGTGAGCGCCACCGCGGCAACAAGGAGGATGTACATGGCTACTCCACACGGACGACGACGCGCCGGTTGGCGAGCCGCCGTTCCTCGATCGTTCCCTGCACGTCGCGCGGCCGTGTGTCGGCGAACGAGCGCGCGGAAAGCCGTTCGCGAGGGACGCCGCTCGCTTCGAGCGCGCTCAGCACGTTGATCGCGCGCTGCGAGGACAGCTCCCAGTTGGAATGAAAATGCGCCGTCCGGATGGGCACCTCGTCGGTGTGCCCTTCGACCAGCACCGGGCGGCCCGGCAGCGACTGGAGGAGCCGCGCCACCTCGCCGATCGCACGGCGACCCTCGGGGCGGATGTCGGCCGATCCGGAATCGAACAGGAGCGCGTCCTTGAACTCGATGCCCAGGCCCTCGGCGTCGTCGCGCGCCACGACGCGGTCGCGCAGCTCTGGGCTCTTCGCGACGAGATCCTCCACGCGCTCGCGCAACTGCTGCAGCGGCGCCGACTTGCTGCCGGAGATCGACGCGGCGATGCGCTCGAACGTGGCCTGCCGCATCGGCACCGCGGCGACGATGAGGATGAAGAACCCGACCAGCAGGCTGAGCAGGTCGGCATAGCTGACCAGCCAGAGCTCGTCCTGCTGCGGCTCGGCCGGCGCGTTGAGATCGTCCATGGCTATCCCATCGCTCCGCCCGGCTCGACGCTCAGCGCGCCATCGTGGGCCGGCGCCTGGAACAGGTTCCGCACGTCCGCGATCGGCTTTCCCTCGGCGAGCAGCGCCAGGGCCCGGGTGAGGAGCCGCGCGTCCTCCGCGCACGCGAGCGAGTGCGCGTGCAACATGCGCGCGAGCGGCTGGTACAGCCCGTTCGCCAGCACGAGCCCGTACAAGGTGCAGAGCAGCGCGAGCGCCATCGAGGGCCCGAGCTGGGTGAAGTTGGAGAGGTCGCGGAGCAGCCCGATGAGCCCCAGCGTCGTGCCGACCAGGCCCATCGCCGGCGCGACGCGCGCGAGCGAGGTGAGCACGTCCTCGCTTCGCTTCAGCGAGGAGGAGAGGCAGTACGCGGCCGCGCCCGCGGTGCGCTCGATCTCGCCGGCCGCGTACTGGCGGACGACGAGCGGCGCGAGCTGCCGGAACAGCGGGTGGTCGGACCCTTCGGCGGTGGAGAGCGCCTCGGCGGGATGCCCGCGCTTGTGCTCGGCCGCAAACCGGGTCAGATCCTCGTACAACTCGGCGCGGGCGCGCGACGGCGAGCGGCGGATCGCGCGCAGCACCGCCCGGATCGTCTCCCACAGCTCCTCGGGGCGGTACGAGGTGAGCGCGACGAACGGCGGCGCGAGGAGGAGCAGGATGAGCGCGGGACGGTGCAAGAAGCCGGTGAACGTGTGCGAGCCCTCGGTGACGACGGTCGCGGCGAGCACCGCGGCGAGGCCGAGGAGGCCGATGACGACGTGCATGCTCATTCCTCCTTGAGGTTCCGCAGCGCCTCGGCTACGGCGAGGTCTTCGGGGTCGAGCGCCAGCGCCTTCTGCCAGGCGTCGCGCGCGAGCTGCGGCTTCCCCAGCTTCTGGTAGACGGAGCCTTTCATCGCCTGCAGCCGCGCGTCCTTCGGATGCGAGGGTTCGAGATCGACCAGCTCGACGAGCGCCAGCTCGTAGCGCCGCGACGCGTACATCTCGCGCACCTTGGCCAGCGTCCCGAGGTAGCTCTTGCCGGGCGGCGCAGGCCGCGCGTCGGGTTTCGGGGCAGCCGAGGCAGCCGCCGCCGGCGCGGGCTTCGCGCTCCCGTCCGGCTGGGTCCCCGCGTTCGCGGCGGTATTGGTCGCGCCGGCGAGCAGCTCGGCGTCGGCGGCGGTCGGCGAGTCGAGCGGACCGTCGAGCGGGATGCGCATCTCGTACCCGCCGGCGGACTCGGGCAGCTCGAGCTCCCAGAGCCGGTTGTGTTCCGCCAGGCGCAGCACGTAGCGGCCGTCGCGGGCGCGGGTGGCGGACGCCGGCGCGGGCTGCAGCGCGCCCTGCAACGTCGGCTGGACCGGCTTGTTCTCGGGTCGCGGCAGCGGCTGCGCCGGCACTCCCTCCGGCCTGCGCATCCCTTCGGGTACGACCAATTGCTTCTGCTGCGCCGTCGCGCAGGCGCAGAGCGCCAGCAGCAACCAGCTCGTCTTGTTCATGGCCATGTGAACCCCACTCCGACCTCGGGAGCCGCACCGCCGTAGTCGGGTCCGTCCTTGCGGACCTTGAAGGGAGCGACGTAGTTGATCATCGCGAAGATCGTGACCCGCACCGCCGGTTTCCAGCGGAAGCCTCCGCCGGCGTAGAGGCTCGTCACGCCCGGGGTCAGCACCCCGCCCGCGTGCGCCACCAGCCGCACGTCCGGCGCGAAGAGGTTCGCGGCGTTGAGGCGCAGGCGGAGCACGCCGCCGACGAGCCCCGCGGAGAAGGTCGAGGTGTCCACGTAGCCGCCTGCCTCGATCCCCGCCTCGCCCGAGCCGTGATCGCCGAACTGCTCGGTCAGGGTGTAGCGGCCGAGCCCGCCCCAATTGAGCGAACCCGACGAGGGAAGGGCCATCACGCCGAGATCGATCGTGTGGCTGAAGCGTGGCCGCTGGTCGATCCGGTCCTGCAGCTCCTTGAGCCGCTGGAACCGCGACTGGGTGCGATCGACGCCGCGGTAGAGCAGGGCCGTCTCCGGGTTCAACCGGTACTGCTCCGCGAACGCGATGGACGAGTCGTCGGCGCGAACCAGCTCGACGTCCATCGCCAGGGTGCTGGGCTCGTCGAGCAGCGTCAGCGCGACGGTCAGCAGAGTGCGCGCCGCATACTTGCGCGCCAGCGTTTCGATCTCCTCCTTGCGGTTCACGCCGCGGCTCACCACCCACGCGCCGTTCTCCAGCCGGCTCCGCGTCGCCCAGCACTCGGCGCAGCGCACGAGCGCGACTTCGGCGGCGCGCGCGACCGAGGCGGCGAGCCGCGCCTCGAGGACCGGAGCGAAGTCCGGGTTCAGGTTGTCGGACAGCCGCACGCGCTCGAGGAGGATGGGGCCGACGCGGGCCGGTCCGAGGCGCGCCACGTCGGCGGCCAGCTCGTCGAGCATCTCGTCGAGGACGTCGTTCGCGTCGACGAACGACGCGTTGGGCGCGACGTATTTCTCGGTGGCCGCGACCGGAGACTCGGGACGCTGGCGCGCCTTGATCTCGGATCCCTCGGGAACGTCGGGTTGCGGCTGGCTCTTCTGCGCCGCGGACGCAGACCCAGGCGCGGGCGAGGCCGGTGTGGCGGCATCGTCCTTCGAGCCGGGAGGAGTCGCCTCGGCGAGAAGCGCAAAAGCGAGGAGCGGAGCGAGGGTCATCGGGAAGGACCTCCGGCCAAGGCGGGCTGGGGAGCGAACCAGTCGCGCAGTCCGCCCCGGCCGTCGGGGATGGCGAGCAAGGAACGCGGCTCGGGCCAGGAGACCTGGAACGGCGGCAGGTCGGGCAAGGGGAGCGGGGCTGGGATGCGGACGACGCCCGCCGACGCGGCATTCTGGGTGCGGAGCGCGGCGGAGACGGTGGCGAGCTCGCGGCCGACGGCGCCGCCGTAGTCGCTCGCGAGCGCCTCGAGCGCGGCGGCCGCTTCGAGCCGCAGCGCGGGGACCGACGGCGCCAGCGTGGCGAGCGCCGATGCGAGCTCGGCGACGGCGCGCGCTCGCGCCATCCGCTCGGACAGGCGCGAGCTGGCCGGCGTCGCGAGCCGGTCGAGCGCGGCGGCGAACTCCTTCCGGTTGCCGGAGGCGAAGGCCAGCTCTGCCTCGACCAAGCGCGCCCGCGCCGCCGATCGCGGAAGCGCCGCCGCCGCCGAGCGCGCCAGATCGGTGGACCCCGCGAACAGGGCGCGCTCGGCGAGCCGGGCGAATGCATCCGCGGGATCGCTCCAGAGCGCGCGGGCGAGCTCGACGGCGGCGGCGTCGATGGGACGTCCCGCCAGCGCCTCGAGCGCGAGCTGGCGCGCCAGATCGCTGCGGGCATCGCGCGGGATGGCCGCGAGCGCCTCGTCGCGCCGGCCGAGCTCGACGAGCGCGCGGACGCGCAACAGTCGAACGTGCTGGAGCAAGGCGCGATCGGGCCCCTCCGCTTCGCGGGCGACCTCGGCGATTTCCGCCCACCGCGTCTCCCGCGCGAGATGGTCGACCGCGAGCGCGCGTGCCGGAAGCGAGTCGGGCCCGGACCAGGAGCGCGCCAGCGCGACCGCGGCTTCGAGATCGTCGGCGCCGAGCTGGATCCGCAGGAGCGCCGCCCATGGGCGCAGGTCGGCCAGGGGGCCGGGATCGATCGCGCGCGCCTGTTCCGCGGCCGCCGCCTTCTCCCCGCGGGCGAGCAAGCGCGAGGCGCGGTGGTAGGCGAATCGCGACGCGATCTCGACGTGCCCCGCACCGCGAAGCGCCTCGACCAGACGCGAATCGTTCTGGGTGGGCGGCAACCGCACCGGCTGGTCGCACCGCCATCGCGGGGGCTCGACGAACCTCACCTCGCCCGTCCAGACCTCTTCCTCGTCGGGCCAGACGAGCGCGTCGGAAAGTGACGGGTTGCGCGGATCGCGGCGGAAGAAGTCCCTCTTCGAGACGTCGCGCCAGATCGTGTTCGACGCGGCGGCGCGCTTGCCGAGGCGGCCGCGCCTCGCCGCCTCGATGCGGACGAGCACCCGCAAGGGGTCGGGCGAGTCGAGCGCCTCCAGGGGCTCGCAGTCGCAGAGCCGCAGGAGGTCCTCGAACAGCGGCGCGTCCGGTGCGGCGCCGTGCTCGGCCAGCTCGCGCGCGAGCGCGCCGAGATCGCGGTCCCAGAACGCATCCGCGAAGGGCGAGACCGCCAGCGCTGCGGCCAAGGCGATCACAGCTCGGCTCCCGCGGACAGCACCGGCAGGAACCCGAGCGCTGCGCCGCTGCGCTGGCGCTGATCGAACGAGAGGAGAAGGCCGATGTCGAGCTGGAGGAAGACCCAGCGGTTCAGCCGCGCCAGCACGCCGCCAGAGGCGCCGACCGCGGGCGCGAATCCGCGGTCGGTGAACAGCCCGCCTCCGTGCAGCGCGCCTTGCAGGTCGAAGTGGAGCGCCTGGCCGGCGATCACGACCTTCCCGTAGGTCAGCGACTGCCGCCAACCGGCGAGCGCCAGCACCTCGGGCTTGCGCGCGTCCGGGACGAAGCCCGTGGCTGCCGAGATGCGTTGGGCGGAGTCGCTCAGCGAGGAGAAGAACCAGAGCAGTCGCGCCTCGGCTCCGCCCGACTCGCTCGGATAGTACGCCGCGGACAACGACAGCGCGGGATTGACCCAGTAGTCGCCGCGCTCCAGCCACGCGCCGCCCATCGAGGTGAAGAAGTGCCCTTGCTTCACGAACAGCCGCGGCTCGACGCGGACGCCTTCCGCGCGGGCGGCGGCGGCGCAGAGCAGCAGGAGCGCACACAGCCTCATGGCGCTCCTCCCGCGAGGAAGCAGCCCGGGTTCGTCAGCCACCGCACCGGATCGTCGCCGAGGTAGCGGTCGCAGTGGTCCATGCACGCCTCGACGTCGATGCCGGCGTGCAGCGGCTGGAACTGGAACCGCGGCACCGCGACCCGGCGCGGGAGCGCGACGCGGTACTGCGGCGGATTCGCCGCGTCGACGGCGACGGCGGTTCCATCCGCCGCGAATCCGAGCGTCTGGACGCCCTGATCGATCTCGCACACCTTGAACACGCGGACTCCGGGCGGCCCGCCGGCGAACACCGCCATCGGCGGCGTCACCACCGCCGCGTCCGTTGTGAAGGGCAGCTCGTCCGCGGCGATGCGGGCGATGTCGCGCGCGATGGCGGGATCGAAGGCGTAGCTCCAGGTCAGCGTCCGATCGGCGAGGACACCCGCATTGGCAATCCGCGCCGGCAGGATGGCCCACAGGCGCGGCGGGAGCGCGCCTCGCGCGACGGCCAGCTTCCGCACCGAATCGAGCGCCGAGGCGATCTGGCTCGGCACCGCCAGGACGACGTTGTTCGCGTAGACGACGACGGCGCGCACCGCCCGGCCGGGGAACGCCGCCTCGCCACCGCGCAACGTGAGATCGATGAAGGCCGGGTCGACCGTTCGCGTGTTCGGCTGCGTGCAGGGGGAGGTCTGTATCGGGGGGAGCTCGAGCGTCCCGGCGGCCGACGCCGGGACGGCGGCGCGGACCGAAGCGCCCAGCCAGGAGACCGTCGCCGCGCAGTCCTCGTCGTGCTCGAGGAACAGGTCGGAGACGACCAGCCAGACCGCCGGTTCGGTCGACGAAGAGGCTGCGTAGTCGATCCGCGCCCGGACGAGGCGTGGCGGATTCGGCTCGACGAACTCCGCGCCGCAGGCGCAGAGCAAGAGCGTGGCGAGTGCGCTGCTCCGGAGCACCGCTCCCTCCCTCGCGGCGACGCTAATAGGACGGCGAAGGCGGTCGACAGGCCACGGGCCTGCGATGTCGGAGTGCGAACACGGCGGGGTTCCGCATTGTTACGCAATCAACCCGGCCGATTGCCGCCGTGTTGCCTCTCGCCAGCGGCGCCACGGCCGGTTCACCGCCAGAGTTGCCCGGTTGACAAGACGCGCGGCTGCTTTATCGGAAAATGCGAATTGCTTCGGGAGGCTCGTCATGGCCGCCGTTCTCGTCGTCGACGACGACGCCGACGTCCTCGACGCGATATCCGAAGTACTCCTTGCCGAGGGGTTCACCATCCACCCCGCGCAGGGCGGCACCGCTGCAATCCGTTTCTTGCAGAAGGGGCCGGCCCCGGAAGCAATCCTGCTCGACGTGCGCATGAACGAGGTCGACGGAACGAGCGTGTCCGCCTTCCTGCGTTCGAATCGGGGGACGCGCGGCGTGCCGATCGTGTTCATGACCGGCGACCGGAACTTTCGTCCCGCAGAGGCTGCGCAGGCAGTAGTCCTGGACAAACCCTTCGGCGTGCAAGAGCTGCTCGATGCTTTGCACGCCGCGCTGAGAACCCCCTGATTTCGCGGAGGTGCCTACCTCCACCCTGCGTGCAGTGATAGAAGCGGCTGGGGCGGAGGCATCGATGGCGAGGAGCGCGGGAAGCAAAGAGCAAAGACCGCGCAAGGACGGTACGCCGAAAGCGCCCAAGGACGCGCCGGACGGAAGGGACCTCGAGGAGATCCTGGGCAAGATCCGCGACGCGCGGAACTTCGACTTCCGCGATTACAAGCGCGCGACGCTGCAGCGGCGCATCCAACCGCGAGCTGGCCCACCGCACCGAGGAGATGAACAAGCTGGCCTACAACCAGCGCGCCATCATCCGCAGCCTGTCCGCCGCCGTCATCGTCGTCGATCCGTCCGGCCGCATCACCCTGTGGAACGTCGCCGCCGAGCGGCTGCTGGGCCTCACCGAGGGAGAGGCCGTCGGCCAGACGCTGTGGACGCTTCACATCCCTGCGTTGAATCGGGGCCTGCTGGCCAAGGTCCGCAAGTCGCTCGGGCAAAGCCTCGGCATGCGCGCCGAGGAGATCACGTACGAGCTGCCGCAGGGAGGGACAGGCAAGGC
>Ga0114129_10015724_pt1 | contig 10759 bp, 13 predicted proteins | sample RhiMetdeltSRZDD1_FD_80071 | JGI IMG/M metagenome (GOLD analysis project Ga0114129, IMG submission 80071) | Populus rhizosphere microbial communities from Tennessee, USA - Rhizosphere MetaG P. deltoides SRZDD1 (version 2) (version 2) | ecosystem: Host-associated > Plants > Roots > Rhizosphere >... | reverse complement strand
TGATGTTCCGTCACGGCACCACCCTTCTCAACCTGCGGCAGACCCTTCCCCCGCGCGGACCTCGGGCCATTGGCTCGATGGCGCTGTCGCTCCGCGACTGGCTTCGCCATCCGCGCCGCCTGGGTCGCTACGTCGATCTCATGCTCTGCGTCTCGGAGCCGGTCGCGACCAGCGCGCGGTCCGAGGGCGCTGGGCCGGACACGGAGATCCGGGTGGTGCCGTTGGGAGTAGATCTGGACGACTTCCGGCCCGCCGACGATCCGCGGTCCGTCCGCGCCGAACTTGGCCTCGACCCCGACCTCCCGACTCTGCTGTGGGTGGGCCGAGACGTTCCCGGCAAGCGTGTGACGCTTGCTTTCGACGTCTTCAGCCGGCTGCAGCAGCGGGGTGTCCCGTGCCAGCTCGCGCTTGCGGTGGCGAGCCCGCGCGAGCCCACGCTGGCAGGGATCGAAGAGCTACGCCGGCGACACGGATCGCGAGTCCAGCTTTTTGCAAATGCCGATGTGAGCCGGATCCGGTCGCTCGAGCAGGCCGCGAGCGTATTGCTGTTTCCTTCGGTGCTTCCCGAGTCAGTCCCGATCGTGATCCTCGAAGCACTCGCGTCCGGTGTGCCGGTCCTCGCGACACCGGCCGGCTCACTTCCCCAGCTCGCCGTGTTCCGCGCCCACCCGGACTGGCTGGTGACACCGGAAGGACTCGATGCCTGGTCGGAGCGGGCGGAGGCGATGATGAGCGGTGCTGGTGCGGAGTGCGCGCGGCGCGAGGCCCGTGCGATCGCTGAACGGTGCTACGATCTGGCTGTGACTGCACGGTCGACGGTAGAAGCGATTGACCAACTGGCCGGCCGGTGGGCGCAAGCGCATCAAACGTGATCGGCTACGCCATTGACCCCTTCGCTACGAGCGCAATGCGCGCAGCAATAGAACGTGCCATTGGCGTCGATCCCGTGGCCGATCACCTTGCAGCCGCAATGAGCACAAATAGGAGCAAGCTTCTCGATGGCGCACTCAAAGCTGTCGAACACGTGCCGGTTACCAGCGGCAACGACCTCGAACGAGAGGGCATAGTCGTTTCCGCAGACCTCGCATACTGCCATAACGCCTCCTGTTCTGGCGGTCACGCACCTCTTCCTGACACCTCAGGCGAGGACCCGGGGTTAGACGCTGGCAGGCGGTAAGAGCGCCGCCAGACGGTCGGCCAAACTCCGAAGCTCCGTTCCCATAGCCTCTTTTCCGAGTCGCTCGGCAGCCTGACGAACAATTGCCACGTCCTCGTGCGTGAAACCGAACGGCTGCTCTGAGAGAGCGAATGCCGCAAGCGCGGCCCGTGCCGGAGGTGGCACAAGCACGCGGTCGTGCGCTCGGCTCATGACAATGACGCCGTTATCGTAGCTGAGCCCGAGCTTGGCCACGTACTCGGTGTCGTCGTCCTCGTCGCGTCGCTCGGGCTTCTGCTTTGCCCAACTGTCCAGCTCGCGAGCGGATTGGCGGTAGTCTCGCTCGGCCCATTGCTCGGAACTGAGGGCGGCTGCTGGGGACGCACGCATGATCACTCCCTCACTGCGGCTCTCTGTTGCCAACCCTATCCGTCGCGTCCGCGTAGGGACCGTGACGGGAATCACGACCCAGCTGATGATTGCGTGAGTCGTCGCGGAGCAAGTTTAGGCGCCACTTGCCGCCCCGAGGCAATCGCATCGCGCGGCACCACTCGCGTCGGCCCGGTCTCCTTTGCAGCGATTGTAACTCGCACCCCTGGGCCAGGCCCTGATCGTCACGGCCGGTGCCGGGCTTGCCCAGCGATGGGACGGCCCGGTCGAGGAGATCCGGCCGGGTGACGTGATCTGGTTTCCCCCCGGAGATAAGCACTGGCATGGGGCTTCGGCAACCATCGCGCTGACCCATATTGCTATTCAAGAGCAGCTCGACGGCAAGGCCGTCGATTGGATGGAAAAGGGCAGCGCCGAGCAGTTCCGGCAAGAGCCAGTTGCGAGCTGAAGCGAGTCGAGGCCGTCATGCGCGTCGGAATACTTGGTTCGGGGTTGATGGGTGGAAAGCTCGGGACGCTGTTCGCGCGTGCCGGGCACGAGGTGGTCTTCAGCTACGCACGCAGTCGAAAGAAGTTGGAAGGGCTGGCGCGGGACGCCCGGGGAAACGCAAGGGCCGGCACACCCGCAGAGGCAGCCCGCGATGCCGACGCGATCCTGCTGGCCGTGCACTGGTCCCGAGTCGACGAAGTGCTGAGCCAGGCTGGTGATCTGTCGGGCAAGGTCATTGTCAGCTGCTCACTCCCGATGAATCCGGAAGACACCGAGCTCGTCGTCGCCCACACTTCTTCAGGCGCCGAGGCGCTTGCAAGGAAGGTTCGGAACGCTCAGGTCGTTTGCGCTTTTGGAACGGTGCCCAGCGAGGTGCTGTCCGGCGTGTTCGAGAGCAGGCGGAAGTCGAAACGGCCCAGCCTGGTATACTGCGGCGACCAGGAAGACGCGAAAGCAATTGCCGCCCGGCTGATACGGGATGTGGGCTTTGATCCCGTAGATGCCGGCCCCTTACGAATGGCCCGGTACATGGAGCCGTTCACGCTCCTTGTAGCACAACTTGCCTACGAGGGTGACCAAGGTCCCGAGCTCGCCTACCGATTCGAGCGATTCGGCAAGTAAGCGCGCCGGAAATGCACCGCCGCAAAGTGTGCTGCATCACTGACGAGCTAGGGACGGGAGCACATTCTCTCCCCTCTCTTGGCTCTTTTATCGCCGATCTCTAGGTGAAGGCTTGAGCAGTTCGGTAACTATTAGATCGTCGGTTCCAATGCCGGCGATGCCAGAGCAGTCTCCATGGGGCTCTCGTGTGTTCCTCCCCGAAGTCGCCAGCACACACAAGCCAGGTTCGCGCATTTGTGGGTCAAACAAACGACCTCGCCGCCTCGTGCGGTAGGGAGTGACTCATGCCAATCCCGATCGTAGACGTGGACACCTTATCCCGGAACTGGTGGATTGTCCTGCTCCGTGGTCTGGCTGGTATCTGCTTCGGCATCATCACGTTCATCGCTCCAGCTATCTCGCTCGCCATCCTGGTCCTGGTCTGGGGCGCATACGCCTTGGCGGACGGCATTCTCGCCTTGGTAACTGCGATTCGTCGCCGGGGTGAGGACCGTTGGTGGCTGTTCTTCGTCGAAGGTTCGGTGGGCATTGCGGCCGGCGTGCTGACTCTCATCTGGCCCGGATTGACGGCGATAGCCTTGCTCTACCTGATCGCCGCATGGGCCATAGTGACTGGTGCCCTCGAGATCGCGGCAGCCATCCGCCTGAGAAAGGTCATCGCAAACGAGTGGCTGCTCGCGCTCAGTGGGATCGCCTCGCTCGGCTTCGGCATTCTACTGATCCTGTTCCCTGGGGCGGGTGCTCTGACAGTGGTCATCTGGATCGGGGCCTACGCTCTGGTGTTCGGCGCGCTGGTGGTGGCCCTCGCATTCCGCCTGCGATCGCTGGGGAGGCCGCACACGACCCGACCTGCACATGGCATCGCTTGAGCCCGCCACGCAGGTCATAATCACGGAGCCGTCGCCGACCGCGGCGGCTCATTGCACCAGGAGGACTTCATGAAACTCACCAAGCAGACCCCCAACACAATTGTGCGGGAAGATTTCGAAAACCTCTTCGATCGTATTTTCGGTCGCGGCCTCGCTGGGGTGCCGGCGCGGGTCTTCGAAACAACCTGGATGCCCAGTCTGGATTTCTCCGAGGATGAGAAGAATTACATCATCCGGGTGGAGGCGCCGGGAATCCCCAAGGACGATCTCGAGGTCAATCTCGAGGGCCAGATCCTGGCCATCTCGGGACGGAGAAGCTTCGAGAACGAAGAGAAGAACGAGGAGTACTTCTGGCGCGAGCGGGAGCAAGGACGCTTCGTGCGGACCGTGCGCCTGCCCGCACCGGTAAACGCGGCCAATGTCGAGGCGACCTACAACGATGGCGTGATGACCATCCGCGTGCCAAAGGCCGAAGGCGCGACCAGGAACCGCATTCTCATCAAGTGAAGGACGATCGACTACGGACACCGAGCAAGCAGAGCCCCGGTCGCGAGCCGGGGCTCTGGTTTTGGGGGGCGGACCTGCTGAGAACAGCACCGACGCCGTGACGTCTAGATAGATAGGACAGTTGAGGTCTGGGGCCCGGCTGAATATGCTTCAACCCAGTTCAGCGCTTGGGAGTAAAAGCGATGAGGCCAACCGTCGAACTCATCTACTTCAGCAACTGCCCCCACATTGAGTCGGCACGGAGAGCACTGGAAAAAGCCTTCAAAGCGCTGCGCATACCCCCCGAGTGGCAAGAATGGGAACAGCACGATCCCAACGCACCTGCGGTGGTCCGCACCTATCCCTCCCCAACTGTGCTGATCAATGGAAGTGACGTTCAGGGAGGAGCCGGCAGGTTTCAGGGCATGAATTGTCGAGTAGGCGGGCCGCCGACTGCAGACGAGATCCGTTGGGCACTAGCCGAGATTTTGGCCAGTGAAGGATCGCCTCACTAGCGGGCCCTGAAAGCGAAGGGCGGAGCGAGGCGTCGTTTCCGCCCCACTCCGCCCTCCTACGTTGCCAGCTCGCTATCTGCTTTAACGCCCGAAGTTCATCGCCCCGATCAGCCCGAACGACACGTCGCCGCCATCCAGCCCCACGGGGAAGCTGAGGCTCGGGTTCAAGCTGAATCGTGAATTGAACACGAATCCGCTCCCCAACGTCAGCAGGCCGTAGCTCTCCGAGGCGGACGACGAGATCGTGCCGTTATCGAGCGTGGCCCGGGTGTTGGCGAACTGGAAGCTCGCGTTGGGAAGGATGCGCACCTGCGAGCTGCCACCGACCCCCACGCCGACCGACCCACCGAAGGCGAACGTGCGGCTCGACATGTCCACGCCACTGTTCAGAACGTTGTGCGGACCAGACCCAAGGCTCAAGCTCGCGATCGGGCACAGCTCGGCCATACGGCTGGTGTGGAGCGGAATCTGGTACCCGCCACCGACGCCGAAGTCGAACGACGACCCGCTGAGGCCATCATACGAGGTTCTTCCGACCAGAGCTTTACCGTACACGCTCTTGGGCACGCCATACCCGAATGTTCCGTCGAAGCTGTTCGTTCCGTCGGCGAACTGCCCGCCACCGGCGACCTGCATCCGGCCGCTGGAGAACGAGGGCATGCCGACGCAGGCCTGCGCCGCAGCCTGAGTCGTCAGGTAGAACGGAAGCGCGATGGAAAGAACGAGAAACCGTCGCATAATGGTCCTCCCGGCTGTGGGCCGTCCATGTCAGACCACCAGAGGATCTGGCAGGACGCGAGACTGGGTGCCTCGATCTGTTTCTGTTGATTGGGTTTGCACTTCACCCGCCGTGAGAAGGGCAACCCTTATGCCCGGGCGAGGTGCAATCAGGTGCAGCTTGTCCCAATCCGAGCAGAATCCGGTTGCTGGTATGGTGGACGGCACCTACTATAGAGGAAAGGTTCGCCTTTGAATCCCTGAAAACTCCTCAAGCACATCGTGTTGCGGATCCACACGTTCGGAAGGCTGCACGTTCGCGGGACGGACGGAGGCGTGCTCAGCGGCTCGGCCGCCCAACCTCGACGTCTCGCGATTCTGGCCTTGCTCGCTTCTAGCGGCGAGCAGGGGCTCACCCGGGACAAAGTCCTCGCCTATCTATGGCCCGACGCGGAGGAGGAGCGGTCGCGTCGGATGCTGAATCAGGCCCTCTACGCGCTGCGTCAGGACCTGGGTGCCGATGACGTCTTCCTCGGCACTCGGGAGCTCCGGTTCAATCCCGATTTGGTCTCGAGTGACGTGGCCGAATTCGAGGAGGCTCTGTCGCGCGGAAAACTGGAAGACGCGGCGGCTCGGTACACCGGACCGTTCCTGGACGGCTTCCGCCTGTCGGGCGCCCCCGAGTTCGATCGGTGGGCGGAAGAGGAGCGAGCGGGCCTGGCCGGGAGTTATGCCGAATCTCTCGCGAAACTGGCTCGCCGCGCGGAGGACGGCGGAGACTGGGCCCAGGCAGTCGAATGGTGGCGGAAAGCGGCTGCCCAGGATCCACTCAACGGCCGGGTCGCGCTGCGGCTGATGCGCGCCCTCGTGGCGGCGAACGATCCTAACGGCGCTCTGCGCCACGCGAGAGTCTACGAGGCGTTGGTCGAGCAGGAGCTGGATCTCCCGCCGGATCGGGAGGTCGTGGCCTACGCGGAGCAGCTTCGGCACGAGTCGCCCGCGCCGATATCCGAGTCCTTCGTGGGGGCGATACCTGCTGCGGCCACGGCTCCGGCGACTGACCCCAAACCATTCCCGGTTGAAGCGGTTCGAGACGAAGGCCCTGCCCCTGGAGTCCCTCACCTTGGTTCCGTCCCTGCGCCTGCCGCGGTCCCCGCTTCTTTGGCCAAGGCGCTCGGCATGCTGGAAGGACAGCAAGTCAGAGAGCCGAGGTCCACAGCTGACTGGGTCGCCGTGCTTCATGGACACGGTCCCGGAGCGCAGGCAACCAAGCCAGCCAGCAGAGGACGTTGGCTTCTTGTAGCCGCGGTTGCGCTGCTCCTCGCGGGCACCACGATGCTCGTGCTGCGCCCTCGTCCTCGCGACGTGGTTTTCGGGGCGACCCACCCCGTGGCCGTCGAAGGAGCGTTGGAACTCGACCCGGCAATTTCACCGGACGGAAAAGCGGTCGCTTATGCCGCCGACCGCGCTGGCCAAATGAGGATCGTCCTGCGGCAGCTGGCGGGAGGCCCTCCACTCTCGATAAGCGACTCCTTGCCCGGTTATCACCGGGCTCCCCGATGGTCTCCGGATGGAAGCCGGATTGCGTTCCAGTCAGGTGGGACGATCTACGTGGTTTCGGCGCTGGGCGGGATGCCCCGGCCGCTCGTTCGCCCGTCTGCTCCCTCGGTCTGGGTCGCCTATCCCGCATGGTCTCCCGACGGGAGGCAAATCGCGTACGTCGAAAACTCTGTGGTATTCAGCCGGCCCGTCGATGGCGGCCCACCGCGCCGTCTCGCTTCGATCAACGCTCCGCACGGGCTTGCGTGGTCGCCGGACGGCAAATGGATAGCCTTCGTCTCCGGCAACGCTGCCTTTACGTTCGGCGCGCAGCCTTGGGGCAGTCCAACCAACCTCGGCAACATCGCCCCGAGCTCGATTTGGCTGGTTCAGGCAAGCGGAGGAGCGCCGGTCCGAGTGACCGATGATGCTTCGCTCAACACCAGCCCCGCATGGCTTCCCGGCGGCCGCGCATTGCTGTTCGTATCGAGCCGGCTAGGCGGTCGGGAAATCTTCAGGTTGGAGGTGGACCGGAACGGGAGGCCTGTCGCGAATCCCGTGCGCCTCAGCACCGGCCTCAACGCTCAGACCGTCTCCGTGTCAGCCGATGGGAAGCTGGGCGCGTACTCCGTGTTCACGTACAGCGCAAACGTCTGGGCTCTGGATCTCCCACCAAAGCCCCCTGCGACTGTAGCAGCTGCACGGCCAGTAACCAACGGCAGCCAGGCTGTCGAAGGGTTGGCGATTTCATCCGACGGCAGGTGGCTCGCCTTCGACTCCGATCGGAATGGCACGCAGGAGATTTACCGGCAGTCGCTTTCAGGTGGGGAACCTGAGCAGCTGACCCGATCGTCCGACCCTGATTTTCTGTCGTCATGGTCTCCCGATGGCAAGGAGATAGCCTTCTACTCGTACCGCCGCGGTACCCGCCGGGTCTACGTCATGCCGGCCGACGGCGGGCAGGCGCGAGAGGTTGCGCCGACGCTTGCGAACCAGCGCAATCCGGTATGGGCTCCCGATGGGCAGGGCCTTGTGTTCTCAGCATCAGAGGGCGAGCAGCCGAGTCAGATTTACGTCGTACGCCGGCGGCCGGACTCGACGTGGGAGACTCCGCATCGGGTCACTACCGATGGCGGCGCCGTGCCGCAATGGTCGCCCGACGGCCGCCGAATCGCCTTCATCAACGAACACGCGGTCTGGCTTATTGGCTCAGGAGGCGGCCCGCCCAGTCTCCTGATTCCTGCCGGAGACTCCATCCGCTATGGCGTACCCAACATGTTGCAGTGGGAGCCGAGCAGTCAGCGAATCTTCTACAAGGCCTTCGATCCAAACGGGCAGGCAAGCATCTGGAGCGTGGCTTCCGATGGCAGCGGAACGGCAACACTTCTGATGCGGTTCGATGATCCGACACGTACGTCGAGCCGACCCGAGTTCGCCACCGACGGCAAGCGGGTCTATTTCACGCTGGGCCAGCGGCAAAGTGATGTGTGGACCGTCGACCTGGTAGGCGCTCGCTGAGCTTTTCGTGGGGTCAGTGCTCGGCCTTGGAATCTCCGGGGCTGGGAATCCCACCCATCGAGGTCCGGGCTGCGGATCGGCGCATCACGGTAGCGACCATGAGGTAAGCCTCGGACCAGGCGTCCTCCACTTCTCGCGTGAAAGCAGACCCGAGCGCCTGCTCGAGGGTCCAGAGCAGGGCAGCACCAACCAACTCGTATTGGTCATCGGTGACACCGTACCCTAGATGGCGGCGGCCGAGCGCCGATGTTTGGCTCACCAGTTCGTTGGGCTCGTCCAAGACCCGTACAATCTCCGCGACCATCTGCCAGAACTTCCGGCCTTGAGCTTCCATATCAGTGGAAGCAAAGAGCCGCTGCGTGGCCGGCTCCAGCTCGAAGAGACGCTCGTAGAACAGTCGCGCGAGCTCCTGTGCCATCGGCTCCATCTGCCTCCAGCTTTCGCGGACCAGCCGCTCGCGTTCCGGCGTCATTCGCTTTCCCTTCCCTGCACTTTCCCAAGAGACGAAACGACAACGCGTTGCATCGCGTGATTTCGGTGTGATAGCGGGGTGACAGCCGAGGCTACTATAGGCGCGTCACCCGGCCGGTGGCCGAAGCGCCGTGCCGAACAGTCTCTTACTGCCGAGCCGGCCCCAGCCTGGCTCGATGATACCGGGAGAGGACCATGTGCGGAGATAACCTCAGCCGAATACTGGCGCAATCCGCGCCCCAGCCCTTAACGGCGGCTGAAACGTCGGTCGGAGGATACACAGCCCCGGCCACGCGCCTGGTCTCGCAGCTCGAGCTGACGCGCTGGCTCAAAGCCGCAGTCCAGGACCTGCGCTCGGCGCCGGATCGGGAGGCAAAATGAGCGCCCGGAATACGCCTGACGTAATTCCGCTTTTCGGTAGCCCTCGCATGCGCTTCGGGCAGCGATTCCAGGTGGGCTGGAGCCATCTCGACGCCAACGCCCACATGCGCAACTCGGCCTATTTGGACGTCGCTGCGAGCGCGCGCTTGATGTACTTCGCATCGGGTGGCTTTTCGATTGAAGCGTTCGCGCAGTTGCAGTTTGGTCCGGTCAGCCGCCGTGAAGAGCTGGAATCTTTTCAAGAGCTGCGGCTGCTGGACGAGGTTCGGGTCACCTTGCTGGTGGCCGGATTGAGCGAAGACGCCTCCAGCTTTCGGCTTCGGAACGAGTTCTGGCGGGAGAGCGACACCCTCGCTGCTCGGCTCACGAGTCTCGGCGGCTGGTTGGATCTAAGGTCCCGGCGCCTGATCGCTCCTCCGCCGGCGCTGGCAGCAGTCCTGCGCGGACTCGAGCGAACCTCGGACTTCGAGAATCTGCCGCCTGGCCGTGATATCAACTCTTGCTGCCGTAGTGTAAGGTCTTCAACGCAGCCTTCCCATGCGGATACGAAATGACGTATACGCGATCGTAAACATCGTCTTCCCACTTCGGGGGCTCCGGCGTGACACCGAGGGCCTTTGCCAGTTGGCGAATCTTTTCGTGGTTCCAGCAGATGAGGACCGTCTTTCCCCCGTACGCGGTATTCCCGAAAATCAGCTTTGCCAGGGAGCCATAGTCCTTCGTGCGGAAAGGAGTCTGCACGGGGACGCCGAGCCGGCGGGATAATGGCGCGACGGTTTCCTGCGTGCGCTGGCCATTGCCGTCCTTCGCGGTCTTGGTTGCGAAAATCGCCACCGGCAGCCCGAGCCTCGTCATCGCCGTGTCGGTGGTAATGAACGAGACGAGCACTTCGGCGCGCTTTACCCCCGCTTGCGATAGATGGACGTCGCCGGGGTCCTCCGGTTTGTCGGCATGTCGAAGAAGAATGATCGCCGCGGGGCGGTGAATCGGTGAAGCGGCCGATACCGTCCATGATACGGCGCTGAAGAGAACACTGAGGATGATGGTGCGCCACATTGGGACTCCGAGGTCAAGCGTCTGGAGGCGAGTTCACGGCGGATCGCTTTGCCACTCGACAGCTGCGGCTAACTGCGTGGTGAGCGCCGGCGGTGAGCGGGCTTGGCCCGGATTCCAGTACGCAGCCGCTCGAACGCATACCGCATCAGCTCCTCGACGCCACCCGGTTCGCGCAGCTGGCCGTCGATGCCAAGCAGGGCCACTCCGTGCACCAGCGCCCATACGTACCTCGCCATTAGTACGGGATCGTCGTGCTGGAACACTGCCTCGTGCTGCAACGTAACGAGAGCGTCCACCAGCGCCTGGAAAGCACCCTGCGCTTCAGCCACCAGCTCGGGATCCCGGCCTTCCGGGTCGACAAACCCGCCGAACATCACGCGATAGTAGGACGGATTCGCCACGGCGAAGCGAACATAGGCAACGCCCATCGCGTAAAACGCCGCATCACCCCGGCCACCTTCCTCCCACGCCGCAAGCAGCTGCTGCCGCAGCGTGAGGAAGCCTTCGGTAGCGACGGCCGTGAGCAACGCACGCTTGTCGGCGAAGTGTCG
>Ga0114129_10015723_pt1 | contig 10759 bp, 11 predicted proteins | sample RhiMetdeltSRZDD1_FD_80071 | JGI IMG/M metagenome (GOLD analysis project Ga0114129, IMG submission 80071) | Populus rhizosphere microbial communities from Tennessee, USA - Rhizosphere MetaG P. deltoides SRZDD1 (version 2) (version 2) | ecosystem: Host-associated > Plants > Roots > Rhizosphere >... | reverse complement strand
GGAGGATCCGGTAGGCGATGATTCGCAGCGGATACAGGGCGATGAGCACGAGCGCCGTCGTGATGACCGCAGCGCTGTAGTAGCCCGCCCCCGACGCAAGCCCCACCGCCGCAACGACCCACAGCGTGGCCGCGGTCGTCAGGCCGCGAACAGAGAAACCCTGCCGGATGATTGCCCCTGCACCGAGGAACCCGATCCCGGTGACGATCTGCGCGGCGATGCGCGTCGGATCCACAACGCTTCGCCCGGACGCGAGGAAGTCGTGGAACCCGTACGCGCCGACGATCGTGAACAACGCCGAACCCACCGAGACCAGCAGGTGTGTGCGTAGGCCTGCCTCGCGTTCCCGCAACTCGCGCTCGACGCCGATCAGACCGCCCAGGATCGCCGCGAGCGCAAGCCGAAGGAGCGCCTCGTCCCAATTGAGCGTCGGCAGCGCGCTAAACACGAGCTGCAGCAACGGCCTCTTCCTGGGCGGCGGCCAGCTCGTCGATGCCGCCGGACGCGAGCTCGAGCAGCTCGTCGAGGCTTGCGCGCGTGAACGGTGTCTTCTCGGCAGTCGCCTGCACCTCGACGAGCGCTCCCTCGCCCGTCATCACGACGTTCATATCCACCTCGGCGGTCGAGTCTTCGGAGTAGTCGAGGTCGAGCAGCGGCGTGCCGTCGACGATGCCGACGGAGACCGCCGCGACCGACCCAGTCAGCGCCTTCGACAGCCCGAAGCGGTCGAGCGCGCGCGCCGCGGCGACATATGCACCGGAGATCGCGGCGCAGCGCGTGCCGCCGTCAGCCTGCAACACGTCGCAGTCCACCCAGAGGGTCCGCTCACCAAGCGCCTCGAAGTCCGTCACGGCACGGATCGAGCGGCCGATCAGGCGCTGGATCTCGACGGTGCGCCCGCCCTGCCGGCCGCGTGACGCCTCACGCTCTGTGCGATCGCCGGTTGACGCTGGCAGAAGCGAATACTCGGCCGTCAGCCATCCGCGACCTTTGCCGTAAAGCCACCGCGGAACGCCCTCCTGAACCGACGCGGTGCAGAGCACCTTCGTCTTGCCCTGGGTGAGGAGGACAGAGCCGTGTGGCTGTTCGAGGTAATCGGGCAGCAGCTCGAGCGGCCGCAGCTCGTTCGGGCGGCGGCCGTCGTTGCGGCTCATGCCGCTGCCAACGTCGCGACCTCGACGTGTTCGACGTCCTCGATCGGCAGTTGCAGGAAGCGGGCACCCATCTCGCGGAACGCGGCGGGGTCGCCGGTCGTGAGGAATCGGTACACACCCTCGCGCGAGGTGTCGTTCTCGTAGCCCTTGCGGGCGAGCGTCTGTGCGACCTCGTGCGCAGTCTCCTCGGCGGAGAACACGAGCGTGACATCGCGGCCAAAGACGCGCTGGAAGATCGGGCGAATCAACGGATAGTGAGTGCAGCCGAGGATGACAGTGTCGACATCGGCCTCCTTCAACGGCGCCGCGTACTCGCGCAGAGCGTCGGTCGTCTCAGCACCGAAGGGGTCGTCGCTCTCGATCAGCGGAACGAGACGCGGGCACGCAACCTGCACGAGCTCGACGCCGGCGTCGAGGGCGTGCACCAGGTCGCGGTAGCGGCCGGCGGCGACCGTTCCTTCCGTTGCAAGCAGCCCGACGCGCCGGTTGCGCGTCGCCTGCACGGCCGCGTGCGCCTCGGGAGTGATGACTCCGACGACCGGGACGTCCAGCTCCTCCTGCAGCTGCGGCAATGCGGCCGACGTGGCCGTGTTGCACGCGTTGACAACAAGCTTCACTCCCTGGTCCTGGAGGTATGTGGCGATCTCGCGCGCGAATCGGCGTACCTCGGCGAGGGGGCGCGGGCCGTACGGGAGGCGTGCATGATCACCGAGGTAGACGAAGTCCTCGTGCGGCATCGTGACGAGGCACTCGTGCAGGACGGTCAATCCGCCCACGCCCGAGTCGAATACGCCAACCGGCCGCGGATCCATGGATGGCGATCGTATCGCCGGAGTAGGCTTGCGGACGTGCGACGCCTCGTAGTGATCCTCTCTGTGGTCACGGTCGCGGTGGGCGCGCCGGGGGTTGCGCGCGCGACCGAGGTCTCGCTCGTCATGGACGACGGCGTCCATATCTTCGCGTCGCTCCTCGAGCCGAGCGGGACGCCACCGACGGGCGGCTGGCCGGGCGTGATGATGTTCCACGGTCTCGGCGGCAGCCACAAGGATTTGCTCCCGCTCGCCGAGACGTACATCGCCAAGGGCTACGCGGTCTTCATCCCAGACGCGCGCGGACACGGAAGCTCGGGCGGCTTCGTCTCGCTGGACGGCCCACGCGAGGTCGCCGACGTTCGCACCGAGTTCCAGTGGTTCGCCGGGCTGCCGGACGTAAGCGACACGCAGATCGGAGCGTGGGGCATTTCGCTCGGCGGCGGTGCAGCGTGGAACTCCGTCGTCGCCGGAGTCCGGTTCAAGGCGCTCGAGACGTTCGAAACGTGGAGCGACCTGTATCAGGCGCTGTTCCCGAACAACTTCGGCAAGGCCGGCGCGATCTATGCGTTCGCGCAAAGCGTCCCGACGGAGCGCATCGACCCGTCGTTGCGCGCTTACGTGCCGCAGTTGATCAGCAGTGAGAATCTGCCTGTTGTTCGCGACCTGCTCGGTGCGCGTTCGAGCCTTCGCCTCATGTCCGCCGTCACGACGCCGAGCTTCCTCTTCCAGGGACGGCGCGACTTCGCGTTCGACATCGACCAGGCGACGGCGGCGTATCGCCGGCTCGCCGGGCCGAAGCGTCTCTACATCGGGGACTTCGGGCACTCGCCGTCGCGCTTCCCCGGCCCGGACCTCACGCACATCCTCGACTTGTCGGTCCGGTGGTACGACCGGTACCTGAAGGAGGAGCCGAACGGCATCGACAAGGAGAAGCCGGTGCAAGTCGCCAGCGACCCGTGGCGTGCGGCTGCGAGCTTCGCGACCGTGCCGAAGGTGAAGCGGTTCACGATCGTGCGGAGTGGGCCGCGCGCGCTAACGCCCAAAGGCAAGGTCGTATACACGTTCCCGCCGCTGAACCGGACGGTCGAGCAGTTCGGTCCGCCCGTCGTCTCCGTCACCGCGAAGTCCGCCACGAACTGGCCGCACCTCGTCGCGGTCCTCACCGCCGGAAACACCGTCCTCAGCGAAGGCGGCACGGTGACGCCGTCAGGCAAGAACACGTGGAGCGTCAAGTTCAGCCTCATCTCCGACGCGAACCTGCTGAAGAAAGGGACACGGCTCAGCCTGACGTTTGGCGCGACGTCGACCGTGCAGAACATCGCCAACCTGCTCTATCTGAAGCCGGTGCCAGACGATGCACGGCTGAAGATCGGCTTCATCAGTCTGTCCGTGCCGGTCCTGGCGAAGCCGATCTCGAAGTGATCGCGCCGCTCGCCGCGGCGGCCATCGCACTCGCGACACCCGGCGTCACGCCGACCACGATCACGCTCGGCGCGACGATCCCGATCACAGGCCCTGCCGCGGCGTACGCGTCGGTCGGACGCGGAGCCGACGCCTACTTCAAGTACGTCAACTCGAAAGGCGGCGTCTTCGGCCGGAAGATCGTGTTCAAGTACGAGGACGACGAGTTCGATGTCGCGAAAACCGTCCTGCTGACGCGTCAACTGGTGGAGCAGGACGACGTGCTCGCGATCTTCGACAGCGTCGGCACCGAGCACGCACTCGCCGTACGGCCGTACCTCAACGACCGCAAGGTGCCGCAACTCTTCGTCGGCAGCGGCGTCTCGAAGCTTGCGACGGAGCACAAGAAGTACCCGTGGTCGATGGGCTACCTACCGAGCTTCGCCGGGGAGGGCGTGATCTACGGCCGCTACATCGCCGCGCATCAACCAAGAGCGAAGATCGCGGTGCTGTACGAGAACTCGGACTTCGGCAAGGACCTGCTCAACGGGCTTCGTCGCGGTCTCGGCGGCAAGGCGAAGATCGTCGGCACGCAGTCCTACGAGGTGACCGACAACTCCGTCGACTCCCAGCTCGCGAAGCTCAAGAGCTCCGGCGCCGACACGCTGATGCTGTTCGCGACGCCGAAGTTCGCAATCTTCGGCTTTGTCGGTTCGTTCCGCCTCGGCTGGCACCCGCGCGTCTACGTCACTTCGGTGTCGATCTCGCCGGACATCATGAAGATCGCGAAGTTCGGCTCGAGCCAGAAGCAGGTCGAGGGGTCGATCTCGATCGCGTTCGTCAAGGATCCGACCGCGGCGCAATGGGCGAAGGACAAGACCGTCCGGCTCTACAGGTCGATCGTCATGCGCTTCCTGCCGGGCGCAAAGGCCGACGACGTCTTCAACTACTACGGCATGGCAGTCGCGTACACCATGGTCGACACGCTGCGGAAGGCCGGCCGCAACCTCACGCGGGCCAGCGTCCTACGCGCCGCCACGCACCTCGACGAGACGAACCCGTTCCTCCTTCCAGGAGTCCGAATCAAGACGACCCCGAACGACTACTACCCGATGGACAAGGTCAAGCTCGCGCGCTATCACAGCAGTCACTGGCAGTTCTTCGGGAAGCTCGTCGATGCACGTGGTTAGGTAACAACCTTCGATGGAAACGACCGTCTTAGAGGAGGGGCTTTTTCCATTTCGAAGTAGGAAAGGAAGGGGTATGAAAAAACTGCTCAAGCTGGCCGTGCTCGCGCTTGCGAGCACAGCGGCACTGGCGTTCGCGGGGAATGCGCTCGCCGTGCAAAAGCTGAGCGTCACGCAAAGTGCGACCTCGCTGACCATCAAGGTCACGCAGGCGCAGACTGATCCGCAGCCCGCGAAGATCCAGATCTTCGTTCCGACCGGCTACACGCTGAACACCACGGCGGCGCCCGGGACTGTCATCGGAACCACCTCGGGCTCGGTCTTCGCGCGTGACGCCAACATTCCGTTGCCGCTGTCCGGTGACGTCGTCGTTGCACCGCCGAACACGAACGCGGCTCCGTGTTTCACAGGTACACACCAGGCTGTTTGGCTGCTGCGACTGCAGGTTGCAGGTCAGTCGATCAACCTGCCGATCGCGGTCGACCCAGTTCCGTCAGGGCCGCTTGCTGCCTTCGGCTCGTTCGTGCTCGTCACGTGCCTCGCACCGTCGGACGTCCCGCAGGGGACACCGGGCCGCTCGCCGAACGGCGCACAGCTGCTCGAGGCCAACTTCACGGTGAACAACATCTTCCAGGTGCCGGCGCTGGAGGCGACCTGGAAGGCGTTGACGACCCCGTACACACCGGCGACCGGCGTACCGAATCAGGCCGGCACGGTCGAGACGCGTGCGATTGTCGGTACTGGGACGCTGTCGCTCAGTACCCGCGTGACGAACAAGAAGAAGCGCGTCCTGCGCATCTCCGGAAAGTTGGCGCAGTCCGGCGCAGGAGTCGTCGGGGCGCAGGTGCGTCTGCTCCTGAACGGCAAGTCGTCGAAGTTCACGGCGCGCACGTCCGCGACCGGGAACTACAGCATCGTGCTGAAGAAGACCGGAAAGCCGACGACGACGACGTTCCAGGCACGTGTGACCGTCGCGGAGCGCGACGTCACGAGCACGGCGTGCGCGAGCCCGACGCTGCCGACGTTCGCGTGCGTCAGCGCAACGGCATCAGGCTTCACGGCGCTCAGCCCACGCAAGAGGGTCAAGCTCTAGCTCGTTGGTGGTCGCTGGGGGAACCTTCCGGTTCCCCCAGACCCCTCCCCAGGTCCGCTTCGCGGCCGGGGTCAGACCACCGATAGGCTGGAATCGTGGCTGCGGAGATCCGGATCGGCACCTGCTCCTGGGCCGACGAGGCGCTTTCGAAGCACTGGTATCCAAAAGGTCTTCCTGCCGGCGAGCGGCTCGCCTACTACGCCGAGCACTTCGACACGGTGGAAGTCGACTCCACGTACTACCGCCTGCCGGGCGACGAGATGGTGCGGCGCTGGGCGGAGCGCACGCCCGACGACTTCGTGATGCACATCAAGGCCTTCGGCCTGATGACGCGCCATCCGGTCAAGCTCGAGGCCCTGCCGCCCGACCTGCGCGACGAGGCGCCGACAGATGACAAGGGCCGCGTCGAGCGGCCTCCGCGCGAGTTTCGCGGCGAGGTGTTCCGGCGGTTTCTCGAAGCGCTCGAGCCACTCCGCTCGGCCGGGAAGCTCGGCGGGATCCTGTTCCAGTTTCCCTCCTACGTGGTCTTCAAGGACCGGTCGCTCGAGTACCTCGAGTGGGCGCATGCACAGTTGGGAGATGACGACATGCTCGTCGAGTTCCGGCACAGCAGCTGGCTCGACGAGGAGCATCGCGACGAGACGTTCCGCTTTCTCGAGCAGCTCGGTGCGACACACGTCATCGTCGACGCGCCCCGCATCGAAGGTGCCAAGAATCTCGTGCCGACGGTTCTCGCGCTGACGAGCCCAATGACGTATGTCCGGTTTCACGGGCGCAACGCGGCGACATGGAACAAGCGCGGCGGCAGTGCTGCGGAGCGGTTCGACTATCTGTACCCCGACGAGGAGCTCGAGGAGTGGGTGAACCCGTTGCGCGAGCTGGCCGGACAGGCAGAGCAGGCGTACGCCTTCTTCAACAACAACTCAACGAGCCCCGACGGCCGCGGTGGGCGAATGGCGCAGGCAGCGGCGAATGCGAAGGCGTTGCAGCGCCTGCTGCAGTCGGCGAACGTTCCCGTGAGCAGCTGATGTACGTCCTCGGCGTGATCCACGGTGCGGGTGCGCGCGCCGGCGTCTTCGGCGAAGCGGTCGAGGCACGCGGGCACACGCTCGAGGAGTGGAGCCCTGCATGGGAGACACCGCCGCCTCGTCCGATCGACGCGTACGGCGCGGTCATCGTGTTCGGAGGCTCGATGCATGCGGACCAGGACACGCACCACCCGTGGCTGCGCGAGGAGAACCTGCTGCTGGAGCGGCTCCTGTATCAGCATCGGCCGCTCCTCGGGGTCTGCCTGGGTGCGCAGCTCGTCGCCAAAGCCGCGCACTCGTGGGTCGCTCCTGCGGACGCACCAGAGATCGGCTGGTTTCCCGTCGAGCTAACGGACGAGGCGGAGGACGATCCGGTTCTGGGCAGGTTGCCGTCGCAGTTCTACGCTTTGCAGTGGCACTACTACACGCACGGGCTGCCGGCGGGTGCCGTCGAGCTGGCGCGGAGCGAGGTCTGCACGCAGGCGTTCCGCCTCGGCGACCGCGCGTGGGGCGTTCAGTTTCATCCGGAAGTGACGCTTGCCCAGGTCGAGCAGTGGCTCGTTGAGGACGAGCCGATCCCGATCGACCGCGACGGGATCCGCGCCGAGACGCATCAGCGCATCGACGAGTGGAACGAGATCGGACGGACGCTCTGCGACGCCTTCGTCGACGTCGCCGAACGAGTCAGTGCCCCGAGGCTCTCCGCGTAATTCGGCTTTCGACGAAACGCAGCGTGCCTTGTCGATATGCCCACGTCGTCAGGGCGCGACCCGACGGACAGCAGGTTCCGTCACGCGGCCCGTAAAACGCTTCTTGCGCGACAACCCGACGATCGCCGAATCTGACCGTGAGCAACGTCGGCAGCTCACTCTTCTTCTGGTGGCGCGGCGTGATCACACCCACCACGATCGGCCGTGTCCGACCGGAACGGAAGACCACCTGCGCGTAGGCGAGCGCACCGGCCGCCGTCCCGCCACCGTTCGAGCACTCGACTCCGAGTGCCGCCTCGTCGCGGCCGTCCTGGTCGAGATCTCCGTAGACGACAGGCGCCCACCCCGCAGCGACCTCGATCCGCCTCAAGCCTGGCCACCGGGGCGACGCCACGAACGCCTTTCCTCGACGCAGTCGGATCGGATGCCGAACGCCGCAGACGCGTCCAGGCAGCGACGCACTCTCCCAGTTCACCCGGCGCAGGTCGACGCGGCCCCCAGCAGCGACCGCGGCCGCGACGAACAGGGCTTCCACCATGGGTGAACGCTAGCCGCGCTCCATCGGGAGCTCGTCGTGACGCGACCACTCGTGCCAGGAGCCTGGGTAGTTCCGCGCGCGATAACCCGCCGCGCGCAGCGCGAGCGTCGCGACGGCTGAGCGCGAACCGGAGTGGCAGTAGGCGACGATCTCCGCTGCGTCGCCGATGCGCGCACGAATGTGATCGCCCGGTAGCGGCTCGCCGGCGGCTACGAACAGATCCTGGACGTGCACGTGACGCGCGCCGGGAATGCGTCCCTGCCGCGGATCGCATGGATAGCCGCGCTTGCCGCTGTACTCCTCGGCGGTGCGCACGTCGAGGATCGTGAGCGACGGGTCTTGTAGACGCTGCAGGAGCTCCTCGCGCGTCGGCACCGCGTCGAAGCTCGGCTCGAACGTCGTCTTCACCGGGTGGAGCTCGACCTGGCCCAGCTCAGGCTCGCCGGGCCACGCGGCGAGGCCGCCGAGCAGCACTGCGACGCGCGGATGTCCGGCGAGCTCTGCCATCTGTGCCGCCGGCATGGCACCGACGCCGTCCCCGCGGTCATAGAGCACCAACCGCTCCTCCCCGGTGATGCCGTGGCGACGAAGACGCAGGCCGACCTCGGACGCGAGCGGCTCGAGCACGTTACGGTCGCTCATCGGCGGCGGCGATCCCAGCACCAGCGGCCGCGAGCCGGGGATGTGACCGCGCGCGTGCGCATTCGGTCCGCGCACGTCGCCGAGGACGAGGTCGGCGGCTCCGAGCTCACCCTCGAGCCAGGCGGCGTCGACGACTGCAGGCAGGTCAGACACGGGAGAGAAACTCTTGCAGGATCGCGTTGAACTCGTCGGGACGCTCGAGGTTGACGAGGTGCCCGGAGCCGGCGACCTCGCGGATGTCGAACTCCTTCAGCTCGCCGGCCGTCACGAACGCCTCGTGCTCGCCGACCACGAACTGCAACGGTCCGGGAAAGGTGCGCGCGAGCTCGGTCGAGTCGGGACGATCGCGGATCGCCTCTATTGCGGCGATCAGGCCCTCCGGGTCACGGAAGAGGAGGCTCTTGTCGGCGACTCTCGTGTCGGCGAACAGCTTCGGCAGCATCATGTTCCAGAGCCCGTCCGCTCCCTCGCGACGGATCAGCTCGATCGTGTCGGCGCGGCCGGCGCGCCGCTCAGGCGAATCGCCGTCGGGTCGCGCCCCCACCAGCAGCAAGGCCCGCACACGCTCCGGGACGAGCCGCGCCAGCGCGAGCGCGCAGTAGCCGCCCATCGATGCGCCGACGACAGTGAGCTCGCCTTCGACCTCGCCGGCGACCGACTCCGCCCACGCATCCATCGTTCGTCCGCGACCGTACAGCCGTGGCGTAGCGACGTCGTAGTCTCCGAGCACCGCCTGCTGCGCGTCCCACATCCGCTCGTCGAGTGGAAGCGCGTGCAGCAGCAGGACGGTCAAAGCGTCGCGATGACGTTCAGCTCGGCGGCAATCGACGCGCGCTCGGCGAGCCGCTCGAGCCAGTCCGTCAGCGCCGGAAAGGCGCGGAGGTCGACGTCCATGCGATCGCGCGCGCGCACGATCCAGGGGATGTACGCGACGTCCGCGAGACCGAACTCCCGGCCGGTCAGGTACGGGCGGGCCGCGAGCGCCGCGTTCAGCTTTGCGAGCTCCGCGTCGAACCGCTCGCCCGCACCGTCCTCCTGACGCCGCAGTGCGTAGTACGGCGTCGAGAGCTGGTCGAAGCGGAAGACGAGGAGCCGTCCGAGCGCGCGTTCCGCTTCGTCGGCCGGCCATAGAGCGGGCTCCGGATAGCGCTCCTCGAGGTACTCGTTGATCACGGCGGACTCCGGCAGCACGAACGCGTCGTCCTCCAGCACCGGAACCCGCCCGAGCGGATTCTTCTCGTAAATCCACGCCGGCCGGTCGTCGAGATCGATCTCGACGGTCTCGTACTCGATGCCCTTCTCGGCGAGCACGATCCGTACGCGCGCGCAGTACGGACAGCGGTCGGCGTCGTAGAGCGTGATCACCGTTCGATCCTAGCCTCGAGGTTCATGACTGCGGCGATCTCCTCGAGCAGCTCGCGCGCGGGCGGGAGCTCACCGAGCGACGACGCGGTGCGCGCGACGGCACGCACACGGGCCGGCTCGGCGCCGGTCAGGCGCGCGACGAGGGTCGCGTTCGCCGCGAGCGAGAGCTCGTCCGCCTTGTTGAGGTCGCCGTAGTACGTCGGGACCGAGAGGTACTCGTCGACCATGCGGCCGCGGTCGAAGAGCAGGAAGCGCACGACGGCCTCCTCCTCCAGTGCAAACGCGATGACCGGCACGCCCATCCGCTCCGACAGCTCGGCACCGAGACGCCGCTGCGCACTGCGGTCGCGATCGCAGAGCTCATCCGTCACAACCACCCAGCCGTTGCCCTCGCGCTCCACGCTGGACCACTCCGTGCGCCCGAGCCGAGGCATGAACTGCTTCACCGCCCGCTCGACACCGACTTCGTCGTCTGTCTGGACATGAAGTGACCCATAGGACTCCGGACGCTCTTCGCTGCCAAGACGCTCGGCGAACGCGCCGAGCGGCGAGACCATGAAGACGTCGACGGGGGCGAATCCGAGCCGCTCGTAAAACCGGCGCGCGTCGGTGTTGTGCACGAGCACCTCGAGGCTGACGTGTCCCAGCCCCGCCTCGCGCGCCGGCGTCACCAGCTCCGCGAGCAGCCCGCGACCGACCCCGCGGCCCCGCGCCTCCGGCCTGACATAGAGGTCGGTCACGTGCGCAGTCTTCCGGCCACGGTCACCGAGGACGCAGAAGATGAAGCCGACGGCGTGGCCCTCGTCCTCCGCAATGAGCGCAACGCCGT
>Ga0114129_10015721_pt1 | contig 10760 bp, 11 predicted proteins | sample RhiMetdeltSRZDD1_FD_80071 | JGI IMG/M metagenome (GOLD analysis project Ga0114129, IMG submission 80071) | Populus rhizosphere microbial communities from Tennessee, USA - Rhizosphere MetaG P. deltoides SRZDD1 (version 2) (version 2) | ecosystem: Host-associated > Plants > Roots > Rhizosphere >... | reverse complement strand
TCCTTTCACGGCGACGCAGTAACGATCACGCCGGCCTCGGGCGGGAGGATGAGGCCCATCGTGAGGCGCCGACGCAATGGAGCCATCCGGCTCTCTCGCCACCCGGAGCTTTGGGTGGCGGTCGCCCCGTCACCGATCCCGAATCGCCCTACGCGGAGCGTCTCCTGTTCCGGCACCTGATACCAGGTGCTGATCGATTCAACTCCACGATTCAGGTCAGCGCCAGGTAGTCGTGAACGAACCGCACCACCATCGATCCCTCGCCCACCGCTGACGCCACCCGATTCATGGCGCCGGCGCGGATGTCGCCAGCCGCGAACACGCCGGGCGCGCTGGTCTCGAGGAGCATCGGCTCGCGGGGCTCCTTCCAGATGCGCGCGTACCCGGCGTCCACTGACAGATCCCTGCCGGTGATCACGAACCCCTTGGCGTCGCGCAGCACGCCGGCGGGGAGCCAGTCGCTTCGCGGCTTGGTGCCAATGAACACGAACACCGCGTCGATTTCCTCCACCTGACTCGCGCCGTCGTTCAGCTTGAGCGCGACGCGTTCCACGTGGCTGTTCCCTTCGACACGTTCGAGTTCCGTCCCGGCTCTGAGCCGTATGTTCGGCGTCTTTTCGATCTGCTCGATGAGGTACCGCGACATGGTGTCGCGAAAGGATTCGCGGCGCACCACCATCTGCACGTCCTTCGCGTAGCGCGCCAGATACATGGCCGCTTGTCCCGCCGAGTTCCCACCGCCGACAACGAGAACACGCCGGTCGCTGAACGCCGGCGCCTCCGTCGTAGCCGCCCCGTAATACACCCCCGCGCCCATATGGTCCGCCACGCCCGGCGCAGGATGCTCGCGGTACTCCATGCCGGTCGCGGCCAGCATGGTTCGCGTGACAATCTCTCGGCCATCGCTGAGCGTCAGGTGCTTGTACCCTGCATCGATGGACACCCCAGTCACTTCGAGCGGCACGAGCAACTCCGCGCCAAGCCGCTGCGCCTGCATCACGGCGCGCCGCGTCAGTTCGCTGCCGCTGACGCCGGATGGAAACCCGAGATAATTTTCTATTCTGGAACTGCTGCCCGCCTGCCCGCCGGGCGCGTGCCGATCGAGCAACAGGGTCCGCAACCCCTCTGACGCGCCGTACACCGCCGCCCCGAGGCCGGCGGGACCGGCGCCCACAATCACAAGGTCGTAAAGATCGAGGGAGGCCGAAAGCGATCGGCCGAGACGCTCGGCCACTTGACGTGGCTCGGGGTTGCGCAGCGCGGACCCATCCTCGAAGAACAGCGCGGGAAGCTCGCCGGCGCCAATCCCGGCCGCGTCGAGCAGGCTTTGCGTGTCCGGGTTCCGCGCCACATCCAGCCAGCGATATGGGATGAGATTGCCCGCGAGGAAGTCTTTGATCTCGTGCGATCGAGGCGACCACTGGTGTCCAACCAGCCTCAGTCCCTTCGCCTCGGGGAGATACTCGGCCTGCCAGGCGTCGAGCAGATCATCGATCACTGGGAACAGGTATTCCTCGGGTGGATCCCACGGCTTCGAGAGGTAGTGATCGAGATGCGCCACGTTGATGGCCTTGATGGCCGCGTCGATGTCCGAATAGGCCGTGAGCATCACGCGACGCGCCAGCGGATAAACGTCGCGGGATTGCGCGAGCACGTCGTTCCCCTGCATGCCCGGCATCCGCTGGTCGCTGATCACAATGGCCAGCGAGTCGCCTCGCGCCTTCAGTTCGCGGATTGTGGCGAGCGCCTCTTCGCCCGAAGACGCGCTAATGACCGTGTAGGACTCCCGGTACCGCGCGCGGAGATCGCGGCGCACTGCCGCGAGCACCTGCGCATCGTCGTCAACGGCAAGGAGTACGGGCTTGTTCACGGTTGTCCCCCGGCTCTATCGACCTCGGCGAGCGGAAAGGAGACTCGAAACTCTGTTCGCCCGGGAGCCGTCTCGACCTCGATCTCGGCGTCGTTGTGGCTGACCAGGCGCCGGACGATATCGAGGCCCAGGCCGGTGCCTTGCCCCACCGGCTTGGTGGTGAAGAACGGTTCGAACAGGCGCTCGCGGATCTCGGCTGGAATGCCTGCCCCGTTGTCGACCACGCGTACCACCACGCGCTGCCGCTCACGGTTCGCAGTCACCTCGACGCGACCGGAATCGGGAACGGCATCGAGGGCATTGTCGATCAAATTCGCCCAGATCTGGTTGAGTTCGCCGACGAAGCCACGAACGCGCGGGAGGTCGGGTTCCACGTTGACGGTGACGGCGACCGATTTCGACCGCGCCTTTGATTTGAGAACAGCGACCGTGTTGCCAAGGCTGGACTTCAGGTCCACGGGCTCCGCCACCGTTGCCTGGTCCATGTGCGTGAATTCCTTGATGGCCGTGACCAGGCCGGAGATCCGCCTCGCGGCTTCCTGAATCTCCGAGGCGATCCCGCGAACCGAGCATTCGGCTGCAACTGACCGGAGTGCCGCGCCGAGTGGCGGTCCACTAACCGCTACAGCAATCCGATCGAGTGCGTCGAGCGTCACGGCGGTTTCGGCAAGGGGTCCAGCTATGGCGGCGTCGACGCCGTGATCCCCGAGCCAGTCGCCGATGGCGTCCTCGCGTTCGGCCTGCTGGATCGGAGACAGCACGCCGTCCACAGGCGTGGCGAGGCAGGACGCGCGCACCGCATCGAGAGCGAGGAGTTGGGGATCAGTTAGCCCCGAGGCGCCCAGAGCCCGTGTCGCCTGCTCCGCGTCCTCCAGTCGGTTCCCGAGGAGTGCCGCGCTGCGTTCGATCGCGGATGCCGGGTTGTTCAGCTCGTGGGCCAGCCCCGCGGACAACTTCCCGAGCGAAAGCATCTTCTCGTCGTGCAGGGCGCTCGACGTAAAGAGCCGGGCGCGATCGAGCATCTTGTGCACAAGGATCGACGTGATCTCATGACAGTCGCGAGTCATCGCGGCGAGGTCGTCGCGAGGGACGGCGAGAATCTCCGAGGGCTCCTGGGCGACTGAGTCGCCCGGGGGACTGACCAGGCGCGAGAAGGGGAGCATGCCCGCGACGTCCCCAGCCCGCCACTCCATCACTTTGTGTCGCCCGGCGCCACGATCGACAAAAATGGCGACGTGGCCCTTCAGCACGACGAAGAGGCCCGCCACCGGCGCGCCTTTCGCGCTCAGCACCTCTCCCTCGTTAAGATGTCGAAGGGACCCGTGTGAGACCAGCCACGCGAGCTCCTCGCGCGGCGCCGCGCCGACGGTCTTGTGCTCGGCGAGCCGATCGACGAGATCTGTCGCTGTCACTTGCACCACTCCGTGATGAAATCGGTAAGGAGAATCTCGGACTGCACTTGCTTTCGCTAAATAGCTGAAAAACTTGGTCGGGGCGGCCGGGATCGAACCGGCGACCATCTGCTCCCAAAGCAGATACGCTACCGCTGCGCTACGCCCCGAAGAGGAGGAATTATCCCACGCAGCCGAGCAGTTCCGGCTCGACCGCGGAGGGTCCAAACGAAATGAATCGCGAGCACGTCGCCTGGAATTCGCCGACGCTCGGCCGCCGCATGGATCTCCTGTGGTACGGACATGCGGGCCGGCCGATGATCTGGTACCCGACTTCGTTCGGGCACTTCTTCGAGAACGAGGACTTCGGGCTGATCGGGGCCGTTCGCGATCTGATCGAGGGGGGCGCGATCCAGGTCGCCTGCGTGGACGGCATCGACGAGGAGAGTCTCTACGCGCGCTCCCGACATCCGGCCGAGCGCCTGGCGCGGCACGATCAGTACGACGGCTACGTCTATCGCGAGGTCGTTCCGTGGATCCGCGACAAGATCGGTTCTCTCGCGAAGGTGGCGACGCTCGGCGCGTCTTTCGGCGCCTACCACGCGGTCAACTTTGCCTTCCGGCATCCGGACGTCGTCGACAAGACCGTCGGGTTCTCGGGGAGGTACGACATCCACTCCTTCCTGGACGGCTACTGGAACGACACGGCGTACTTCCATTGCCCCACGGCGTACGTCCCGAACATGAACGGTGAGTGGGTCGAGCGCCTTTCGCAGATGGACATTGCGATCGTCACCGGCCAGCTCGACAACATCCTTTCGGGTACGACGGACATGATCCGGATCCTCCGCGAGAAGGGAATCCGGCACCGCGGCGACATCTGGGATGCGCCGTACGGCCACGACTGGCCGTGGTGGAGGATCCAGATTCGAAGCTACGTCCCGTGAGCCGCGAGACGTCGCCCGAGAAACCCGGCGCCGTCCCGCTCTGGCAATGCCCGCACTGCGGGCGCCGGTTTCCGAAGGCCCGGCAGTGGCACTCCTGCGAGGTCAGGAAGCTCGACGAGCACTTCCGGGGAAGGGACCCGGAGCTCCGCGAGATCTTCGACGAGCTCGTCCGCAGGCTGCGAGAGCTCGGGCCAGTCGGGGTGGATCCGGTCAAGACCTCGATCAACCTGACGGCGCGGCACCACTTCGCCGGCGTGACGGTGCGGGGAACCTTTCTCCGCCTCGGGTTTCTCGCGGAGAAGCGGATCGCGGACGGCCGGATCGTTCACGTCGAACGCCTGGGCCCCGCGAAGTTTGGCCACTCGGTCGTCATCGAGTCGCTCGCCGACCTGGACGACGTCGTGATGGGCTGGCTCGCCGCGGCCTACCGCTTCCGGTCCTAGACCACGGCGATTGCCCACCGCAAGGGATCCCTCGCTTCGCTCGGGATGACACGTGGCGGCGCGGTCGCGCCGCCGCGTGTCACTTGACCGGCACCATCAGGTGCTCGTACGGAGTCCCTCCGAACATGATCCAGGGGCGGCCGGTGTTCGGATCGGTTCCGTAGACCTGCGGGTCGAGCTTCGATCCGGTTGCCGGGAAAATCATGATGTGCGGCGGCTCCTTCAGCCAGTGCTCGCCGGTGGCGGGCTTCGTCGCGAAGGGATCCGTGTTGCTCGGGCTGCCGCCGCCCTGCAGCATGTAGCCGATTCCGGTCGCCGTGAGGTTCGGATCCTTGTGACCCATCCACGCCATTCCCCACTCCATGGCCATCTTGTCCATACACATCGGATCGTTGGCCGGCGTCTCAGCCATGTCCGGAAGACAGCTCCACTCGTTCGTCCCCTTTCGGAGGACGGGCATCTCTTCCCCCTCTTTGGCGGGCCAATCGAGGATGGTCGCGTCTTTCGCGATCGCGCGCGGGGCGGCGCTCATCGCGTTCTGGATCTTCCAGGCATTTGTGCGGGCCGGCTTCTTCATCGTGCTCTTGGTCGTCGTGGTCGTGGTCGTCTTCTTCGTCTCCTGCTTCATCTCCTGGGCGACGACCACCGCCGCGAAGATCAGGATCACCAGAACCGAGGTCAGTACAGTCCCGAGTCGTCTCATGAAGATCCTCCTTTTGTGAGCCTCCACAAGCCTATCCTGAGGCCGTCGGCCAAAGGCATCCGCTCGAGCCCACCCACGTGCGGTCCTTGTTGAATGCGACCCCCATCATTCTGCCCTGCGAGAGGCGCGCGAGAGTCGTGACCGGCAAGGGTTTCCCGTTGCGCCAGACGAACATGATCCGGATCTCGCACTTCGACGCGCCGCCGTCCGTGGTCTCGATGACCGGCGCGTAGAACACCTTGCGCATCAGGAGCGTCCGGCTCCGTTCCTCCCGCGGCACGGCGTCGAGCTCCGCGCGCGTGACGTCCATTTTCACTCCCGATCCGGCGAACGAAAAGAGAGGTTTGACGACCCAGTTCTCCGGGTCGCGCGGGGGTCCCACCGGATCCGAGAGGAGGCGCGCTTCCGGCACGGCCGGGTGTCGAAGCACCGGAAGCGAATGCTTGCTCCATCGGAAGTACCAGTTCGGATGGCCCGCCCAGGAGACGTCGAGCGGCTCCGTGAAGTCGATCGGGATCGAGATTCCCTTCGCGAAGAGCTCGTCGAAGATGAGCCGGTTGTAGATGCGCAGGATCCGCGTCGGTTTGCCGTCCCGGCGATACCAGAGCTCCCGCCCGCGTTTCTGGATGTCCATCACGGAGACGGACCGGACGCCCCAGAGCTTTTCCGTGAGCGCGAAATCGACGAACGTCTTCTGGGAGGGCGGATCGATGTCCATGAGCACGACGTTCTCGGGGGGAACGCCGCCGAGGATCGCTTCCGCCAGCACATGGACGTAGCCGGGCTCGTCGAGCCCCGAGAGATAGAAATCGAGATGATCGCCCTCCGGACTGATTCGCCGGAGCTCTCGCGACTGGAGGAGCTGGAAGGCGTACAGCGAGGCGAATGCCTGAAGCTCGATCAGCTTCGCGGCGAGCGCGCCCTCCGGCCCGTCGTTCGTGATCGCGAAATCCGCCTGCGCAAACAGAGGATGCTCGCCGGCGCCGGGAACGTCGAGCGGCGGGGGCACGGCTTCGAGCGAGCGATGCAGGTTCTCCGGCGTCGAGAGCTCTTCCCAGATCTCCATCGCGGACCGGACCATTTCGTCGCGCAACTCGGGAGGCAGGAAGATCGGGGTTTCACAAAGCCGGAACTCGATCGGGCATCCCGCCTCTGCTTCCAGGCGGCGCTGGTAGTCGTCGTACTTCTGTTGTGTGAAAGCGGCGTTGTAGGCGCGGCGGAGGGAAGGGATCACCAGTGGATCTTAACCACGTGGGCCGTGCGCCGATGCGGTGCCCCGTCGAGACGCGACTAGATCAAGAACTTGCCGTCCGCCATCACCTGATCGTCATCGAACCACACGTCGAAGTGCCGCCCCACGATGTCCAGGTGCGTGCGGCAGCTCCACGAGGCGCCGGTGTGCTCGGCGTACGGATGCCCGAAGGCGAGATGGAGGCCGGGCAGCTTCTCGTCCTGGAGAATGTTGCCGATGATCGACTGGACGGCGACGTTCGTCCCCATCGCGAGCTCGCCGACGCGATCCGAGTTTTCCTCGGTCCGCGTGTACGCGAGGAAGTCCTCGCGAACTTCGCTCCGGTCGCACTGCACGTCGGCGACCCGGCTATTCTCGATCCAGACCGTGAGAGGGGTCGCCTCGATGTCTCCGTATCGCGCGCAGAGATAGTCGCCGAGAACGCCGTCCACCACGTACACCCCGTCCACGCGGGCGGGTGCGGTCAGCACCTCGCCTCCCGGCAGGTTCGCCCACTTCTCCGACGTGATCAGGCCGCTCGTCTTCAGCCAGCGGACCGTCGGGTCGAACGTGGCGACGAGGTCGCTGCCCGCGCGCGAACGCGCACGGATTCTCTCGGCCTTGATGGCGCGGTCGCGTACGCGCGTCGAGATCGCATCGACGACGTCGAAGTCCGCCCGCATTCCCTCGGCCATGATCCTCGGTGTCATGTAAACCATGTGGGCGTGGCGGATCCGGCGGCGGTTGACGATCGCGGTCATCTCCCGGCGCGAGGCGAGCTCGCCCGGCTGCGGCTGGGCAGCGTAGATCGAGACGTCGACCCGCTCGAACGCTTCACGTACCGTGGCGGGCAGGTCGAGCATCGGGCGCTCGCCGTAATCCTCCAGGACGTACATCTCGAGCGGCGCGCCGACGTCACGCACTTCAGCGGCGAGGCTCTCGGCGACCGGCAGCGTCTCCGAGTCGCTGACGATGACCACGTGTTCCTCCGGCGCGACCCTGAGGCACGTACGGATGGCATTGCGCGCGCCGGGCGCCAGATCGTAGTGGCCGTTGCCGTTGCTCATGTTCCTCCGATTGCCGCCGCGTTTCCGGGCGCCACGGAATCGAGCCCGTGCGCCGTCTCGTCGCAGATGAAATCGACGACCTTGCGGAGATCTTCGCCGCTCTCGTGAAAAACAGCAAGCTGGCGATCGGCGCCGCTGCCGTTCTCGAGGATCCAGCGAATCGATTCCAGTTCCTTCCGGCTGCCGAGCTCGTCGACCACGTCGTCCACGAACTCGAGCATCTCGTTGGCGAGGTCCGCGAAGGGAACCTCGATCTCCTTGCCGAAGTCGATCAGATTGCCCTGGATGCCGTAGCGGCTCGCGCGCCACTTGTTCTCGAGCAGGAGCGCGCGGCGGTATCTCCGGAAGCCGAGGTTCTTTTCCCTCAGTTGGAAAAGCTTGACGCAGATGGCCTGCGTCAGCGCTGCGAGAGCGACCGTCTCGTCCAGCCGCATCGGGACGTCGAACACCCGGAACTCGAGCGTCTCGAAGAAGGGGTGCGGACGGACGTCCCACCAGATCTTCTTTCCGTTGTCGATGCAGTTCGTCTTGACGAGGATTCGAACGTATTCGTCGAAGTCGGCCGGCGACTCGAACGTCTCCGGGATGTTCGTGCGCGGGAATCTCTCGAAGACCTTCGTGCGGTAGCTCTTCAGACCGGTATTCCGGCCGAGCCAGAACGGTGAGCTCGTCGAGAGCGCGAGGAGGTGCGGCAGGAAGTAGCGGGCCTCGTCCATGATCTGAAAAGCCAGCGCCCGGTCGGCAATCCCGACGTGGACGTGCAGCCCGAAGATCAGGTTCGCCCGCGCGACGAGCTGCATCTCCTGAACGATCGCCGTGTACCGCTCGTCCGGGTAGATCAACTGGTCGGCCCAGTTCGAGAAGGGATGCGTTCCGGCGGAGGCGACGCGCATGCCCTGCCGGGCGGCGAGGCCGATGATCTCGCTGCGCAGCTCCGTGACGTCGCGCCGGACCTCGGAAACGTCCCTGCAGATGCCCGTGCCGATCTCCATGACGGACTGATGCATTTCCGGCTTGACCCGTTCCTTCAAGAGCCGTTTACCTTCGTCCAGGATCTCCTGCACGTGAGAGCGCAGCTCGCGCGTCTCCGGATCGATGATCTGGAACTCCTCCTCGACACCGAGGGTAAAGGCGGGCCGCTGGACGGTCATCCGAGCGTCTAGACCTCTTCGGCAGGTCTCGTTCGCGGCCGCCGCGACCCGACGCGCGTCCTGGGCTTCCCGGGCTCGCCCGGCCGGGGCAAGGCCGGAACCACGGCTTCCCTCGCCTTCTGCCACTCCCATGCGCGCGAAGGGCGGGGGCCTTCGTGGACCCGATCGACCAGCCACCGGGTCGACTGATCGACGACCCACTCGAAGTTTTCGGGACCGATCGAGGCAACGTCCGCGTCGGGCGCCGGATTCAGGAAGTCGATCGCGTAAGGAACTCCCTCCCTGACCGCCAGCTCGACCGTATCGAACTCGTAACCGAGCGCGCCGGTCAGCTTCAGGCAGTCGCCGCGCAGCTTCTCCTCGAGCGCAGGCTCGATTCCCGCCTCCGCGCGAACGTAGCGGTTCTCGTGCGGCTGGCGGGGGTCGTACCTCATGATGCGGACGTGCTGAGCGCCGAGCACGTAACAGCGGAAGTACTCCTCGAAGACGATCTCTTCCTGGAGGATCATCACGTGCTGGCCCGAAGCGCGGTAGGCGGTGAAGAACTCGTCCGGATTCGTGACCCGGTAGACGTTCTTCCAGCCGCCGCCGGAATGCGGCTTGAAGTAAGCAGGGAACCCGATGTGGGCGAAGATCTCCTCCCACTCGAGCGGGAACAGCAGGTTGGACATGGAGTCGGAAGTCGTGTCCGGCGGGTGCTGGTTCGAGGGCAGCAGAACCGTCCGCGGGACCGCGACGCCCACACTCTTCGCGACCACGTTGTTGAAGAACTTGTCGTCCGCCGACCACCAGAACGGATCGTTGACCACGATCGTCCCGTCGAAGGCGACCTTCTTCAGGAAAGCGCGATAGAAGGGGATGTCCTGGCTGATCCGGTCGAGGATGAGGTCGTACCTCTTCGGAGTCTCGAGACTGACGCCTCCGACCCGGACGGGCTCCGCCACGACCTCCGAATTGCCCAGGCCGTTGATTCGGTCCACGAGAGCATAGGGGAACGAACGCTCCTGGCCGAAGAGAATGCCGATCGTCTTCATGGAAAAGCTCTTTTCGTGACTTTGCATTGCCGCGCAAATCTCGGAAACCCCCGATTATGTCAGGCCGCCGGCAGTCCTGCCAGCCGCGGACACTCCTTCTCACGACAAGAGTTATCCAGAGAATGGTTTCCAATGTCCGCTTTCCGGCGATCTCCGTCCGGCAGCCGTCGGCGGATTTGATCGTCCGCGGCACGCTCAAACGGGATTTGCGTTCCCGACCGACACGCTTCCGCGGGTGGATTCTCGTTCACGCCTCGCAGACTTTCTCCCGCGCGGACCGGTCGAAGACGGACGCGGGGGAGCTCGAACGCGGAAAAGTGCTCGGCCTCGTTCAGCTGGAAGACTGCGTCAGGGACGGAGAGGGATGGGCCTACCTCTGGAAACGTCCGCGCCGTTTTCGCACCGCGATCCCGTGTCGCGGGCACTACTCCATTCCGTTCTACCTGCCGGTTTCGCTCCTGCGCGGGACGCCGGCGGCAAAAGTGACGCCGGGGAAGCTGACGCCGAAGGCGTCAAAGGATTAGCTAGGAGGACCGCTTCTTCTCTCTGTGGATCGAGTAGAGCCCGAAGAGGAAGACGAGCAGTCCGCCGAGCGCTACCAGCCCGAGCTGAAAGTAGAACCCGCTCATTGCGACCTCCTCCTCTCAACCAAAACCCCCGAACACCACAAGGATAATCCGACGGCGAAGCTTACCGCAGCGGCCCGCGGTCGAGCTCTCGGATCCCCGGATAGAAGCGCCGCGAGACCGTAGAAAACGAACACCAGAATCCCCGCTTCCCTTAGAAACTCACCGACCATCTCGCCAACGGGTCGCCTCACGATGCAGAGTTGTCGCGAAGCTGCTGCGTCGGAGGATCTCGTGATCTCGGGAGAGATCCCTCGCTTCGCTCGGGATGACGCGCGCCCTCGCTAACGCGAGTCG
>Ga0114129_10015720_pt1 | contig 10760 bp, 8 predicted proteins | sample RhiMetdeltSRZDD1_FD_80071 | JGI IMG/M metagenome (GOLD analysis project Ga0114129, IMG submission 80071) | Populus rhizosphere microbial communities from Tennessee, USA - Rhizosphere MetaG P. deltoides SRZDD1 (version 2) (version 2) | ecosystem: Host-associated > Plants > Roots > Rhizosphere >... | reverse complement strand
TTGCCTACGGACACGTCGGAAATGCGGCCGCAGTATTTCCACTGCAACGGATCGGGGTAGAGGTCTGGCCCATCCACACGGTGCAATTCTCCAACCACACCGGCTATGGCAGCTGGAAGGGCCGCGTCTTTGATGCGGGCATGATCGGCGAACTGATGGCCGGCATTGAGCAACGCGGCGTACTTGGCGAATGCGACGGCGTGCTGTCGGGCTATATGGGCTCGGCTGATATCGGTGCCGCCATTCTCGATGCCGTGGCGACTGTAAAGCGCGCGAATCCGTCCGCGAAATATTGCTGCGATCCGGTCATTGGGGACGTGGGCCGCGGAATTTTTGTCAGCGAAGGCATTCCGGAGTTCATGAGGACCAAGGCCGTTTCCGCCGCCGACTTCATTACGCCCAACCAGTTCGAGCTGGACTATCTCAGCAAGCGCGCCAGCGGAACGCTGCGCCAGGCTCGCGATGCCGTCAAAGCTGTCCATGACATCGGCCCGCGGGCAATTCTTGTCACTTCCCTCCACACGCAAGCGACGCCGAAAGATTGCATCGATCTTATTGCCTCGGACGAGAGCGGTTGCTTCATGGTGCGCACTCCGCGGCTGCCACTGGTTGTAAATGGCGCAGGCGATGCCATCGCGGCGCTTTTTTTCGCGCATTACCTGCGGACCGCAGAGATCGGCGAGGCGCTGTCGCTGGCATCCTCGGCGATATTCGGCGTGCTGGCGAAAACCGTTGAGGCGGGCGGGCCAGAGATTCAGCTGATCGACGCGCAGGATGAAATCGTAAAGCCAAGCCGACTGTTCGAAGCGGAAGACCTTGGCCCATGAAAAAGGCGCCATCGATCTTTCATATCAACCGGCTGGATCTCTCATTTGCGCCAGAGGCCTGGGTCTTCGCGATCGAGCGCCGGATCGAGATCGACGCCTATTTCGAGGTGATGCGGCGCGAGAAGCCGGCACTGTGGAACGGCCGTGTCCTGCTGTTGCACCGCCAGGTCGTTGAGCAAGGCGTGCTCCGCGGCGAGTACCTGGAAACGAACTATGCGAGCTTTGCTGCCTGGCGCGATTGGGGCAGGCCAGCCGCCGGCGTACGCGACTGCTTCAGTGCCGCGGCAATGCGCAGCGCCGACGGCGCATTCCTTCTTGCCGTGATGGGTCCGCACACATTCAACGCGGGAAGAATCTATTTTCCCTGCGGCACGCCCGATCCCAACGACGTCGTCGCCGACAAAGTCGATCTCGATCTGAGCGTGAGGCGAGAGCTCAAGGAAGAAACCGGGTTCGACATCACCGAGTTTGATGCCGAGGCGGGCTGGGACATGGTTGTCGATGGCCCGCTGATCGCGTTGATCAAGGTTTTGCGTTCGACCGAAAAGGCAATAGCCCTCCGCGAACGTGTTCTTGCGCATCTTGCGCGAGGGGAAAAACCGGAATTGGCTGATGTTCGCATCGTCCGGGGGCAGAGCGACTTTGATCATGCCATGCCCGACTTCGTGCGGGCGTTTCTGACGGCGCGATTTGCGGCGGATTGAGAAACGACAGCTACCAGATGCGCGGAATCAGCCGAAAGCGGATAGTTCGGCAATAATCGACATAGCCCGGCAGGTTCTGCTTCAAAAAGTATTCCTCGTCCAGCAGCCGCCAGATGAGTACCGGAACCAATGGAACAATGAGCAGCATGGCCCAGAACGATCCAAGCGCCAGCGGAGTGAAAACGAGCAACAGCAGAGCACCCGAATACATCGGATGCCTGACAATGGAATAAACGCCGGTTGAGATCACCGGCTGGTCTGCTTCGACCCTGATCGTTGAAGCAGCATAGCGGTTCTGCTTGAGCACGATAAAAAAGATGACGAAGGTCAAGGCCACTCCCGCGTTGGCGACGAGGACGAGCCAGGCCGGCACGGCTGACCAGTGCCAGCGATGGTCCAGACCCGGCAGCACAAGCGCCAGTACGAATCCAAACAGCGTAATGGCCATGATGATTTTTTGCGAAAGTCTGTCCTCGGCCAACGGCCCGGCACGCATGCGCCGTTCGACCAGCTTGGGGTCATGTTTCAGGAAATAGATACTGATCGCCGTCGTGGCCGCGACGAACACCAGGGCATAGAGCCAGCCTTGCCAAAAATCCAATGAGCCTGCCGGAACGAACAGCATGGCCGCCATCGCAAGGACGAATAGTGCCGACCTTACCGAGGCATGATGACCAAGCGTGTTCGCCTTCACGTCATTGTCCTCTGTGACATAAACCCCGGCAGAGCCGAGCAACCTCCGCATTTATCGCGCGAATTGGCAGCGGTCCTGACCTATCGCGGGCGCTTGATTTAGCCGGTCGCTTTCCGGTAAAAGCAGGCCGCTACGGTTAACGCGGACTTTACCTGAATCCGCGAGGCTAACCGACGAACGAGGGAACTTGTGATCACGACGCGCTCACAAATCTGCGCGATCGAGCGGACGGCGAGCGACGCCGGCTCCGCTGCCTCCCTCATTCTGGGCACGCTCCTTCTCCTTATCCGCCCCTGAGGGCCGGCAGGGCACATGCGCCTGGGCACTCGGGGGATCTGACGGAGAACCCATAGAGCGCCCAAGTGGCGCATCCACGAGAAGGACGATTTTTCATGAGCAGCAACTCCAAGTCCGACAAGGACCGCGTCGTCATATTCGACACGACCTTGCGCGATGGCGAACAATGTCCCGGCGCAACCATGACGCATGAAGAAAAGCTCGAGGTTGCCGAGCTGCTCGACGACATGGGCGTCGACATCATCGAAGCCGGTTTCCCGATCGCCTCTGAAGGTGACTTCGCGGCCGTGCAGGAAATAGCCCAGCGGTCGAAGAAGGCCGTCATTTGCGGTCTCGCGCGTGCCGCCTTCAAGGACATCGACCGCTGCGCCGAGGCGATCAGGCCGGCCAGGCGCAAGCGCATCCACACGTTCATCTCCACCTCGCCCGTGCATATGAAATACAAGCTCCAGAAGGAGCCGCACGAGGTCTTCGAGATGGTGATCGCCCAGGTCACGCGTGCGCGCGGCTATACGAACGACGTCGAGTGGTCAGCCGAGGATGCCACCCGAACCGAGCATGATTTCCTCTGCCGTTGCGTGGAGGCGGCAATCAATGCGGGCGCGACCACGATCAATATTCCCGACACCGTCGGTTATTCGGTGCCGGAAGAGTATTTTGCGCTCATCGAGATGCTGCGCTCGCGGGTTCCCAACGCCGACAAAGCTCGCTTCTCGACCCACTGCCACAATGACCTCGGAATGGCGGTCGCCAATTCCCTGGAAGGCGTGAAGGCTGGCGCACGGCAGATCGAATGCACCATCAACGGAATCGGCGAGCGTGCCGGCAATGCCGCGCTTGAGGAAGTCGTGATGGCGATGAAAGTGCGCAACGACTTGCTGCCATTTCACTGCAGCATCAACAGCACCATGCTCACGCGCGCATCCAAGCTCGTCGCGGCGGCCACGTCATTTCCGGTGCAGTACAATAAGGCGATCGTCGGACGAAATGCGTTCGCGCACGAAAGCGGCATTCATCAGGATGGCATGCTGAAGAATGCGCAGACGTATGAAATCATGACGCCGGAATCGGTCGGCGTGAAGCAGACCTCCCTGGTAATGGGAAAGCATTCCGGCCGCCACGCTTTCATCCACAAGCTCGAGGAACTGGGTTACGAACTTGCCGGCAATCAGCTTGAGGATGCATTCGTTCGCTTCAAGGCGCTGGCCGATCGCAAAAAGCAGATTTATGACGAGGACATCGAAGCCCTTGTCGACGAAGAAATCGCGCACGCCCACGACCGCATCAAGGTGCTGTCGTTGACCGTGATCGCCGGCACCATGGGTCCGCAGACGGCGACGCTCACCCTCGATATCGATGGAGAGCATATCACCACCCAGTCGACCGGCAACGGACCGGTGGATGCAATTTTCAAGGCGATACGCGCCCTGGTGCCGCACGAGGCAACGCTCGAGCTCTACCAGGTCCATGCGGTGACGGGCGGCACTGACGCGCAAGCGGAAGTGTCGGTGAGGCTCGCAGAAAACGGTCGATCGTTTGCCGCCAAGGGTGCCGATCTTGACACGCTGGTGGCCTCCGCGAAGGCCTATCTCGGTGCGCTGAACAAGCTGACCAGCAAGCGCAGCAAGACGGCCTCTGTCGAGCGCCGAATCCATTCGACCGATGTCGGCTGAAGTATAGAGTCACATCTTGTGAACGCCGCGTCCGAAAAAACAGACGGCAGCGTTCACCAACTTTGCACTTTGTTCCATGTAAAAGCACAAAATCACATTTTGTCCCCATTTCGTTCGCTTTCACGGCAAAATTCGTAGGTATCTGCCGGCGCATCACCCACTCAAACTGTTGGGGACTCATCGGAATGAAGAAACTTCTCTGCGCGGGCGTATTCGCGCTCGCGATGACCGGCTTGTTGCCGAATATTCCACGGGCGCACGCGATGGAAGTTAGCGGGGCACATTCGTCCGCCTCGATCAACATTGCGCGCATTAAAAGCGTGCTGAAATTGACTCCGGCGCAGGAGCACCATTGGGCTCCGGTAGAAGCAGCATTGCGTGATCTCGCGCGCAAACAGCAGACACAGACTGAATCAACCAGCCTCGTGCGCCGCATCAGCAGTCGCGTGGTGACTGTCGTGCTCAATAGTGCCGCTATCCAGCGGCTAGCAGTCGCGGCGCGTCCCCTGGTCGCCTCGCTCGACCATGAGCAGATGAGGGCGGCGCAAGGGCTCGCCCAGGAGATGGGTCTCGGGCCTGTTGTCGCTGCATTGCGATAGTCCAGCGAGCGATTGTTGCCGCGCAGCGGGAACCGCCGCAGGACTTCCATCGGAACACGCGACCAATCGAGGCGGCGTCGCTTCGCCGCAGGTTTTTCCACTTTTGACGAACACGTGCGCAACGTCAGACGCTTGCGCACGTTAAGCATTCACAATAGCCCTGTGACCTTGGCAATAGGTCTACTTGCCGGGGAACCGGTTTAGTGCGACCCTAACTGGCAGAAACACAAGGTAAAAGCCGAGTTCTTTCGACCAACTGGAGGAAGACGTCTATGCGCAAGTGGCTTCTCGTGGCGGCTGCGGCCGCTATTTTCGTAGCTCCTGTTGCCGCAACGGCGCAGGCGCCGATCGTGATCAAGTTCAGTCACGTGGTGGCGCCAAATACGCCCAAGGGCAAAGGCGCCGACAAGTTCAAGGAACTTGCCGAAAAATACACCAACGGCAAGGTCAAGGTTGAGGTTTATCCCAACTCGACGCTCTACAAGGACAAGGAAGAGCTCGAAGCCCTGCAGCTCGGCGCCGTGCAGATGCTGGCGCCGTCGAATTCCAAGTTCGGCCCGATGGGCGTCAAGGACTTCGAAGTGTTCGACCTGCCGTTCCTCCTGCCGAACCTCGCCTCGCTGCGCAAGGTCACCGAAGGTCCGATTGGCCAGAAGATGCTCAAGCTTCTGGAGCCGAAGGGCATGATCGGCTTGGCCTATTGGGACAACGGCTTCAAGCAGATGAGCGCGAACAAGGCGCTGCGCATGCCGGAGGACTACAAGGGACTGAAATTCCGCATCCAGTCATCGAAGGTGCTGGAAGCGCAGTTCCGTCTGCTCGGTGCGACGCCGCAGGTGATGGCGTTCTCTGAAGTCTATCAGGCGCTGCAGACCGGCGTGGTTGACGGTCAGGAAAACACCCCGTCGAATATGTACACCCAAAAATTCCACGAGGTGCAGAAGTATACGACGCTGACCAACCACGGTTACATCGGTTATGTCGTCGTCGTGAACAAGAAATTCTGGGACGACTTGCCGGCCGATATTCGCGGCCAGCTCGAGAAGGCGATGAAAGAAGCGACGGTTTATTCCAATAAGATCTCCGAGTCGGAGAACGTGGAAGCGTTGGACGAGATCAAGAAGTCTGGCAAAACCCAGATCATCAATCCGACAGGTGCCGAAATGGCCGCCATGCAAAAGGCCATGGACCCGCTCTATCAGGACATGGCCAGCCGTGTCGGCAAGCAGCTGATCGAAGACGTTCGCAAGACGACACAAGGTGTGACCAACTAATAGACGGCGAGCCCCCGGCCTTAAGCCGGGGCTCGCTGCTTCCAGGTGGGGGATTCCAGAGCGTCAATCGACGTGAGACGGGTGCCGTGGGGCACGTCGTTAATTCGGGGTCGCCCGCTGCGGGGACGCGTCAAAGTCCCCAAGCACGTGAGGCGTAAGTGTTCCTTCGCATTCTCGATCGTCTCGAGGAAATCCTGATCGCGAGCCTGATCGCGGCGGCGACGCTGGTGATCTTTGCCGCGGTTGTGCAGCGCTATGCGCTCGGCGTCCCGTTTCTCTATCAGCTGGTCTACCACATCAACCTGACCTGGGCGCAGGAACTATGTGTCTACATGTTCGTGTGGATGGCGAAGTTCGGCGCTGCCTATGGCGTGCGAACCGGCATCCATGTCGGGGTCGACGTCGCCGTCAACATGTTGGAGCCTGGCCCACGCAAAAAGGTCGTGCTGTTCGGCCTGTTGTGCGGCGCGCTGTTCACTTTCGTGGTCGGCACCATGGGTGCGAAGTTCGTGATCGAGCTTTACCCCACCGACCAGGTTTCGCCCGACATGGAGATGCCGCGCTGGATCATCTTCCTCTGCGTGCCGCTCGGTTCCTACCTGATGTGCTTCCGCTTTCTCCAGGTCGCCTGGGCATTCTGGCGCACCGGCGAGCTGCCGCATCACGATCCCGGCCATGTCGAGGGGGTCGTTGAAAGCCCCGCCGCAGCGAGGGATGTCGCCCGATGAACAGCGCCATCATCTTCGGCCTGCTGATCGCGCTGATGCTCACCGGCATGCCGATCTCGATTGCTCTCGGCCTCACGGTGCTGAGCTTCCTGTTCGTGATGACATCGGTGCCGATCGAAGCCGTGGCGCTCAAGCTGTTCACCGGCATCGAAAGCTTCGAGATCATGGCGGTCCCGTTCTTTATTCTTGCCGGCAATTTCCTCACCCACGGCGGCGTTGCGCGCCGCATGATCGCCTTTGCTAGCTCGATGATCGGCCACTGGTATGGTGGATTAGGGCTGGCGGCGGTGGTTGCCTGCGCGCTATTTGCCGCCATTTCCGGCTCCTCGCCGGCGACGGTGGTTGCGATCGGCTCCATCCTGCTTCCGGCCATGGTCAAGCACGGATACCCGAAACGCTTCGGCGCTGGCGTGATCGCGACCTCGGGCGCGCTCGGCATCCTGATCCCACCTTCGATCGTGATGGTGCTGGTCGCGGTGGCCACCGGCGGCAGCGTGGCCCTCGATCCCGAGGGCAAGCGCGTCCTTTCGGCCTCGGTCGCGCAGCTGTTCATGGCCGGCGTCCTTCCGGGCTTGATCCTGGCCACTATGCTCGGCATGACCACGTTCTACCGCGCGTGGAAGAACAACTATCCGCGCATGCCAAAGGCGAGCTGGCTGGAGGCGGTGCGCGCGTTCCGCGATTCGGTGTGGGGCTTGCTGCTAATCTTCATCGTACTCGGCGGCATCTATACCGGCGCCTTCACCCCGACCGAAGCCGCCGCCATGAGCGCGGTCTATGCCTTTGTCGTGGCGGTGTTCGTCTATCGCGATATGAAGCTGACCGATGTGCCGAAGGTGTTGCTCGCCTCGGCCAATATGAGCGCGATGATCCTCTACATCATCACCAACGCGGTGCTGTTCTCGTTCCTGATGACCAGCGAACAGATTCCGCAGGCGATGACGGCGTGGATAAAGGATAGCGGCATCGGTTGGGTGGAATTCCTGTTGGTCGTCAACGTGTTGCTGCTGCTCGCGGGCAATGTCATGGAGCCGTCTTCGATCGTGCTGATCACGGCCCCGATCCTGTTTCCGATTGCGGTCAGCCTTGGTATCAACCCGATTCACCTTGGCATCCTGATGACGGTGAACATGGAAGTGGGTCTCTGCCATCCGCCGGTCGGCCTCAATCTTTATGTTGCCTCCGGCATCGCGCGCATGGGCATTACTGAGCTCACCATTGCGACCTGGCCGTGGCTCGTAACCATGCTGATCTTCTCGCCATGGTCACGTACATCCCGGAAATGTCGCTTTGGCTGCCACGGGTGCTCGGAATGTTGTGACGAGCCCTACCGCTCGCGCTGAATGTCCGTAATCAAGATTACGCCGCTGTAATCTCTGTCCAAACTTTAACTTGATAAGGTGGAACATCGCTCCTCTACTTGGCGGCTGGAATCGCCATTGGAGGTGGCCATGTGGAAAGCAATTCTCGCCGGCACAACCGCACTTGCGATCGCCGGCTCTTCGCTTGTCTATGCCCAACAGGGTTCGGATGATTTCCAGCGCGGACCGCGCTGGCGCCCGAGCGCTGAGGATATTTCCGCATTCGGCGATGCGCGCATCGCGGCGCTGCATGCGGGGCTGAAGCTGACGCCTGAGCAGGAAAAAAATTGGCCGGCGGTTGAGAGCGCGCTGCGTGAGTTGGCGAAGCAGCGCTCCGAGCGATACGCCGCGCGGGCCAGCGGCGACCGGCCGCAAGATCCGATCGAGCGGCTGAACACGCGCGCCGATGCCATGGGTCAGCGCGCCGCCGCGCTCAAGAAGCTCGCTGATGCGGCAGGTCCGCTCTACAAAAGTCTCGACGACAGCCAGAAGCGCCGTTTTGTCATGCTCGCCCGTCTCGGCGCCCGTCAGGACGGACACTGGCGCGGCCGTCACGGCCCGATGTTCCACCATCGGGGGGGCGACCGCGGAATGATGGGTGGCGACCGTCTGTAAATCAGGTTCACGCCAAGCGGACGGCACCGAGACGCGCTCCCCGACGCGCCGCCGTCCAGAAGCCGCCGGTCAATTTGCCGGCGGCTTTTCCTTTTGTTGTCCGCGACTTCGGTCGGGCGCGGCTAGACAGTGGCAATCGCCTTTGCTAAGCCGCCGCTTAGCGATCACGAGCCGTAGCAATTCCGGGCGCATAGCTCAGTTGGTAGAGCAGCTGACTCTTAATCAGCGGGTCCAAGGTTCGAGTCCTTGTGCGCCCACCAACTATCTCAACGACTTAGCTGCAAATTCGAGAGACAACGCGGAGCCATTTTCCAGTCATTTTCCAGAATCCGTTCTGTTTTTAGCCTCCCGCATTCGATACATCGCGGGATCAACCGACACCGGCACGGTTGCTCAAAGATCCTCCCGCACACCCTTGAACGACGGATGAAAGAAGAGGGCATGATTGCCAGGCACGCACCGGCATAAAGGAGGAGAGGTGTGCTGCGAACCCCTCGCCAGCGTGGATGCGGTTTTAAACCCTCGCGCTCCATGCCGAGCGCTGAAAAGCCCGGGAGCTGAGCGGGAATGAGGATGCGGACGACCGGCTTTTTATTTTCACCAAAATTGGCCGCTTTGGCCGGACCGGACAGGACAGTTCTCTAAGAACTGTCTGTCCTGTCCGGTTCTAAGGGCTTGGCCCTACATTCCCATAACGCATTGCCCTCGTCAGATCGCACGGCTCTGCTCGAACGGGGCGACAAGCCATATAAGTTGGCTCCCGTCGTCCAACGCCCGCGCGCTTATAAGATTTGTCACCCGCGCGTCTTTGACCGCACGACTAAAAGCTTTCAATTTTGAATCCTGTCGCTGCTCTGCATGGGTGGCCTCGCCGCCGGTGACAACATAGGTTTTGTAGAATTCCGCTCTGACCTTCTCCAAATCGACGGCCTTCACTTTCGCCCCATTTTCTATCTGGTGATCGATGCCAGCCGACAACGTCGCTTCAATAAGAGCGTCGTCAAACACTTTTAGGCGTTTTGGCCACTTGCGGCCCTTGCCCCCGACCGGCCCTTCGGGTTCATGACGCTCGATCACTGGCGAGGTGAGCGCTCGTCCGTTAGCGTCCTGCCCGACCTCCACGATCCTAGCCTTGCCGACAACCTGCGTATCTTCGGGACCGTCACGCATAGCCTCCACGGTCACGGTGACGACATCGCCTTCGCGGCTGATCGATAGCTCGGCATCGAGGCCGCCCTTCAGGGACGAATGACCGCGCATCCGCGACTCGTCCCATCCGCAGTGGTGCACGATAATGACGACACACTTGAAAGCGTCCCTGATCGACTCTGCGGCTCGTTGATAATTTGCCATGTCGATATCCTTGCTTTCCGATCCCGGCAGGCTCTTGTTCAGGGTGTCCAGCACGACGACGATCGGTGCCACATCACCCAACTGCGCTTTTATTTCTTTGACGAGGAGCCTGTGGTCGCTAACGAGATTCGTTTGGCCCGGCATGACGAAAATCGGTACTTGGTCGTTGGGCTCCAGCTCGTAATGGCGTCTCAGCGCCTCAATACGCTTCTTATATCCATGACCACCCTCGAAGGCGCAGTAGACGACCGCGCCCTGCTGCACAGCACGATCGTGGTACTCCCAGCCCTTTGCGACGTGGAGCATCATGTCGAGCACCATGAACGACTTGAGGCATTTTGGTGGCCCCCAAACCACGACTATTCCCTTCGCCGGGATCAGCTCATCGATGACATAGGGCTGATCGGCGCCAGGGCGCATGTCATCAAACGAGATCAGCTTGAACCTATATTTCTGGGCTGGCTCCTGAGCGTCTCTACTGGCAGCGCAGGCATCCTGCTCCTGTTCCTGCTCCGGCTCCGGTACGATACCTGGTCCATTGGTAAGAATCGCATCAAAGTCGCTCAGGAGCCAGCCCAGAAATATTAGGTTCAAGCTGATCTCGTTTGATGACATGCGCGCCGGACCGGACAGGA
>Ga0114129_10015718_pt1 | contig 10760 bp, 10 predicted proteins | sample RhiMetdeltSRZDD1_FD_80071 | JGI IMG/M metagenome (GOLD analysis project Ga0114129, IMG submission 80071) | Populus rhizosphere microbial communities from Tennessee, USA - Rhizosphere MetaG P. deltoides SRZDD1 (version 2) (version 2) | ecosystem: Host-associated > Plants > Roots > Rhizosphere >... | reverse complement strand
CCGGAAACGACCGTCCGGGCGCGCTCCCGGCAGCGTATCGTGAAGCATGGTGTTGCACGGTCCCACGGTGTCCTGAGCCATGTCCTGTCGCACGTCAGAACCCGGTCAGATCACGCCACAGCTCATTTTCGGGCTGGCCATCATCTTTGTTGGTGTCGTGTTCACGATGGACGCGCTCGGGATCGCGCCGGCCGTGTCGTATCTCCGCTATTGGCCGCTCGCGATTGTTGCGGTCGGAGTCATCAAGCTCATTCAGGCGAAAGAGGGCGGCGGCGCGTTCGCGGGACTGCTGATTACGGTGCTCGGCAGTTGGCTGCTCGCCGAGGAACTTGACCTGATAAGTATCGATCTGGGCCGGGTCTGGCCCATTGGATTGGTGGCCTTTGGCGCCTACCTCGTGTGGCAGGGCCTCAAACCGCGCAAGCCAGCACCGACACCTTTGCCGGAACCGGATCCGTTTGCGCCGCTGCCACCGCTCGAGCACTTCCCCGATCACACAACCTGGAAAGAGCCTGAGCCGCAACCCGCGCCTGACGTCGACGACAAACCGCGCCCCGGCGATCCCGCGCCAGCGTTCCGCGCGCGGACCAAGCAGAAAAACGCGCGCATGAATGTCGTGGCGATCATGGGCGGCGTGACGCGCGGGAACAACTCGCCGTCGTTCCGAGGCGCCGACCTCCTCGCCATCATGGGGGGACTCGAAATCGATCTGCGCAAGGCCGCGATTCACGGTGAAGCTGTGATCGATTTATTCGTGATGTGGGGCGGCATCGAGATTCGCGTTCCCGAAGACTGGACAGTCACCAGCCACGTCGTACCGCTGATGGGCGGGGTAGAGGACAAGACACGTCCCCCGCAAACGGCACACATCCAGCACAACCTCGTTCTGCGTGGGGTCGCGTTGATGGGAGGGGTGGAGATTAAGAACTGAGAAAGGCAGAAGGCAGAAGGCGGAAGGCAGAAGGCAGAGGGCGGAAGGCAGAAGGCGGAAGGCAGAAGGCAGAAGGCAGTTGACCTTTTGCCTTTTGCCCTCTGCCTTCTGCCCTCTGCCTTCTGCCCTCTGCCTTCTGCCTTTTGCCTTTTGCCTTCTGCCTTCTATATGCATCCGATACTCGAACGCAGCGGCCGGCTCGCGTTGTACATGGGGCTGTGGGTGCTGGTCGGCGCGCTGCTCGCGTTAGCGCTGACCGGACGCCTCGGCTTGACGTGGATCCAGGCGACGCTGATAGCGCTTCCGGTCTCGTCGGCGTACGCGTTCGTTTGTCTCTCGGCGTGGTATGTCGCGCGAAGTCTGCCGATTCCGACGACCGGTGTGCCGCGCATCGTTGGCACCGGCGTGGTGGCGTCGATGCTCTCGAGCGCCGGATGGCTGGCGTTGGCGCGGCTGTGGGTCGCGACTCTGGTGCGCCGCGGCTGGATCCCAGACGGGGCCCGCGGCGGCGGACACGAGAGCCTGTTCTTCGGCTTCGGTGTGCTCCTGTACCTCTTGTCGCTCGCCATCAGCTACTTGCTCATTACCTTCGAAGAGACCCGAGAGGCAGAGCGGCGCGCGCTCGAAGTGCAAGTGCTGGCGCGAGAGGCAGAGCTCCGCTCGCTGCGGGCGCAAATCGATCCGCACTTCCTCTTCAACTGCCTGCACTCGATCAGCGCGTTGACGACGGCGGATGCGGCGGCAGCCCGTCGGATGTGCCTGCTGCTGGGCGACTTTCTGCGCGAAACGCTCGCACTCGGCGGCGAAGATCGAATCACCGTCGCGCGCGAGTTGAAGCTGGCCGAACGGTTTCTTGCTGTCGAGCGGATCAGATTCGGCGATCGCCTGGACGTCAGCATCGACGCCGATCCCGGGACCGAACACGAGCTCATCCCGCCATTGCTTCTTCAACCCATCGTCGAGAATGCGGTGACACACGGGATTGCCCACGTGCTGGATCGAGGTACGATCCGGATCACCGCGACCCGCGCCGCCGCGCGGCTGGCGTTGCGCGTCGAGAACCCGTGCGATCCTGACCGACCGCGGCGCACCGGGTCCGGCGTGGGGCTCTCGAACGTGCGGGCGCGCTTGAAGGCCATGCACGGCGTCGAGGCGGCCGTGCGGACGGTGGAACAGGACGGCATGTGGACGGTCGAGATTTCATTTCCGACACAGCTGACCGTCCAGCCTCCTGTGCAGCACCAGGAGTCGGCGTGATGCAGGAGCGCTTGCGTGTGGTGATTGTGGACGACGAGCCGCTGGCGCGTGCCGTCGTCCGGGAGTATCTCGGCACCCAGGAGGGCGTTGAGATCGTGGCGGAATGCGGCAACGGCTTCGACGCGGTCAAAGCGGTCAGCGAGCTGTCGCCTGATCTGATGTTCCTCGACGTGCAGATGCCGAAGCTGAATGGGTTCGAGGTGTTGGAGTTGGTGGGCCGTTCGGTGCCGGTGATCTTCACCACCGCCTACGACAAGTACGCGCTGCAAGCGTTCGAAGTGCACGCCGTCGACTATCTGCTGAAGCCCTTTAGCGAAGAGCGGTTTGCCGAAGCGTTGTCACGGGCCCGCGCGCGTCTGGCGGCACCAGCCGAGGACAAGGCCGTCGAGGTTCAGGCCCTGATGAGCGATGTGCAAGCGCGACACAAACCCGTCGAGCGCATTCTCATCCGCGATGGGGCACAGGTGCACGTCATCCCGGTCGAGCGGATCGATTACGTCGAAGCCCAGGACGACTACGTGAGCTTCGTGACAGCTGACAAGTCGTATCTGAAGGATCAGACCATGGCCGCGGTGGATGCGTCGCTGGATCCGTCGCGGTTCGTACGCATCCACCGGTCGTACCTGCTCAACATCGAGCGAATCGCACGCGTCGAGCTGTACGCGAAGGACAGCCGCGTGGCGATTCTGCGCGACGGCCGGCGCCTGCCGGTCAGCCGCGCCGGCTACGCCCGCTTGTCCAAGCTCCTCTAATCGACCGAAGACCGCCTTGACAACGGCGGCAGCGATTTGTTAAACAACTGGTTAGTGAAATTAACCAACCAGTTAGTTAAGTCGAGTCGGCTGAAGGCAGGCGGCCGGCGCCGGCGAGGCCCGGCCAACGGCCACTCGCGCGAGCGAATCTTTGCCGCCGCCACCGCCGAGTTCGCCGCCAGGGGGTTTGCCGGCGCGAGCGTGGACCGCATCGCCGCGACGGCGCACCTCAACAAGGCGATGATTTACTACCACTTCCGCAGCAAGGCCGGCCTCTATCGCGAGATCCTCCGCGACATGTTTGGCGCCGTCGGCGCTCGAGTGTCGGCGATCGCATCATCCGATCTGCCGCCGACCGACAAGGTGCGCCAGTTCGTGCAAGCGATTGCTCTCGAGGCAGAAGCGCGTCCGCACTTTCCGCCAATCTGGTTTCGCGAAGTTGCGGAGGGTGGAACCCATCTCGACCCGGCCACGCTTGGCGACATGCTGGGGATTCTCAGGTCGGTGTCGACGATTGTCGGCGAGGGCGTGCGCGCCGGACGCTTCAAGCCCATCAACCCGCTCCTCGTCCACGCCGGCATCGTCGCGCCGGTGTTGCTGTTTTTTGCCACGACCGGGATCAGACGCCGCATTGAACGTGCCGGCTTGCGCGGCGCAGCGCAGATCGATCGCGACGAGATGGTGGCGCATATTCAACGCGTCGCGGTCGGACTTCTCGAAGGACGGATCGCATGAGGATCACGTTGGCTTGCGTGGTGGTGGTGTGCGTAGCGGTCGGTGTTACCGGCTGCCGCAACGGTCGGGCGCAGGGGCCGCCCCGAGCGTCCGGCTACGTCGAAGCCACTGAAGTCCGCGTCGCGCCTGAAGTCGGCGGACGCATCGTCGAACTGGCGGTCAACGAGGGTGATCGGGTTTCGGTGGGAACGGTCATCGCGCGCCTCGCCACCGCCGATACCGAGCTGACCATGCGCCGCGTCGAAGCCGAGCGCGACCAGGCCATCGCGCAGCTGCGCTTGGTTCAGGCCGGTGCGAGACCCGAGGAGATTCGCGAGGCGTCGGCGAACCTGGATTCCGCCAACTCTGAGGTTCGCGCTGCGGACGCCGAGCTCGCCTCGGCGACGGCGGATCTCGAGCGGTTCGAAGCGCTGTTGCGGGCGAATGCCGGCTCGCGGAAGCAGCGGGACGATGCGGCGACGCGGCGGGATGTGGCGGCGGCGCGCGTGACGGGGGCCCGGGACCGAGCCAAGGCGGCGGCAGAGGCGCTGGCCAAGGTGCGCGCCGGGGCTCGCGTGGAAGAAATTGCTGCGGCGAAGGCGCGTGTCTCGGCAACGGAAGCGCAGCTCGCGTCGCTCCGCAAGGATCTCGCGGACGCCGTTCTCGTGTCTCCAGTGGCGGGCATCGTGACGTCCAAGCTTGCCGACGCGGGGGAGATCATCGCGCCGCGCGCGCCGGTCGTCGTGGTGACCGATCTCGATCACGCGTGGGCCAATGTCTACGTTGATGAACCGATGGTGCCGCGACTCAAGCTCGGACAGAAGTTGACGGTCGTGACCGACGCAGGCCACCGGCTCGAAGGGGCAATCACCTTCATCTCGCCGAAGGCCGAGTTCACGCCCCGCAACGTGCAAACGGCAGAAGAGCGGTCGCGGCTGGTCTATCGGATCAAGGTCACCACGGATAACAAGGACGGCGTGCTGAAGCCAGGCATGCCTGTCGAAGCGGAACTGCCGGAGTGAGTCATGGCAGCCATCCGGTTCGCGAACGTCAGCAAGAAATACGGTGCGACCCAGGCACTTGCCGGCGTGACGCTCGAGGTCATGAAAGGCGAGATGTTCGGGATTATCGGACCGGACGGGGCGGGGAAAACCACCGCAGTGCGCCTCGCGTGCGGGTTGGTGAAGCCCGACGGCGGGGCGATCGCCGTGCAAGACCGCGATCCCGTGCGCGACCATCGCGCCGTCACGCAGCACGTCGGGTACCTGTCGCAGCGCTTCAGTCTTTATGGCGATCTCACCATTGACGAGAACATCGCCTTCTTCGCCGAGATCCACGGTGTCCGTCATTACGCCAGCGCACGCGATCGATTGTTGTCGATGACGCAACTGACGGCGTTCCGCAAACGTCGCGCAGATCGTTTGTCAGGTGGCATGAAACAAAAGCTGGCGCTTGCGTGCACGCTCGTTCACGAGCCAGACGTGCTGCTGCTCGACGAGCCCACGACCGGCGTCGATCCGGTTTCACGCCGCGAGTTCTGGAAGCTGCTCTCGGAGTTTCTGGCTGCCGGTCTGACCATCGTCATGACGACCCCGTACCTGGACGAGGCGGAGCGGTGCGCGCGCGTGGCCTTGCTGCACGATGGCCGTTTGCTCGCGATCGACAGTCCGGCCGCGCTGCAGGAGACGCTCGAGGGCCGGCTCGTCGAGGTGGTCGTCGATGCCGATCGGCCCCCTGTGGACCTCCTCGCGACCGTCGAAGGGGTAGAGGACGTTCAGTTGTTTGGCGATCGAGCGCACGTGCGTCTGGCTGGGGGATCTCAAACCGAAGCGGTCACCCGGATTACGAACACGCTTCGCGCCAAGGGCATCAACGTTCGAAGCGCGCGGCCTGTCAGCGCGACGCTCGAAGACGTGTTCATCGGGCTCATCACAACGGGTGGCGGCAACGTTGAAACAGGACCGACTTCAGGACTACACGCATGACATCGACTCGCTTATATGTGTGCGCTGTCGTAGCGCTGCTGATGACGGGGCGCCCGGGGAGCCTGCGGGCGCAGGAAGCGGCGGAACGGCTCACGCTGGATGAGGCGATTGCGCAAGGTCTCGCCAACAGCCATCGTCTTGCCGAACTGCAGGCGCGGCAAGAGGCGGCGACGGCGACGGAGCAACGGCGTTCCGCCGATCGACTTCCGACGGTAGCCGCGCAGGCTGGCTACACGCGAACGAATCACGTCGAAGAGTTCGCGATTATCCAGCCGGGCCAGCCGAGGCTTGTCGTGTATCCGGACGTCCCCGACAACTACCGAAGCAGGCTCGATTTGCAGTGGCTGATCTACAGCGGCGGCAGGGTAGACGCGTTGGAGCGTGTCGCCCGAGCGGAAGCCCGGGCGAGCGGCGAAGATCTGACTGCCGCACGCGCCGATCTGCGGCTCGAGATCGCGCGCGCGTTCTGGGCGCTCGTCACGGCCCGAGAAGCGGAGCAGGTGCTCTCGCGTTCGCTCGAACGAATCGTGGCGTACGTGCGAGATCTGCGCGTCCGCCTCGATCAGGGATTGATTCCGCCGAATGAACTGCTGTCTGCCGAAGCGCAGCACTCGCGCGAGCAGGTGGGCGCCATCGAGGCTACCAACGCCCGGCAAGTCGCTGAGGCCGACCTGCGCCGGCTGACGGGCAGCAACCGCACCGGCCCGCTCGAGCCGGTCGCGGTGTTCGAAGGTCCTGCGCAACCGCCTGTTGGGACGGAACAACTCATCGTTGAAGCGCTCGCCAATCGTCCTGAACGCCGGGCATTCGTGGATCGTGTGGATGCTGCCCGCGCCAGGGTGGACGCGGCGGGTGCGTCGCTGCGCCCGCAAGTCGCGATCAACGGCGGCTTCGATTACGCGAGTCCGAACCCGCGGCACTTTCCGCGCGAAGCGCGGTGGGACGACTCGTGGGACGTGTCAGTGAACGCGTCGTGGAGTTTCTGGGACGGCGGCCGCACGCGGGCGGACCGCGCCGAGGCGGCTGCCGGCGGCCGCGCGGCCGAAGCACGATTGGCCGACTTCGATCGTCAAGTTGCGTTCGAGGTGCGGCAGCGCCTGCTCGAACTCGCCTCCAGCCGCGCGGCGATCACCGCGGCGACCGAGGGCGTCCGCGCCGCGACCGAAGCGCGGCGCGTGCTGGCCGAGCGATTCAACGCAGGTGTCGCCACCAACACGGAAGTACTCGACGCGCAAACCGCCGTGCTCCAGGCGGAGCTCGATCGCACCCGCGCGTTAGCGAACGCGCGCCTGGCCGAAGCACGGTTGGCCCGCGCCATCGGAAAGTTGCCATGACCAACGAGCACGCGATCGAGGTCCGTCAACTGACGCGCCGCTTCGGAGCGTTCGTGGCGGTCGACAACTTGTCGTTCGACGTGCGTCGCGGCGAGATCTTCGGCTTTCTCGGCAGCAACGGGGCGGGCAAGTCCACCACGATTCGGATGCTGTGCGGTCTGCTGCGGCCCTCGTCTGGCGCGGCACGCGTCGGCGGCGTCGACGTGGCGCGTGATCCCGAGGCGGTCAAACAGCGCATCGGGTACATGTCGCAGCGGTTTTCCTTGTACGAGCTGCTGACGGTCGATCAGAACATCCAGTTTTTCGGCGGCGTCTATGGACTGGACGCAAGTCGTCTGGCGGAACGCCGCCGGTTCGTTCTCGAGATGGCTGGACTCGCCGGCCGCGAGAGCGCCCTCGCGCGAGATCTGTCCGGGGGCTGGCGTCAACGGCTGGCCCTCGGCTGCGCCATCCTGCACGAACCGAGCATTCTGTTTCTGGACGAGCCGACTGGCGGCGTCGATCCGCTGTCACGCCGGCAGTTCTGGCGGCTGATCGATACGCTGTCTCAGCAGGGCGTCACGGTGCTCGTGACGACCCACTACCTCGACGAAGCCGAGCGCTGCCACCGTGTCGCGCTCATTCATGCCGGACGGCTCGCCGTACTGGGCACGACGACGGAAGTGAAGAGCATCTTCAAGGATCGAGCAATCTTTGAGGTGCGCGCCCCTGACGCGGTGGCTGTAATGCGTGCGCTCGACGCCATGTCGGACGTTGAAAAGACGAGTCTCTTCGGCACGGCCGTCCATGCGGTCATCCGCTCGCGATCGATCGACGCTGCCGCGCTCGAGCAGCGACTGCGGGCCGAGAAGCTTCTGCTACACGGCGTCGTCGAAGTGCTTCCGTCGCTGGAAGACGTGTTCCTTGACGTTGTCGAGAAGGCTGGAGGCGCCGCGGCATGAGGAAGGCGCTCGCGGTGTATCGCAAAGAGCTTCGCCAGATCTTGCGAGATCTCCGCACGCTGTACATCCTCGTCTTCATTCCCGCGTTCTTTCTGCTGCTCTACGGATACGCGCTGAATTTCGACATCCGCCACGTCAAACTCGCGGTCGAGGATCGCGATGGATCGCCGGAAAGCCGCGCCGTCGTCTCGGCCTTCGTCAATTCGGGCTACTTCGACCTGGCGGCCATCGTGCACTCGCCGGACGAGGCCGAGCGCCTGCTCGATCTCAACGAGGCCCGCGCGGTACTCGTCCTGCCCGAAGGGTTCGGGCGGGACGTCTCGCGCGGCATTCGCGCTCCGGTGCAGGTGATCATCGACGGCGACAACGCCAACACGGCCACGACCGTGCTGGGCTACGCGACGAACATCCTCAGAACCATCGCGATCGAGCTGGCCCCGCAGACCGTCAGGATCGAACCGCCGCTCGGCGTCGAGCCACGCATCTGGTACAACCCCGAGCTGCGCAGCACGCTCTTTCTCGTCCCGGGCCTCATCGCCTATATCGCCATGATCACCGCGGTTACTTCAACGGCGCTCTCCGTCGTGCGCGAAAAGGAATCGGGAACGATGGAGCAGGTGAGGATGGCGCCAATCGGCACGTTCTTCTTCATCATCGGCAAGACGCTGCCGTACTTCTTGATCTCGCTCGCGTCCGCGGCCTTGATCATCGTGGCCTCGATGGTTCTCTTCGGGCTGCCCATGCGCGGCAATTGGCTGGCGCTTCTGATCGCGATGTCGCTGTTCCTGGTGGGCGCGCTGGCGACGGGACTGTTCATCTCCACGGTGGCAGAGTCACAGCAGGTTGCGTTTCAGATCGCACTCCTCGTCTCGCTCCTACCGACGATGATGCTGTCGGGATTCATTTTTCCAATTTCCAGCATGCCGTCGGCGCTGCAGGCGGTCACCTATGCCGTACCGGCGCGCTATTTCCTGGTCGCGTTGCGCGGGATTGTTCTCAAGGGCTCGGCGTTGTCCCACGTGCTCTGGCCGCTCGCCGCCTTGACGGTTTACGCCCTGGCCATGCTGACATTGGCGTCTGTGCGGCTGGCGCGGGAGCGGGCCTGATGCAGCGCCTTCGATGCCTGGTGCGCAAGGAGTTCCAGGAGCTGCGGATGAACCCGCGGCTGTTCGGGCTCGTCATCATTGCTCCCATCATTCAGCTCACGATGCTGGGTTACGCCGCGACCACCGACGTGCGCGACGTTCCGCTCGCGATCGCCGACGGCGATCGTTCGCAGGCCAGCCGCGAACTCATCGCGCGGTTCGAAGCGTCGCCCAACTTCACCCTGGTCGACATCGTCACGACCGTCGCCGAGATCGACGAGATGCTGGAGCGGGGCACCGCGTCGCTCGCGCTGTCGATTCCGGCTGGCTACGGCGAGTACATTCGAGGCGGCCAGCCCGTGAGAGTGCAAATCATTGCCGACGGCACCGACTCGAACTCCACCAACGTGGCGCTTGGCTATGCCGCGAGCTTGATTGGCGGCTACGCGCAGGAACTCGTCGAAGCGAGCGGGACAGGGCAGGGGGCATCTGGTTCTCCGATCGACGCGAGGATCCGCGTCTGGTTCAATCCGGAGCTCGAAAGCCGCCACTTCATGATTCCCGGCGTGCTCGCGTTGATCCTGCTGATCATCACCGCCAACCTTGCCGCCATGGCCATCGTGCGCGAGAAGGAACTGGGCACACTCGAACAACTCAACGTCACCCCACTCCGGCGTTGGGAGCTCATCGTTGGCAAGCTGCTGCCATACGGCCTGATCGCCCTTATCGACGTGCTGCTGGTAGTGGCGGTGGCCGTGTTGTGGTTCGAAGTGCCGCTGCGCGGCAGCTTCTTTCTGCTCTTTGCACTGAGCCTGCTCTACGCGCTCTGCACCCTCTCGCTTGGATTATTCATCTCGACGGTCTCCGAGACGCAGCAGCAGGCGATGATGACGGCCACGTTCTTCTTCCTCACGCCAATGATCTACTTGTCCGGCTTCATCTTCCCGATCGAGAACATGCCGGCGGTGATCCAGCCGTTGACGTATCTGATCCCGCTTCGCTATTTCCTCATCATCGTTCGAGGAATTTTCCTGAAGGGCATCGGCCTCGACCTGCTCTGGCCGCAGGCGGCCGCATTGACGGCATGGGGCACCGTGGTGCTTGCGCTTGCGGTGGCGCGCAGTAGGAAACGAGTAGGGTAAAAGGCAGAAGGCAGAAGGCAGAAGGCAGAAGGCAGAAGGCAGAAGGCAGAAGGCAGACTCTTCGTTGCAGAATCAGCGACGGGGGAGCTGAGAGTTCTTGGCAGGAACTGCGTACTCCTGAGGCAAAGACGCGCGATTCAATGGGATCTAACTTGGCGCGCGATGTGCTGTGATGCGCGCTGGTGGCCAAGCCTTACGATTTGCGCGAGCGGTCCTTCGCCTTTGGTTGCGAGATCGTGGCCTTTTGCCGTCGCGTCGCAGATCACGGAGTGATATTGCGTCGGCTGGCCGTTCAACTGGTCGACAGCGGAACGTCAATTGGGGCGAACCTGGCTGAGAGTGTTGACAGCCAGAGCAAGAAAGACTTGATTTCGAAGCACTACATCGCGTTGAAGGAAGCCCGCGAAACCATGTATTGGCTTCGGCTCATCGCGGCATCAGAGCAGTCTTTCCGGCCGACAGCAGACCCATTGTGTGCAGAAGCTTCAGAGTTCGTGGCAATGCTGACGGCCAGCATCAAGACGGCGCGTTCAAATCCGAACCGCGGAGATCCACCTGAGAGCGCAAGCTAAGTCCGGCTCCCTGCCTTCCGCCTTCTGCCTTCTGCCTTCTGCCTTCT
>Ga0114129_10015716_pt1 | contig 10761 bp, 9 predicted proteins | sample RhiMetdeltSRZDD1_FD_80071 | JGI IMG/M metagenome (GOLD analysis project Ga0114129, IMG submission 80071) | Populus rhizosphere microbial communities from Tennessee, USA - Rhizosphere MetaG P. deltoides SRZDD1 (version 2) (version 2) | ecosystem: Host-associated > Plants > Roots > Rhizosphere >... | reverse complement strand
CATTTCTCTGTTAAAGCCTATGCCAATGCTAACCGCAACCCGCGCGCCCATATGCACACGGTCAAGATGTCCCTTGAGCAGGCAGCCACCGCGAGCGACGCCAACCCTAACTTTCTGCAGAACCCTGAGCTGAAGGCCCATCTCAAGGTGAGCGATTGCTCCCAGGTAAGCGACGGCGCTGCCGCAGTCATCCTCGCTAGTGAAGAGGGCATACAGAAGCTTGGACGGTCACTCGCCCAGTGTGTCAAGGTGCGGTCGTATGGTTTCTGTACCAACCCGCTGGGGCAAGTCAAAGACCTCCTCCGGCTCGACACGACCGCGGCAGCAGCGGCTGAGGCGCTGCGGGACGCTGGCATGACTCCGCAAGACGTACAGGTAGCGGAAGTGCACGACTGCTTCACTATTGCCGAGTTAATGATGTATGAGGCGATCGGCTGGGCCGAGCAGGGGCAAGGGATTGACTTGGTACTCTCGGGCCGCACCTCGATCGAGGGGGATATGCCGGTCAATCCAGGTGGAGGCCTGGTGGGCTTCGGGCATCCTGTGGGTGCTACTGGTGTGAAACAGGCTGCCGAAATTTATCGCCAGATGAAAGGGCTGTGTGAAGACTATCAGATCCAGCGTGCGCTGCATACTGGCCTGACGGCCAATATGGGTGGTGATGACCGTACTGCGGTCTCGCTGGTCCTGGAAAACGTATCCTAGCACGGCGCTGAGCATCTCTGCCCTACGTGAGGAGGGACAGTATCCCTGTTGGGCGGCAGCGACACTAGGTCTGTATCCATAGGACCCTACCAGTCCCGCAAGATGTGCATCGAGGCTCGCAGATTGCATCTGCGAGGAACATATGTGCCCTGTCGTGCGAGTTACGCACCCTCATCCACAGGTGCCCAGTTGCCATAGCGCTGGATGCCGCGTGCGTGCCTAGCCACCAACATGCGCCACTGCATGATGATGTAATCGGGTTTGAAGAGCCGCTCGCGATGCCACCAGTCTTCCTTCGCATAGGCGTGGTGCGACCACTGCCGTGCAAAGGCATCAAAATTGTTAAAACCCTCTGGCTCCGTACCTGGCTCTTGCCAGATCAGCTTTGAGAGGGACTCGGCCTCCGTGGAGAACGCTTCCTTTTCTGCGTCAGTCTTAGCATAGCCAGCATGCAGGATCATGTAGGAGTGGTGATCCGCATCGATTGGGACGTACCACTCGAAATGGAGCTTGCCTGGCTTGGGAAATCCCTCTACCTGGAGGCCACATGGCATATAGCACCCTACCCAGCCAGCACGAGGCTCTGTCTGCACCACGGCTGGGGCGTCCTTGGGCCACAGAGGGACACGGATTTCCTGGCCTTCGATTTCGCGGGCATAGACGTGGATGTCGTCCTGTTTGACAATGCCTTTGGGCTTGCCGTCTTCTTCGAGTAGTTGGACGATGTCCTTGCGCGATGGATAGGTCCCAAACGGCCGAATGCGGCCGGACTGTTGCATGCCGGTCCAATGGCGATGCCCGTAGATATGCGCGGCATCAATACCGTTCTCGGCAGCTACACGCCAGTTGCACTTGATCTTGTAGCGCACAACCGGGTGCGCCACTAGATGGTCATCCCAGAAACGTGGTTGCAGGTCTTCGTGGATATCCACCGGCGCGCTATCACCAATCCAGACAAAAATGACTTGGTGCTGCTCAAAGGTAGGATACACTTTGAGGCCCACCTTGCCGATCAGGGCACTGTCGGCTTCAGACAGAATCTCGACCAACTTGCCATCGCGCCAATCATAGGTGAAGCCATGGAACCAACAAGTTAAGGTATGTGTCGTGTAACATTCGGGGCGCGGCGAGAAGGGCACCCCCCGGTGTAGGCAGCGATCCTCGACGCAGTACACCTTGCCGTTGATACGCTTGAAGAAGAGGCGCTCACCAAGGAGCGTTGCGGGACGTGTCTCGCCTTCCTGCAGCTCGTGGGAAAAGAGCACCGGATACCAGTAGTTGCGCAGGCCAAGCGCCGCGTCCAGATAGCGCTGCCACGGCTTGTCCCGTTGCCCACGTTCGACCTCGCCGTGGACGTCATCGCGGGGTTGTTCTGTCTCCATACATGTCTCCCTTGTTAACCGAGTCCCACCTCGGAGCGACTCCTGGTACAGGTGTCGATGATGGCATAGAGCATGGCGCGCGTCACTTTCGCGAGATTGGGAATATGGCTGATCCCTAGCCCGCCAAAACCCTGCCACTCTGGAGGAATCGTCGGTACGGGCGGATAGCCCAGGCGTACCGTAGGAATGCCCATATTGCGCAGCGCTGACGCGTCGGTTTGCCCGCTGGTGCCGGTAATGGCGTGATGCGTGGTGCCTTCGACGAACTCCCAGCCGCGCATGGTGGATTGCACGATCCAGTTCTCGGGATCAGTGTAAGAACCTGGGTAGGCGGCGTACATGTCCCAGTCAAGCGTCAACTCCCGGTGCTGCGCACAGATCGCTGTGATTGCTTCAGCGAACTGCGCCTGTACCGCTGCGGGGGAGGTGCGGGGATTGCAGCGCAGGTCGATATAGACTTCTGTTGCCGCCGTGGGGAACGCCGGCTTGTGGGGCCAGCCGCCACGGATCGCCGCGATGGCGCCCTGGGGGGAGCAGAGACCTGAGGTATTACGTTCCTGATACGTGGGCAGCCACTCTTCCAGCGCCAGGATGAACGTAGCCGCATGGACAATGGCATTGCGGAAGTTCGGGAAAGAGCGCGTCATGCCGGCGTAGCCCATCTGGCCGCGTACAGTGACTTTGAACCAACAGAGACCAACTTCTTCCCAGGCAGCAGCCCAGCCAGGCTTGCAGATGATGGCGAAGTCGGCGGTGATGCCATGATTGAGCATGTAGGTGACTCCACTGCTCAAGCCATGGTTCTGACGGGGCTCACCCTGGGGCGGCATCGACGGCATACCGCCGCCGGCAAAGGCCAGCAGCACATCGCCTTTGAGTGGCACCCCAGCAGAGCGGATGCAGTGCACCGCCTCGGTGAGGGCGGTGATCATGCCTTTGGGATTGGCCGAGCCGAGGCCAATGACATCACCGTTGTCTGCGATAGAGCCGTGGGGAAGCATGTCAGGACGCAATTCCGGCCCAACCCAGGGGACGTCTTCGTGTGGGTCAGCACGCAAATGGGTGTCGATGGGCGCATACAGGAGCAGTGATGGGCCGCCGCCAGTGCCTTTGAGTTGCCCCACAGCATTGCCAGAGCGCTCGTCGAGGGGTTGGTAGAAAGCATCTATCCCGAGTCCTAGCATCTGCTGCACCATCCACTCACTGGCCGCGCGCTCCTCACCAGTCGGGCTGTGGATGCTGGTGAGGGCGCAGTTGAACGCCTGCATGCGTTCCTCATCCATACGTGAGACGGCCTGTTCCAGCCAACCGCGTTGCTCCCGCGACAGCGGGACCGGTTTGACGGGGACATCGCTGGGGATGTCAGGCGTGGTTGCCATGGGGTACCTCTTGGTCGGCAATTACTGCGAGACGAGCACCAATACATAATCAAGCAAGTTGAGGAGAGTATAGATATTCTCATGAGGCTTGCAAGGCAGCGCAAGATATCGTACATACGTGCGGTGCGTCATACGGAGCAGTGCGATTTTGCCAGCGAGCACCAAGGATGGAGCCTCACGATGCCCAGGAGCAGAAGCCATCAACCGAACAGTGAGTTTACGACCACGAGCATGAAACTACGCGGGGAAATCCGTGACGTCCTGCTGCCCAAAATCACTCATGTAGACATGCTAAAGCACCCTGCGGATGATCTCGCGACCTCGCGGACTTTTTACCTCTACGTGCGCCCACTCGATGCTGCCACAGTGAAAGTCGGCGTGCAATATAGCAGTATACATATTGGCTCGACGGTGGCAGAAATCCATCTCACGCAATCCGCCACAGACCTCCAGGACGCCATCGACGCGCTGCTGGCTAGCTTGAGTGATGGGTGGATCTGGCAGGTGAGTTAGCGAGGCTGGCCTCGCTCACCCATTACTCTGTCTCCTCGTGGGAGAGGGCTAGGGTGAGGGCCGTCTCAAAGTGGTGCGCAGGCCACCAAAGCCTCGCACCCTGACCCTCTCCCAGAGGGAAGGGGGCACGTTAAACTGTGCCCCCTCCGCCGACGCAGTCGCAGGGAGAGGGAACGGCGGCCTCGCTGGTGATGATATGCTTTGTAAGCTTAACTTGAAGCGTAAGGTAGTTTAGAGGTTAATTTCCTGCGCCACCAACTCGCGATGATGGGTGGCATCGCCATAGGTGAACTCAGAGTATTTGGCGCGTTTGAAGTAGAGATGCATGTCGTGCTCCCAGGTGAAGCCAATGCCACCATGCACCTGAATGCCTTCACCCGCCGTGTAGCGATAGGCATCACTGCAGTACGCCTTGGCCATCGACACGGCTAAAGGTGCTTCGGGCGCATCTTCATCCACGGCCCAGGCCGCATAGTAGGCGGCAGATTTGGCGGATTCCACCTGCAACATCATCTCCGAACACTTGTGCTTGATCGCTTGGAAGCTACCAATGGGCCGCCCGAACTGGACGCGTTCCTTGGCATACGCCACACTCATATCGAGCACCCGCTGGGCCCCACCCACCATTTCAGCGCAGAGAGCGGCAGTGGCGATGTTCAGCACCTTCTGGAGGATCGGCCAGCCCATATCGATCATGCCAATGAGACGATCGCGTCCCACTGTGACATTGTCGAATACCACTTCGCATTGCTTGCGGGTTTGGTCCATAGTCTTTAACAGAGTAGTCGAGAGCCCGGGGCTTGTAGCCTCGACCAGGAACAGGCTGATGCCAGAGCTTTTATCGTCCGATTCCTTGGTGCGGGCGGCTACCACCATGACATCGGCGATGTGTGCATCGGGCACAAACAGCTTCGTTCCCGAGATACGAAAGCCGTCGGCTGTCGGTGTGGCTTTCACTTCTGTGATGCCTTCGGCATCAAAACGCCCTGATGGTTCAGTCATGGCCAGTGTGGCGATCAAGGAGCCATCCGCAATTTTCGGGAGGTAGGTCTTTTTCTGGTCTTCTGAGCCACCGATAAGCATCGTCTGACCGGCTAACAGCACGGAAGCGAAAAAGGGCGATGGCAGCAGTACGGCACCCATCTCTTCGAGTATAACCGTCAGGTCCACAAAGCCTAGCCCTTGCCCACCGTACTCTTCTGGAAAGGCGAGGCCTAACCAGCCTAGATCGGCCATGTCTTTCCAGAGCTCTGGCTTATACCCACGCTCGTCCTCCATGAGCTGGCGGACCAGAGAGGTAGGGCAATTGTCCGCCAGAAACGCGCGTGCGGTCTGCCGCAACATGTCTTGCTCGGGGCTAAAACCAAAGTCCATACTGGAGTGTCCTCCTGTGTCACGCAAGAGTGTTGCAGCGTTAGAGAATAGCCTGCTCAGTCAGGGGATCGAAGAGCTGGACGCGCTCCATGTCGAAATAGACCTCAATTTCATCATGCATTTTTGCACGCATTTGGGGATCCATACGCGCTGTAAAGGCATAGCCTTGATAGGAGAGTTCCAAAACAATTTCCGCCCCCAGAGGCTCGAGTACTTCCACGGTGGCACGGATTGGGGCCAGATAGGCGCTTTTCTTCTCCGGTGTTGACAAGATGTCTTCTGGCCGGATGCCAAATACGACATTTTTATTCGTGTAGGCTTCCGCACTCTTCGCTTTCTGCGGCGGCAGTGGGAGACGCATACCTTGGAGGTCAACGGCTAATCCACCGTTGTCTGGAACCAGGCGTGCGTCCAAAAAATTCATCGGCGGACTGCCGATGAAACCAGCTACGAACTGGTTCTGCGGCTGATTGTAGACTTCCATGGGGGGACCGACTTGCTGAATAAAACCGTTGCGCATGACCACAATACGATCGCCCATAGTCATGGCTTCCACCTGGTCATGGGTCACGTAAATCATCGTGGCATCGAGACGGTCGTGCAGTTTAATGAGCTCGGCCCGCATGTTGACGCGCAACTTGGCATCCAGGTTACTCAACGGCTCATCAAAGAGGAAAACTTCTGGCTGCCGCACAATGGCCCGCCCCACCGCCACACGCTGCCGCTGGCCACCAGAGAGTTGCTTGGGCTTGCGATCAAGCAGGTCGCCAATCCCGAGAATGTCCGCCGCAGTTTTGACCCGGCGGGCAATTTCGTCCTTGGGAGTGCGGCGCAGCTTGAGCGAGAAGGCCATGTTTTTGTACACCGTCATATGGGGATAGAGGGCGTAATTCTGAAATACCATGGCGATATTGCGATCTTTTGGGGGCACATCGTTCACCAGACGGTCACCGATGTAAATTTCCCCTGCCGAGATGTCTTCCAGCCCAGCCACCATACGTAATGTCGTTGTCTTGCCACATCCCGAGGGACCGACTAACACCACGAATTCTTTATCTTCGATATCAAGATTCACATCGTTTACTGCCACCACTTCCTCGGAGAACTTCTTCACAAGGTTACGTAAAGTCACCTGAGCCATTGATGGTCCCTCCTCATGGCATGCTTCCAGGCGTCATTAGGGTTGTACACACCATACCCTGGTTTATAAGGCGGCGATTGTGTCATACCTATTGTATAGTGTCAAGGTATACCCTCCCCTGCTCACCGCATCTGACTGCTCTCGGGTATCTGCGTCAGGGCCTGCACATTGTCGATAGTCCTGATAACCAGTGGATCACGCCGGTTCCGCACCGTGATCTCGTGACAGGGAAATGACGACATCTGGAGCCCAGCACGCGCGGCGACCAGATCCGAAATGACCAACTGACAGCCATAGTCTTTGGTCAGCTCTTGCAGCCGGCTGGCCACATGCACCGTGTCCCCCACGGCGGTGAGGTACAGGGCTAGGCCGCGCCCCATGCGGCCCACCACTGCCGGGCCGGTATGGACGCCGAGGCCTACTCTGAGAGGCTCTTCCATCTCCTCTACCAGAGACAGGTTGAGGTCGGCTATGCCGCGGACGATAGCCACCGCCGCGGCCAGCGCCTGGCGACAGCCTTCGGCGGGCCGGGTCTGCACGCCAAACAAAGCCATCACCCCGTCGCCCGTGAACTGGTTGGCAATCCCGCCCGCTTGCTCGATCGCCGTGCCGACGACATCAAAGTAGCGATTCAACAGGAAGACCACATCGTAGGGCAGTTTATCCTCAGCAATTGCAGTGAAGCCGCGCAGGTCGGCGAACAGCACGGTGATTTCCTGCTCCTGCCCGGCGAGATACCCGGGCTGGGCAAAGCCGTCGCTCGCTTGCGCCTCTGCTGGGAGGAGCGGCACCACCGACAGGTCGCGCCGCGGCCGCACCTGGCAGGCCAGCCGCACATTCGGTGGCGCCCCGACGCTCGAGAGCACACGGCGCTCCTCGGGGCTGCCGGGCGGGAGAAATTCGAGCCCCCGTACCACGCGGATGCGACAGGTCGAGCAGCGCCCGCGCCCACCACACACCGAGGCGTGTGGGATCTTGGCATGCCGGCTGGCTTCGAGCACGGTTGCGCCCACTGGAATCATCGTCCCACGGCCATCAGGATAGGTGACACGAAGCATCTGACGCCGCCGTGCCGACAGCCGCCGCACCGCACGGGCAGCCAGTGTGAGCCCGATACTGGCCGTAAATCCTCCCAGGATAGTGTCGTTGACGCGTTCCAGGAAAGCGCGCTGCATGGGGTTCGGGGGTACGCATGAGGTGCATCCTCAGATCGAGCCAGCCTTCCTCCTGGCTCAACCGGGATACCTCCCGCCCCGCCTGGGCAAAACCCAACAGTGCCAGGACCGGCACGAGGAGGGCAATGCCAAACAGCAGCGAGACGACTCGGGGGTACCACGGCTTGAGGCGGAGCCAGAAGTGCAGCCCCATGCAGCCGTGCACCCAGGCAAGTACCAGCAAAATTGCCTGCTTGGCACCAAGATCAGGACGGAACTGCCAGTAGGCCAGGACCAGACGCGTGTACGAGTCAGAGGTGTTGAACCAGGCGTGTGACAGGCGAGTCCCGACGATATGGGCCACGAGGAGTGGCGGGATGCTCAGCCCGAGCAGGAGTTGGAGTGCTTCCCAGGCTGGGAGACGGAAGTGACGGCGCTGATAGAGCGACGACAGCGCCAGCACGACATGAGCACTCAGCGCACCGTAGAGGGCGACAGTGCCAACGGGGTGGCGCCATACGAGGAGGAACCAGTCGCGCCCGGTTTCCATCGCCTCTAGTGATATCAGGCCCAGGGCGTGATTGGCGAGATGCGTGGCGACGTACGTGAAGAGTACCAACCCCGACCAGAGCCAGACACGTCGCACCGCAGAGGCATGCACGCGCACTGGACGGCGCCACGCTGGACTGCGCCAGCTCTGTATTACGTGACGCATAGTTCATCTCATAGGAGTGGCACACAATGCTATCATGGGGTTCCTTCAACGCCCCCTACTCGGTGACTCCGGCATAGACGGGAACGCGCAGAAACACCTTCCCATTCCCAGATGATCCGCCCCCTACCAGGCCTTACAGTAGGATCGGCTGCACTCCCCACGCTCATCCCGACGCAGTGGTTGCCACCATCTGCCGCGGGTGGATCACGGCCTTGGCAAAGTACTCGAGCGAGCGGCACACCTGCGCATGGGTGAGTGTGCCGAAGCTGCACACGAGCAGCAGTGTGTCGACACCACTCGCTTCCAGGTGCGCCACTTGCGCTGCCACCTGCTCCGGCGCGCCGATGAGCATGCCGCCGATGGCTTCGAGTTCGTCGTAGCTCCGTCCCCCCCAGAGGCGGCCAGTGAGCTGCTTGAACCGTTCGTCGGAGTAGTCGCTTGGTGGTGGCGGCGCCGCTAGAGAAGACAGATACCAGAAGCCCTGCAACGCTAACATCCCTTCCCGCCGCGCTTCCTCCGGTGTCCCGGCAACATAGGTCTCACGGCAGAGCAACACCCGTGGGCAATATGGTCCATCACCTATGAGATCCGCACGGGCCGCCAGGGCCGCGTGATACTCCTTGATGCAGCGTGCCACCACCTCTGTCGGTGTGAAATGCATGGCCACTGGCCAGCCCCGCGTCCCAACGCGAGCCGCTGAGGTGGGGCGACTGGCCACCTCGTGCAGCGGCGGGTGTGGTTGCTGATAGACGCGCGGACGCAGGCTCAACTCTGGGAAGCTCCAGAACCGGCCAGTATAGGAGACCGTGTCCTGGGTCCAGACTTTGTGCAAAATCTCGATCGCTTCCTCGGTCATCGCTGCCGCTTGGTCGTAGTCATAGGTGATGCCGAGCTTGGCGAACTCGCCTGGACGCACGCCCTTGCCGACGCCAAAATCAAAGCGTCCTTGCGCTAAATTGTCGAGCATGGCGGCCTCAGCAGCGAGTCGGAGGGGGTGATGGAATGGCAGCGCGTTGACATAGTTGCCAAACCGCATACGCGTGGTGCGCTGCAGGGCGGAGGCGATCATCAGGTTGGGGCTGGGCAGGATCGAATAGTCAGTGAAGTGGTGCTCGGCGAACCAGTACTCCCCGAACCCAAGCGTTTCTGCCAGAGCGATCTGATCGAGTATCTCGCCATAGGCCTGATCATGAGGCACACCCCGCCCCTGACAGTAGTAGAACAATCCAAAGTCCACGCATACCTCCTGAGCAAGAGCCAGACACAGCATCAGTGCCAGGTCCGTTATCTGTGCTGCGGCAAAGGGGAAGGTCGTCTATAGACCACCCCCAAGTGGTCTGATTTAGAGACCCAGCAAGCGTTCCAAGTTCTTCCACAGGATAAGCTCTTTCTCCTCCTGGGTCAGGCTCTGCAGGCCCAGCACCCAGGCCACGGGCCAGTCAATCCGCATATCCGCCGGCCAGTCAGTGCCCAGGACTACACGATCCGCACCCACAGTGTCAATGACCAGGCGTAGGGCTGCCTCGCTGTGGGTCAAACAATCGTAGTAGAAGCGGCGCAGATAGGCGCTGGGGGGCTTAGTGATATGGCCCCGGGCTTCGGAGCGCACCTGCCAGCCACGGTCCATGCGGCCAATACCAAAGCAGGTATAGCCTCCGCCATGGGCCAGACAGATGTTGAGATTGGGGCAGGCATCCATCACTCCACCAAAAACAAACGAAGCAAACGTCACCGCCCGGTCTACCAGATTGCCGATAGTGTTGGGCAGATGATAGCGCGTGGTCCGCTGGGTGACCAGGGTTGGGCGGGCCTGATGGATGAGCAACAGGGCACCCATCTGTTCCGCGGCTTTCCAGAAAGGCAAAAACTCCGGCTCATCAAAGGTGCGGCCATTGACTTGATCATTGATCATGGCTCCTTTGAGGCCCAGTTGGACCACGGCCCGTTCCAGTTCAGCAATGGCGGCCTTGACGTCTTGCATCGGTAGGGTGGCCAGGCCAGCAAAGCGCTCGGGGTAGTCGAGTGTCATCTGATGCACTTCGTTATTGCAGGCCTGGGCAATCGCAGTCGTGGTGGCGACATCTTGATCGTATTTGTAGAAGGAGACATTGGTGGAAACGACCTGAATATCAACCCCCAGGGAGTTCATATCGGCCAGACGCTGCTCCGGCGTCCAGGCATTCCTCGGGTTAAATAATTCCCCTTCGGTACTGGTCATGCCGTGCCACGTTTTCCCAGCCAGAACCTCGCGCTGGAAACACTGGGGGGTGAGATGTGCATGGAGATCAATGGCGCGCATAGGCCTCCTTGAGAGCTAGGACGTGTTGACGAATTCATAATTTGACGCTACGTTTCCTCCAGCAAGACACTTTTGGAGGAACTGTAATGTCTGTACGTT
>Ga0114129_10015715_pt1 | contig 10761 bp, 15 predicted proteins | sample RhiMetdeltSRZDD1_FD_80071 | JGI IMG/M metagenome (GOLD analysis project Ga0114129, IMG submission 80071) | Populus rhizosphere microbial communities from Tennessee, USA - Rhizosphere MetaG P. deltoides SRZDD1 (version 2) (version 2) | ecosystem: Host-associated > Plants > Roots > Rhizosphere >... | reverse complement strand
TGTTCCGGAGCGTCATCCCTTCGACCCGGTGACCGCCAGCTCCCTCTATGGGCACGCCAGCCAAGCAATGGGCCACCGTGCAGCCCTGGCGCGCGCCGCGCGAGCGGGCAGCAGGAGTGTGCGGGGCAGGGGTGGTGTGGGCTCCACAGGCGGGAATGGGCTGGCCATGGGAGGGAGGGGAGCACACCCGCGGCACCATGTGGCGATCCGAACCGTTGTCATGTTCCGGTGGCGGTTGTGACGCGCCTGGGGTACCGCCGGTGTGGAGCCCCCCGTCTGCTGCTCCACTCCAATGGCCAACCGTCCGGCAGTGGCGTTGGCACTCTTGGGCTTGCGTGTCATGTCTACGCACGATAGGCCACGCTCTGGTGCGGCGGTCCATCCTCAGATTGTTCCCGATATGGGAGCACTGTATAATATCCACATGCGCATTATCGCCCTCAAAACGCTTCGCCTCTTTTGGGAGCAGCATCCCGATGCCCAGGAAGCCCTCCAGGCATGGTATCGTGACGCCAAACGGGCCACCTGGAACACGCCAGCGGACATCAAAAATGTGTACCGCAATGCGAGCCTTGTGGGCAATAACCGTGTGGTTTTCAATATTCGGGGCAATCAGTACCGTCTGGTGGTAGCGGTCAATTATACGTCTGGCATCATCTACATTCGCTTTATCGGGACACACCAAGACTACGACAAGATCGACGTTGCTACCATTTAGTGAGGACATTACGATGGATATCCGTCCCATTCGCACCGAAGCGGATTATGAGGCCGCGCTGGCAGAAATCGAACGCCTCTTTGACGCAGCTCCCCATACGCCTGAGGGGGATCGTCTTGAGGTCTTAGCCACACTCGTGGAAGCTTACGAGGAGCAGCACTACAGCCTTCCCGCTCCAGACCCTATCGAAGCGCTCACCTACCACATGGAAAGTCGTGGGCTCTGCCGCCGTGATCTGGAGCCCTACCTGGGAAGCCGTGCACGGGTAGCGGAAGTGCTCAACCGGAAACGCCCATTGTCCCTGGAGATGATCCGGCGTCTCCATACCGGGCTAGGCATTGCGGCAGACATTCTCGTCCAGCCGTACCCCCTGGTCGCACCCGCGCCGCACCAGGGCGGGCCGCCGACGCCGAGACACCTCCGCTCCGTGCCGGCTGCCCGGCGCGGCTGACGCCTAGCGTTCTCCGGCCCTCTGGCTCTGCGCCACGCCATACGATCACGTCGCTGCGCTGGCCCGCCCTGGGTGAGGCGGAGACAGGCGCTGGCCTGAGTGGCAGGCCAGCGCGTACAAGACGGCCCTGGCCTCCTGCAGGTCGGGCGTGTCAAAGCCCTCGGTGAACCAGCCGTAGAGCGGTGCCAGGAGCTGGCGGGCTTGGGTGCACTGGCCCTGGCGGTGCCAGCGCTGGCTGAGGCGCAGGGCGGCGCGCTGCTCCCAGGCCTTGGTCTGGTGGTGGCGGGCCACAGCGAGGGCCTGCCGCCAGCATGCCTCGACCTGCGGCACGGTGGCCGCGGGGCCCGCCTGCATGTGCAGGAGGTCGCCCTGGAGGATCGCGAGCGGGGCCATGAGGACAGACTCTTCCGTGACCTGGATGAGCCGCCGGGCCTCGGCGAGGGTCGCCAGCCCGGCGTCTGCCTGTCCGGCCCACTGGTAGACCTGCGCCAACAGCCCCAGCACATAGGGCCGCATCAGGTGTACGCCCATGGCCGAGAGGTGCTCCAGGCCCTGGCGGATATGGCCGATGCCTTCCCCGGCCTGGCCCTGCAGGGCCAGCCCCCAGCCGCGCAGGACGCCACACGAGTGCACCCAGTGCGCAAAGCCGTGCTGCGTGGCCAGGGCAATCACCGCCTCGCTCTGTGCCTGGGCCTGCGGCAGGGCGTGGCACATCTGCAGCAGGAGGGCGTCATAGGCTAGCGCCACCGTCACATCAAAGGGGGACCCGGCGGCGTGCGCCAGGGTCACCGCCTCGTGGCTTCGTTGGCGCGCTTGCTCGGGATAGCCTAACTGCCACAGCAGAGTCGCCAGGTTGGCCAGGCTGCTGACCTGGGGATAGAGCCCATAGCGCGCGGCCAGGGTGCCGTGCTGCGCCGGGTCGTAGAGGGCCAGGCTCTGTTCCAGATGCCAGCGGGCCGGCACCAGGCCGTCACGCCAGTAGCGCAGCATCCCCCCGAGCGCAAAGTGCGCCATCAGGAGCAAGGCCGGATCGGCGGCGTCCTGCGCCGCCTGCATGAGCCGCTGCATGAGCTCATACGCTGTCCCAAACTCCGCTCGCACCCGATAATAGCTCCCCAGGCCATACAAGGCCGGGAACATCTGCGGCGTGTCTCCCAGCGCCCAGCGCCTGGGCCAGCCCGTAGGCGTGGCGATATGCCTGTGCGACCGCTGGCGAGGCAAACCCCTCGGTGGCCAGGCGGGTGGCGCCCAGGGTGAGCCACAAGGCCAGCGCCTCGGTGGTCAACGCCGGGGTCGGCGGCAGGGTGGCGTAGGTCTCAATCCCGGCCGTACAGTGGGCGAGGGCCTCCGGATAGGCATAGCGCCGGAGCGCCGTCTCGCCGGCATAGCGCCGATAGACCAGGCTCCGAGCGGGTTCCAGGCCATGCGCATAGTGCACGGCCAGTTCCGCCTCCCGTGTCCGCGCCTGTGTCCCATACCCCGCTTCCAGCCGTGCCGCGATCTGGTCGTGCAGGTGCACGCGCCGTGCCACTCCCAGCCGCGCGTAGCACACCTGGTAGTAGAGGGCATGCCGAAACTGGTAGCGTCCGCTGCGCGTGCCATCGGGCCAGATCTCAAGACCCGCGGCCCTGAGGAACTGGCCCTGTGTGGCCACCGTCTCACACACTCTGTCGACCGCCGCTATGGGGCGGCGCAGTCCCGCCGCCACGGCCGCCACGGTAAACTCGTGGCCGGCCACGGCCGCTGCCTCCAACGCACTGTGTGGTCGTGGGGAGGGCCTCGAACCGCCGCGTCACGAGGTGCTGCAGCTGCGCCGGTATCCCTACAGTGGTCGTGGCGCCGTCTTCGCGGAGCGTCCACTGCCCCGCGGCGCGCACCAGCAGCCCCTGCTGCGCCAGGTGCTCCAGCATCTGCACCAGAAACAGCGCGTGGCCCCCGGTGTGCCGATACAGCAGGGCGGCCAGCGCCGGCTCCACCGGTCCACCGAGGTGGCCGGTGGCATACGCCATCACCTCCGCCGCGCTTAGCTCCTGCAGCCGCATCTCGGTACACAGCCCGCGCCCGGAGAGCACCTGCACCATCTGCCGCACCGGGTGGTGCCGTGCCACCGCGTCCTCTGGCCGATAGGTCCCCAGGAGCAGCCGCCGCGCCGGCTCGCGCCGCTGCGCCAGATAGCTCAGCACGTCGATGGTCGCCGGATCACTCCAGTGCAGGTCTTCGAGGACCAGCACCAGCGGCGTCTCCGCCGTCAGCCTGACCACGGCATCGGCCAACTCCCGCAGCATACTCAGCCGCGTCATCCCCCACACCCGCCGCTGCACGTGGTCCCACTCCGCCTCGGGCACCAGGGCCGGGAGCTGCGCCAGCCACATGGGCGCATAGCGCCGCAGCACCGCCACGACGCGCTCCCCCCCGGAGCCTGCCCCAGGTGCCCCAGGGCCTCCAGGACCGGCAGGTACGGTTCGCCCGCGCCATAGTGTTCCACACACTGCCCGCGGACCGTGCCTATCGTCCTGCCCTGCCGCATGAGGGAGGCCAGAAACAGATCCACCACCGTGGTCTTGCCAATGCCCACTTCGCCACTCAGGATGACCAGTTGCCGCGCGCCGTCCGCGGCGCGCATATAGCACTGCTGGAGCTGCGTCACCTCGGCCTGCCGCCCCACGACCGCACCCGCTTCCAGGCGCACGGGCGTGTTGCCGTCCTGCGTCCCCAGAAATCGATACCCCTGCCGCCCTACCGTCTCCAGGTACTGGGGCGATGCGGCGTCATCGCTTAAGGCGGCGCGAATGTCCCGGATACAGGTGCGTACCACGGCGCCACTCACATACGCGCCCCGCCAGACCTGTTGGAGCAACTCCTCCCGCGGTACCAGGCGCCCAGGCTGTGCCACCAGGTAGGCGAGCACGGCCACGGTGCGCGGGCGCAGCGCAATGACCTCTACCCCCCGCCACAGACGCCCCTGAAACAGATCGAGGAAGAACGGACCAAAGTGCATCTGGGATGTCAGTGCCATAGCATTCTCCGCGTGAAACAGTGATGTTGCAGAGCTGCATCAGTCGCTCAATGTATAGCAGTTTCATGTGTTCTCCTCGGCTTACACAGGCATGCAGCTCTCCTGTGCTTCGAGGCACGCTGGTGCCTGGTCATCCCAGAGTATCTCCACATCCACATCTTGGAGAAATTGTGCGCGCCCAGCATACAGCAGATGGGCTACAATGGGTGCCACGCAGTATTCTTCACCTGGTTCGATCGCATCACCGACCGCAGCAATGAGGTCGTACAAGGTCGTATACACAACTGTGCGTATTGTCCCTTCTCGTTCGGGCCCCATGCTGTCGCGCGCCATTGTGTGCATGCTTTCCTCCTTCACTATGCTGCCTTCCCATCGCCTCGGCTGAGCCCAGCGCACTCACGGCGAGTCCGATTGTCCCTGTACGTCAGCCAGCACGCGGACCATGAACGCCAGCAACTCCTCCAGCGAGTGAAAGCGCGCCACCTGGCCCGAGACGAGATGCTCGACGTGGCCGTCATAGGCCGATGATCCCTCGATGGGCGAGGCGCGAAATTGCACCACAAAGACCCGATTGCTCGGGAGAGACGGTTGGGACGAGGTCACAGTTGACTCCCTACCACATGGTATTTCCGCGTTGTCATTCTCATGCCAGAAATATAGAATGGGCTGACCGTTCATGGACAGAGTTCACGTGTCCAATCTTGTGTCCAATTTTGATGCCACGACGCTCCCGCAGTGTTCAACATGCTGTCCAAGCAGAGGCGATAGCTGACCCGATGGCACACGCACACGACATCACTTTTGGGCCGTTCCGCCTCGATGTCACGCACGGCCGCCTGTGGCGGGGGGCCCAGGTCCTCAGTTTACGTCGCCGGTCCCTGGCGCTGCTGCGCTATCTGGCCGAGCATCCTGGCCGCCTGGTGACCAAAGCCGAGTTGCGGCAGCACGTGTGGGCCGAGACGTTTGTCACGGACACGGTGCTGCGGGTGTGCGTGCAGGAGATTCGGGCGGCCTTGGGCGACGGAGCCGACGCGCCACAGTACCTCGCCAGGGTGGAGGGCAAGGCTATCGGTTTCTCGTCGGCGACGCGCAGGAGGTCGCCCCCCCGCTGCTGACCAGCCCCCTGGTGGGTCGCCAAGGCGAAGTTGAGCTCTTGGCGTCGTGGTTCCAGCGGGCGGCCCAAGGCGCCCGCCAGCTGGCGTTCGTCAGTGGACCAGCAGGGGTGGGCAAGACGACGGTGGTAGAGCTATGGCTGGCCCGCCTGGCCGCCGGGCGCGAGGTGCGGATCGCGTGGGGGCATTGCGTCGAGCACTATGGGGAGGGGGAACCGTACCTGCCCCTCTTGGAGGCGTTGGGGCACCTCAGCCGTGGGCCACATCACCAGGCCGTGCTGGACACGGTGCGGCGCTATGCGCCGATGTGGCTGGTGCAACTGCCGGGGCTGCTCCCCGAACCGGGGCTGGAGCGCCTGCAGCGCCAGGTGCAGGGCGCCACCGCGGCCCGGATGCTGCGCGAGCTCGCCGAAGCCCTCGACGTGCTGAGCGCCGAGACACCGCTGGTGGTGCTCGAAGACCTGCACTGGAGTGATCGCCCCACCGTGAAGGCCCTGGCCTATGTGGCTCAGCGTCGGGCGCCAGCGCGGTTGCTGGTGCTGGGGACCTATCGCCCGGTGGAGGCGACACTCCGGGGGCAGGCGCTCCGCCCTATGGTGCGCGAGCTGTGTGGGCGGGGGCAGGCAGTGGAATTGCGCCTGGAGTTGTTACCCGCCGAAGATGTGGCGGCCTATGTCACCGGGCGTCTCGGGGGGCCAGCTGCCGCTCGACTCACCGCATTCGTCTATGAGCGCACGGAAGGCCATGCACTGTTCCTGGTGAACATCGTGGAGCACCTGGTGGACCAGCGGCTTGTGGTCCAGCGGGAGGGGCAGTGGACGCTGCAGGACGGGGCTGAGGCCCAGGTGCGCAGTCTGCCAGAAGGGCTGCGGCAGTTGCTCCTCCGGCGCCTGGAGGACCTCCCGCCCGAGGCACGCCGGGTGCTCGAGGCGGCCAGTGTCGCGGGCGAACAATTTACCGTGGCGGCCGTGGCGGCGGGGGCGCAATGCCCGGTGGAGGACGTCGATGCGGCGTGCGAAGCGCTGGCGGCGCAGCAGCACGTCCTCGCCGACCTGGGCCTGCGGGAGTGGCCGGATGGGACCAGCAGTGGGCGCTACCGGTTTGTGCATACGCTGTACCGGCAGGTGCTGTACGAGGGGCTCGGGTCGGTACGGCGCCGGCAATTGCACCGACGCATTGGCATGCGCCTGGAGGCGGGGGTATGGCGCGCGGGTGGGAGAGATCGCAGCCCGACTTGCCGTCCACTTCGAGCAGGGGGGTGAGGTGCAACGGGCGGTCCACTATTGGCTGGCAGCAGACGGGGGACAACGCCACGCGTCGGCATGCCCATCCTGAAGCGATTGCCGCCCTGCGGCAAGGGCTCGCGTTGTTGTCAACGCTGCCAGACAGTCCCGAGCGCCTCCAGCGCGAACTGGCGCTGCAGCTCACGCTGGGGGAGCTGCTGATGGCCACGCAGGGCATGGCCTCGCCAGCCGCGGGAGACGCCTATAGTCGGGCGCACGTCCTCTGCCAGCAGGTGGGGGACACGCCCCAGCGCTTCCGCGCGCTCTGAGGCCTCTATATGTTTCATAGTGCCCAGGCGCAGTTACACACCGCGAGCGCCTTCGGCCAGCAGCTCTTCGACCTGGCGCAACGCCAGCGCGATCCGGTCCTGGTGCGCGAAGGCCATGTGCTGCTGGGCACCGCCGCACTCGACCAGGGCGACCCGGTCGCGGCCCGGGCCCACTTGGCGCAGAGCCTGGCGCTCTCCGCAGGCCCGCAGCCCGCCACCGCGCTCTCCGCCGCGGGGCTGCATCCCCAGATCGAAAGCCTCGCCAAGCTGATGCGCGTCCTGTGGCTCTTGGGCTATGCGGACCAGGCCCAGCGGCGCGGCCAGGACGCCCTGGCACTCGCCCAGCACGTTGGGCATCCCCCGAGTGTGGCCTATGCGGCCTACTTTGTCACCACGCTTGCGCAGTGCCGCCGGGACGTCGTGGCCACGCTCACCCAGGCCGAGGCGTTGATGGCCCTGGCCCAGGAGCAGGGCTTGGGGTTCCGGTTGGAGCAGGGCCGTACCCTGCGGGGCTGGGCGCTGGCTATGCAGGGAGACGCGGCCACCGGCGTGGCGCAGATCCGCCAGGGGTTGGCGGCGCACGACCAGGCGGGGTTACCCCAACTGGGGCACCCGGCCATGCTGGCCTTACTGGCCGAGGCGTATGGCCAGGCGGGACAGCCCGAGGTGGGCCTGCGGGTCCTGGATGAGGCCGTGACGCTGGTAGCCACGACCGAGGCACGGTGGTGGGAGGCCGAGTTGCATCGGCTCCAGGGGGCCTTGCGGCTCCAACTCCCGATGCCAGACGTCCCCCAGGCAGAGGCCTGTTTCCACCAGGCCCTCGACGTGGCACGCGGCCAGCAGGCCAAGTCCCTGGAGCTACGCGCGGCGACGAGCCTCGCACGGCTGTGGCAGCAGCAGGGCCAGTGGGAAGCCACCCGCGTGCTCCTCGCGCCGGTCTACTCTTGGTTCACCGAGGGCTTTGATACCACCGACCTGCAGGAGGCGAAGGTCGTGCTATCCATGTAATGCTCGCTCTCTACTGCCACTCTCGTCAGACTCGATCGCCTGCTCGGGTGGCTGCCGGACGAGGCGCTCCTCACCCGGGTGCTGCGCTTGAGCCTCGCGGCCGTCACGGCTGGAGGCCTGTACTGGCTGGACCGCTGGATGCAGGCACACCAGGCGCGCACGGCGACGTTCCGGCTGGTGCCTGTGGCCATGCTCGGCGGGGTCGGCTTGCTGCTGGTCTCAGCCCTCGGCAACCTCGTTGGCATGCTGAGCCTCGGCCGCCTTTACCTGCTGATCTACCATATGCCCTCCCCAAGTATGCAGGGAATTATAAAGAAAACGCTGGGGAATTGCATGGCTGATGGCCCGCCTCCCATCCTCCGCCACGTCGCTGCGGAAACGGGACGGGCAGACAGCTGGGCCGGCGATGCGCGCGTCCCTCCGCTAGGCACGCTGCGGCAGCACACCGTCGTTGCTTCGAGGATATATGCCCGCCCCTGGCGATGCGATGGTGTCAACACTCCCGCCGATCTGTGGAGCGCTGCGGTAAGGCGGCAGGCGGCGGGGACGCCGCACCACCCGTCAGGCAGAGGACAGTGCTAAGCTCATCCGACTCTGGCTTTCCTCTACTGCTTTGACCGTTGTGGCAGCTGGCTTTATACTCCTGCGGAGGGAGAGCGAGACGCACGAAACAGCGTAGGTCCAGTAGGTGTGCACGTCGTCAGGCTGCTGGTTGATACAGGCTCTGTCTATACGATTCTACCAGTGAAAGTTTTGGAATCCATTGGATGCAGCCCTGCGAGCAGCCACGAACACGTGAGAATCCTTACAGGAAGTGGCTATCTCACACTCTCTCGCTTGAGAAAGCATAGGCTCACAGTGGCAACATCTCAGCGGAAGGTTGCAGTATGTCAGTTGCAATCATTGAGGCCATTAAACAACAAGCGGCTACTTTAACGGCACAAGAAAAATTGCAGCTCGCCAACTACCTGCTGGAGCAAGCTCGGCTGGACCAACAGACGCTTGGCAACAAGAGCACAACGGAAGATGCAAGGCGTCGAGAACGGCTCGAATGGTTGAAAGCGCATCGCGAAGCATACGGTGGGCAGTACGTCGCTGTAGATGGCGCGCAACTGGTGGCCGTTGGACCAAACTACCGCCTCGCTCGAGAAGGTGCCCGGGCTGCCGGCAAACCTCATGCTTTTGTGACCTACTTGTCGAAGCCCGACGAGGTCGCAGAATGGGGAGGTTGGGGATGAGCTACCACCTGTCCTTCAGCGAATTGGTCTGTTACGATCCGGGGCAAGCGAGCATTACGGTGGCAGTCACCCTCAGTCTGAGTCACGACCGTGTCAGCGGCGAGGCCAAAGTAGATACCGGTGCATCTCTGTGTATCTTTGCCCGCGATCTTGGCGAACAGTTGGGGCTTGATATCGAAAGTGGCATGCGCCAGCTTGTCGGGACTGTGACAGGCACTTTTGTAGTGTACCTGCACGAAGTCAATCTGTCAGTGGCTAGCTTTGCGTTCAGTGCGTTCGTCGGCTTCGCCGAGGATGCAGGATTCCAGCGCAATGTGCTGGGACGGCGCGGCTTCCTCGAACACATCACGCTTGGACTCGTAGATTACGACGGGAAACTGTATCTCAACCATTATGGGAATGCATGAAGATGCGGTGCTCACCCGGTAGTACTTTGAAAAAGAACAAAGGCCAACCATCCGATGCGTGTGCATCACACCACCACGCGATCAGAGGATTGGCCTCTGCGACAACCCCAGGCCTGGGGCCAATCGTGCCCCAACCCGGCCTGTGCCCATTCTCGGCGGATGAACCGCGGCAACCTGAGCGCCATGGCTCCTTCTATGACCCAGAGTGGCACACGACGCGTCTGCGGCTGGAGCACGTGTGCGTGCCCCTGCTCCGAGACACGTGCTACCGTCTTCTTTGACCTGAGGACCCCGGACGAGAAGGTCATGATGGCCTTGAAGAGGCGGCGGGTCAAAGTCGCGCGTGCCGACCTCCGCTGCGTCTTGGGCGTGACCGCCGCCACCGTCCTGGCGTGGCGGCGGCGCGCGGCGCAGACGGCGCACGCGATCCATGTGCCCTGGCGGCACGACCTGCCGGGCACCCCAGGGCAACGCGAGGCGAGGGGGACCTGCATCCGGCGCCCGCCGGCCCAGCAGGCCGAGCCGGACGGTGCAAGCCCCGCACTGCGTGCGGATGGACGGCAGGGGGTGTGGAGCAGGTGTGCCCCAGCATTGCGTCGTCGCCTTGCGGCCTGTGTCGGCCCACGGACGTTTGACCGGGCCTGGCAGCTGCGCCAGAGGACGGCCGCCGGGGTCTTGGGGGGTCCCGGGCTTTTGCCGTGAGGGGTGCAGCGGTGCCCTCTCGGCCCGGCTCGCGGTCTCCCAGACCCTGCAGACCTTGCCGCGTACGGGCCAGCCAGGACGCCCCCACGCAACCCGTCACGGCGCCCCCGCCGGCGTTGGTCGACGGGCAGGGGATCAAGACGAAGCAGCAGGGCCGTCTCACGGACCGTGTCTCCCGTGGACGCGGCGGTGCCACGCGCTGGGAGGACCGGGGGCTCTCGCTGCGCACCCGTTTGCTTGCGCGTCTCACCCTGCCCCTGCGGCATGCCTGAGCGCCGCTGGGTCGTCCAAACTGGCGCGTCTGGAAAGATCGGCCCCACAGGAGGCGCCGCGGGGTGCTGTTGCAGGCTTGCGACAACTGTGCTCGGCCGCACATGCGTTGGCGCGTCCCTCTGCCTGCGCCGCAGCCACACGCCTCGGGCCTCCTCCCGCCCCAGTGGCGTCAGCGCACCCCTGGCATGGCCGCCGGACGGACGGACCATGTCTGGACGTTTCGCGAACTGCTGACTGCCAAATGTGAGCCAATGCAGAGTCAAAGTGATAGCGGATGAGCGCCG
>Ga0114129_10015713_pt1 | contig 10763 bp, 11 predicted proteins | sample RhiMetdeltSRZDD1_FD_80071 | JGI IMG/M metagenome (GOLD analysis project Ga0114129, IMG submission 80071) | Populus rhizosphere microbial communities from Tennessee, USA - Rhizosphere MetaG P. deltoides SRZDD1 (version 2) (version 2) | ecosystem: Host-associated > Plants > Roots > Rhizosphere >... | reverse complement strand
TTGAGCACTTCTCTTTGAGAAACTAATCGCTCCTGTGACTGAACATCACGCACCGGGATTTCAGTTCCTAAAGTCGCCCGATTGCTCATAGGGAGCAGGCTTGGATACTCAGCCCGAACCCGGCCGCTTGAATAACCGGGCTCAAACTCCACCAAGCTACTGTGATCTACCCCCAGAAGTTCTACTGCCGTCTGGCAGATCAGTCGGCGGATTTCGTCTAAGTTAGCCGTGGAATTAATAGTCGTAGAGACCTTGTTCAAAGCCGCCAGCATTTGCCGTTCGCGCTGGGCCTGCCCTTGTTCCGCCGCAAGGCGAATAGTAAATGCAAGTTCATCCCTGTCAAACGGTTTGGCAAAGAAGCGGTAGGCACCAGCACGGAGGGTCTCCAGGGCTGAACCCATTCCATAGGCAGTAAATACAATCACTTCAACCTCAGAGTAACGAGCTTTGATTTCTTGCAGGACGTCCAACCCATTTAACCTACCAGGAGTATCGCTAAGGTTTTGATCCAGGAGTACCACATTGTAATGACCACCAGCGTTCTCCAGCAGTGATAGAGCTTCCTCTCCACTAGCTGCTGAATCAACAATATAGTTGTGCTGCTTCCGCAGCCAGCGAGCCAACGATTCGCGCAGATCGGAATCGTCGTCCACAAGTAGGACGCGCAAAATATCGTCACTCATTTTACCTCCCCAGACTTAGTTGTCATCCGTCTTCCGTCCTTCGTCATCCGTCTTCCGTCAAGCTTTTCTCCAGCACCCAACACGGTTCCTGGAAACACTGTTGGTTCCCGTTCACATCGGTGAAATACCAGACGCCGGGGTCTTCGGCAAAGACACAGTAGCCCAAGCGCTGGTATAGCCGCAGTGCGTCCGGATTCTCTTTGCCGGCCGAGATGACGGCGGTTTTGAAACCACGGGCGCGCAGTTCGGCTTCCCCCGCCGCGATGAGCCGCGTGCCGATACCCTGCCGCTGTAAGGGCGGGCGTACGCGCAGCGCATACAAATAACCGCGAGTCCGGCCATTGGCAAAACGCGCCTCGGAACTTTCCAGTTGGACGAAGATCTGCCCAACCATCTCGTCACCGGCCACCGCGACGAGCATGACTTTTTGGCCTTGCTGCATTTCCTCAAAGGTGCGCCGGAAGACGGGACGATGACTCCGGTAGACGCCATCCCACTCTAAAGCGGGGAGGTCCTGTTCGTTGAGGGAGCGAATGAGTACTGTTTGAAGGGCGGTCATCTCTTAGCGAAGATGAATGGGTGATGGGGTGAGTGGGTGAGTGGGTGATTGTTGAAGAGATCACCCCTTCACCGTGTCACCCCCTCACCCCGTCAGCTTTTCATTCACCAATTTGTCAATTAACACACGCTCCCCATCCCTATCAGCCACCTGTCCATCGAGGCAGGCGGCGCGCAGTTCCCACAAGATGTATTTAAATTGCGGCCCGGGCGTGAGACCGAGAGCAATCAAATCATCGCCGGTCGTTTCTGCTTGCACGAAGCGCCAATGAGCCAGGTAATCGTTGAGGTGGGCGCGGGACGCCTCATGCAACACATAGGCGACGGCGAGGGCCAATTCACTGAAACCTTCCAGGCAGGCGACGACTTCGCTGGGGCGCGTGCCGCCTTCTATTACAAGACTCACGGCCGCTTGAACGGCATGCGAAACTTCGCGGTTAACGCTCAAACGCGTTAAGGCTCGGGCAACTTCCAAAGGCGCAGCTTCCATGAGCAGTAAGCCCAAATAAAAAGCCTCCGGCTCAGGGGCGGGGTCCATCTTCCAATCAGCCACAGGTAAGGTGGTCGAGGCCAATGCGGACTTACGCGCATCCCAACGCAGCGACGGATGAACCTTCTGCAGAACTCCCCACTCTTCCAAGACCGTCAACATAGCAGTCGCTCGCGGCTCGCGGAAAATCAACTCTAACTCATGCCGCACCCGCTCACCGGTCAACAAAGTCAGAGCGGTCAGCGCCTCCGGGATTAACGCCAGCGTCTCGCCGGTTAGCTGAAAGTCCAAACGCTGTGTATAACGCACCGCGCGAAAAATGCGCGTCGGGTCGTCTTGAAAACTGAGCGGGTGAAGGACGCGGATGACGCGCGCGGCGAGATCGGCTTGCGCCTGATGCAGATCGAGTAATTCGCCGCAGTGCTCGCCGTCCACGCGCAACGCCAGCGTGTTAATCGTGAAGTCCCGGCGCTGCAAGTCGGCGTCAATGGTCGCAGGGGTGACACGGGGCAGGACCGCCGGCTGGGGATAAGTTTCCGTGCGGGCCATGGCGAAGTCAATCGTCGCACCGTCGTCGAGAGCGCTGAACCACGTCGCCGTCCCAAAGGGCGCATGGACCGTCACTCGCCCCCCCAATTCGCGGGCCACGGCGCGGGCGAGCGCGGGCGCATCACCGTCCACGACAAAATCAAAATCGCCGGGCGCCTGCTCTCCATCGAGGAGCAAATCCCGCACGAAGCCGCCGACGATGTAGACCGGCAAACCCATTTGGGCCGCGAGGCGGCCAACGGCCTCCAGCAATTCTCGCCGAGGCTCCGGCAGGCGTTGGTCTAAGAGAGTACGCAGTTCGGAAGGGGTCATTTTAGATGACAGAGGTCGGATGAAGAAGTGACAAGGTGAGGAATGACGAGCTAATTGTTGAAGAGATCACCTTGTCACCGTGTCACCCACTCACCTTGTCACTTATAGAGAAAGTAAGGGCTTTTCTGAATTCTGGCTCCTGACTTCGGACTGCCGACTTCGGACTTTAAAATTATACGGGCATTTGCCATTTAGGAGGGAGGCTTTATACTTAAGCTCCGTGGAGATCATACACTATCAAGCGGCGGGCGGAATTATCATCAAGGCCGGAGAGATGCTCCTGCTGTTTAAGCGGACGAAGAGCGAGTGGATGCTGCCCAAAGGCCACGTGGAGTCGGGCGAAAGCCTGGAGGCGGCCGCGCTGCGCGAGACGCGCGAGGAAACCGGTTACCGCAATTTGCGGATGGGAACCAACCTGGGTACGCTCCACATCGAGTTTGCGCGCGAGGGCCAATGGGTCGTTCGCGACGAGACGTATTTCGTCATGGAACTGCTGGATGGCGAACGCGATGAGACACAGGTTTACGACGACGCCGAGTTCGACCGGCAGGTTTACGAGCGGCAGTGGGTGCCGCTGGAGGCCGCCGCCGAACAATTGACCTTTGAGCCGGCTAAAACCTTTGCCCGGCGAGCAGCGGAATGGGTAAATAAGTCTGAAAGTCCGAAGTCGGGAAGTCCGAAGTCGGACAGTGTTTGACTTCGGACTGTGGACTTCGGACTGAGGACTTCAGACTTCGGACTTTAGTTCGACTTCGGACTAGCAAACGCGTGTCTTTTAGAGTATGCTACCCTCTATGATCTTAGAGAAACAAATGCCTGGGCGAATACCGGCCGGAGGTGCAAGATGAATCTCCAAGATTATCGTTGGTGGTTCCGCACCGGGTTTATCTTCCTGATTATCAGCGCTTTTATGCTGTGCGGCAGCTTCGGGAACATCCTGAACGGCGTCAGCAGCGGCTCCGGATCCAGTGGAGACAGCGGCTACTCTGACAGTGGTAGTTGGTGGGATAGTGGCAGTTCCTCTGACTCCGGCGGCTGGAGTTCCGGTGGGTCGGACAGCGGCAGTTGGGATTCGGGCGGCTCGGATTCAGGCTCGTGGGACTCGGGCGGGTCGGATAGCGGAAGCTGGGGAGATTCCGGCGGGTCTGACTCAGGTTCGTGGTAGGAGGGCTGGTATGGAAATCTGCGGCGGCGCGTTCTTATGCATGTCAGCCCTATGTTTCCTCATTGGGGGAGTCATGTTCATCACGCGCGGCGCGGCCCCGACGACTTCGACCCGCTTCCCCAGTTACAATGTGGGCCAACCCTCCGGAGCGCGGCGGCCTCCCCCGGTAGCCAAAGAACCACCTCCCACCATTCAAAGGACAGGTAACACGATGCGCGATAAATTCTTCAACGCCCAGATTGGGCAAAACATCACCGTCAAGCATCCGCAGCGGGGCGAGATCACCGGCAAGATCATCGGCACCATCCACTATACGGAGCTGTGGCAGCGCACGACGGCGCCCTCCGAGCCATGGGTGCCGACCGGCAACGAATACGCCGCGCATTGGCTGGGTAATTTTATGATTTATGAATGGCAGGAGCGACTCTATGTCTTGGATGAGTACGAGGCGTTGACCGACCAGGACATCCAGACCAGCTTTCTGCCCTACGCCAAGCAGTTCGCCCAAAGCAACCAAACCGGGCACGTCACCTTTGCCTGGCCACCGGCTTCGTGGACGATTGTGGACATCGGCAAATTTTCGGTGGCGCTCGCCGAAGGGGACGGGCTGCGGCTGAGTCGAGGCGCGACCGGCCGGTTCATCCACTGCACCGGCGCAGATAACCGGGCGCTGGTGGTGGAGGACTACCAATCCGGCAGCGGCGGACAGGACACCGCCTGGAACGGTTGGGGGATTACCTGGGAAGATATTACAAAGATTGGTTGAACGACAACGGAATACGCAATACGGACTATAACCTAGTCCGTATTGCGTATTCCGTCGCTCTAATCTATACATTCTCTTTTCATTCAGGAGGCAGGCATGAAAAACAAAATGGTTATGGGCGCGGTGGTGCTCGCCGTCGCGCTGGTCGTCGGGCAGGTATTGGCCCTGGTGCTCAACGCCTCGGGCTATGCCAAGTTCCTCGAGACGCTGCCCGTGATCCTGAGCCAGATCGCTTTCTGGGGGCCGATCATCGCCATCATCGCCGGCGGATTTATCCTCATCACGCTGCGGCTGCTCGGCTTTAACACGCTGGAGGAAATCCGCACCGAGTCCGTCGAACAGAATAACCCCACCCCGGCTATTATTTTCGTGGGGACACTCATTGCCAGCCTGCTCTTCCTCTCTCTCACCATTCGGCCCTAACCTCTGGAGACGACTGATTACCACTTACGGAATACGCAATACGTTATAGTCCGTATTGCGTATTCCGTAAGTTAAATGGAATGGGTTGTAAAAGCCATGTGGATTCTGACCGTTCGCTCTCCGGCGAACGAGCCGCAAGAATATCTGCTCAAAGCCGGTAAATCTACGGTGGGCCGCAAATCGGACAATGATATTCCGATTGTGGATGAGTCCGCTTCCCGGTTTCACGCCGAGATTCTTTACAATTCGGAAGCGAACACCGTCGTCATTCAAGATTTAGGCAGCACCAACGGCACCTTCGTCAACCGGGAACGTCTGACACAGCCGCGCCCATTGCGGGTCAGTGACGAGATCCGCATCGGCCAGCATCTCCTCAGTCTCGATTTTCGCGACAGCCAGGGCAAGTCGGCCGACCACCTGCCGGGCACGCAGCCTCTCACCCGCGATCTTTTGCTCGAATCGCTGGACTATCACGCCGTCCTGCTCTCGGAGGCTGCCGAGCGCTTGAATACGATACTGGACCTGGACTCGGCGCTACAAGAAGTTTCGAGTCTGATGCAGCGTTCGATGGGCGCGGACAAGTGCGGCGTGATCCTGGCCGAACATTTCGGCGAGTTAGAGCAGCTCGGTTTTCCCGTCTCCATCGCCCGGAAAGCCCTGGATCAGCACTCAGCGGTCTTCATCCCGGATTTGACTAATCCCTCCGAACCGGAGTTGGCTAAAAGCGCCTTGCTGCTCCGGCTGCGCTCGGCGCTGTGCGTGCCGGTCGTCATCGGCGACGATATTGCCGCGCTGATCTACGTTTACAAAACCCGGCCGCTTTCCCGTCCCTTTGACCGGCGGGATGTGCAACTCGCCGTCGCCATTGGTCACCAGGCCGCGCTGACAATTCAACGCACCCGCCTACTGCAGCGCGTCCGCAAAGAACAGCGCGGCCGCGAACTCTTGCAGCGCTTTCTCGCTCCGCAAGAAGTCGAAAGCATACTAGCGGGCTACCTCCAGACCGGAAAGCTGCCGGAGTTTTCCGAGCAGACGTTGACGCTGTTATTCACCGACATTCGCGATTCGACCAGTCTGGCCGAGCGTTTGGGCGCGCGGCGCTTCAGCGAAGTTCTGAGCCGCTACTACCTGGAAATGAGCGAGGTGATCTTCGATCACAATGGCCTGCTCCATCAATTTGTCGGCGATGGATTGATGACGGTCTTCGGCATGTTCGGAAAACCGGACCCGGAGGGACAGGCGGTCCGAGCTGCGTTAGCGATGCTGGAGCGCCTGGAAGTTATCAACCAGGCCGCCGGCGAACAAATCGAAATCGGTATTGGCGCGAACACCGGGCCGACGATGGCCGGCTACTTGGAAATCAAAGATCGGATCGAGTTTACGGTCTTAGGTGATGCGGTGCATATTGCCCAACGGCTGGAGCGGCAGTCCAAACGCAACCGGATTTTCATCGGGTCGGAAACCTACCAGGCTGTCGCCGGGCGTTTCAATATCAAGTCCATCGGGATGCTGGAAATCCGCGGGCGGATGCAATCCATTGAGGCGTATGAGGTACTGCCAACTGAAGATGACAAGGTGAGTGGGTGACCAGGTGAACGTTTTGTAAGAAATCACCTGGTCACCCAGTCACCGTGTCACCTTGTCATTCTTTCAGTCATTATTTTGCACACCCAAAAGATGCGCCCTATCCTCATCGAACCACGAGCAGGTCATTGCAAGCAACCATTTGCTCCCTCGTCTAGCCCGGTCTGGTAAGACTCCATCCGCTGCTGGCGCGTGCCGTGCGCTTGCGGGTCAAACCACTCCATGTCATCATCCCCCAAGGCATAAAGAATACTCGCTCCTTCCTCCAGATCGCCTTCATCCAAACGCAGCAAATCACTTTTCTCCTGAGCTAAGTAACGGCCATAGGCGCCGGCGAAGCAATCGGCTTGCAGTTCAAGCTCAATATTCCAAAAGTCGCTATGCGTCAGGCCCAGCTCGGCCTGCACCAGATGGCCCCACTCGTGGGCCAAAACCACAACCGTCCCAAAGTCGCCGAACTTTCTCGCCCGCAAAATCGCCCGGATCAAGCCTTCGTCATAATAAATGCTGTTGTCCACCGGACAGTAGAAGGCGTTATCGGGAATGCTTTCTCCGCAAGAAGTCTCAATCGGCTCGGAGTCCGAGTAGCCCAGGATGTTTCCCGGCGACTCATAAGGCAGGTTGCCCTCCGCGAACTCTATTTCCCAAAAGTGGTCTATGTCTTCCGCGGCGAGGGTAATCAGGTCTTGGAGCACGTCCGGGCAGCCATCCGTGTCAAAAATATTATTCAAGTTCTCCGGCTCGACGGGGCATTGATCGTCCTCCCCTAAGATTTCGTCCTGGTCGGGATCAGGATCGAGTGGTTCCTCGACGGCCGTCGGTGGATTCGGCGGGCCACCCGGATCGTCCGGCGTCAGCTCTAGGCTGGCGCAAGCGAGGGAAGCCGAGATCAAGAGAATGAAGAGTCCGGGGAGAAAGGAGGAGGGTTTTTTACGCATACGGAGCCTTTAGAGTTGATCAAAGGGCAGTCTGAAAGCGACTCTCTACCGTTCTATCCTAGAGTGTAGTCTTCTCCGCCTCATTGTCAAATTCGCCTCGTCCTACGGGGATGGATTCGCTAATTGGGGAGTTGGCCCTTTACCCTTGGCCCTTGCTCCTTGGCCCTTTGTCTTTTGTCATTCGTCCGCTTTGGATTTATAATCATACACATAGAACCCAAGGGCGATTAAATAGGCCCTCCCTTTTCCCTACTCTCTAGGAGGCAATATGGCAACTCAAACGAGTGACACGCACAAGGGTGAAACCGCCGAGGCCACGGCTGAAATGGCCCAGCCCATTATCATTGATTTGGGAAAGCAAAAATCCACGAAGATCAAGGACCTTAAAGAGGGCGAAGGCGAACTCTGGGATGAAGTCTTGGATGTCATCCAAGAGGCCAAAGAAATGCTAGGCGCCGAGGTCCAAGGCAAAACGCTTGTGCCCCTGATCCTAATCTATGAAAAGCGATCGTCGCCCCGCATCGAAAAGCTCCTATTCCCCTTGGCGGATTGGGCAGAGGCTGACGATGACGATGAGGACGACGAGGACACGGAGGATTAACATGACCACTAAATCTGACAAACCCCGCCTTTACCGCCGTTCCCGTGGCCAATTGGAGACCGGCGGCCCGCAGCCGATTGTGTTGGAATATCATCCCAAAAAGAAGGGGAAAACTCACACGGAGGACGACGTGGATAAATATTCTGAAGGCCTGGAAGACGTTCAACGCGCCGAAGCCGATTTGATTCGCATCGCCCGTCGGGCCAGCAAAGCCGCCACCCTCGGGCTGGATACCTACGAGCGCGAGCGCAGCCGTTCGGCCGGCGAGAAAAAAGACGGCGCGATTGAAGATTTCCCGCACAACTCCGCCAAGGCCGTCAGCGAGGCGCTCAAGGAAGCCAGTGAAATCCCCTTGGATGTGGCCGAGTCAATCTCAACCAAAAACTATCGTAAGCGCCTGCGCGATAACCTCAAGCTGGCCTCCAAGACCTTACGCGTCTTCCGAATCTAAAAAGCGCCTTTTAGAATCTAATGCGCAGCTCTTTTTTAGGAGGGGCGGCTTCCAGCGGATTTTTTAAACCGCGGCGCGAAAGCGGGCGTGGTCTACTTCACCCTCCGCTTTCGCGCAACGGTTTAGCCCTCCGTTGAAAGTAGTCTGTTCTGAGCGGAACTTCTTCTTGAACAAATCCCTCGAATTACCAGAGATGCCGGAGGCCCTCCCCCCGGGCTTTGATCCTCAAGCCCCCGGCCAACTGGCCCACCTGCCCCGCCGGGCCACCTTGGGCCAGTCGGTGGACACGACGCCGCCCTCGCAGATGCGGTTCATGAACTTCAAGTTCAACTATCTGCAAGCGGTCGCGCGTCTCTTCACCTGGTTCGGCTTAGTCCTTGAATTCTCGGCGTTGACTCTTCTCGACAGCCTGCTCGGTCGAGACACCCCGGCGCGGCGGGCCCGCCGCCTGCGGCAGACGTTCGAGGAACGCGGCGGCTCTTTCGCCAAATTGGGGGTCCACCTCTCCATGCGGGTGGACTTCCTCCCGTGGGAATACTGCGTTGAACTCTCGCGCGTACAGGATCGGCTCAAGCCTTTTCCGGTCGCAACCGCGATCAAAATTATCGAGCGCTCCACCAAGCGCTCCCTGCCCACCATCTTTAGCCGCTTTGATCCACACCCGGTAGCCTCCACCTCCCTGGCCTGTCATTACCAGGCGATCTTTCATAACGGCGAAGATGTCATCGTCAAAGTCCGCCGGCCCCATGTGGGGGAGCAATTCATGGCTGACTTGCAAGCCTTCGATTGGCTGCTGACGCTGGCCGAAGCGTTAACGATTTTTCCGCCCGGTTTCACGAGTGGGATGCGCGCTGAATTCCGTGATTACCTGCTCGAGGAATTAGACTTCGTGGAAGCGGCCCGCCGACAGGACTCATTCCGGCGGGCGGCGGAGGCCTCACGCCGGAATTTCTTTTCCGCGCCGCGCGTCTACCTGGAATTGACCAGCGAGGAAGTCGTCGTCGAGGAATTTGCCTCGGGGATGTGGTTATGGGAATTGCTGGCGGGCGTGGAACAAGGCAACGCAGCCGTGTTGGAACACGCGCGCCAGATGAATATTGTGCCGGCCGCGGTCGCCCGACGCCTGTTGTGGGTGAACAATTGGGCGCGGGAAGAGCATCTCTTCTTCCATGCCGACCCTCATCCCAACAATATCATCCTGGGCCGCGACAGCCGGGTCTACTTCATCAACTTTGCCGCCACCGGCTCCTTAAGCCGCTCCCAACGTCAGGCCTTGCAACAAAACATGGACTACCTCCGGCAGCGTGATCCGTTGAATATGGCCCGCTCCAGCCTCGTCTTGATGGAACCCCTGCCGCCGATTGACGTCACGCAGTTAGTGCAAGAGCTGGAATCCTACAACTGGCAGTTGATTTACGCGCTGGAAGCCGCCCCGGAAAGCCTGTCCTGGCAGGAACGCACGTCGGCGGCGCAATGGATTGGGATGATCCTGCTGGCGCAAAAATATCGCATCGTCTTAGACAGCCGCGTGCTGCGGGTGCTGCGCGCCACGCTGTTGGTGGAAGCCACGGCGGCGCGGCTGCATCCGACCGTTGACTTTGAAAGAGAGTATCGCAATTTTTATCTGTATCGCGCCGAAATGGCCCGCCGCAGCGTCACCAACCAAGTGATGCAGCAACTAGACGGCGAGCCGGATGAGACGATCATCATTCGCTTGGATCGCATGGCGCAGGTTCTGGGCGGGTTGTTCTTTCGCACGCGCCGGGCGCTGGCGCTGCCCTCCGTCAATTTCAATGCTTTGATGGATAAGTGGTCGTTCGCCATCCACATCCTCATGCGCTTTACCGCCCAATGGGTCATCTTCACCGGTCTGGCGGCGCTGGCCGTGGCCGCCAGCGCGCTGCTCACCCAGGGCGGCGGGCCGCTCAATCCCAGCTTCATTTTGGGCAGCCTCCTGGCGAATCCGGTGTATGTCATCGTGATGTTGGTGCTGATCTTCGCCAACGGGCGCACCATTCTCTTCCGACTGGACGACAAAGATGACTGAAGCAGAGATGGCCTCCAACCGGTTGGCCACTCCTCGCCGCATCCACTCGGCGGTTCAGGGGGCCATCCGGCATTGGCAACTTCGCCAAAGACTGGCCTCCCAGGCCGAGGTCAAGGTTGATTACCCCTCGCTCGAAGAAATCTTACAACCGATTGAGCGCCGCGAGCGGCTGATCAGCCTGGATGAACGCTTCGAC
>Ga0114129_10015712_pt1 | contig 10763 bp, 10 predicted proteins | sample RhiMetdeltSRZDD1_FD_80071 | JGI IMG/M metagenome (GOLD analysis project Ga0114129, IMG submission 80071) | Populus rhizosphere microbial communities from Tennessee, USA - Rhizosphere MetaG P. deltoides SRZDD1 (version 2) (version 2) | ecosystem: Host-associated > Plants > Roots > Rhizosphere >... | reverse complement strand
GCGGCACGAGGGCGCCCGCGCCGTCGAACCCTCGCACGAGGTCCGATCCGAGCTGACCGGCCGCGCCGATGATCACGTAGCGCGCCGGCTCAGACACTGCGGAGATGAGGCTCCTTCTGGGCCGGCCGTCCCTCCGGCGTCAGGCAACGGAAGGTGCCGATAAGGCCGCCGAGCACCTGCTCGGCCTGCGCCAGCAAGGCCGCCACGTCGGCCTTGAACTCCGCGTCGGCGGCGGCCAGCGTGGCCAGACGCTGCTGCAGTGCCGCGATCTCATCGCGCAGTCGCGCGTTGTCGGCGCGAAGCTGCTCGTCGCCGGCAATCAGAGCGTCGAGGCGCCGCTCGAGATCGCCGACGTATTCACGCAGGAGCTCGTTGTCGCCGGCCGCGGCCGCCGCCTTGCGCTCGAGCTCGGCGTACGAATCGACGTGCCGCTGGGCGACCAGCGTGGGGTAGATCGTCAGATCGTTCCAGACGTTCGTGGGACGCCGTCGGTCACCACTGCGGCGCTCGGGCGAGTGCGGTGTCCCCGAGCGTCGCCGCTCCCCGTACCGGCGGTCGGCGATGACATCGATCCGGGGATCACCGTGCAACCGCTCTTGCACGCGAGCGAGAATGTCCGGGTTCTTGCGGGCGACGACGAACAGATATCGCACGCCCGCGTCGGCGTTGGTCGTCATGCCCCCCTCGGGTTGTTGCGTCGTTGCTCCCGGACGGCTGTGTCCGGGGCAGTATAGCTGCAGGCCCACTTTCGCGCCTCGGAGCGCTCAGTGCAAGCCGGCCGCACAGCCCGCGCCCCGGGCTGGCGCCTTCTAAAGTGATGTTTTCCGGTCCCTTGTCCTACGGAGTCGCTGTCCGTCTCAATCAGGCTTCTTGACCGTAACGGATTCCGCCCGCTCAGTTTGTGACCAGACGCGAGAAGGCCCATCTCGAGTCATCACCGAGTTGCTTGACTGATCGATTGTCCGCGCCGTATTGATTGAGGGGAGCCGGCTCACGACAGCGACACCCGGCCGCCGGCGTGCCTTCGAGGAGGGGCTCTCCATCACACCAACGTGGTTGCGGGAACCTAAAGTTGCGCTGATACCCTCTGCGTTCTCGGTGGCAGCCGCGGAGCAGTGGGCGCTCGGGCGCGCCGCTGATTTATCCGCCGATCGTTTTCGATTGCGAGCCCTCTGGTCCGTCGCGTTCCTGGTGCAGGCGGAGCCCGGAGAGCGGAAAACTCGCTATACCATGCGGATCGCTCAGTCAGACGGTTATGGCCGCTCCGGGGGCCTCGGTCCGGGCCTGCCGGATCCGGATCCTGATCTGATCGGAGAGGACGCGCGACGAATACTCCGAGAACGATTATGGCGAAGCGAGACTGATCACGTGGCCGTCGCAGACTTGGTGATCGGTGAGGTGTCTCGACCGCCCGACGAGCAGATCGTGCTCGACGACACGGTGCAGGGCAAGTACGTCGCGAGGACCAAGCTCTTCGTTGACGAGACCGACCGTGTGTTGCAGCACCGAGGCACCGAGCATCGTACGGCGACCCCGCCGCGTGTACTCGTCGTGGGCGCCACCGCGGGCATCCTTGATGCGCTGGTCCGGGGAGGACTGCACGTTCGCGCCACCGACCTGTCGCCCGACGTCGTCGGCCGCACGCTCGGCGGTGTGGAGGTCCTCGACGGGGCGGAGAACGCGCGGCTGATGAAGGATACCGACGTGGCCATCGTCACGGGCATGTCGTTGATGAACGGGACACTGCCGGATCTCATGAGCCTCGCGAAAATGCACAATACGTCGACGATGATCTGGGCCATTACCGGCAAGAACTTCGGGCACTACTACACTGAGCACGGCGTGGACAGCGTGATCTCCGATCCCTCTCCCTTCCTCCTGCTGCCGGGTCCGGCGAAGATTGCGATCTGGCGTCGGCACGCCTGAAGCGTGATCGATTGATCCGCTCATGAGCGGAGCCCGTTGCGCTCTCTCTGATCACGACGAGTCGCGGATGATCCATTGGTGTCACGACGAGGCTGGCCGGTGAAGATTGCCAACATAAGGCTCGAAAGCGCTCACGCTCGGATGCGGGCCGTCGGCACCGTGACGTGGGAAGACTGCCGCCGTCCCAGCCAGGACGTCTATTTCGAAACCACCGAGGAATTCGGCGGGCATCTCTCGACCGACACCGACGCGTTTCTCACGGCGGCGGTCATGCCGGCACTGGCCCACGGCGAGAGGCGGCTGTTGATCGAGGGTGAGATCTGTCCCGTTCTCCGCGACGGACTGGTGACCGCGATGGGCCTTGTCTCGCACTGGTACCAGCTGCGCCGACCGCCCCTCGTCCTCGACGGCAAGGCCCGGCCGACCGGCGCATCTCGCTCCTCGGCCCCACGATCAGCCGTGTTCGTGTCGGGCGACATTGACTCTCTCGCCACGCTACGAGCCAACCGACTGAACTACCCGCCGCGGCACCCAGCGGCGGCTCAAGACGGCTTCCTGGTCTGCGGTCTAGAAGAGCAGCCACCGGCGTTCAAGGATTTGCTCGCACCGCTATCGGACTTTGCTCGCGCCGCGGACATTCGATTGATTCCGATCCACACGAATCTACGGTGCCTCGACGACAGCGCGGAGCTCTGGAGCGATCTGTCCGAGGCTGCCGGGCTCGCGTCCATCGCGCATGCCTTCAAGCTCAGGATCGGCAAGGCCTACATCGCCGCACGCCATGATATTCCAAATCTCTCTCCGCAGGCTTCCCACCCCCTGCTCGACCCGAACTACAGCAGCTACGACGTCGCGATCCGCCACGACGGCGTGGCTCGGTCGAGGCTGGCAAAAACGAAGCTCGTCGCCGAGTGGGATGTGGCGCTGGCTGCTCTCACCGTTTGTGAACGAGCCGGAGATGTGTCCGCCGGCTATCTCAACTGTGGGGAGTGCGAGAAGTGCCTGCGCACGCTCCTCACATTGCTCGTGCTTGGTGCTATTGAGCGAGCGACCACCTTCCCTCGCATCGACCTCTCTGAAGAGATCGCCCTGTCCACCATCACGCTTGATCGCCGCAACGTGCACTTCTATCGCGAGCTGATCGCGCCCCTGCAGGCAATCGGGCGTGACGATCTTGCCGCATCGATTCAACGCAGGCTCGACCGGTACCATGCGGCCGGCTGGCGGCGCCCCCTCGCTTCGTTTGGCCGGCACCGCTTGAGCGGTCGGCTCCGCGGGACCGAACGAGATGGTTGACGGCGTCGCCGCGCGATCGATGAACATGCCAAGACAAGCCGCGTGAAAGTCGAAGGACTCCGCACCACTGAGAGAAATGGTCGCAGGCGGGTGGTCGCGACCATCACGTGGGAGGATTCCGATCGGCCCGCACAAGACATCTATTTCGAGATCCCGCTGGAGTTCGGCGGTGCGTTGACAGCGGATTACGACGCCTTCGTCGTCGCGGCCATCATACCGGCTCTCTGGCATGCTGAGCGCCGCTTCGTGGTCGACGGACCGCTGTGCCCGACCCTGCATGACGGTCTCCGTGTTGCCATGGCGTGGATTCGTGAGTCCCGTCGCCTGGCGCATCCGCCGCTGACCGTCGAGGCCCGCCATCGCCAGGTCGTCCATCGCGCATCCGAGCGTGGGGCGTGCTTCTTGTCGGGCGGCATCGACTCCTTGTCCATGTTGAGACGCAACCGTCTGGACTACCCGCGAAGCCATCCGGCATCGATCCGCGATGGCATCATCGCGTTCGGGCTTGAAGTGGAGCAGCCTGAGGCGTTCACGCATGTTGTCGACAATCTCATGCCAGTCGCCGAGGATGCCGATGTCGAGCTCATCCCGGTGTACACGAATATCAGAGCGCTCGAGCCGAGCTGGAGCGTGTGGACTGACGTGTGGCAAGGAGCAGTGTGGGCAGCGATCGCCCATGCGCTCAAGCGAAGGCTCACGCTCGCCTACCTCGCCTCGTCAACCTCTATTCCGTACTTGAAATCGCTGCAAGGCACCGATCCGCGACTCGATCCGAACTACAGCAGCGAGGAGCTTCTGTTCCGCCACGACGGTATTGCGCTGTCCCGCTTCGCCAAGACCCGCCTCGTGGCCGATTGGCCCGTGGCGCTCGCTCATCTCCGCGTCTGCAATGAGAGCGCCCGTTACCAGACGGGCAAGCTGAACTGTGGACGCTGCGAGAAATGTGTCCGCACCCAGCTCGCGCTCTTGTGCCTGGGCGCTCTCGACGGTACCGACGTGTTCCAGACCGTCGATCTGTCGGAGGCCGCCGTACGCGCCGTGGTAATGTCCCGCCACAACTATTGGTATGCCTCGTACGAGCAGCTCATCGAACCGCTGGAGGCCATCGGCCGCCGCGATCTTTCCCGCCTCGCGGCAGCGAGGGTGGCGATGAGCAAACCGCCCCGCTGGCGACGAGAGCTCGCCGAGGTCGATCGGCGGCACCTTGGCGGCGCTCTCCGCCGGATCCGAGCGCTGTTCTGGCGTGAAAGCCGTGGAGGTCACGAGGCGAACGGGACATAACCGGGCGGTTACGGCCAAAGAGGCTCGCGGGCGCAGAGCCTAATGTACTGTAAGTACCTGATGCGCCCGTAGCTCAGATGGACAGAGCATCGGACTTCTAATCCGAGGGTCGCAGGTTCGATTCCTGCCGGGCGCACCACGCTCAACAGCCCTGCGGCAGCCTCACGCGAACCGCCGCCAGGCGTTCGTGCGTGTGCGCGATCACGAGCTGCGTGCGTTCGATGTGGTCGCCGTGATTCGTCGATGACCGCGCGCGCGACTGCCCCAGGCGCTGCTCCGCTCGTTAGAGCCGGCGTTCCGGGACAGGACCGTCGGCGGACCTCCGCATCACGGCCCCCGCGGCCGTCCGTGATGAGATCGGCCTACACCCGCCGGAGAACGACGGACGTGCGAGTTCGGGGACGCTACACTGTCGGCCGATGGAGCGTTCCCCAGGTATCGTCGCCACCGTTCTCACGGCGCTCATCCTCATCGTCCTCGCCGCCATTCTGGTCATCGACCGCGATCTCGCTGATCGGCTGACGCGGGAGGACGCGGTCGTCGAGTGGCTGCAGGCCGCCTTGTTCGCCGTGGCGGCCCTGTTCGCGGTGCAGACCGCGGCCACACGGTGGCGCATCGGCGCCTCCCCGGTGTTCGAGGTCCTGATCGCCGCCATGCTGACGGGGCTGATCATCGGTGAGGTCGACCTGGACCGGCTCATCGCCGGTCGGAAGATCATCTCGACACGGTTTCTGGTGGACGCGAGGGTGTGGCTCGGCTGGCGCGTGCTGGCCCTCCTCGTCATGACGCTGCCCCCGCTCCTCCTGGCCGTCTATGCGCTGCGGCGCTGGCGCGAGGTTCTGGCCGCGCTCAGGCGATGGATGGCGGAGTCCTCCGGGCGCGTGTTCCTCGCGGGCGTGGTGATCTTCGGGCTGACGGAGGTGTTCGAGAAGCCCCTCGGGCGCGTCCCGGGCTTGCCGCGCTACATGCTCGAGGAAGTTCTCGAGCTGATCGCTTCGATCTGTTTCGGAGTTGCGTTGTCTGTGCAGTGGTGGCTCCGCCGGGCGGAAGAAAAGGCGCGCCGAGTCGCGGAAGAACGTTGCGCACCCCGGCGATAACTCCCTGATTTCGCGTCCGGCACGCGGCTTGCGTTTGCCAGAGCGACGTGAGCACGCCGCCGCGCGGACGTCGATTCGCCGCAGTGGCCATCATCGCGCTGCTGACGGCCGCGATCGGTGGTCAGCAAATCCACCTCGGGATGCCGGCGCCCAACGGAAGCGGTGTCGCACAGACACTCATGAGCGGCGAGGAGTTCGTCTCCGCCGACGAGCCGTTCTTTCAGAGTCTCGGAACCAACGGACGATCGTGCGTGACATGCCACGCGCCGAAGCAGGGCTGGTCGCTCGAGCCCGCCGATATTCAGCGGCGGTTCGTGGCGAGCGCCGGCCGGGATCCGCTGTTCCGCCCGGTCGACGGCGCGACGTCCCCGCTCGCGGACGTCACGACGGTGGCGGCGCGCCGTGACGCGTACGCGCTGCTGCTCGCGCGCGGCGTCATTCGCGTCGGGCTGCCGATGCCGGTGGGCGCGGACTTTTCGCTGGTCGGCATCGACGATCCGTACGGCTTCGCCAGCGAGGCCGAGCTGTCGCTCTTCCGGCGGCCATTGCCCGCCACGAACCTGGCCTTTCTCAGCGCGGTGATGTGGGACGGACGCGAGACTCCGGGCGGCCGGACGATGACCGCCGATCTGATGCTCCAGGCCAACGACGCCACCGTGGGTCACGCGCAGGCGGCACCGATCGACGAAGTCACGCGACGACGCATCGTGGACTTCGAGCTGCGGCTGACGACGGCGCAGAGCAACGACCGGGGCGCCGGCGTCCTCACCGCCGACGGCGCCACCGGGGGCGCGCGCGCACTGGCGGCGCAGCCGTACTGGCCGTTCATCAACAGCCGTCTCGATCCCGCCTCCCTCACGACGGAGCCGTTCACCATCTTCAAGGCGTGGGCGACCGCCGTCGGTCCCGGAAGTGCGGCGCGGCAGGCGATCGCCCGCGGCCAGACGCTCTTCAACGAGCGGACCCAGAACGGTCGCGTCATGTGCACTGGCTGCCACAACACGCCGAACGTCGGCTCGAACTCGACCGGCGCGTTCTTCGACATCGGCGTCACCAGCGCCGAGCGTCGCGCCCCCGATGTTCCGCTCTACACCTTCCGCTGTGACGCGGGCGGGGCGCCGATCGTCACGACCGATCCCGGGCGGGCGCTCATCACGGGCCGCTGCACGGACATCGGGCGCTTCAAGGTGCCGTCACTCCGCGGGCTGGCGACGCGGGCGCCGTACTTCCACGACGGCTCCGCCGCGACGCTGGAGGACGTGGTCGACCACTACGAGCGACGGTTCGGCTTCGTGTTCGTCGGCAGCGACAAGGCAGATCTCGTCGCCTTCCTGAGCGCGCTCTAGCCGCCAAGATACGCGGCGCGCACGTGGTCGTCGCGCAGAAGATCGCGCGCGGCGCCGTGCAGCACGATCCGCCCCGTCTCCATGACGTAGCCGCGATCGGCCATGCGGAGGGCGAGGTACGCGTTCTGCTCCACCATCAGCACGGTCGTGCCCGTCTTGCGGATGTCGGCGATGATGGCGAAGGTCGTCTCCACCACGGTCGGCGCCAGGCCCAGCGATGGCTCGTCGAAGAGAATCAGGCGCGGGCGCGCCATGAGCGCGCGGCCGATGGCGAGCATCTGCTGCTCACCGCCGGAGAGCGTGCCGGCCGCCTGGCGGCGCCGGTCGGCGAGGATGGGGAAGTGCGCGCACACGCGCTCGACGTCGGCCGCGATGCCCGCTCGATCACGTCGGACATACGCGCCGATCGTGAGATTTTCCTCGACGGTCAGGTGAGGAAAGACGCGGCGCCCTTCCGGGCAGTGCGCGATGCCGGCGCGCAGGATGGCCGACGGCTCGAGACGGTGAATCTCGCGACCGCCGAAGAGAATGCGACCGCTCCGCGCGCGGAGGAGGCCGGAGATGGCCCGGAGCGTGGACGACTTGCCGGCGCCGTTGGCGCCGAGCAGGCACACGAGCTCGCCCTCGCGCACCTCGAGGTCGAGACCACGCAGCGCCTCGATCGGGCCGTAGCCCGCGCGCAGCCCCTCAAGCCGGAGCACGGGACGATCCGAGGTATGCACGGATGACGTCGGGGTTGGCCTGGATGGAGGCGGGCGGCCCGGTGGCGATGACGCGGCCGTGATTCAGGACGATGACGGTGTCGGAAATGCCCATCACGAGCTTCATGTCGTGCTCGACGACCAGGACGGTGACATGCCGCTCGCGAATGCGACGGATCATGGCGATCAGCCGCTCCTTCTCACCGCCCGTCATCCCGGCCGCCGGCTCGTCGAGCAGCAGCAGCTGTGGCTCCGCGGCGAGCGCGATGGCGAGCTCGACGAGCCGCTGCTCGCCGTATGGCAGCTCGCCCGCCACCTCGTCCCGTCGGTCGCCGAGGCCGACGAACTCGATCACCGCCCGCGCGGAGTCGGCGATCCTGGCCTCCTCCTCCCGGACGCGGCGCGCGCCCGCCAGCACCGACCACACCGAGGCGCGCGCCCGAAGGTGCAGGCCGGTGCGGACGTTGTCGAAGACCGTGAGGGTCGGGAACACGCTGGTCTTCTGGAACGTGCGCACGACGCCCCGGCGGGCGATGTCGCAGGGGCGGCCGCCGAGGGGCGCGCTCGCCCAGCTCACACGGCCGTGGCTCGGTCGAAGATATCCGGTGATGGCGTTGAAGGCGGTCGTCTTGCCCGCTCCGTTCGGACCGATGAGGCTCGTGATCGTTCCGGGGCGCACGGTGAACGAGACGCCGGCCAGCGCGGTGACGCCACCGAACGCGACGCGCAGCTCCTCGACCACTAGCACTGTTGTAGCGGAGGCCGCGAGGCCGGCTGGGAACGTGGGAGGCCGCGCCGCATGCGTTCAATGCTCGGAACGATGCCTTTGGGGAGAAAGAACACGAGCGCCACGAGCACCACGCCGTACGCGAGCATCTGCCACTGCCAGGCCATCGCTTCGCGCAGCGCCTCCGGCAGCGCGGTGAACAGCAGCGCGCCGATGACGGGGCCGACGAGCGTGCCCTGGCCGCCCGCGACGACCATGATCACCATCGTGACCGTATACGTGAACAGAAAGACTTCCGGCGATACGAAGCGCGTGTAGTGCGCATACAGGCTGCCGGCCACGCCGGCCAGGGCGGCGCTGATCACGGCCGCGAGCACGAGGTAGCGCGTGGCGTCGATGCCGACCGATTCGGCGAGCGGCTCGTTCTCGCGCAGCGCGACCAGTGCCCGTCCGATACGCGAGTGCACCAGACGGTGACAGACGAGGTAGGCGAGCGCGGCCGCCGCGAGCACGAGATAGTAATAGGCGGCCTTGGCGCGCAAGCTCCACGGCCCGAGCTCGGGCGCCGGGACCCCCGGCAGCCCGAGCGGGCCGTTGGTCAGCTCCATCCAGTTGACGCTGACCAGCGAGATCACGCCGGCAAAGCTGATGGTCACCAGCACGAAGTACGCGCCGCGGAGCTTCAGCGCGAGCCGCCCGATCGCCCAGCCGGCCAGGCCGGCCGTGGCGGCCGCGCTCACCAGCGCCGGCCAGAACGACCACTCGAGCTTGAGCGTGAGCAGGGCCGAGGTGTAGGCGCCGATGCCGAAGAACGCCGCATGGCCGAGCGAGAGCTGGCCGGTGTAGCCGAGCAGGAGATTGAGGCTCAGCGCGAGGATCGCGAAGATCCCGGCCATGATCAGCACGTGCAGGTGGTACGCGCTGGTCAGCCACGAGGGCGCTGTCAGCAGCGCCACCGCCAGCAGCGCCGCGAGCGCGCGCCGCGTCACCCGATGCGTTCCGCGCGCGCGAAGAGCCCGGCCGGCCGGAAGAGCAGCACGAGGATGATGGCGACGAATCCCACCGCGTCGCGATAGCCGGACGACACGTAGCCCGCGCCCAGCTCCTCGGCAATGCCGAGGAGCAGCCCGCCCAGCGTGGCGCCCGCGAGGTTGCCGAGGCCGCCGAGAATCACCACCGAGAACGCCTTCAACGAGGCGAGGTCGCCCATCGAGGGGTAGGCGAGGAAGACGGGGCCGAGGAGGGCGCCGGCGGCGGCGGCCAGCGCCGACCCGAACGCGAACGTGATCGTGTGGATGCGGCCGATCGGCACGCCCATCAGCGCCGCGGTGTCGCGATCCTGAAACGTCGCGCGCATGGCGGTGCCGAGCCGCGTGCGCTGGATCAGCAGCCAGGCGGCGCCGATCAGCGCCGCCGCCGCCGCCACCACGAACAGCCGCACCGGCGCGATGCTGAGGGGACCGAGCGTCAGCGGTGCCGTCGGAAAGGGATGCGGGATCGATCGCGCCACGCCGCCCCACACGAGCAGCTCGGTATTCTGCATGGCGATCCACACCCCGATCATGACCAGCATGACGGTATCGATCGACTCACCACGCAGCGGGCGCAACAGTACGCGCTCACACACCGCGCCGGCCACCGCGCCCAGCAGGATGGCGGCGCCGAGCGCGACGAAGAACGGCCAGCCGGCCAGCGCCAGGACGCCGAAGGTGGTGTAGGCGCCGAGCGTGTAGAACTCGCCGTGCGCGAAGTTCACCACGCTCATCAGCCCGAAGATCAAGGTGAGGCCGATGCCGAGCAGCGCGTACGTGCCGCCCAGCACCAGGCCATTCACCAGGTGCTGCAGGAGCTGCTCCACTACTTCTTGAGGAAGTCCGGCAGCGCGACCTTCCCGTCCCGGACCTGAACGACGAAGATCGACGGCTTGCTCTGCCCGCTTTCCTTGCCAGCCGGGCCGTCCTTCTCGAACTTGATCGGGCCGTTCAGGCCGGTGAAGCTCACCTTCCACAGCGCGTCACGGACGGCCTTCGGCTCGTCCTTGCCCGCGAGCTTCACGGCCTCGACGATGGTGGCGATGCCGTCGTGACCGCGGAACCCTTCCGTGAGCCCCTCGAAGGGATGGCCGCGCTTGTTCCACTCGTCGACGAACGCCTTGGCGAGCTTACCGTCCGGCATCGCTTCCGGGAACCACGGCATGAAAAAGACGATGTGATAGCTGCCCTCGGCCGCCGCCCCCGCCTGCTTGATGAGCTGCGTCGGCGAGGAGCTGCCCCCGGTCGTGACCACCTTGCGCGAAAGGCGCTGCTCCTGTCCCTGTCGCAGCACCAGCGTAATCTGCTCGACCGCGGTGGTGAGGAACAGCGTGTCGCCGCCGGTGCCCTTAATCTTC
>Ga0114129_10015709_pt1 | contig 10764 bp, 8 predicted proteins | sample RhiMetdeltSRZDD1_FD_80071 | JGI IMG/M metagenome (GOLD analysis project Ga0114129, IMG submission 80071) | Populus rhizosphere microbial communities from Tennessee, USA - Rhizosphere MetaG P. deltoides SRZDD1 (version 2) (version 2) | ecosystem: Host-associated > Plants > Roots > Rhizosphere >... | reverse complement strand
GGGCGGGCGATGCTGGCTCGGGGCAACGAGGGCGTGGCCGGGCTCGTGAAGGTGAGCGAGGGCGCGATCGGGTACGTCGAGTACGGCTTCGCCGAGCGGCTCCGGCTGCCGATGGCGCAGCTACAGAACAAGGCCGGACGGTACGTCGCACCCGGCGACCGCACCGGGCAAGCCGCGCTGGCGAGCAACGTGAAGCAGATGCCCGAGAATCTGCGCCTCTACATTCCCGATCCGGACGGCGAGGAGTCGTATCCCATCGTGTCGTTGACCTGGCTCTTGCTCTACGAGCGCTACGGCGACCAGCAAAAGAGCGCTGCGCTCAAGCGGTTCGTCACGTGGGGGCTGTCGCTTGGCCAGTCGTATAGCCCGGAGCTCGGCTACATCACGCTGCCCGCCGAGGTCGCGCGGCACTCGCGCGCCGCGCTGGAGCACGTCCAGTAGCCTCGCCGCACCCGCACGACGAGCCGGCGCGCGACGCGCCCGGTCGACGGCTCGATCTCCCGGCCATCGAGGCGTCTCTGCGCCGCGTCCAGCGGGAGTTCGTGCGCATCAACGAAGAGCTGAGTCCGCCGCGCGACCCGCTCGCCGACGACGTGGTCGACAACATGGTGGCCGGCTACGAGCTGGTCGATATCCTGGCCGCGAGCGGAATCGATCCCTTCAGCATGGGCAACCTCAAGTACCTGCTCGAGCTGAACACGACCGTGCTGTGCGGCATCGACCCGGCGCGCCGGGAAGAATACGCGCGCCACCGCCAGAGCACCGAGGAGCGCTTCTACGAGGCGCAGCACGGGGGTATCCAGGACCTCGTGGAGTGGTACGAGAGCCGACGCGGCGATTCACCGTGGACGCTGGCGGCCGGCGTGTACGTTCGCCTCCTCAGCCGGCCGCAGCTCTTCGTCGAGGGCAACCACCGGACCGGCGCCCTGGCTATGAGCTACATCCTCGTGCGCGAGAACGAGCCGCCGTTCGTGCTGACCACCGAGAACGCGGCGACCTACTTCGATCCGTCGACGGTGATCCAGGATACGGACAAGCAGGGCCTCGCGATGCTCTTCCGTTCGCCGGGCCTGATCCGGCGCCTCGCCAGCTTCCTGCAGGAGCACTCGGACCGGCGCTACCTGCGCGCCTAGCCGCCCGGCACGGGCTCCGAGGCGATGCGCAGGTCCTCGAGTCGCGCGAACGCGGTGATGATCAGATCGGCGGTGGCGAGGTGTCGCCTCCCTCGGGCCCGGACAGGAGCTCCTCGACTGGCAGGCCGATTTTTCGCTCGAGGAGGCGAGCGGTGTGCCGCATGGCGATCAGGTCGAAGCGGCCTTCTTGTTGTCGTGCGCGGTGATGGACCTTTTCATGCGAGGCCTCCTCGTTCTATGGGCGCGCCTCGGCCGGCGGGGCCCCAGCCCCGCGATGGCCTGCGGCGCGCACGTCCACGATATCGGCGAGGCTCTGGCGATGGCCGGTCGGATCGCCGGCGAGAACTGCCATCGGAAAGGAGCTATCCTCGGACTCGTGCAACGAGACGGACCGGGGGTCGAATCGGCGACGGGCGAGGATGAGCATACGCTGCCTCCCGCCAGAGGGACTGCTTCCACGGACCTTCGTGGGGCTCCCGGGCGGCTGCTGCGGAAGCGGGTCAAGAAGTTCGTCGCGCTCGTACCGGCGGTGCTCACGGCGAAGGATCCAGAAGTGGTCCACGACGCACGCGTGGCCAGTCGGCGCTTGCAGCAAGCGGTGAGCGCGTTCTTCCCGAAGCCACGGTCAGGCAAAGCGCGACAACTGCGACGGACGGCCCGCCGGGTTCGGCGCGCCCTGGGCGACTGGCGCGACTGCGATGTCCTGTTGGACCTCGTGGAGCGCCGGCAGCGACGTGCGCGGCGGGAGGCCAAGCGCCGCGCCTGGGAGCTCGTCAGGGCCTACCTGCTCGAGAAGCGCAGCACGGAACGCGTTCGTGCGCGGAAGAAGCTCCTGCGGCAGGATGCGGACGATTGCACGGCCCTTGTGCGGTGGCTCCTCGACCACCCGCCGGCCGACGGTGCCCGCCCGCTCGGGCAACGGCTTTCCGGTAAAGTGCGCGACGCATGGGCCGAGTGGCAGTCCGCCCTCGCCCGCGCGCAGGACACCCAGGCCGTCGCCGACCTCCACGCGTTTCGGGTCGCCACCAAGGACCTCCGATATCGCTTGGAGCTTCTCCACGACCTCGGTCTTGAACCGATGAAGCGGCAGCTCAGATGGCTGGCGGACCTGCAGGGGGCCCTCGGTGGCTGGCACGACCTCGAAATGCTCCACCAGGCGATCGCCGAAGCGGTCGGGCGTCCGGCCATCGTGCTGAACGCACTGCCGAGCGCGCGCGTTCTCCTGGCCGAGCTGGAGACGGAGCGAAGCCGTCCACCCAAGGACGTCGAGCGCATCTTTCGCCTCGCCCTCGAGCATCCCGAGCACACGCAGATGCACCATTGGAGTGCCCGCCATTCAGCCCCGGCTCATCACGTTTCCTCTGTGGACGCTGCGGGGATGACACCGACGAAGGACGAGGAGAACGCATGAACAAGAGAGAGATGAAGGACATGATCAAGATGGCGCGCAAGCTCGCCAAGCCCTTCAGGGTGACCGACGACAGCTTCCGCCTGAAGGACTTCGATCCCGGCGACACGCTCGAGTTCACGTCCGAGGACAAGTCCCACGCGAAGGAGGCGCTCGCGATGGGCATCGGGCTCCTCGCCGAGCTCCAGGACATGCTCTATGCGCAGGACCGCTGGGGCGTGCTGCTCATCTTCCAGGCCATGGACGCGGCGGGCAAGGACGGCGCGATCAAGCACGTGATGTCCGGGATCAACCCGCAGGGCGTCCAGGTCTACTCGTTCAAGTCGCCGTCGCCCGAGGATCTCGACCACGACTACCTCTGGCGCTGTATGAAATGCCTCCCCGAGCGCGGCCGCGTCGGTATCTTCAACCGCAGCTACTACGAGGAGACCCTGGTCGTCCGTGTACACCCGGAATTCCTGGCGAAGCAGCGGCTGCCGCCCGAGCTGGTCACGAAGGACATCTGGGACGAGCGCTTCCAGGACATCCGTGCCTTCGAGCGCTATCTGACGCGCAACGGCATCGCGATCCGCAAGTTCTTCCTGCACGTCTCGAACAAAGAGCAGCGCAAGCGCTTCCTCAGCCGCATCGAGGAACCCGAGAAGAACTGGAAGTTCTCGGCGAACGACGCCGCTGAGCGCGAGTACTGGGACGACTACATGAAGGCATACGAGGACCTGATCCGGAACACCGCGACGAAGCGGGCGCCGTGGTATGTGGTTCCCGCCGACAACAAGTGGTTCACACGGGTCGTCGTCGCGGCGGCGGTGATCGAGGCGCTGTCGTCGCTGGATCTCGCGTATCCCACCGTGAGCGCAGCCAAACTGAAGGACCTGGCGGCGGCAAAGCGGGCCCTGCTCGCCGGCAAGTGACCGTGAAGTTGCTGCTCGTGCGCCACGCCATCGCGGTGCCGCCGGGTACCCTGGGCATCGCCGACGAGGAACGCCCGCTCACCAAGCGGGGACGAAGGCGCTTCCGCAAGGCCGCGCGAGGGCTGGCGCGGATCGTCCCGCCGCCGGAGCTCCTCCTCACCAGTCCGTTGCCCCGGGCGCTCGAAACGGCGGAGATCGCCGCTGGCGCCTGGGGCAAGGTGACGCCGACGACGGAGCCGCTGCTCGCCCGCGGACAGGTGGCGGCCGTGATCGCGGCCGTCGTCGCCCGCGACGAAAATGGCGTGGTTGCGCTCGTCGGACACGAGCCCGGTATCTCCGAGCTGCTCGCCCACCTCGTCGGGGCGGTGGCCGCGCGCCTGCCTTTCAAGAAGGGCGGGGCGGCGCTCGTCGCAATGGACGACGCGGCATCCGGCCGCGGTCGGCTCGTCTGGTTCTTGCCCCCGCGCGTGCTGAGGCAGCTCGGGGGCGACTGACGCGACCAGCAGCCCGCCGCCCGAAGCGATCCACTGACAGGAGCTCCATGGCAACGCCTGACTCATCGGGACACGCAGCCGGCGGGGCTCACCGAGCATGGCCGAGCTGATCGCCCTCCTGGACTTCGGATCGAACGCCGTGCGCTTCGTGTTTGCTCGCGTCAAGCCGGGCGTCGGCTTCCGGGTGCTGCGCCAGGAGCGGATCCAGACGCGGCTCGGAGGCGGGCCGCCGGGCACGCTGCCGAGGGAGGCCGTCGATGATACGCTGCGTGCGGTCCGGCGTTTCCTTCGCGGCGTGCGTCGCGACAGGGCCGAGTCCGGAGACGAGCGGCCGCTTCGGTTCATCGCCATCGCCACGGCCGCCGTGCGCGACGCCGTCAATCGCGATCGCCTTCTGGGACCGCTGCGCCGGGAGGAGGGGATCGAGGTGCGGGTCTTGACCGGGGCAGAGGAGGCGCGCCTGGCCGCCTTCGCGGCCATGGAGGACCTGCCGCGACGGTTCCAGGGCGTGATCGCTGACCTCGGGGGTGGCAGTCTGCAACTCACGACGGTACGGCGGGGCCGGATCGCGAAGACGGCGAGCGTGCCCCTGGGGACCGTGCGCATGACTAGGCGGTTCATCCGCGCCGATCCGCCGGAGCCGCGAGAGCTGCGCGCGCTTCGCGCGGAGATTCGTCGCCAGATCGACGCCGTGCTCCCCACCGCTCGCCGTGGCGACGAGATCGTCGGGCTCGGCGGTACGATCCGCATGCTCGCCCGGATGCACCTCGTGAAGCACCGCGGCCGGCGTCGGCATCGCCAGGGCCTCCGGCTCGATCACGCCGACATCACTGCGATCCGCGCGGGACTCGAGGCGGTCTCCCTCCACCAGCGGAAGGAGCTCCGGGGCTTGATGGCGGAGCGTGCCGACACCATCCTCGCCGGTGCCATCCTCGTTGAAGAGGCGCTGATGACCGGCGGGTATCCGAGACTCGTCATCTCAACGCGCGGGGTGCGCGACGGCGTTCTGCTGCGGGAGGCCTTTGGCGCGCGATGAAGGCGGAGAAGGCCCTGTTCGTCAACCGCCATCTTTCCTGGCTCGAGTTCAATCGGCGCGTGCTGGAGGAAGCGCAGGACGAGGCGGTGCCCTTGCTCGAGCGCGTCAAGTTCCTCGCCATCTTCGGCTCCAATCTCGACGAGTTCTACATGGTGCGGGTGGCGGGGCTCAAGCGCCTCATCTGGACCGGTGATGATCACTCGATCGGCCCCGACGGCCTCACCCCCGTCGAGGTCATGGCCGCGGTGGCGGCTCGCGTGCGCGAGCTCGTCGAGGAGCAGCACAGATGCTTCATCGACGTCCTCGGCCCCCGCCTCGTGGCTCACGGCATCTGCCTTGTCCGTCCGGGACAGGAGACGTCGGCGCAGGCGCGCTTCCTGCGCGACTACGTCGAGCGCGTCCTCCTGCCGGTGGTGACACCGCTGGCCGTCGATCCCGGCCATCCGTTCCCGCATCTCGCGAATCGCGCCGTGTGCCTCGCGGTGTCACTACGCTCCACCGCAGCATCGCCCCTGCCTCGCGCGACGCTCTCGCTGCTCCACGTGCCGCCCCACCACATAGCGCCGCGTTTCGTCGCACTGCCGGCCCCCCCGGACCAGCACGCGTTCATGCTGCTTGAGGACGTCCTGCGCCTCTACCTGCCGCGCCTGTACGCGGGCTACGAGATCGTGTCCTCCCACGCGATCCGGGTCACGCGCGACGCGGAGGTCGAGATTCCCCGCGGGCGTACGCAAGATCTGATGACCGCCATCGAGGAGGGGCTCCGAGAGCGAAGGATGGGCGACGCCGTGCGCCTGCAGTACGATCCAGACCTGCCCGCCGAGATCTTGACCACACTCGTCAATGAGCTCGAGTTGACGCCCAACGACCTGTTCGAGGAGCAAGGCTTCGCGGCGTTTGCCGACCTCCTCCAGCTCTACAGCGCCGTGGACCGACCGCGCCTGAAGGACCGGCAGCTCGTGCCCCATCCGGTTGCCGCATTCGATCGCGTGCCGGACGTCTGGAGCGCGATCCGGCAGGGCGACATCCTGGTCCATCACCCGTATCACACGTTCGACGTGGTAACCCGCTTCGTGCAGGAGGCGGCGGTCGACCCCGCGGTGCTGGCGATCAAGATGACGTTCTACCGAGTGAGCCCGACGTCTCCTATCGCGCAGGCCCTCGCGCGCGCCGCCCAGGTGGGCAAGGAGGTCACCGTCATCGTCGAGCTCCAGGCGCGCTTCGACGAGGAAGCGAATATCCACTGGGCACGCGCGCTCTCAGAGGTCGGGGCGCACGTCGTCTATGGTCTGGTGGGATACAAGACCCACTGCAAGGCCTGCCTGGTCGTCCGCCAGGAAGGCGACGGCATCCGCCGCTACTGCCATCTCGGCACGGGCAACTACAACGTCCGCACGGCCGGCGTCTATAGCGATCTCGGCCTGTTCACCTGTCGCGAGTCGTTCGGCCACGATCTCACCGCCCTGTTCAACCTCTTGACCGGGTATACGGAGTCGCGGGGGTTCAACCATCTCATTCTGGCCCCGACCGAGATGCGCAACGCGTTCGTCACTCGCATCCGGCGCGAGGCCGAGCACGCGCGAGGGGGCCGGCCCGCTCGCCTCGTCGCCAAGATGAACGGCCTCATGGATGAGACGCTGATCGAGGAGCTCTACACCGCGAGCGCTGCCGGCGTGGAGATCGATCTGATCGTCCGGGGGATCTGCTGCCTGCGTCCCGGCGTCCCCGGGCTCTCCGAGCGCATCCGCGTGCGATCGATCGTCGACCGGCACCTCGAGCACGCGCGGATCTTCTACTTCGAAAACGCGGGCGAGCCCGAGTACCTGCTGGCGTCCTCCGATTGGATGCCCCGCAACCTCGACCATCGCGTGGAGGTCGCGTTCCCGATTTTGGCAGCACCGCTGCAAGGCTGGGTCCGCGAGGTGCTCGACACGCAGCTCGCCGACAACGTGAAGGCCCGCATCATCCTGCCGGATGGCCGCTCGGAGCGGATAGACGCCGGGGGTAAGCCGCTGGTCCGGAGCCAGGAGCGTCTCTATGAGCTGGCGGCGGCTTCGTCCGCCGGACTCCGCCGCGAAGCGGAGCGGCTCGCGTGAAGCCTGCTCGCACCTCGCAACGCCCTCGTCACGGCGGTCACGTTCGTCCGCACGGTGTCGGTATCGGCCGCCATCGCTTCTGGAATGTCACCTCTCTCGTGGTGACCTGCCGGGGTCGCCACGAGGCTAGGCCTTCTGGCGCGGTCGTTGCGAGCTGGGAGAAGTGAAGCTCAGCTTGCCACTGCTCGAATGGATCGGCAGTTACCGCAAGGAATGGCTGGGCGCCGACGTCGTCGCCGGGCTGACGACTTCGGCGGTCGTCATCCCGAAAGCCATGGCGTACGCCACTGTCGCGGGTCTTCCGATCCAGGTAGGCCTGTACACGGCCTTCGTGCCCATGATCGTCTACGCCGTGCTGGGCAGTTCGCGCGTGCTGAGTGTGAGCACGAGCACGACCATCGCGATCTTGACAGTCGCCCAGCTCGGGCGTGTCGTTCCCAATGCTGATCCGGCCGCCCTGCTCCAGGCCACGGCGGCCCTCACGCTGATGGGGGCGCCATCCTGATCGTGGCCGCGATTCTGCGCCTCGGGTTCGTCGCCAACTTCATCTCCGAGCCCGTGCTGATCGGATTCAAGGCCGGCATCGGCGTCGTGATCATCGTCGATAGCTGCCCAAGATCCTCGGCGTCCACTTCGAGAAGGGCTCCTTCCTTCACAACGTCGAGGCCATCGGTCTGAATCTGCCCCACACGTCGCTCGCAACGCTAGCAACAGGCGTCCTGACCATTGCCGGACTCGTGGTCATCGAGAAACTGCGGCCCCGCTGGCCCGCGCCCCTCATGATCATCGCGGCCGCCATTGCGGCGGTCGGCCTGTTCGCGCTCCAGAGCTACGGCGTGTCGCTCGTCGGACCGACCCCGGCGGGTGTCCCGGCCTTCACCGTGCCCGACCTTCACCTCGCTCAGCAGCTGTGGCCCGGCGCGCTCGGTATCGCGCTCATGAGCTTCACCGAATCGGTCGCCGCCGCGCGCGCGTTCATCAAGAGCGACGAGCCGCCGTTGCGACCCAATACCGAGCTTTTTGCCACCGGCTTGGCGAATGCCGTCGGCGCGTTCATGGGTGCGATGCCGGGCGGCGGCGGCACGAGCCAGACCGCGGTCAATCGCCTGACCGGCGCCCACACGCAGCTCGCGGGCAGCGTGACCGCGCTGATGTCATTGCTCGCGATGCTGTTCCTGTCGCCGCTGATCGCGCTGATGCCGAATGCCGTGCTGGCCGCCATCGTCATCGTCTACTCCATCGGCCTCATCAAGTCGGCCGACTTCCGCCACATCCTGAGCATCCGGCGCACCGAATTCATCTGGGCGGTGGCTGGTTTCCTCTGCGTGATGCTGGTCGGTACCCTGCAGGGGATCTTGGTGGCGATTATCGTGTCGGTCGTCGCGCTGGCGCAGCAGACCGCGAATCCGCCCGTCCATGTGCTCGGCCGCAGGCCGGGGACGAACGTATTTCGGCCGCGCTCGCCCGAGCATTCGCAGGATGAATCGTTCCCGGGCCTGCTGCTCCTGCGCACCGAAGGGCGGCTGTTCTTCCTCAACGCCGAGCGCGTCGCCGAAAAGATGCGCGCTCTGGTGGCCGAAACGCAGCCCACAGTCGTAGTGCTCGACCTGAGCGGTGTGTTCGCATCGAATACTCGGCGCTCAGGATGCTCACGGCGGCCGACCGGCGCAGCCGTGAGGGTGGCGCCGAGCTTTGGCTCGCGGGACTCACTCCGGACGTCTACGCCCTGCTGCAACGGTCATCCTGGGGCGAGGGACGCCAGTGCCTGTTCTTCAATGTCGAGCTCGCATTGGAGCACTATCGAGCTCAGGCAACGAAGTAGAGCGGGCGGCAGACGGACGGCCGAGCGTTCCGAGGCCTCCTCATTCGATAAGCGCGCCTCGGCCGGCGGGGCCCCAGCGCCGCGTCGGCCTGCGGCGCACTTCAGTAGTCTATGGGCGAGCCGTGGCCGCTGGGGCGCCAGTTCCGCGACGGCCTGCGGCTGATGTCGGCGAGGCCCTGGCGATGGCCGGTCGGATCGCCGGCGAGAATCGCCATCGGCTCGCCGCCATACGCGTCCGCGTCGATCGGAAAGAGTGGAGCGCCACCTTCGGTGGTGAGAATCCCGCCGGCCTCGACGACGACGACGGCGGCGCCCGCAATGTCCCACAGAGACGCGCGGTGATCGTGGACGAACGCCAACGCGCCCGCGGCCACGTAGCAGAGCTGGAGCGCGGTCGAGCCGAAGCGGCGCAGGCGGTATTGTCGTAGCCACCGCTCGACGTAACCAGGAACGTCGCCCGAAAACGGCGCACGGATCGAAAAGAGCGATCGGGGACCGAGAACGGCGCCTTCGATTCGCAGCCGCCGTCCGTTGAGCCACGCGCCGTGTCCGGCGCAGGCGGTGAAGAGCTGGCTGGAGACCGGATCGTAGACGGCCCCCGCGAACGGCATCCCGTCCCGCAGCACGCCGATCGAGATCGCGAAGCCGGGGATCCCACGGCCGAAGTTGTTGGTGCCATCCACCGGATCGAGCACCCAGATAAAGCGCGAGCCCGGGCGTAGCGGCTTCCGCGACAGTCCTTCCTCGCCCAGTATTCCGTCGCCGGGAAACGCTCTGGCGATTTCGTCCTCGAGCCAGGCCTGGATGGCCACGTCGGCCTCGGTCACCATCGAGTCGTCGGGCTTCCACGACACCTCGGCCCGCTCGAAGTAATCGAGCGCGATCTTTCCGGCGAGCCGCGCGATCTGGGACGCCGCGTCGGCCCGCGCGTCGGCGGCTGGCGGCGCTCCTCCCCGCGTCGGCTGGTCGAGAAAGTCGGCCATCGTCGCTATCGCTCCCTCAGGCAATTCGCCGGCCGTCGCGCCAGACGGCGACGACGAGCGGCAGATCGTCGACGAGCCGCACGCGAACGAGATCGGCGCGACGGCCCGGCGCGATCTCGCCCCGATCGTCGAGTCCGATTCGCTCGGCCGGCGTCGAGGTCACGCACGCGATCGCGTCCGGCAGGGCCCAGTCGTGTCGCCGGTGAAGTAGGAACGCTCCGTGCAGCGCGCTCGCCGGCACGTAATCAGACGACAGGATGTCGAGCAGCCCCGCGGCGGCCAGCTCGGCGGCCGAGATGTTCCCGGAGTGCGAGCCGCCCATCACGAGGTTGGGCGCGCCGCCCATGACGGCGAGCCCGTATGCCTTGGCGGCTCGAGCCGCCTCCAGGGTCGTCGGAAACTCCGCGATGACCATCCCCGCCTTCGCGGCTTCCTCGACATGGCCGGTCGTCGCGTCGTCGTGGCTGGCCAGCGGCAGCCGGCCCGACTCGCACAGGCCCAGGATGGCAGCGCGGTGCGCCTCGCCGTAGCGGTCCCGGTCGGCGATTCGCTTCTCGATGAGCGCGTCCATCTGCGCGTCGCTCAGGCCGTACTTGCCCTGGTTGTACTCGCGGTACTTCGACACGTCGGTGAACTGCCGCTGGCCGGGCGAGTGGTCCATGAGCGAGACGAGCCGCAGGAGCGGATCGGCGGTGTGCGGGGCGAAATCGTCGACGACGTGCTCGGTCGAGACCTCGCAGCGCAGATGCAGGAGATGCTCCGCCTTCAGGAGGCCCTGCGCGCGCGCCGCGCGAATGGCGCCAATGAGCGCGAGCGGATCGCGCGCGCGCTGGCCGCCGTCGTAGACGTAACCGACGGCCAGGCTGTCGAGTACCGTGGTG
>Ga0114129_10015708_pt1 | contig 10764 bp, 23 predicted proteins | sample RhiMetdeltSRZDD1_FD_80071 | JGI IMG/M metagenome (GOLD analysis project Ga0114129, IMG submission 80071) | Populus rhizosphere microbial communities from Tennessee, USA - Rhizosphere MetaG P. deltoides SRZDD1 (version 2) (version 2) | ecosystem: Host-associated > Plants > Roots > Rhizosphere >... | reverse complement strand
TGATGCGCACCATGACCGCAGCGCCTGCAACGACGCCGATTCCTGTGCAGCTCTCCGCACCGGAGTGCACCGCATTTATCTTGCCGCACCTCTCGATGCCCCGGCGCGGCCCCAAGTGTAAACTGGGCTCGCATCGTGTTTTTAACCGCATCTTAAGGGGGCTCTACACCGGGATGCAGTGGAAATGCCTGCCCCTACCCACAGACACCCACGGCAAAGCGATCATCCATGACCCGACCGTCTACAAAGTCTTTGCCACATGGGCCGATGATGGGTCGCTCTGGCAGGCGTTCGTGGCCAGTGTGCGGCCTCTGGCAGCCGCGCAACACCTCGATACCCGCGTGCGCCATGGCGACGGGACCCACACGGTGGCGCAAAAAGGGGCGATGACATCGGGTACTCGGGCTACAAGCCCCAGAAGGGCGAGCAGGTCCTTGCCATCACCGCCCAGCATGGCTCCGTGTTAGCCCCTGTCCCGGTAGCGCCCGTCAACGCGACCGACATGGTCTTGTTCCCAGAGGGCCTGAAAGCATTGCAGGATGTGGCCACAGAGGTCGGGCTGGACCTCAGAGGGGCCTATTTGCATCGCGCTGGCGGCTTTGATTCTCCCCACAATCGCCAGGGCATTTTCACTGCCGGTATGATCCCCCACATCAAGGAGCATCCTTGTAACCGTAAGGGCACCAAGCGTGGGCGCCAGCAGCTGTGCAATGCCGCGATCCATGCGTTACGCATGCGGGTCGAGCGGCCGTTTGCGTGGGCAGACAAGTTCAGGCGACTCCTGCTCCGGTTGGAACGCATCCAACAACGCCACTAGTACAGCTCGCGGAAATATGTAGCCAGTTCTATCCGCCGAAGCGCGTGGAAAAACAACGCATTCCCCCGCGCCAAACTGGCGCGGTATGTGCGGTACGCAGTACTAGGGGATGAAGCTGCTGGGGTACACGATGATCAACCTGCGAGCCTTCTGCGGTGTCTAAAACTCGCAACCAGTTAATTTCAAAAAACTTTTGCTAACTCACTTAGTAGATTTTTTCACGTGGATCCTCAGCCATAGGGACATCGTGGTACACGCCATCGGGACCCATATACAGACCGGGCTGGCGCAAATCACCCTCGTGATAGGTCTGGTCGTCGCTGGGTGGGGTGTTCCCTGTCTGATGGCGCGAGATGTCCTTGTCCTCACGGCTAACGACACTATGGTCCCCAGGTCGAGGCGCTGCCACGTCACCGTTCGTGGCACATGCCGTTGGCATCAAACTGAGCAGGGAGAGCAGGGCCAGCAAGGCTGCAAACTTTTGCATCGGGACTTCTCCTTCGCGATTGTCTATTGTTTGTGTCTGTCCAACAGGGTTGGAAGTGCTCCCCAGGGGCCGACGCCTTGCCTGTGGCATGGGGCGTTGGCGTGTCTGGGGAAGCCTTTGTGCTATCTACAATTGTGAGTATCACAGCGGCACCTGCAGCGAGCCGTGAGGGGACTATCCACGCGCCCGGCGGGTGCTAGTCCCGCTCACAGGTGGTATTCCAGGTGGAAGTCTCCTCCGAGGGCGCTATATATTCCTCCGTGACCCATTGCACGCAGTCCCCGGCCTTCCAGCCGTGCTGCCAGGGTTTCTCTGGCATGGTGAACGTGGTGCCGTCGTCGAGCTAGAGCGTAGCCTGGTCGCGGGCATCGACGGTAATGACGGCCCCTTGCCTCACGAGGGAAGAGACATTGTCCGCCGTTTCCGCCAGGACCAAGTGGGCCAGCAGGCCCAAGATGGCCACGCTCAGACCCAGGGTGGTCATACGGATAGAGCGTATTGGTGTCTTCTCCTTTCTCGCATGCGTACGGCATGCCTCCGTAGAGATGCAGTGTGCACTCCATTCCCCTGGTGGGCTATGCACGTGCGGAGTGCTCACTGCGCCTCTGCACTCACGCCCTCCGAGAAAAGCAAGAGCTATGCCAGCGCGTGCGGGGGGTCTCCTAGGGAGCGTGAACGCACTGATATTTCATGAGATAAAGGAGACCGTGTGCGGCCACCAGAGGCGCGGTGCCACGACGGCGCTGCCGGCGGGTGGGCACCGTGCTCACATAGTGGCACGGCCGCGGCCTGTCTTCGACGACAGACAGGGTGCAGATGGCCACCTCCACGGGATCTCGCGTGGTCCACATACACATGCGGCCTTGCGCTCGTAATACGTGAGCAATTCGCCGAGCCGTGCACGACACGGGATGGGGCCGTCATCCCCGGCTGCCGGGCTGGGTGACGGCAAGCGCACGACCGTGCGTTTGCCTTGCGGAGATGGTGCGAAGGCCGGCAGCCATGGCGGGGGGGCCTCAGCGCTCCAGCCAACCCCTCGCCTAGTGAAAGACTTGACAGGTGTGCTGCAGGTGCACACCTTGTATGGTAATGCTGGACGGCACCAGCCCGGCGCGTGGGGCGCTGGACCTGCTGGAGACGCCTGGTGCGGTCCCAGGCAGCGGCGCCGACATAGGTCCCTGGACAGCGGTGGCGGGCTGGGTCAGCGCGGCAGGCGTGGGCTCACCCTCCCTCCTCGCAAACCTCGTCCGCTCAATTTCTAGCAGTTTGTAGAAGGTCGAAGTTAGGGTACATGAGAACACGTAGGCCACGAAGAGGCACGCTTTTTTTCACGCAATTGGCTCTAAAATGGCGAGGAGATATGCCGCTTCTCAGCCAGTGTTTACGCGCTACAAATTGCTCTAAATTGAGCGGGCCGGTTTGGCCTCTAGCATGCCAGTGCTCATTGGGGCAGAATAGGGTCGTGGGGTCCATGACACTCCTCCTGGCTGTGCGTGGAAACATTACCACGAGAAGTATGTCTGGACCCCCGTTGGCTTTACAACTTCACCGCTCCACGGTTTGGTGCAGAGCTACCGGGCACGAGAAGACCTCGAAGAGGCTCGTGTTTCTGTAGGCGATAAGCTCTGTAGCGGCGAGGAGAGACGCTGCGCCTGCGCCCGAGGTGATGCGCTACAAAGGGTGAGCAATGGCGCGAACGTGGTTAGCGATACTGCGCCCGGTAGCGCCGTTCGATGTCACGACACAGGCCTTCTGCGCCACCGGAGACCTTGAGACACGTGAGTGTCAGCTCCCGAACCAGCCCGGTGGCTGATTCCTTAAAGCCAAGGTCCCCCTGGACATCAGCCGTGCCGTCCCAGGCGGCTTCGAAAGCGTCCTCCCTGCGCTCCTCGTCTTTCAGGTGCGCTCCCATAGCGAGAACAACGGCCTCCAGGGTCTCGATGGCCCGGGCTCCATCAGGGCGGGTAGGCAGCGGGAGACGAAAGACGACATCGGCGTCCTGCGCCCCCACGCGGCTCGTGACGAGCAGCAGGAGCAGGGGCAGGGTGAGTAGCACACGAGGCATAGAGCCCTCCTTTCACGCAGGTCGCGTGGCATGCTCAACCGGGTTCAGCGCGTGCCACAGCGCACTGAGCCCTGACGTGTCGCAGGGGCTGTCCGAGGCAGGCCTGCACGGCGGCACCTGGAGCTTCCAGACTGCGCCTCGCATCCGCTCTGCAACACCCTCGGTTACTGTATGGGGGTCTGGCGTTGATGCAACATGTCACCGCCAAGAATCGCCGTCCTGATCGCCGCTCGGCGCAGTTCGTTGGCCTGATCTACTTGCGACAGACACTGGGCGAATGCCGACGTCCCTGGCGTAATGCCGAAGCCCAGGCAGCGCCTTGCCAGTTGCGCCTGATATTGCTGCTCTTCATAGTGCCGCTGTCGCGCCAGCGCTTCTTGGGACACACAGCCTGCGAGACCAAGGAGTACCAAGCCCCATAGCCATTTCATACTGCCCTCCCAGGATGTCACACTCATAGAACGACCACTCGCGTGTCCGGCCCAGGCGGGTTTCCATCTCACCCAGGGCCGTTTTCAGCACGGGGACCGCCGACGCTGTCCCCGCCGCAAGCTCTCATGGAGCATTTCCCGGTAGTCCCTGGCCGTCCGCCGTAACGTTTTGCGTCCCGTCTTGCTGCAGTGGCGCCCCATCCAGGTCCACTCACTCCCCTCGGCGTGTGCCCCGCTGCCACGCCAAGTGCCCTCACCACGGACATCAGGCGATCAGCTCGACAACCTATCGCCGATACGATGCAGTGGGATGTCTTTTGCCACGGTATCCCAGCTGTAAACTTGCCCATCAATCTCAGCCCATCCAGATGTCCGCACATCGATGTAGAACTTCCCATCTTTGTGGGAGACATGATGCACACCAGCGCTGTCTTCGATGATTTTATACTCTGGGGACTGCGTTTCTGTTGCCATACGTCCTGACTTCTCTAGCCGGATGAGAGGCGGAAAATGGTTTATGGCTCGACAGGCCTTGCTCATGACTACGGCCGCCTCGCTCCCTCAGATGGACCGACCTTGTGCATGTTCCGTGCCAACGCTTCACCCGGCCTGGGGCCCTGCCGCTATGGCGGGGGGGCATCACGGCCTGCGCGGCTGGCGACGTGCGCTGAAGGAGGCGGCGGCGCGGACCACACCTGCAGACCGTGCCGGCATGGCGACACGTGCTAACATGCCGGCATGGCGGATGGGGCACGAGGCTGCGTGACACACCTTGGAGTCTCGCCGGACCTGCAGGCTCGCACGGGCTGTGGAGCTACGCGTCTCCTCACCGTTTTCGAACCAAGTGCGTGCAAAGAGGGGGCCGCGTTGAGGCAGGCGCCTTCCCCTAGAGATCAACTGCAACCGACGACACAGTATGATCCATTGAGCGGGCATAGTTGTTGCTGCAGCCTTGTACGGCAAGATAAAAATCGTAAGCAGACCACTCCCGCTGCCGAGGCGAGTGGGGAGCATGGTCCGCCCGGTGCGTGCGGTCCTGGGATGGCCCGAGATGCGACACGGAGTGGTGGCTAACGAGAGAGGAAAGATCATGAGGAAGAAAAAGTGTGCGCGGAGACCTGCTGATGGGCTCACCGCGCTGTGCCTGAGCGCGCTGCTGCTGACCCTCTGGTGTCAGCCTGGGCGCACCGAGCACCTGGGCGCGGACTTTGCCTGGATGGCCGGCGTGAAAGGGCGTGGCAACGAGGCCTGCTGCGAGGCACTCGATTGCGTTGAGGCCACCGTCGCCCTCCTAGACTACGATGCGATGGAGAGCACCGTGATGATCGGGGAGACAGTGCTCATGTTGCCTTCGGCCTGGGTGCACCCGTCGCAAGGGCCAACGGGGATGTGGTGTTTTATCCCACCGGCGACGACAGGAGGGCAACCGGGGGCCTATGTCGATAGCCAGGGGCGCACGCGGGCGATCCCCCCGCAGACGCCTACGCGGGAGAATACCCGCTGCGCCTTTTTCCTCAGCATCAATTAAGCGCCGGCTGGCGCTGCAAAACACGGCGTCAATGCCAAGCGCCCACTGCCGCGGGGCAGGCGCAGACGGTGGCCCCGCACCAGCGCAATCGGGAGGTGACGGTGCAAGGACCCGATCCCATCTCTGGTGGGGATATGACGTATCTACCCCCAGGGTGCCATGGCACGTGTTGTTGGACAGGAGAGGAAGCGCCGAGGAGGCGCTCGTGTGCAGCTCCACAGCGGGGGCGCTGGAGCCGTCTGCTGGGGCTACTCCTCACCCTCGTGCTGGCGGGCTGTACCTCCTGGGTCAACCCCGCGAAACCCGCCTCGGCCTTTGCCGGCGATGCGGCGGCCTGCCAGGACGCGGCGGCGCAAGCGGCGCTGAATTCCGGGCAGTTCGATCTCGACCAGGATAATGCGTATAGCGCCTGTATGCGCGGTAAAGGTTGGGAACTAGGGCAGCGCCTCTAACCCGGCCGCATCGTGGGCGCCTTGCTTGGGCTCGGCACGGGCACAGGAGCGCAGCGCAGGTGAGGTGCCCAACGGACCAAAGCGTGCCAAGCGCCCGCATCTGGGTGGACACGTGGTCGTCCAGCCCCCCGTTAGTGAGACGAGATCTGCCAGTGCGGGGGCGACCAGCCCTTCTGCTGCATGCAGCGGCGGAACTCGGCGACCCAGAACGGCTCGGCGACATAGAGTGACGCCGCGCCCCCTTGCGTCTCCTGGCGCAGCTGGGCGTAGCATGCCGCCTGATCCGCCGTGAGATCTGCGGGCGGCTGGGACAGGTGGACCCACCCGGAGGTGGCACAGCCGTGGAGGGCCACCGCCAGCCCGACACTGCACCAGACCTCCCACCAGACGTGGCGCCAGACCAGCATCGGCACTCCTCCTCTGCGCTAGAGCTTGGAGCGTGAGGGCCTCCCCATCGCCAGAGACCCAGGGGCACGCCCCGCGGCGGATGTCAGCATAGCCCCCTCCCCCACTAGAAGCAAGGAGGGTAGCCACGGGCGCCTCCTCGACCAGGCGCCCGGTGGGTGCTGCGCGCTTCGATTCCTTCGCGCTCTCTGCCCCGCACTAGCCCTGCTGCGCCCTGCGCGATGCCGCCTGCGGCGCCGCCACTGCCCTGGCAAACGCGGTCACTGACGCCAGCGGCATGCTGGCGCTGCCCGTGCAGTCCCGGACGCGCTAGGCCTTGCTGTGACGGTTCCCGTGCGCCTCGCCGCGGGTATCCGTGGTGGAGATCTCTGCGAGAGTGCCCCCCTCATACGGCATAATAAAGCGTGAGAGTGATGGACTGTGGGGCACGCAGTGCCTGTCGTACGCGGATGACCACTCCAGACGGCGGCGGTTGTCGTGGCCTGCAGCACTCCTGGGATTCCCCTGTTGAGGGGGTGATAAGCCTGGGCCTGCGTGCTCGCCCATGGCCTCTGAGGAGGAAAGCCTATGCGTGCCAATCTCCGTACCATGCATCGCGGCCCTCATGCTCGTCATGCTCGGAGGCAGCGGGGTCGCGGCGCGTGCCGCGTGGGGACAGGCCCCGGCGCCGTCTCCCGCCCCTGCCGCGTCAACACCGTCGTCCGCCCCAGGGACGTTTTTGCTCACGATCTTTTTCCGGCATGACCAAGCGAAAGGGAAGGGGCTCTCTCAAGGGTGACGACCTCAGTGACGGTGTCTTCGTGGCCATCATCACAACGAACGAGTTGCCATGTGACGCGCCTGGGGAGTGCTCCTCCGGTGCGGGTGGTGGGGGCATGAGGGAGGGCATGCTACCGGAGTTTGGCGCTTATCCCCAGCTTCTCCATGCTCTCGTCTTTTCCAATACGGAAACAGAGGGCTTCTTTCTCATTAACAACAGCGATAATGGTTTATCCCTTTTTCAGACCTAAGAATTCCTCTGATTCGTACGCGAATTTGTGTCTTTGTTCGCGACGAGTACACAGTTCAGACACGATGGTTACGAGATATAATGCCGCAACAACCGCTATTATCTGTACCCATAGAGGCATGAAAACTTTCCTTCAGACAGTTTGAAACTGGATATTCTGATGTTGAAAGGTATTGATGACAGGAGTATAGCAGATTGGAAGTAGAGGTACCAGACCAGCGAATGGGCGAGACCACTCAGGAAAGTCTGCGGTTACCCTCACCTCTCACCCGGCTCGCCGCGGGCTTGAAGGCAAACACATGCGGTCTGATTTCGCCGATAATGCCGTTTTTTATCATGGCCTGAGGAAGTTGCTGATCGTCTTTCTCAGGCACGGCTTTCTCACAGGCACACATGGCTTTGACGCTCATGTTCCTAGTGTTTGTTAGCCATCATAGTACTTCTCATCCCGCACCTCATCGCCGATCGCAAATGCCAGGCCTTGGGCGGTCTCCACCACGCCGACAATCGTCTGGCCTTCTTTCAGGGCAAGACGTATTGCGGTCTCCAAGTGGGCTTCTGGTTTTTGTCCCGATACGCTATGCCAGAACATCACCATTGCCGCAACATACAACGAGAGCAAACACACCATCAACAGTACACTGGGATGCATAGGCGTTATCCCTATACCATTGTGAAACTAACTCGTGCTCGACAGCACCGGCCGGCTGCCTCCGCACACCTGCCAGTGGCTGATGTGCAAGGTGACTTCTCAGCGCATGCACTACCATGACAATGGCTCGCCCACATGACAATAGCCGCCGGTCGGCCCATCGGCCGGCAGCATTGCCGGCGATAGGCCTCGTTCCTCCACCGCCCTGGGGAACAGTGACCATTCCGAGGCTTGTTCGTGAGCCAGCATACCCATGGCCGTCATCGGCGTCTAGGTAAAGAACCAGGTGTGGAGCAGCGAGAGCAGGACTGCCACACCCGTGCCGAATGCGAACCCCAGGACGAATGACACCACCCTGGAGGCTCGACGTGTGGGCTTGGGTATCCATGGATACTGGAGACTATATGTGTCTGATGTATAGGCATGGCTCTGGATGACCGAGCATGTGCGAGGCTGCCTCATAAGTGGCTCCTTGGCTGCACGAGACTCACTATTACGCTTTCCTGTGCATGCTGAGACTACAAAGAGCATGCCAACTGCTGGGCAATGCGTATGAGGGGGTGCGTCCCCACGGGAGCCGCGAGTGAGTCTAGGCAAGGCACGGCCTTTGCCACCGACCGCGTCCGTCCCCACGCGCCACCGGGAGCCCCTGCTGCCGTGCCGGCCCGCCGGCACCTGCGACAGATTGTCGTCACTGGCGGCATGCGCGGTCCCTCCCCTGCCACTGCGTGGGCAGAGGGGCGCCAGTTTAACGGCGCCCCTTCCCACACCGCCGGCACCACGCGCCGCAGAGCGCTCATAGCCTGAGGAGGCGCACCCTGGTGGGCGGGTGCCGGGCCAGGGCCGGCGATGGCACGGAACATGCTGGAGGCAGGGGGAGGCGGCCGTCAGCGGCAGACGCGGGGAGGGAGCCGTGTCGTGCCCGCTCCTGCTGGCATAAAAGGATCCGGCCGTCGCCGGGGGGCTGATGCTCATAACCGGCTGCGTGGTCGGCCCAGACTACGTGCGGCCGACGGTCGTCACCCCCGCCGCCTACAAGGAAGTCGACGGCTGGAAGGTGGCGCAGCCAAAGGACGATGTCCTCCGCGGTGCGTGGTGGGAGATCTTCGGCGACCCGCAGCTCAACGCGCTCGAGGCGCAAGTGAGCATCTCGAACCAGAATCTGGCGCAGGCGGAGGCGGCGTACCGGCAGGCGATTGCGCTGGTGCGCGAGGCCCGTGCCAGCTATTTCCCCACGCTGACGCTTGGCCTTGGCTACACGCGCTCCTGTAGTTCAGCGACCCTTGGTGGCTCCTCAGGTGCTGGCGCGTCGTCCGGCAGCACGTCCTCGGGTGCTGGCGCGTGATCGGGGCCCCAATCGGACTTCCTGCTAGGGTTCGACTTCTCGTGGGAGCTGGACCTCTGGGGCCCGATCCGCCGCACGGTCGAGTCCAACCAGGCCAGTGCCCAGGCGAGCGCGGGCGATCTGGAGAGCGCCCGCCTGAGCTATCAGGCTACGCTGGCGCAGGACTACTTTCAGCTGCGCACCTACGATGCCCAGAAGCAGCTCTTGGACAAGACCGTCACGAACTACGAGCAATCGCTCCAGCTGACGAATAACCAGTACGCCAGCGGCGTGGCCTCCGAGGCCGATGTGGTGCAGGCCGAGACCCAGCTCAAAACCGCGCAGGCCCAGGCCATCGATGTGGGCGTGGCGCGCGCCCAGACGGAGCACACCATCGCCCTGCTCATCGGCCAGCCCGCCTCCAGCTTCGCGCTGCCCGCGGCACCACTCACGGCCCGCCACCGCCCATCCCTGTCGGCGTCCCGTCCGCCCTCCTCGAACGTCGACCGGACATCGCCGCCGCCGAGCGCCGTGTGGCGGCGGCAAACGCGCAGATCGGCGTGGCCGAGGCCGCCTATCAGACGACCGCCCTGAACCACGAGACGACCGCGGTCCAGATCCGCGGCCGGCGCATGACCGCCGCCGTGCTGCTGATCCAGGCCCTGGGCGGTGGCTAGAGTGCCGCCGCCCTGCCCTCGGCCCAAGCTGTGACGGCACGCCAGTAGTCCCGGGCGTGGGTCGCTTCACGACCATAGTTCCTTGTAAAAGCCAACTACGCGGGCTGGAGAAGCCGCGCGCAAGCAGAGGAGAGAGTCCATATTAGCGAAGCATCCCGCAATCGTGCATGACCGCGACTCATCGCACCACTCATCTCGGATTCAGGTCCTCGATGTGGTGGGCGGCGCCCTCCGGCCCATGGCGCACGCCGATTGGTTGGTGTTGGCGAGCGATCACGCGCCGTGGCAGGACAGTCTCCTCGTGGAACAGCATCGCAGGCCCCCGTTTGAAGGGCCAGAACATGCTCCACACGCCCATCTCATCAACATCCGCCTCAGCCCGCCCAGCTTCTTGGAATGGTGGATCGCCGGGGAGCGGCCTCGGCGTCAGCGCGTTACTCCCGGCGATGTGCACCTCACCTCGGTGGGCGTGCCGATGTGGAATCGCTCGCAGGAGCCGTTCGAGACCCCGGCGCTCGCGCTGGCTCCCAGCGTCGTGCAGCACGTCATGCACGAGGACGTCCGCCCGGACTGCCTCGAGTTGGTGAATCAGCGGGCCATCCGCGATGCGCAGAGCCTCCATCTTGGCCTGATGCTGCAGGCGGAGCTCACAGCCGGCTGCCCGGGTGGGCGGCTGCTCACCCTGGAGGACACGGTGGAGTTCTTCAACCTCGTCCTGGGCGTACAGCTGACGCCGCGGGAGAAGGCCGCCCTGGTCGCCTTCATGCGCCAGCTGTAGCGGCACACGATGGCGGGGGCCCAGGGGCGACTCCCACGGCCCAGCCCTCGGCCAATATGCCAGCCTATCGTCATGCTGCCAACAGAGTGGCAGACAAGCGCTGCCACGCCCCCACTGTCCCACCGCACGTGCTGTCTCA
>Ga0114129_10015707_pt1 | contig 10765 bp, 8 predicted proteins | sample RhiMetdeltSRZDD1_FD_80071 | JGI IMG/M metagenome (GOLD analysis project Ga0114129, IMG submission 80071) | Populus rhizosphere microbial communities from Tennessee, USA - Rhizosphere MetaG P. deltoides SRZDD1 (version 2) (version 2) | ecosystem: Host-associated > Plants > Roots > Rhizosphere >... | reverse complement strand
GGCCGGACGACGCCCTTCCATTGCCCGCCGAAGGCGCCTCGCGCAGAGTCGCCCTCTCCGGGGTCGAGAACCTCGAAGGAGACAGCCTCGTAAACGGCCGCGTGGTGCTCGAGCTTCGGGAAGTCGAGCGAGCAGATCGCGACCTCGCCGCTCACGGCTCCCTCGTTGAGGAGGTTGCCCGGGATCCAGGCCGTGGCCGCATATTCGCCGGGGGGCGTCGGCTCGTGCCAGCGCTCGTCGGTGTCCATCGCGTTGAACGCGACCGTCGACTCCCGGTCGAGCACCTTGATCTTGGGGAACACCGGCTTCCCCCGGCGGAGCACACGAAAGACGATCTCGATCCCGATCGGCCGTCGCACGTCCATGATCCCGGGCGGCATCCCCTCGTGCGGGAGGACGCGGACGGCCATGACCTTCGCGAGGTCGTCGCCGGGCGCGGCGTCCTCCGACGGCCAGACGCGCTCTACTCCGGCACTGTGGGTCTGGTGGAGGTAGTTCGCGATCACCTCCGCGGGGGCCCCGTCCTGGACGACCGTGCCGCCGTCGATCTGGAGCGCGCGGTCGCACAGCTGTGCGATCGCCGAGAGCGCGTGGGAGACGAAGAGCACGGTTCGCCCGGCGCTGCCGAGCTCCTCCATGCGACCGAGGCACCGGCGCTGGAACTCCGCGTCCCCGACCGAGAGCACCTCGTCGACGAGCATGATCTCCGGCTCCAGGTGCGCCGCCACGGAGAACGCGAGCCGCACGTACATGCCGCTCGAGTAGCGTTTCACCGGGGTGTCGATGAACCGCTCGACGCCCGAGAACTCGACCATGGCGTCGAAGCGCTGGTCGATCTCGCGACGCTTCATCCCGAGGATCGAGCCGTTCAAGTAGATGTTCTCGCGGCCCGTGAGCTCAGGATGGAAGCCGGTTCCGACCTCGAGCAGGCTCCCCACACGGCCCCTGATCTCGACGCGGCCGGAGGTCGGGGTCGTGATCCGGGTCAGGACCTTGAGCAGCGTGGACTTCCCCGCCCCGTTCCGACCTATGACGCCGAGGACCTGGCCTTCCGGCACCTGGAAGGACACGTCCCTGAGCGCCCAGATCTCCTGCTTCCCGCCGGCGCGGTGCTCGCGCCCCGCGAGGCGGCTCGCGGCATGCGAAAGCGATTCGCGCAGCGTCCCGTAGGCCGCCTGCATCTCGCCGAGCTGGTACTTCTTCGACAGCTCGTGCGCCTCGATCGCGGTCGGCATCAGATCGTGTCGGCGAAGCGCGGCTCGGACGACCGGAAGACGGCGAGGCCGACGACGAACAGCATGAGCCCGACCCCGACCCCCACAGCAGTCTGACCGAGGTTGGGCGTCGCGGCGTCGAGCACCGCCCAGCGCCAGCCGGCGATCACGGCGGTCATCGGGTTGAAGGCGAGAACCCACTGCCACTTCGTGGGAATCGCCTCGACCGCGTACATGACGCCCGAGAGCAGCGGCAGCACCTGCAGGAAGACGGGGATCATGTACCGGACGTCCCGGTACCGGACGTTCACTGCGGAGAACAAGAAACCGAGCCCCAGCACCGTGACCATCGCGAGCAGGATGAACACTGGGGCGAGCAGCACCTGCGCGCCGTTCGGCCAGGTGTCGTAGTGCCACATCAACGCGATCAGCACGGGCAGGCCGACGATGAAGTCGACGAGCGGCACAATCACGGAGCCGAGTGGCAGCAGCGTTCGCGGGAAGTACACCTTCGTGACGAGCTGCAGGTTCGAGGCGAGGCTCATGCTCGACCCGGTCAGCGCGGAGGCGAAGTACTGCATCGGCAGCACGCCGGCGAGGACGAGGCTGGGGTACGCCGTGTTCTTCTCGCCGGCCGGGAACTGGGCGAACTTGCCGAAGATGACCACGTACACCGCGGCGGTGAAGACCGGCACCAGGATCGCCCAGGCCACGCCAAGGAATGTCTGCTTGTACCGCACCGAGACGTCGCGCCAGACGAGCCGGGCGAGCAGCTCGCGGAAGTGCCACAGCTCGGAGACGTCGAGATGGGGCCAGCGCCGAGCCGGGCGGATCACAACGAGGCGGTCGACCCTGTCGTCGCTGTCGGTGGCCGGCCGAGACGAGTGCGGTGCAGGCGCCGGGATCTCGAGCTTGCTCTGGCTCACCAGGCGATGCTAGCCAGCGTCGAGGACCGCAGGCCCGTTCACCTCGCCGGTTGCTGGAGGAGAAGGCCGGGCTGCTGTTCCGCCAGGCGCATGCCCGCGAGCGTGTCCGTGGAGACCTCCGTGGGCACGCCCGCTCGGTAGCGGTAGAGCACGAACGTGGGCGTGCGCTCGGTCCCGACGAGCGAGAAGCCCGGCGGAGCGGGACGCGGGTCGAGGTCCGGCGGCCGGACACGCCCGCCCGAGAAGCCGCCTTCGGTCGCGAGGCCGACGACGGCGATCTCGCCGACCCGCACCCTGCTTCCCGCCGGTTCGTCCACCCCGGTCAGGTACGGGCTCCAGAGCGAACGGCTCAGGTACGGCGTGACGACGATCGCTCGCTCCATTCCCGACAGCCCCAGCTCCTTGGCGACCCCCCTCCAGTCGGTGCGGCCGTAGCCGGTGTCGAGGGTCACGGCCAGCGTGACGGCGAGCAGCAGGACCGCGAGCGCGGCTGCCGCGGCGAGGCCGAGCCGGTTCGCGGCAAACCCTGTGGCGACGCAGATCGCACCCGGCACGACCGCGAGGATCACGTTGCGGGCGGTCAGGTAGTCGTTCCCGACGAGCGCGAAGCCGATCGGCACGGCGACGACGGCGAGGGCGAGCGTCCCCCCGACGAGCGCGCCGCGCTGCTCGTGCGGTCCCGCGCGGATGACCACGAGCGCAAGTCCCGCCGCGACGAGTGCGGCGGCGAGGACGCTCCCCGCGATCTCCCCGGGGAAGCTGTAGCCGACGACGAGCGCCTTCGGCGTGCCGACGACCCGGGAGAGGAGCGAGGTGTCGCCCACCGTCTCCCCGTTGCCACGCTGCGCGTCCACGAGCGGCAGGTGCGCCGCGAGAACGGCGGCCGGCAGCACGAAGGCCGCGACGGCTTCCCTCCGCGCCGGATAGCGGGCGAGTAGCCAGGCGGCAGCGCCGGCGACGAGGAACACGGCGAAGTAGTGGGTGGCGATCGCGAGCGACGACGCAAGGGCCCAGAGCGCGAGGTCTCCTCGGCGAGGCGCGCGGAGCGCGCGCCCGAGGAAGAGGACGATGCAGGCCCCGAGGAGGACGAGGAGGCTGTACGAGCGCGCTTCCTGCGAGTACCAGACGAGGAACGGGTGGACCGCGACGAGAGCCGCGACGACGACCCCGACCCGCCTCGAGCAGAGTGCCGCGCCCGCCGCGTACGAGACGGGCACTGCGCACGTCCCGACGACTGCGGAGAGCGAGCGCAGCCCGACCTCGCCGAGCCCGAAGACCCGCGCCCACGGCCAGGCAAGCACGTAGTAGAGGTACGGCGTCGCTTCGGTCTCCCGGATGCCGTCGACCATCTCGCCGAACCCGCGGTCGAGGAGCGAGACCGTCGCGAGCTCGTCGAGCCAGAAGCTCTGCGAGTCGAGCGTTACGAAGCGGAGCGTGCCTCCGCAGGCCGTCAGCAAGAGGACGGCGACCCACGCCCGCCTCGGCTCGTCGATTCTCACCGGGCAGCTTGCGTCCGCTCGACGGCGTCGACCTCCGCGGCCTCAGCGGCTGCGGGCACCGCGTGCCTCGCTCTGCGACTCACCGGGTCTCGGCCAGGCCGGGGAGGCGGCCCTGCTTGAATGTCGGCGCATGCGGCGAGAATTCCGCAGAGTAGCCTCCAGGCTCCGCCGCCTCCTCGCCCATCACACTCGCGAGTCTCCCTACTACCGCAACCTCACCCCTTGCGAGCGAGGGTGGTACCACCGTGCCACCGGCGGGAGCATGGGCGACGATCGTGACGACGTCACGATCGTGATCACGACGACGGGCGGCAGCCTCTTCGAGACGACGCTGACTTTCCTGGACGACCGCTGGGCGATCTACGTCATCGACGGCTCTGACCGCTGCTATGGGCTTCCCGCCCTTCGTCATGCGCTCGAGAACGTCGCGACCCGCTGGGGGATCCTGCTCGACGAGGACGCGTTCGTGCTCAGCAACGATCGGCTCCTGGATCTGGTGAGATGGGCCGACGAGCACGGTCACGCCGCGGTCGGAGTGCCCGACGGCGGCGTCTTTCCTCGGCGCGTGCACAACCCCAACGCGCTGAACCTGTTCTTCAATGTCCTCGACCTCGAGGCCGTGCGGGAACGCTGGGATCCCGAGGCGTGCGGACGGTGGATGGACCGTGGTTCGGAGATGACCGACCCCTGGCCGCCTCCGTCGCTTCTCAGGCCCGACGTCCCGTATCTCTTCGACGACTACGAGCCCTACTACTGCTTCTACTTCTGGCTCGCGGACGCCGGTCTCGGGACCGGGTACCTCGATGCCCGCCTGCACAGCGACGGGCTGTCTGCGGTCGTGCTCGATCAGACGGGCGAACCGGTCGTTGCTCACACCTGGTACGGACGCGAGTTCGACACTCCGGGGGGCCCGATGCGCGAACGGATCCTCGACGTCGTCGAGTTCGCCCGCGGCGGCGAGGATCGAGGCGCACGCTGGCGCGGGCGCTTCTGAGACGCGCGGTCAGGCCGGGTGCCCTCGGCTGCCGGTCAGCGCTCCGAGTGCAGTCACGATGAAGATCGGGTACAGCGGCAGCGCGAACTCCGGGGCCACGCCCTGCGAGGCCGCGTGGACAAGGAGTACGAGGAACGCAGCCGCCCAGAGAACGACGATGATGCGCCACCTCGCGGGACGCCTCACGACGAGAGCGACGAGCCCGACGGCCAGCCACAGCGGAGGCCGCGGAAAGCGCGGCGTGATCCGGTTCAGGATCTCCGGGACGAAGGCGACCCCCGTTCGGGATGGCAGCTCTGCGTCCCACTCGCGGACACGGGCGACGATCTCGCGGTAGCGGGCTTGCTTCTCGGGCTCGCTCCACACGAGCGACGGATCGTCGAGCGTGCACGAGTCGATGTAGTCCGAGGCACACCAGACGAACCCGTACGGGACGCCGTCGACGAGGACCTGGGCCTGGGGGTTCGGAAGCACCGTGCCGTCGCGTTCGTACGTCGCCGGCGGTGAGCCGGGGTCCGTCTGCAGCCGCGGGCCGACGTCCTCGCGCAGCGGTCGCTGCATGAGGAACTCCCAGAACGTGTCCGCGACGCCGCGCACGTAGGTCCCGGGATGCTCCCGGATCGCTTCCCACGCGGAGTCGAAGAGGACGTCGTAGTCGTCCTCGCGGCCGAGCACGCGATCGGAGAGCGCGATCAACCTCACGGTCTCGTAGTTCGACCCGTTGCGCAGATACACGTCCAGCGGCACGTCGAGCGTCGCATACGGCGGCCGGTCGAGGACCTCCGCCCGGATGAGCTCCGCGAGCCGTCGCGAGGCAGGACCGTTCTCGGGCGCGACCGTCTTGTCTGCGAGGAACACGCGGAGAAACGGAACCCACGCCCGGCCGCCACGCGCGACCGTGGCGTCGCCGTAGCGCACCTCGTTGTGGATCGTCCAGAGACCGAGCAGCGCGACCACCCCCGCCAGACATGCTCCGGACCACGCGACTCGCCGACGCCAGGGCACGGGCAGGAGCAGCGGCACGAGAACGAGCGGAAGCAGCGCCTGGTTCGCCGGCCGAACGAGGACGAGGACCGCCAATCCAACCCCCAGCGAGGCGAAACGCGACGCCGAGGGCATCCCCGTGGCGCGGATGAGAAGGAGTGCCCAGAGCGCCAGAGCCGTTGCGAAGACGGCGTCGCTCGATGCCTGGTGGTACAGCGTCGCGTACGCGGGATAGGCGAGGAGGAGCAGCGCGCTCACAAGAGCCGCGAGGCGACCGAACGCGAGTGCCGTCGCGCTCCACGCGAGAATCGCGGTCGCGAACAGGATTCCGAAGATGACCTCGAGGGCTGCGCTCCCGGCGAGCTGCATCGGCGCACCCACCACGATCGGCGTCAGCGGCGTGCGAAACACTTGGAGCTCGGAGAGGCTCGGATCCCGGTCGAGTAGCTGGAGGTAGTAGGCGAGGTAGTCCCACGTGTCCCGCCCCTTGGCCATGGGCCAACCGAGCGATTCCACGGCGAACACGATGAGCGCGACGACGAAGAGCACGACGGCGGCCGACCTCGTCGATACGAACGCGATCAGTCGCTGGTACGCGCGATTCACGCTCGCCGATCGGTCACTGCCCGGCCCACCCGCGAGAGCCTCCGTTCTTCCAGGGCCGCGAGACGAGACTCGAGCTCGGCCACCCGCTGGCCGAGAGCCTCGCCGACGTCGGAATCGGGCAGCGTCGCATACTCCCCGGCGAACTCGGCTGCCGCGCGAACGCCCGCCTCTTCGACCCGCCCATGCGCGGGAGAACGGGCCTCACCGAAGCCGAGTGATCGCAGACGGTCGCGCAGACGCGTGTCCGTGACGTGGGTGCCCGCTGCGAGACCCCGCTCGACCCCGTCGTCGTCGAGGACCAGGGGCTCGTAGAAACCTTCGAGATCGCCGGCGCGATAGGCCTGATACGCCTCGGCCATGTGCCCGGGAATCCCCTTCTCGGCGTTCTTCTCGAGCGCGACGAACTGCGCGACGTACTTCCGTTTGCAGTGCTCGAGGGAGCGGACGGGGAAGTGGAGAATCTCGATCGGATACCAGCCGCGCAGCGGAACCAGGCCGTCGCCGAACGCCTCGTGGTTGCCACGTCCCACGCGCACGTTCGCGAGGGCTCGATGTGCCGATTTGAAGTGGGTGCTCAGAGGATGCGGATGGAACGAGGGCGCGCAGTACCGAACGGTCATTCGCTCCGCGAAGAATGGGTGGCCGTCCGGGCGAGGCGGGAAGTTGCGCCAGGCCCCCCGAACCACGCCCAGGCGCTCGGGAACGGCCGCGAGGATCTCCTTCAGATCGCCGACCTGCGGCCACCAGAACTCGTCGGCGTCGGCGTTGAGCACCCAGTCGGCGCCGAAGTCGGTCGCCGCTAGCCGCGCCATCTGCGTGACCCACTCGCTCTGACGGAGATCGTCGCCCTCCTCGCGGATCAGGTGCAGCTTGCCCTGCGCCGCCCAGCGGTCGAGGATCTCGGTCGTTCCGTCCGTCGAGCGGTTGTCCATCGCCACCACGAAGTCGACGCCCGCGCTCAGGTGGTACGCGATCTGGGCCTCCACCACGTCGGCCTCGTCACGCGCGAGCAGGGTCATCACGAGCTTCATCGCCGGAGGAGGTTAGAGGGCACGGCCGCGGGCGAGCCGCTCCTCGGCGAACGCGAGGGCAAGCGGTCCAGCACGGAGCCTCCCGGACAGGCCGAGCAGCGGAAGCTGGGAGCGGTAGCACCGGATCGCACGCCACTTCGCGAGGCGATCGCGCGCAGGGACGCGCTCCACCTCGAAGACGGCCCGTCCCGCGCGCTTCGTGTACGGCTGCTCCGCGTAGTAGGCGACCCGCGCGGGCTCGAGACTCCGGGAGACCAGCGTCGTCAGCCACGCGTGGTCGGGGTGCGTGAGCGGAGAGCCGGGCAGGAGCACGAGCTGCGCGCCGTCGGCGACGTCGCCGACGGCCCTCGACACCGCATCCTCGTCCCCGTGGCGCTCGTAGTCGAGGCTGCCGAACGGCAGCCAGACCGGTCGCGCGCCGAGGATGGCGCACGCGGACGCATCCTCCGCCCTCCGAGCCCGTGCGGCCTCGCCCTCCGTCGAGAACCCTCCGCGCCGATCCCACCCGCCCGTCTCTGCGCTCGACTGCGGGTCGAGGGCGAACACCGTGAGGAGCTCCACGCGCGCGCCGGCACGCGCCCAGCGCGACATGGACGCTCCGAGCGAGAGCACACCGTCGTCGGAGTGCGGCGATACGACGACGACGCGCGCCCCGGACGCAGGAGCCAGGAGGACCACGACCGGCACTATGATCGCCGCCTTGGCCGGCGGACCTGAGAACGTTCCGGGGTGGCGGCGTTTCGTGCCCGCTGGGCTGCGGCGCCGTCTTCGCCCGCTCCGGAAGGCATTCGTGGACTGGCGGCGCCGGCGCCCTCTCCGTCTTGGCGCCCTTCGCCGAACGACGCCGATCGACCCCAACTGGGGGTTCGAGCGCGGAACGCCGATCGACCGGGTCTACATCGAGCAGTTCCTCGAGGCCCACGCCGACGACGTGCGTGGCCGCGTGCTCGAGATCGCCGCTCCCGACTACACGAACCAGTTTGGCCGCGGCGTCGAGCGAGTCGACATCCTGATGGCCACCGAGGGCAACCCCCAGGCCACGATCGTCGCCGATCTCGTGGACGCGCCCCAGATCCCCGACGCGAGCTTCGACTGCGCGATCGTGACCCAGACGCTCCAGTTCATCTACGACGTGACCGCCGCGCTCGCCACGCTCCATCGTGTCCTGGCGCCCGGCGGCGTCCTGCTCGCGACGGTCCCGGGCATCGCGAAGATCTCGCCGCCGGAGGACGACGTTTTCGGCGACTGGTGGCGCTTCACGTCGCGCTCGCTGCGCCGGCTGGGGGAGGAGGCCTTCGGAGCCGGAAACGTCGAGGTGCAGGCCTTCGGGAACGTGCTCTCGGCGGCAGGCTTCCTCTACGGCCTCGCCGCGTCGGACCTGCGCGCCGAGGAGCTCGACCACCGGGACACGCTGTACGAGGTCACGATCGGGCTGCGCGGCGTCAAGCGGTAGTACGTCTCACCCTCGGCCGAGGACGCGCCTGGTCGAGCCCGAGACCTTGCGCGCGACCCGGTGGACCAGCCTCCGCTCGACGGAGGCGAGGCGCCGCTCGAGCACGTCGAGCCGCCGCTGCAGACGGACGACGTCCGCTTCTCCCAGGGTCGCGGCTTCCACGGCGTACGACGCCTCGTCCACGAGCGTCGGGTACGGGAAGGTCAGCCCGCCGTGCTCGCCGGGAAGCACGAAGCGCCGGCTCGTCCCGGCGCTACCGTCGGACGATCGACGAAGGGCGAGGAGCGCATCTCTCAGGCGCGTGTCGACGACGAGCCTCCCCTCCGCCACGCCACGCTCGAGCTCGGCGTCGGTGACGACGAGCGACTCGTAGTACTCGCCGATCGTGCCGGACTTGTACGCCTCGTACATCCGGGCGTGGTAGCCGGTGCTCGGTCGATCGATGTGCTGCTCGAACGCCGTCCCCATCACGACCGCCTTGCGAGCACACTGCTCGAGGCTACGGAGCGGGAAGTGGAACGTCTCGATCGGGTACCAGCCGCGGAGCGGCGCGAAACTGCTTTCCCGGACCGCATGGTGCCCGCGGACGAGGGTCACCTCGGGATCGCCCCGATGCACCACCTTGCGAATGGGGCGGTACAGGGAGCTCGGATCGTGGATCGCGGCGAGCCCCGAGAACCTCACGATCATCCGCTCGGAGAACTCTGCGCTCCCCGGTCTGGGGACGAACGTCCTCAGGAACGAGCTCACCGTGCCGTAGCGGTCGGGAATCGCCGCGAGGACCTCCTTCAGCGAGCCACCCCTGGGCCACCAGAACTCGTCCGCGTCGGAGCTGATCACCCAGTCTGCACCGAAGTCGGTCGCCGCAAGGCGCGCCATGCGGGTCATCCACTCGCCGTCCCGCAGGTCCTCGCCCGGCTCGCGGATCAGGTGCAGCACACCCGCGTCGGCGTAGCGCTCGAGTATCTCGGTCGTCCCGTCCTGCGATCTGTTGTCCGTCGCGACCACGAAGTCGGCGCCTGCGTTGAGGTGGAACGCGAGCCACGACTCGACGACGTCCGCCTCGTCGCGGACGAGAAGCGCCATGACCACCCTCATCGCCGCGCCAGTCTACGCCGCGTGCGGAGCGTCTCCCGCAAGCGCATGGCGGCGCCGCCCTCGAGAGCCGTGAGGCGGCGCTCCAGCGCGTCGACGCGCTCGTCGGCTCGCACGATGCCGTCGATGCCGACGAGCACCGAGGCCTCGCCGGCAAAGGCGCCCTGGTCGACGAGGACGGGAGGAGCGAACGTCAGCGCCGGCTTCTCCCCCGGCAGCTCGAACGTGCCGTCCTGCGCACGGAGGGACCGGAGAGCGTCCCTGACGCGCTCGTCTCGCTCGAGTGTCCCGTTCGCCAGCCCCGCTGCGAGGGCATCGTCGTCGACCTGGAGCTCACGGTAGAAGGCGTCCACTCGGTCCGAGCGCAACGCGTCGTCGAGGCGGGCTTGGTGGCCCGCGAGCACGTAGCCGGCGCTCCGCACCCAGCCTCCCGCTCCCTTGCGCCGAACCTGCTCCGGCGAGCGGATCGAGAAGTGCAGCACTTCGATCGGGTGCCACCCGCGCAACGGCTCGAGGCCGTCGGGCGCTTCGGCGTTGTGGTTCCCTCTTTCGACGACGACCTGGGGATGCGCGCGATGAGCGACCTTTTGATGGGCATGGAAGACAGTGCGCATGTCGCCCGGATCGGCGGAGGCGACGAGACGGGTCGTCATGCGCTCCGCGAAGAAGCGGCCGTCGAACGGACGGGGGACGAAGTGACGCCAGCATCCCCGGACGACGCCGTATCGATCCGGTACGCCGTCGAGGACGTCCTTCAGCGACCCGCCGCGAGGCCACCAGAACTCGTCGGCGTCGGCGTTGACGACCCAGTCCGCACCGAAATCGGTGGCTGCGAGCCTCGCCATCCGAGTGACCCACTGGTCCTGCCGCATGTCGTCCTCGTCCTCCCGGATGAGATGGAGAACACCGGCCCGCCGGTATCGCTCGAGGATCTCCGCCGTCCCGTCCTCGGAACGGTTGTCG
>Ga0114129_10015706_pt1 | contig 10765 bp, 13 predicted proteins | sample RhiMetdeltSRZDD1_FD_80071 | JGI IMG/M metagenome (GOLD analysis project Ga0114129, IMG submission 80071) | Populus rhizosphere microbial communities from Tennessee, USA - Rhizosphere MetaG P. deltoides SRZDD1 (version 2) (version 2) | ecosystem: Host-associated > Plants > Roots > Rhizosphere >... | reverse complement strand
CACGCGGCTGCCCGAGCGCTGATGTCGTCAGGACGAGCGCTGGGTCTCCGTGATCGGCTGGCACTACGGGCTCAGCGTACTTCGGCTGATACCGCCAGACTGTCCTGAATTGAACAGCAGGGATTAGCTGCGGGTGGCCTTCACCGTTCCGCCCATTCGACGAATGCGGGCGGAATCTCGTTACGCACGATCATGACGCGCAGAATGCGCTCGTCACGAAGCAGCGTCGTGGTGCCGATCCGAGCCGCTTCCACCGTTGCGTAACGAGCCGACACCGCCGTGAAGTTCGACGCCGACCCGCGCCTCATCGTCGCAATCAATTTGAACATGTGCAGACTCCGGAGACAGTGTCCCGCGGCTCACCCGCCAGCGCTGTCCCGGACCGCACAGCCGTCTGCCCGAGCGCACAAGCTGTTCCCGATTGCACAGCACGGATCGATGGCAGGCAACCATACTTGCTCGTATCCGGCGTGCGCAGCGCGCCGTTCGGGGAAACAGAGCCCTCAAAGGTGACACACATGGTCGACATCGAACTGCTTGCCGGGCAGCCAATCGGCGCTGTCAATCACGCGACACCGGCGGTCGACGCCGATCTCGACGCTCGCTGGATCGCCTGGGTCGCCCGAGGGCGGGCTCACGATCGGCACGTGCGCCGCAAATTCATCGTGTGGGCCAGTGTGTTCGCGATCGGAGCCGCCATCGTCTATGCGTTCCTCGGTTGAGGGCATCCCGATACGCTTATTCCATGCCTGCACCCATGCCACCGGCGGACATCGCCCCGTGGCCGTTCAGTTCGGGGATCTGGGAGACGACGGCTTCGGTGGTCAACAGCAGGCTGGCAATTGACGCCGCGTTCTGCAGCGCCGACCGGACCACTTTGGTCGGATCGATGACGCCGGCCTGCACCATGTCCTCGTACTTGTCGGTCTGCGCATTGAATCCCTCGTTGCCCTTCATCTCTTTCACGCGCTGAACGACTATCGACCCTTCATGGCCGGCGTTGGTGGCGATCCACCGCATCGGCTCCTCGATGGCGCGACCGACGATGGCCACGCCGACCTGTTCATCCCCCTCGAGTTTGAGCGCGCGCAGCGCATCGGACGCTCGCAGGAGGGCCACGCCTCCGCCCGCCACGATGCCCTCTTCGACGGCCGCCTTGGTCGCGTGCATGGCGTCCTCGACGCGCGCCTTCTTCTCTTTCATCTCGGTCTCGGTCGCCGCGCCGACTTTGATGATCGCCACTCCGCCGACGAGCTTGGCGAGCCGCTCCTGCAGCTTTTCGCGGTCGTAGTCGGAGGTGGTGTCTTCGACCTGAGCCCGCAGCTGTTTCACGCGGCCCTCGATCGCCGCCGGGCTGCCGGCGCCTTCGATGATGGTCGTATTGTCCTTGTCGATGGTCACCTTTTTCGCCTGGCCGAGATCGTCAGTCGTCAGGGATTCGAGCGTGATCCCGAGATCCTCGGTGACCGCGCGGCCGTGGGTCAGAATCGCGAGATCCTCGAGGATGGCCTTTCGCCGATCGCCGTAGCCCGGGGCCTTGACCGCGGCGACCTGGAGCGTTCCCCGCAGCTTGTTCACGACAATGGTGGCCAGCGCCTCGCCCTCGATGTCTTCGGCGATGACGAGCAGCGGGCGCCGTGCGCGCGCGACCAGCTCCAGCAGCGGCAGGAGGTGTTTCATCGCGCTGATCTTCTTCTCGTGGATCAGGATGAACGGATTCTCGAGCACGACTTCCATCCGCTCCGGATCGGTCACGAAGTACGGCGAGAGGTAGCCGCGGTCGAACTGCATGCCTTCGACGACCTCGAGCGACGTCTCGAGGGTCCTGGCCTCTTCGACCGTGATGACGCCGTCCTTGCCAACCTTGTCCATCGCGTCGGCGATGATCCGCCCGATGGCCTCGTCGTGGTTCGCCGAGATCGTCCCGACCTGGGCGATCATCGGCCCCGTGACGGGCTTCGACATCTTCTGCAACGCGGTGGTGATCGCTGCGACGGCCTTCTCGATGCCGCGCTTGACCGCCATCGGGTTGGCGCCGCCCGTCACATTCCTGGCGCCTTCGCGATAAATCGCCTGGGCCAGCACGGTGGCCGTCGTGGTTCCGTCTCCGGCCACGTCCGACGTCTTGCTCGCGACTTCCTTCACCATCTGGGCGCCCATGTTCTCGAGCGCATCAACCAGATTGATCTCCTTCGCGACCGTCACGCCGTCCTTGGTGATGGTGGGAGACCCGAACTTCCTGTCGAGGATGACGTTGCGCCCCTTGGGCCCGAGCGTCACCTTTACCGCATTCGTCAAGCTGTTCACGCCGCGCAGAATCGCCTGGCGCGACGCATCACCGTAGGTAATCTGGTTTGACATCATCTGCTCCGTGACTTGTTTGTGGCGCGACTGCCCGTCGCGGCGCCGGCGTGCTCGATCGCGAGGACGTCGTCTTCCTTCATGATCAAGTACTCCACACCATCCAGCTTGATCTCCTGTCCCGAGTACTTGCCGAACAGGATCCGGTCTCCGGCTTTGACGTCGAGCGGCACTCGTTTGCCCACGTCGTTGGACTTCCCGAGGCCGACGGCCAACACCTGGCCTTGTTGCGGTTTTTCCTTGGCGGAATCCGGAATGATGATCGCGCCCTTGCGCGGTGCCGGTTCCTCGAGGCGTTGAACGATGATTCGGTCGTGCAGCGGTCTGACATTCATAGTGGTGAACTCCACACTGCGGTGAGTTGACTGCGCGGAATCGAATTCCGGGAAGAACAGCGTACTGCCGGGCGCCGGCCGCGGCCTGTGTCCGATTGCACAGCCCGAATGATGCGGAGGCCCTATAATTGCTCTGCGGCCTTCACTGAGACGAGATCATGAGCTTCTGCGAACATTGCGAAGGACAGCGATTCGATCGGGCACAGGTGCTGCGCGCCCTTCGGGCCGCGCGCAAGAACGTCAAGCGTGCCTCCGCCTCGTACGAAACGCTGTGCGCGGTCATCAAGACCGTGCGCGAGCTGGAAATTCCGCATCTCGAATACTCGGACCCGCCGTCCGACACTCAACTGGTTCACTGAAGGCTCGTCCCGAGGCGACCGACCGGGCTGTTCGATTTCGCACACATCCACCAGCGCCGACTGCGATAGCGTACCGTCCGCGTGAAGCGTCGCGTCGCTTCCACGCGGAGGGAGTGCTCGATGAGCGTCGTGTGGATTGCCCTGAGTCTCGCGGTCCTCGGCGTTATCTTCGCGACGATTGGGCGGTCGCGCGGGCAGCGGCTGTCCGACCTCGGTTCGGTCAGCGATCAATGGATCGCGGAGCATCGGTCACAAACGCGGAATCAGCCGCGCTGACGCGCCGAGTAGAGGAACGAAGCACGAGAAGCGTCTCGCGCTCACGCGCGATCGAACACAACGATCACCGCCTGGAGATTCGGGCGAGCCGTTCTGCCGGCCAATATCCACGAATCTGCATAGCCAGGACCGGCAACGTCCGGCTCGGGAGCCGTCCACCAGCCTTCGCGCTGGCGCGCCAGATCCGGAAGCGCGAAGCCGAGGAGACTTTCGATCTGCGCGAACGTGAGGACCACGGTGTTGGCGTACCGGTCATGAAGGTACCGATGGAGCGGCAGATACGCGCCGGACATCACCGGCCGGGACTCTGATCGGTCTGCGTCAGGTTCGGGCAGAGTCCGAGCCTTCCACCGTCGCCCTTTCAGCCAATCGAGCATCGGATCCACCTCAAACGGTGATCGTTCGCGTTGCGGCGCTAGCCGTTGCAGGCAGGCTTCAGCTCCGTCGCTACTGTGCGGCATCGAGCCACCCGCTCGCCCGCAGGTATCAGTTCGAAGCTGAATGAGAGCGGACCGAACCGCGCCATGCACGGAGCTGACTCGTTCAGGTGCCGAAACAGGCTTTGCCGGATGTCGTCGCTCTCGCCGACGTAGACCCAGCGCGCCGCCGAAAAGATCGTGTAGACGCCGGAAGCTTCTGGAGCTTTCTGACCGACGCCTCCGTAGCCAAGCGTGTAGGTCGCGCCGAGTTCATAGGACAACGCCCCACCCCGACACAGTATCTGGCGTGATCGAGACTTCGCGATGTCCCCGATTGCACACGCGCCGGAACCATACCGCCAGCTGTGACCGGCGCGACGGCTGCGTCAGCAGGCCTTGGAGTGGCTACATCCTTGTACGGTGTAGCTGAAGACTGCAGGAGCACACCGACAACGACTGCGATCCCACCAGACGGGGATTGCTACCAGATCTTCACGCGATCGCCTGGCGCGCGATAGAGCCTGTCTCCCGGCTGCAGATTGAACGCCGAATAAAAGGCGTCAATGTTCGTCAGCGGGACGAACGCTCGAAACATCCCCGGCGAGTGTGCATCGGTGAGCAGCTGATTGCGGAGCGCTTCCTCACGGGTCTTGAAACGCCAGACCTGTGCGTAACCCAAAAAGAAACGCTGGTCGCCGGTGAAACCGCCGATGACGGGCGCGGTTTTTCCGTTGAGCGAAATCTTGTAGGCGCGAAACGCGACGGCGATTCCGCTCAGGTCGCCGATGTTTTCACCCATGGTCTGGCGACCGTTGATCTTCATGCCCGGCAGCGGCTTGTACGACTCGAACTGCGCGCCAAGCTTCGCAGCCCGCTCCTCGAATTTCCTGGCATCTTCGGACGTCCACCAGTCCCGCAGGTTGCCGTCGCCGTCCGACTTGCGGCCCTGGTCGTCGAACCCGTGGCTGATCTCGTGGCCGATCACCGATCCGATTGCGCCGTAGTTGATTGCATCGTCGGCGGTCACGTCGAAGAACGGAGGCTGGAGGATGCCGGCCGGGAACGTGATCTCGTTGTTCGCGCTGTTGTACGACGCGTTGACGGTCTGCGGCGTGAATCCCCAGCGCCAGCGCTCGACCGGCTGGCCGTAGCGTCCCCACATCTCCCCGTGCTGAAACTGCCGAACGCGCATGACGTTGCCGACCAGATCGTCGGCCTTCACGTCCAGCGCGGAATAGTCGCGCCACCGGTCCGGGTAGGCAATCTTCAGGGTGTACTTAGCGAGCTTGGCCTGCGCCTGCACCTTCGTGGCCGGGGACATCCACTCGAGCTCGTCGATCCCGACCCTGAATGCCGCGAGCAGATTCCTGATCAGCGCATCGATCCGCTTTTTCGCATCGTCATTGAAGTAGCGCTGGATGTACAACTTGCCGATCGGCTCGCCCAACGCGTCCTCCGTGGCGGTCACGGCGCGCTTCCAGCGCGGCTGGTTTTCCTGGCGGCCGCCGATCACCTTGCCGTTGAACTCGAAGCGCGCGTTGACGAACGCGGCCGGCAGATCCTCTGCGTAGCCGGAGAGCAGACCAAACGTCAGGTAGTCGGTCCAGGTCTGGAGCGGCGTTGACGTCATCAGCCCATCGACCGCTTTCAGGTAATCCGGCTGGCGGACGATGACGTCCTGGAGAGCGGCGCCGGTTGATTTCGGCAGGGCCTGCGCGAAGTACGCACTCCAGTCGAAGTTCGGCATCGACGTCTGCAATGCAGACAGCGTGATCTTGTTGTACGTGGCGTTGCGATCGCGGCTGCGTGCGCGGTCCCACTGCTGCCGCGCGATGGCGGTTTCGAACGCGAGAATGCGCTCGGCGGCGCCGGCCGGATCTTTCTGACGCGCGAGCGTGAAGAGCCTGGTGATGTAGGCGGTGTATGCCTTGCGGATCGCAGCAAACTTTTCGTCCGCGCGGAGGTAGTAATCGCGGTCGGGCATGCCGAGACCTGATTGTGAGATGAGCACGGCGTAGACGTCGGAGCGCTGCGGGTCCTGGCCGACGGTCACCGAGATCGGCAGCCGCACGCCATTTCGAGCGGCACGAACGAATGCCGCCGGAAAATCGCCAATGCTCGTGATGCGTCCGATCGCCTCCAGCTCGCCGGCGAGCGGCTGAATGCCGAGGGACTCGATGCGCGCCTCATCGATGAAACTCTTGTAGAACCCACCCACCTTTTGTTCGGTCGACCCGGGCGCGGCTGGCTTGATCGCCTCCGCTTCGAGGATGCCGCGCACCGCCTCCTGGGCGCGTTCGTTCAGTTCCGCGAACGTGCCGTAATTCGAGCGATCCGCCGGAATCGGCGTCTTGTCCACCCACGCGCCGTTGACGAAGCGGAAGAAGTCGTCCTGCGGCCTGACCGACCGGTCCATGCTGGCGGTGTCTATTCCGGGGACGCGAGGAGGGGCCGCATTTTGTGCGGAGGCCGTGATGACGGCCGCAACGAAACCGGCCGCGATGAGGAGCGTTCGAGGAGACTTCATGCGCGGTATCTTACGGCAAGCGCTGCCCCTCGACTCCTGGATGCAGAGCCCTTTCCAACCCTTTTTTGACGGAATTCAGCGTTCTTCAGCGCTGTCGTCAGGACAGCACGTCGCGCCAGACGGAGGATGGTGAACGGACGGAGGTGTCCATGAGAATCCTGCCCGTGCTCTTCATCGTGACGCTTGCGACGCCTGTAACCGCACAGACAGAGCGCGATTCATTTCAGTCGCTGCAGCGCATCCTGCAACCCGGTCAGATGATCGTCGTGACCGACAACGCCGGCCACGAAGTGAGCGGCACGATCAGCAGCGTTTCCGACTCGTCGTTGACGATCGGAGATCGAGTCTTTCCGGAGGATACGGTCTATGCGGTCCGGCGTACGGATCCGCTCGGAAACGGAACCGTTGCCGGTGTGGGAGTCGGGCTTGCAGCGACGGCCGCGTTCGCCGCGGCGTGCGGGCGGTACCACTATTCTGAGGAAAAAGGGCCGTGCATGGCCGCTGCGATCAGCAGCGGGCTCCTGTGGGTGCCGATGGCTGCGTTGATCGGACGGGCGATCGATCGAGCGCGAGGTAACGAGCCAATCTATCGGCGTCTTCGGAGTCCACTCGGTGCGACATTCGTACCGGCGATCGCTCCGGACCGCGTAACGGTCCGCATCGCGCTGGCGTTTTGAGCCTCCGTCGCCTCGACGGCCGACGTGTTTTCCAGTGAGAAGGAGGTGTCCTCAACTATCATTGCCTCGCCAGGGAAGCTGGCGCGGAGCGGCATTCCAGAGGAGCGGACGATGGCGACACTGACCTCGAGACTAGCGGTCGGCGTGGCGTTTGCGGCGGCCTTGGCCACTGTGGGAACAGTCAACGGCGCGTCGGGCGCAACCGACTGGCCAAGCACCAACTACGATGAGACCGCCAACCGCTACAGCCCGCTCGACCAGATCACGGCAAGTAATGTCTCGACGCTTCAGCAGGTCTGGAGCATTCATCTCAAGCCTGCCGGTTATACCGGCCGCCTGCGTGAAGACGAAGCCATTCCCCTCGTGATCGGCAACACGATGTATCTCGCGTCGCCGTACGGCGCCATTCACGCGCTGGATGCAACCACCGGCGCGGAGAAATGGAAATTCCAGCTTCCCAACGACGATTTGCCGTCGAAGCGCGGTGTTGCCTATTGGCCCGGTGGCGGCGGCTTCGCACCGTCGATCATCTTCGGCGTCGTCTCGGGAGGGCTGTATTCGATCAAGGCCTCAGACGGCACGCTCAATTCCGGTTTTGGCGAAAACGGCATCGTCAATCTGAAGACGCCAGAGGTCATGCAGACCGGGACGAATGTCGCCTACTCCATGTTGTCTTCGCCGACCATCTACAAGAATCTCATCATCACCGGCGCGGGCACCGGCGAAGGGAGCGGCTCCAATGGCGGAAGCGGACCTGCGGGCGATACGCGCGCCTGGGACGCCAGAACCGGAAAGCTGGTGTGGACGTTCCATTCCGTTCCGCGTCCGGGGGAGTTCGGCTACGACACCTGGGGTGAGAACAGTGCGAGGCAGCGGTCGGGCGTGAACGTCTGGGGTTACATGTCGGTCGATATCGAGCGCGGCATTCTGTACATGCCGCTCGGCGCCCCGAACTATGACCGCGTCGGCACCGATCGTCCCGGCAACAATCTGTTCTCGTCCTCGGTCGTCGCGGTCGATGCGAACACCGGCAAGTATCTCTGGCACTTCCAGCTCGTCCATCACGACATCTGGGACTACGACACGCAGTCCGCGCCGCTGCTCGTCGACCTGATTCGGGACGGGAAAACGGTTCCCGCCGTGATCATCGTCAACAAGACCGGCTTGTTGTTCACGCTCAACCGCGTCACCGGCAAGCCGATCTTCGACATCGAGGAGCGTCCGGTGCCGAAGAGCGACGTGCCCGGCGAGCAGACGTCGCCGACGCAGCCCTTCCCGGTCAAGCCGCCGCCGCTGACGCAGAATACGATCTCGCGCGACAAACTCTACAAGGGCGAACCGCAGCATCAGTCCTATTGCGAGCACATGGTCGACGACAACGACATGAAGCTGGGCGGTCCCTTCATGCCGATCGCGTTCAACCGTTACAGCATTTCACCGCCCGGACCGGCCGGCGGCATCAACTTCTGGGGCGCCTCGTACGATCCCAGGCTGCATCTGTTCGTGTCGAACACGAGCAACATCTTCCAGCCGATGCGCCTGATTCTGCGGCCCGATGGCAGCTACATCAACTCCGGGCCGCTCGCCGGCACGCGCCGCTTCGGCGATGTCGACAGAAAACTGCTGTGCGGTCCCACGCCCTGGGGCGAGCTGGTCGCGGTCAACATGGATACGGGCGACATCGCCTATCGCAAGACGCTCGGCGTCTCCGACGCGTTGCCACCCGGCTTCCAGGACACGGGCCGTCCCAGTTCGGGCGGCGTCATCCTGACTGCCAGCGGTCTCACGTTCGTTGGCGGCACGGATGATTTCCGGTTCCGAGCCTTTGCGACAGCAACCGGCGAGAAGCTCTGGGAGATCAAGCTGCCGTCATCGGTTGAAACGACGCCCGTCACCTACATGGGCGCCGATGGCCGGCAATTCGTCACGGTGGTCAGCACCGGCGGCGGGCTCACAGGGTCGGCGGTCACCAACGACGAGATCATCGCGTTCGCCCTGCCGAAGAAATGATCAGCTGTAGTGCAGGCCTTCAGGCCTGCGGACAACACGCGTGAGACGCGCTCTCGCATTTGCCGCCGCAGTGCTGCTGCTGTCCGGCCTGACGGCCGCGGCGCAGAATCCTCCTCCGCCTGGTGACGAGCACCCGAAGTTACCGGTGCAGCCGGGGCGGGATGTGATGATCCGCGTCTGTTCGCCCTGCCATTCGCCCGACCTCGCCGCGGATCAGCAGCTCGATGCAGCGGGATGGAAGACGTTAGTGGACGACATGGCGGAAAAAGGCGCGACCGCCACGGAAGAGGAGCTCGAGGAGATCATCCGATATCTGGCCGACGCGTTCCCGGCGCCGAAATAGCAGCTGATCCGAACGATTTGATTCGTGGACCTTGTCGGCCGGCCGCAGGGCCTGCCAGCCGAAGCTCGCTAAGTGTCGTCGAGGCCCGCCTTCGCGCTTCTGAAATAAGCGCTACGGCGGGCAGCCTTCGCCTGCATTCATGAGCGAAGGCTGGTGCGCCCGGAGGGGATCGAACCCCCGGCCTACAGGTTCGAAGCCTGTCGCTCTATCCAACTGAGCTACGGGCGCATCTGCGGCAACGGAATTACAGGAAGGCAGAATTACAGGAACTTCGGCCCGCGTCAAGATCAACCTTCCGCTTGACCGGGCCGCCGCACGCGACATAATCACCGCAACATTACTTATGTGCCGCAGGCCTTCAGGCCTGCTGGAGGTTGTATGCGACTGGCTCTTCGCCTGATGGCGGCTTCGGCATTCATCGTCATGGCTTGCGCGACGCAGGCCTCTGCTCAGAGCGGCTTCGCGAACATGGTGGACCACATCCATCTCGCGGCGCCCGATCCGATCAAAGCCGTGGAATGGTACCGGAAGAATCTCGGCGGTCAGCCGACGACCGAAGGAACCGATCGATTGATGTTCGGCGACACCCGCGTCATCTTTCAGAAGAACGAGAAGCCGGAACCGAGCGCCGGCAGCGTCGTCGACCATATCGGCTTTTCCGTCAAGGATGTCGATGCGGCACTGAAGGCGATGGGAGCCGACGGCGCGAAGGTCGAGGGTCCGGCCCGCGACGTCGCCGGACTGTTCAAGCTCGGATTCGTCGTCGATCCGTTCGGCACCCGCCTCGAAATCGTCCAGGACTCCGCGAAGCTCGGGCTGCATCACATCCACCTGCGCGGCCCCGATCCGAACGCGTCGCTGGCGTGGTACATCGACAAGTTCGGCGGCACGCTCAGCAAGCTGAAGGATCGCATCGACGGCATCAACTACGGCGGCGTCTGGGTCCTCGCGACGAAGGGCGAGGCGACGCCGAGCGCCGGCCACGCCGTCGATCACATCGGATTCCGTCCGCTGAACGTCGACAACGCGGTGACCGCGTTGAAGGCGAAGAACGTCAAGGTGACGACGGAGCCGCGGGCGCTGACGCTGCCAAGTGGTGTGTCGATGCGGCTCGCGTTCATCGAGGGCATCGACGGCGTCCGCATCGAGCTCGTGCAGCGGAATTGACAGAGAGTTGCGAAATCAACCTCGGCCGGGTCCTGTCGGCGAACAGCCCCACCTGGTGCTCGGCGAAAAGATTTGATCACGGGTCACGCCTGCGCGCCAGACGGGGCGCCCCGTTCGCCGCCACCCGTGTGCGTTGATTTCGCAGCGCATCGCAGGGTAGGCGACCCCGGTTGTCGATCGGCTGCGTGCTAGAATCGGAGGTTCGTGGGCCGGTAGCTCAATTGGCAGAGCAGCAGACTCTTAATCTGCGGGTTGGGGGTTCGATTCCCCCCCGGCTCAACTCCCCTCGCT
>Ga0114129_10015705_pt1 | contig 10766 bp, 6 predicted proteins | sample RhiMetdeltSRZDD1_FD_80071 | JGI IMG/M metagenome (GOLD analysis project Ga0114129, IMG submission 80071) | Populus rhizosphere microbial communities from Tennessee, USA - Rhizosphere MetaG P. deltoides SRZDD1 (version 2) (version 2) | ecosystem: Host-associated > Plants > Roots > Rhizosphere >... | reverse complement strand
GTTATTTTTCTTGTCGGCATAGACAACGTTCGATCGCAAAAGGCCATGAAAAAGATCGGTGGTGTTTTGACGGAGCGTCGCGTCCAGAGAACTCTCCACGGGTCAACTTCTGAATCTGTAGTTTTTGAGATCCGTAAGCCCAACACCTTTTGAAATTACTATCCATTGATATCGCCTTTCCGATGTGCGCGGAAGCCCTGTGCAGTGACAGCATCAAGCGTTCGGACGTTTGGTGGTTGACGGTCATGGGTCGGCTAAAACCGGGATGGACTGTCGAACGCAGCAGCACACCTTGACGCGATTAGTCCGGCTTTGTTCGAGGCGACGCGTCTCACCGGATACGACGAATACGTCGTCGGAAAATATCGGCAGTTCCGGCTGACTGCGCAACCCGCAGCAAGCGGCACCAGCCGGTTGCGCAAAAGCTACGAAACGCCGCTCTGGCTGCTGTTGGGAATCACGGGCCTGGTATTGCTTATTGCAAGTGTGAACATTGCAAACCTGAATGCTACCGGGCAACCGCTAGGGAGCGCGAAATCGCAGTACGCATCGCGATAGGCGCGTCGCGACATCGCCTGATATCCCAAATGTTTGCCGAAAGTTTGCTTCTTGCCGGCATCGGCGCTGTCCATCATCGGTATATTTGCGAGTTATGTACCCTCGCGACACGAATCTGTGTTGCTTTCAAAACACTACTTTCACCTGCGTCCACATGGTCCGTACGCCGCTATCGGTGAAATCGCGATTCAGAAAACGTGAGGCTGGCGCTGCGGTGACATTGCGGTCAGCCAACGCGGGCGCTGCGGTGAACTGCGGATGGTTGAAGGCGTTGAAAGCCTCCCAGCGGAATTCCAGCCGTTTCTGTTCGGCGATCGAAAACGACTTGGACAGGCTCAGATCAAAGTTATTCGTTCCGCCTGTCAGCAAGGTGTTGCGGCCGACAGTGGCGCCGTTCGGTAGAGATCCTACTGGCGCTTGGATCCAATGCACGTCGGAGGGCGTGACGCAGGCGTTGTTGTCTAGATTGCGATAAAGCGTGGGACAACCGGGAAATGAGGCTGCTCGGCTGGACAATGGCGCCAGTGGATTCCCGATGTCGGGACGGTCCGTCTGCGCTCCGTCATTGTTGCGATCCGGGCCATTGAGAACGGTGAACGGGGTCCCGGACTGAAACGAGGTGATACCGCTAATTGACCAGTCGCCCAGTGCGTGTCGCCACCACCCACTTCGAGGTCCTGGCAGGAGCCAGGTGTAGACAACGGTTAGCCGCTGGCCGCGGTGGAATTCGCTCAGGCCGCGATCCAGTTTCATTCCGCCCTCCATAACGGGAATGGACGTCAACTGCATGAAATGCACCTGGTTGCTTACCGCAGCGACTCCTTCGCTAGTGCTATCGAGGAACCGCGACCAGGTGTAGGATGCCGACACCTGAAACCCCTGCCCCAGACGTCGATCGATGCGCGACTGCAACGAGTGGTACGCCGAATTGCCTTGGCTCGTGCGCACCCATCGCTGTCCAAGACCTGGATATAAACGCACGTTGTTCAACTGCTGAGGGTTGAAGTCCGCGCGGGTCGTCAGCTTGTGGCCTACCGATGCCACATAGGAGGTGTCCAGCAAGAGCTTACCTGGCAGTTCCCGCTGGAAACCGAAAGACCAGCGTTCGGTGTAAGGGCTGCGAAGATCCTTCTCATTCGAGAAGGTCTGGCCACCCGTTGGACTTAGAGGCGTTGGAGTCGCCGGCATTCGCGCAATGAAGTTGTTGTATCCCCGCCCCCCGGGGGGAGCCGTGTCAACGGTCTCCGAAGCATTGGGCGCCGACCCGGCCTGGAGTGAGACGATCTGAGTGGGCCACGCGTCGTAGCTGATCTGGTACCCGCCGCGCCATACGGTCTTCCGATCGCCGAACAGCTTGGCAAGCCAGCCGGAGCGATACGACGGCGACCATGCCAGGCCAAAAGCCGGGCCGAAGTTGTTGTCGTCGCGATTGACCTTCGTTCGTTCAAGGAACTTTCCTGGATCGAAGCCGGGAAAAGCGGGATACGGCAGCACATTCAAGGGCATCCCGAAGTTTTCGTAGCGCAGCCCGAGCGTCAGCATAAGCGTGGCCGTGGCTTTGAAGCTGTCTTGGAAAAAGTAAGACTGCCGGAACGTATTGGGGTGAAATATGTTTGCGCCAAAAACCCGGCGAATGCGTCCGGAAGGGCCGCTGAAATCGTCGAGAAAATTGGCGAATGCGGAGTAACCTGGTGCGTTCGAGTCGCTCTTATACTCATAGAGGCGTAAGTCACGAGCGGCTGGAGCCTGCGTCGCGAACTGCCGCAGGAACTCGGCGCCGTACCGGAATGTGTGGCGTCCGCTCAGTCGCGTTTGCGTCTCCTGGAAGAGTAGGTTATTCGCATATCGAAACTGTCCCAAGTCCTTGCCGGGCGCGGAAATATTCTCGATGCTGAACCGCGGCAAAGTGCGCGCCTCCGGGACCGACAGTGGGGAAATTCGGTTGGGATCGTCCGCGTGCAGACGCCCGTAAGAAAAGCGAAATTCGTTCGTGAGGCTCGGACCGAAGCTATAGGTGTCGGCAAATAGGAGGTTCTGGTTTTGGGCGGCCTCATCCGCTATAAACCCAGGAAAGGTGAGACCACCGGTGTCTGAAGGCGAGTTAACTCTAGAGTCATAGATATAGCGCCCGGAAAGTCTGTGGGCTTCCGAGCGATGGTGATCGAATCGAATCAGCCACTCTGGTGCGTCATTCCTCGCAGGCATCGCAAGCGGAGCAGAGGCAAACTGAACTGAACCCCGGTCCAGGCCCGTTGTGGGATCGACGCCTAGTTGGATTCCAAACGGCGCCGCGACGCCGCGCATATCGCCCAGGAACTTCAGGTACAGATCCAGTTGCTGGTTTGACGGAAAGAGCGCCCGCAAGCGGGCGACTGCCGCCTCCGTTGGTAGAGTCAGGGGGAAATTTCGGGTGGAGTGTCGGCTATCCTGTTGAAACCCTCCAAAGAGGAAAGTCTTGCTCTTACGAACGGGTCCTCCAAGGGTGAACCCATAGATGTTGTGACTGAATACGGACTTCGGAATACCGTTCAGCTTGTCCACATTCGAGACCGAGTTGAACCGCTGCGACTGATACCGATATAGCAGCGTCCCGTGCACGTCATTGGCGCCCGACTTGGTGACCACGTTGAACACTCCACCCGCGGCGCGGCCGAACTCGACACTGAAATTTCCTGTTTGAACGGACACCTCCTCAACGGCGTCGGCAATGTTGAATGGTTGCGCCACGCCGTTGAATGCGATGTCGTTGTTTTCAGTGCCGTCGAGCAGGAAGTTGTTTCCACGTTGTCGCTGGCCGTTGACTGAGAAAGCAGTCGTTTGCCCGCCGCTCCCTCCAATTCCTCCGAGACCAAAACTACCCGACGGTTCGACGACGCCGGGCAGCGTGCGAGCGAGCGAAAGGGGATTCAGACCCTTTAAGGGAAGGTTTCGAATTTCGCGCGCGAGAAAGTTGCCGCCTCGCAGCGGGCTGTCTTTGACCAGTTGTTCTGCAGCGACGGCGCTCACCTCGATAGCCGTTTCGGTGATGCCTACGTCCAGTCGGGCATCAATTGTGGTCGCGCGATTGGCATCCACGCGCACCATCGTAATGAGCGAAGGTCGGAAGCCTGGTTGGGTCACCTCTATTTGGTAGACTCCGAGGTCTACCGCATCGAATCGGTAGATGCCTGCTTCGTTGCTGTTCGCAACCCGCCGAACACCTGTTTCGGTGTGGGTCAATAGAACACTCGCACCGGAAATTATGGCGCCCGAAGCATCTCTGATCGTGCCGGTTACCGTGCCCCGGCTGGTCTGACCGTGCGCAACACCAGTCAAAAGAAGCAGTATCACCCACATTCGTTTCATCGCATCACTCCCTGGTTGCCATAGCGTTTGATTCGATCGACAGAGTATGCCGCCAATCGTCCGTGTGAGTCGTGAGTAAGTAACGATAGAACGACAAAAGATTTCCGAAAATTCGCCGAAATCGAAGGAGACGATTGAGTGAAGTCCCTGGTCTGTTGCCTCTATTGCTTTCAGCGATCCTTCGGCAATTTTTCGACATTCGTTCGTTACTTTTCTTTGAATCGCCAGCTAGTAAATGGTCCCGATGATCGAGCGATTTCGGATCGACACCTTACCGGATCGGCGGTTTCGGTGTCGGGGGTAAAGCTGCAAACGTCGGTGCCGGCCGGTTTTTGCGTAGGTATTCAAGCCGACGACAAGCACAAAGAGAAAACTAGAGGTAAACACTCATGCACATGATTTGGAAACGAATTCTCGTTCTATCGGGTGTTGCCGCGTATGGCGCTGTGTTGTGGAGCGGTTTCACCTTCGGTCAGAGTAACCTCGACAACCAACTCAGCTCCATACTTGCGGCGGCAGGTTTCACTGGCCGGATCGAGTCGACTTTGGAACTGCGTCTTGGACGGCCCCTTAACCCATCGCTGGCGAACCTGGGAAGACTTTTGTGGTTCGACACCGCGGGCGGACTCCACTCGGACAACACTTGTGGAGGCTGCCATTCTCCAGTGAACGGATTTGGCGACAGTCAATCGATTGCCATTGGCGTTCAGAATAACAACATCGTTGGAAGGAACAGAACTGGACCTCGAAACCAACGGCGGACGCCGAGCGCAGCCAATACCGGTTTCTATCCGGCTTTGATGTGGAATGGGCGATTCTTCGCGCCTTCGGGAGATCCGTTTAACAATTCGCTCGGATACACGTTCCCGCTGCCCGAAGGAACGACGAAGTTCCCGCCGAATGATCCAATCGTCAACCATCTGTTAATTGCGCAAGCGCACATCCCTCCAACCGAGCAGGTTGAGGTAGCGGGATTCACAGGCACAGCCGGCACTATCGGTCCCGAGTTCGATCAATTCGATGACGGTCTCGGATCGCCGGTCCCGCCGCCCGACGCCAGCGGTTTTCGCAATGAGCCGATCCGGCAGGCTGTACTTGGACGCTTGAACTCTGCACCGGCTTATCGACAACTCTTTGGTTCCATCTTTCCGTCGGTCGCGGCAGGAGGACCGATCGACTTCATTATGTTCGGCCGGGCGATCGCCGAATTCGAATTCACGCTGACCTTCGCGAACGCGCCGGTCGACCAGTTTGCGCGTGGCGATACGAAGGCGATGACGCTTCCGCAAAAAAAGGGAGCAATCGTCTTTTTCGGCAAAGGCCGGTGTGTTCAGTGTCACGCAGTTGCCGGTCAGTCGAACGAGATGTTCAGCGATTTCCGGAGCCACGTTATTGGAGTTCCGCAGGTGGCTCCATTTTTCGGTTTGGGCAACGGCAACCTGATTTTCGATGGCCCCGGACAGGATGAAGATTTCGGACTTGAACAGATCACTGGAAATTCCGCTGATCGGTACAAGTTCCGCAGTTCACCGCTGCGGAATGCAGCTTTACAGCCGGCTTTCTTTCACAATGGGGCGTTCACCCGGTTGGAAGATGCGATACGGCATCACCTTGACGTGTTCTCGTCCGCACGCTCCTACAACCCGGTGCGCGCCGGTATCGACAAAGATCTGACTCATCGGCTCGGACCGATTGAACCCGTATTGACCAGCGTCGATCCGCTGCTGGCGAATCCGATTGATCTTTCTGCGGAGGAATTCGAAAACTTGGTCGCGTTCGTTCGGGATGGTCTGCTGGACCCGCGCGCGACAAAACAGAACCTCTGCAAATTGGTTCCCGCCACTGTTCCCAGTGGTTTTCCGACCCTGCTTTTCGAGAACTGTCCGCGATGAGCGCGGCAGGACTTCGATTTCATCAACGTGTGAAGAGGAGAACAATCATGAAGAGAACGAAAAAGCAACTGTTGGCGTTAGCATCGTTAATCTCCCTGGTCGTCGCCCTATTGGCGGTCTCCACGACTGTCATCGGGGAAAACGACTCCGCCTTGCATCAGGAACTGGCTCGCGCTCGCAACGCGACCGCCAAGTACCATGACGTCGATCAAGCCGTGGCGGACGGCTATGTCAATACAGGCTACATCGCAGGTGAAGGCTTCGAATACATTAAGGGGTCCTTGATTGACTGTACCTTCGACCTCGAGCGGCCTGAGGCGGTTCACTATGTTCCGTCGGGGAGCGAACTGAAACTGGTGGGGGTGGAATACATCATCCCTATCGCTTGCACGGCCACTCAGCCTGCGGGATTCTCGGGCGACTCTGATGAATGGGAGTTTGGGGCAGAAGGGTTTCCCGTATGGGCGCTAAATGCATGGCTTTGGCTGGGCAACCCGAACGGTATTTTCGCAGACCCGCCGCATCCACGGATCCCGTAGATAAGAATTAGCGGAGTTCGGGAAAGTTCGAAACCAGTTTTCCCGTTTCACCCTATCTCTGAGGTACTTCAACCAAATGAGTTGGCTGTCGTTTTCATTGATGTTTTTCGTGGTTCAGGCGCCGGGGTCGCAGCAGCCCCGCGCATCTCTCCACGGTTATGTTCTGAAAATAGGAACGGGAGAACCAGTGTCGAAAGCGGTGGTCACGCTAATCCGTACTGATTCCCAGCGTCGCGCATACACGACCATCACAGGCTCCGATGGCAAATTTGCATTCGATGATGTGGATCCAGCGCAGTATCGGCTCGACGCGAGCCATACAGGATACGTTCGCTCGGAACATGGTGCGCGATATCCGAATCGGTCTGGGTCGCCGATCACTTTAGCCGCGGGGCAGCGCATGGCCGACGTTGTCGTCCAGATAATGCCGGCCGGCACGATTGCCGGCCGTGTATTCGATCGCGACGGCGAAACGCTGCCGAATGTCAATGTACAGGCTCTCCAATATTCGTATAGAGACGGCGACCGAGTGCTGAATGTCGTCCAGGCCGCCCGCACAAATGACCTCGGTGAATATCGCTTGTTCTGGTTGCAACCCGGCCAGTACTTCGTCAGCGCAACATATAGCGGTGGAACGGCCGGAGAACTTGCGCTGGCCGGACGAGGCATCGCAACACCCGCAGAGACAGTGGGGCCGGAGGAAGGATACATTCCGGTCTACTACCCTGGAACGATTGACGTGCAGTCCGCCGCACCAATCAATCTTCCGGCGGGCGCGGTGTTCAGCGGAGTTGATCTGACAGTTGCAGCAGTACGAACCGTCCGCATTCGTGGTCGAGTAATCAGTGGTGCAACGGGACAGCCCGCATGGAACGCGAATGTGTCGCTGCAACCCCGCGGCCGTGGTGATATCGGCCCCCGCCTGCTTCAGGGGCTGCGTGATGCCGAGGTCAACGACGACGGCGCGTTTGAAATCCGTGGCGTGCCCCCAGGCTCTTATGAGCTGGTGGGAGTCATGAATGATGGCAACAACCGAATGTCGGGATTAGTTTCGCTGGAGGTCGGCAATTCCGACATCCAGAATGTCATCCTTGTCATTTCGCCTGGATTTTCCATTGTCGGCCGCGTTTCCTTTGAGGATCAGAGCGCCGGCAGCAGTGTTGCTCGCGCTGCCCCGATGCGAGTAACTCTTCGACGCATCGCCGGCCAACTGCGAGTAGGCGTGGGCCAATTCACATCACCGGTGCAGCCAGATGGCGCGTTCACGTTTCAGCAGACAGCGGCCGGCGATTATCGAGTGAATGTCGCGGGGTTGCCTCGCAACGCATACATCAAATTCGCGCGCCTTGGTGCTGCGGATGTTTTGAATCAAGGCCTGCACGTCGAGCGGCAGCCCAATGAGCTGCTCGAAATCATGATAGGCACGGACAGCGGCAGAATTGACGGAACTGTTACGACCGAGAAGCAAGAACCGGCTGTGAACGTCACAGTCGTACTTGTGCCTGATCCCGCCCAACGCAATCGATTCGAACTGTATCGGACTGCGTCAACCGACTCCCTCGGACGATTTAGCATGGACGGTATTCCACCAGGCGTCTACAAACTGTTCGCCTCGTATGACATGGAATCCGGAGCCTGGCAGGACCCGGATTTCCTCCGCCAATATGAGGAACGTGGGCGCGTTATTCATATCGGTCCACGCGCATCCGTTGCCCCTGAGATCAAAGTTATTTACGTCAACTGACTGTGTTTCAATCAATCTGCCGATTAAATGATGTGGCTCGTGCTCTCCCCACTGCAACATTGCTGCCTGGTGGCGCGGTTCTTATTGCGGGAGCACGGAGCGGTAGTTCCGCCACTGCACAAACCAGCGCCGAACTCTACGTTCCGGGACTTCGACAAAAGAAGAAATACCCGTGCACCGCGCTGGGCGCTGGTTACCGGGGTGCGACGAAGTCCTTGACAATCATCAAATCGCTGCCGGCGTGATCGCGTTGGGTAAATAGCAGATAGCGCTCATCCGGAGATAGGCTCATTCCTAAGCCGTTAATCCCCTGGTTCGCTACCACCACGGGACGGCTCTGCCCTGTGGAAAAACTCAAGAACCGAATTAGCTGCCGTGTCGGAGTTTCCGGAGCGGAAGCGTAATAGATGCCGCCCGCGCCGAGGGTGAAGTTGGGTCTGCCAGTTGGGCCCGTGACCTGTTCGGCATTCCCACCTCCAACGGGAATCTTCCAAATCCCTTTCTCCGGATTTTCGTGCGCATAGAAGAGTGTTCCATCCGAAGATTCCAATGGCCCCGTATACGCCATCGCTCCGTCGGTGATGCGAGTCGCATCACCACCCGCCGCCGGCATTTTCCAGATCTCGCGTTGTCCCGAGCGATTGCTTCCAAAGTAGATCCAGTGGCCGTCTCGAGAATAACTGGCCAATACATCGTCGGACGGGTCTGTCGTCAGGCGTTTGGGTGGGCCGCCTGACGCCGGAACGCTGAACAGATCGGCGCCTGCCTGTCCGTCAAGTCGTGCATGGAACAAAATCTGCACGCCATCAGGGGACCACATGGGATAGTAAGTATCGGAGCTAAAGGACGTTAGCTGAACCGGGCTCGACCCGTCCGCATTGCTGATCCAGATCTGTGCTCTACCGGACCTGTTGGAGCGGAAAGCAATCTTCTTCCCATCCGGCGAGAATTGAGGTTGCCCGTCTAGACGAGTGGACCAGATCAACAGTTGGGCCGTCACCGGCGAACTTTCTGCGGGGCGGAGCTCCGCGCGCCACACATTAGTGTCAAGAGACTCAACTGAGTAAACGAGGTGGTGTTGCAAACTGACGTCGCTCACATTGCCTTCTAGTGGCAGGCTCCGGGACGAGTCCGGTGAGGAAGCGCCGATTATTCGTAAAGAACCGGAAGCCACGTAAACGATCTGCTGTCCATCGTTCGTCCAAACCGGTTTCGATGCCTGGCCACTGGTCGTAAGACGCTTCAGGGGATCTCTGGCGACGAAATCTGTCGAAAGCGCCTGCAAGTACAAATCGCTCCCACCTGTCCCAATCCGTCTCGCGAAAGCAAGCGTGCGGCCGCGAGAAAAGGCGGGATTCTCGTCGAAGTAACCTGCAGGCGGCTGGGTCAGTGGGCGCTTGCTGCCCGTCAACACGGAAACCAAGGAAAGCCCACGGGATGATTTATCGCTCTCATGATGCGGCACGGCAATCCACTGTCCGTCCGGAGTCCAAGCGACGTTGCTTCGAGCCGTGGAGCCCAACAAACTCGATAGTACGGTGTTACGCGTTTCTGTCAGAACGTTTTCGGGTCCGCCGATGGCCGGAATCAAGATGAGTTGGTTCCGTTCGGCATTTAATCGTCGAAGAAACGCGATGGTCTTCCCATCCGGCGACCAAGCCGGACTCATATCTACGGCTGGGTTTGTCGTGAGTCGCTGCGGGCGGCTGGAACCGATGGCCTGGACGTATATGTCAGAGTTGTCCTCAGCTTCGCCGTTCCAGGTGAATGCCACCGTGTTGCCATCCGGCGAGATTGCCGGGTTGAGTTCAACGCCGGGATAGCTTGTCAATGGAACAGCTTCCCGCGTGGGCGGCACGCTCGTCGGACGCGGGTACCACAGCAGGCCAGCAACAACAGCGAGCGCCACCAGGCCAATGCCAACGCGGATCCATGCACTCGACGCCGGCACTGGAACTGTTCCGACGGATTTTGCTTCTTTGGTGCTGATTGCCGCGGCATGTGGATCGGACGTATCGATAGTGCCGGCCTCAGCGCCGTTCCTGAAACTAACAGGCTCATGGAAAATATAGCCCCGCTTCGGGATCGTTTTGATGTATCGCTGGCTCTCGTCGTCCAACGCCCGCCGGATATCCACTACGCACTGAACCAACGAATCATCCGTCACGAACGAATCCGGCCAGACCGCATGGATCAGTTCCTCCTTGCTAAACAGGCGGCCGTGGCGCTCCACCAGGTATCGGAGCAGCTCGTACGACTTCGGTCGGAGCTTGACCTCATTCCCTTCCCGCACGAGACAACCACGTTCCAAATCGAGAACAAATTGGCCGAAGAAGTAAGCCTTCGTCGTGAAATTCTGCGTTGATGTTGTTAACGCCTTCATCCCGACTCACCCCAAAAAGCCAAACACAAAATTTATCGGTGACCTTTTATAAGCCTTTCTTGTGTCTAAGGGAAACAAAGAAATCGTGAGTTAATTCAGATGGTGAAATTGCAATCGGCACTACTGTCGTTGAAACGGATAGGTGGCAATTGGATGACGTGGAAATGTTCAGTCTTCGCGGACAAGACGAGAAGGTACAGGGAGCGCTCTCGCGTTTCAGAGACGGACGTGTTCAATGAACTATGCCCTATTGATAAAAGCGATGAATGATGAAGCAGCGCGAAGAGGACGGAGCCCAACGCAAT
>Ga0114129_10015702_pt1 | contig 10767 bp, 3 predicted proteins | sample RhiMetdeltSRZDD1_FD_80071 | JGI IMG/M metagenome (GOLD analysis project Ga0114129, IMG submission 80071) | Populus rhizosphere microbial communities from Tennessee, USA - Rhizosphere MetaG P. deltoides SRZDD1 (version 2) (version 2) | ecosystem: Host-associated > Plants > Roots > Rhizosphere >... | reverse complement strand
TTTTCCTGGTGAGGGAGAAACATTAGAAGACCTGGACCGGGCAGATCGCTCTTACAGCCGCAAACCTGCCAATGACTCCATGATAAAGGTCTTTAAGCGTTGTCACGATTACATTTATGGCAATGAGGGGCGAAAAAAAGATGCGTTTTGGCAGTTATTGAATCTTATTTTCTGCAAGTTGTATGATGAAAAACGTCGTTTCATGCCGACAGAAAACGGGGAAAGCTATCGGCGTAAATTTTGGGTGGGTATAAAGGAACAGAACACAGAAGAAGGGAGAAAGGCGGTTGCCAAACGTATTAAAGGGCTTTTTGAAAAGCTGAAGAAAGACGAAATCTTCTCTGAGGTTTTTGAAGGAAGTGAATCAATAGGGCTTACCGACAAGGGACTCGCCTATATCGCCGGTGAGCTATCCCGTTATTCATTCTTGGACGCATCCGTAGATGTAAAAGGCCTGGCTTATGAGACTATAGTTAGTAATACATTGAAGCAGGAGGCCGGCCAGTTCTTTACACCTCGTAATATCATTAGAGCAATGGTTGAAATGATGGATCCTGAAGAACATCACAGGGTTCTAGACCCTGCATGTGGATCGGGCGGCTTTCTTGTCATGGTGCTCGACCATGTGCGAAGAAAGATGGCTAAACAACTCTTTCCTGATTTAGAAGGACCTCTCCTAGCTGAAAAATACAACTCTATTGAGGTTAATGAAAGGGTTAGAGACTATGCAGAAAATTGCATTTTTGGATTCGACTTCGATCCAGACCTGAAAAAGGCCGCCCGCATGAACATGGTTATGTCCGGTGATGGACATGCGAACATATTTCATGTAAACTCTTTAGCATACCCGAAGTGGGAGCATCCAGATGAAATAGCAAAAATTAGGGAGTCAGTTTCAAAAAGCCTAAAAAAATTAAAAGACTTCCAAACAGGTTATGAAACTGATGCAAGAGGTAAATTTGACCTAATATTTACAAATCCACCCTTTGGGGCAAAGGTAAAGGTTGAGCCAGAAATCGCTGGCAGGTACTTCTTGTCTAAATATAGCTTAGCCCCTGAAGTGCTGTTTATCGAAGCTTGTTATGATCTCCTTAAAGAAGGAGGTCGGTTAGCTATTGTGTTACCGGATAGTATACTTGGTAACCCCAATATGCTGCAGGTTCGCGAATGGATTCTTAGTAAGTTTAAAGTTTTGGCATCGGTCGATTTAGCTGTTGAAGCATTTTTGCCTCAAGTTGGAGTCCAAGCATCTTTACTCTTTCTTCAAAAGAAAACTGAATTAGAAGGACAACTTGCTTTGGAAGGCGAGGACTACGAAGTTTTCATGGCTATAGCTGAAAAATTGGGAAAAGATCGACGTGGAGTACCGATCTACGTCCGTGACGAAGATGGTGCAGAGATACTATTCGATGTCGAAAAAGAGTATGCCGTAAGAAGAAAAGACGGTCCATCGGAAGTGCATCTTCGAAGAGAAAAGCAGAGGTTGTTGGATGACGATCTTCCTGTTATCGTTAAGGCTTATAATAAGTTAACCAATTCTAAATAACAATGAGATACGGCAATATAAAAATATCGAGGTTTGAAGGAGGACAAAAGGTATTTAAACCGGACTACTACCTTAATAGTGGTAAGAAAGCCATTTCTGATCTTCTTGAAAGAGGTGTTAAAAATGAAACGCTTTTACAATTATCGAGCAAACTATATCAAGGGGGCATTTTTAAAAGGGTGTTTGTGGAAAATGAATTAAACGCGCTCAAATACTTGACTTTTAGCGATGTATCTAGAGCTGCGCCAATGGAAACGGCGAATAATATATCCAAAGTATATACGCCGTGGATTGAGGAAATGACCTTAAGGAAGCACCAAATTTTGGTGAGTTGTGCAGGTACCGGCTCATGTGGAAGAACTGCAATTGTGGATGAAAGTTACGCTGGGCATATAGGGTCTCAGGAAATAATACGCATTGAAACGGATAAAATCCCCATAGGGTACTTATATGCTTATTTGAGCTCTCCACTGCTGTATAATTACATACAATCAATGACATATGGTGCTGCAATACCTCGTATATCCCCTGAAGAGCTAGGTAAGCTTCCTGTACTACTACCACCATCTAAAAATCAGACTGAGATTCACAAATTAGTAATTGAAGCTACTGAATTGCGAGTTAACGCAAGTGCAATGTTAAAATCGGCCATTGCGATCATGTCAGCAAAACTACCTCGGCTAAAACTAAAAAAGATTTACAAGTCTACAATAAGTACAAGAATCAAGTATTCGGCAAGACTTGAAGCGAGTTATGATACAAACGCAGTTGAAGAATTCTATAGAGAGCTTAAGAGTAAAAAGATCAACGTATCGAGTATAAAGGACCTTTCAAAAGAAGTGTTTACACCGGGAATATTTAAACGCGTAAGAACTGAAAGCTGTGCTGGAGTTCCGTATTTAAGTGGGTCAGATTTGCTAGATAGGCAACCCAATTTTCAAAATTTTTTATCGAAAAAAATGAAAAATATTGACAACTATATTCTGAAAGAAGGTTGTTTAGCAATTCAAGATGCCGGAACAATTGGATACTTAACATATGTACATAGTTTTTTGGATGGAGTTGCTGCAACAAATAATCTCGTCAGGATTGTCCCAAAGGATGAATCAAACTTTAATCCCTACATCTATTGCTTTTTAAAAACTGAAACTGGCAAATCGCTATTGAAGATGATGGAATATGGAGGTGTTCAAAAGCATATTGACAATACTCATGTATCAAACTTGAGTATTCCTTTGTTTAAGGATGTTTTTGATGATATAACAAACAATGTTACTTGTGCAATGACTATGCTTGGTAGCGCATGCACCTTGGAGAAAAAGGCTGTGAGCGCAGTTGAAAAAGAAATTGAATTATGGCAAAGTTAGTCCCCCCACCATATTTCGAGGATACTGTAAACCCGGGAGAAAGGCGATTGCTAGATTACCTTCTGGTGAACCTGCCCAATGACTACCTCCTTATTCCCAACATCGAGGTGGCTTCCACCAATCCGCGAAACAATAAAACGCAGTACTGGGAGTATGATCTGATCGTGATAGCCCCCCATGCCGTTTATAACATAGAAAATAAAGATTGGAAAGGGCGGATCGAGGGCGGGGACACTTATTGGTACATTAACGATAAACAACGTGCCAACCCATTGAAGCTGGGAAGACTGAAGACTGCGATACTGGCTTCTAAAATAAAAGGGTTCAATCCTGGCTGGGCCATTGCCTATATCCAAAACCTGCTTACCCTCTCCTATCCCAATAGCTTTGCGCCTACCATTGTAGATGAGGCGGCCAAACTCTCCTTCGAGTTAAAGAAAGAATTGATCGACTTCCTTACCAACCCAATCGCAGCCGGCCAAAAGCCTGATTCCATCCGCCACATTCAAAAAGGATTGGTGGATTTTATCATTGGAAGTCATTCTAAAAAGCAGCCGCAAGACAAACGTGAAGTGGCCGGATATGAAATAATAGACATCCTTCACCAGGAGCCAAATTTTACAGAGTATTTGGTAAAACCCCAAAAAGTAAATTCTACAATCCAAAAGAGAGTCAAAGAGTATTCCTTACAGCTCTCGGAATTATCACAGGAAGAGTTACGGCAAAGGCAAGAGATTATAACTAACCAGTATAAGGCGCTCCATAAGATCAAGGCAAAGCCGTTCATCCTCAATGTAGAGTTTATATTCGATGATGCCAACCATATTTTTTATGAGATCTCCGACTTTTTAGACGAAAATTCACTTAGAGCTGTAGCTAGGAGCCGCACATTTACTTTTAGCGAAAAGATAGGTATTATCAAAAACATCATCGCGGCATTGCGAGATGCACATAAAGAAAACATCTTTCACCGTGATATAAGTCCTGATAATATCTATATCAATGGTGGATACGCATTGCTTGGAAATTTCGGCAAAGCCTATTTCACAGATCATAACCAGCAGGGTTATACAGTAATGCCCACATTGAATGAATTTAATGTAACGGCTTATCACCCTCTTGAATTAACTGTTGGTGATGCTTCCCGATCGTCTGACATCTATTCCCTGGGCGTGTTGATCTATTGGCTTTTTACAGAAACAGAACCAATAAAGTCTCCTTTCGCATTAGATAAGATGGGAGGCAAGCTGAATCCTGAGCTACTGCCTTCCGCAGTAAATAGTGCGTTGCCCAAATGGTTAGATGAGATTTGTAACAAAACAATCGTCGTTGACAGGGAAGAACGCTGGGACAACGTAGATGAAGTAGAAGCATTTCTGGATCAGAAAATTCGTGAAACTGATACTTACTCAGGCACGCCTGCACCTCAGCCAACACCCAACAGGGTAACCATTTCAACAGAAGAAATAAAAGAAGGCGACCGGGTCGGCGATTACACTATTTATCAACGGTTAGGGAAAGGCGGCTATTCCGAAGTATTCAAGGTTAAACACACGCTGCAGGGCCGTGATTATGCCCTGAAATTGTCTCATGAAAGTGTGAACCGGAAAACAGTTACCGATGAATACAATGCTTTATGCAACCTGAACCACCCCAATATTGTACGATTTATTTGGAATGGTACAATCCCGAATGGCCAGTTTTATACGGTCACAGAATACCTAGAGGGGGAGAACCTGAGCGTGTATACCAGAACAGATGCGAGGCTTCCTATTGCTCGCATATACCAAGTGGCCCATGATATCTTGTCGGCCCTGGTAGAGATGCAGGGACAGCCTAATCCAATCCTACATCGCGACATAAAACCACAAAATATCATGTGGGCGGGTCAGGAAAGATTTGTACTGATCGATTTCAATGTAGCCTCACTGGTAATAGGCAATAAAGATTTCGTTGGAACAAACCCTTATCTAGCACCAGACCTGATCGAAGATTCAAAAGTGAATTGGGATCAATCAGCAGACCTCTTTGCACTGGGTATAACGCTTTATGAGCTCATAGCGAAGCAATACCCCTGGTCGCCTGACAAAATGCCGAAAATGAGCAAATCGCCTGCCCCACTACACCACGTGGCTCCCGCAGTTTCTACTGCCTTTTCGGTATTTATCCATAAAGCGATCAGCACAGATGCAGCCATTCGCTTTAAGAACGCAAAAGAAATGCTTATTGAGTTGGAAGGTATCGGAAAAGACGGCGTGTTGAAAACAGCCCATTCGCCGGTAAACAGCGGACCAGTTGCATCAAGCGAGCTGGATATTGTTGCCTACGTAAATTCTCTTTATAGTCAATCCAAGCATGGCAATGCAGGCACAAGGTCGGGGAATGAGACCAGGGAGCTGGATCGATTGACATATACCGATACGAAATTGGATACTAATTTGATTCCCGCGATCTTGGATGGCCTGTATAAATTGGTGGTGATCACCGGAAACGCAGGGGATGGAAAGACTGCTTTCATCCGACGGATTGAAGACAATCCATTTGTTAAAGACCTAAAGCGTTTTTCGCATAAGAATGGGGCTCAATTTAAGATCAATGGTGTTCCGTTCGAAAGCAATTACGATGGTTCCCAGGATGAGAATTACAAGTTCAACAGCGACGTACTCGAAGCCTTTTTTAAACCTTTCGTTGGCCTGAAGAATTATAATAAGGCCACCGAAGGCAGATTAATCGCCATCAATGAAGGCCGATTGATTGAATTCATGCACTCTTCTACGCATTTTCGACAAATGGCCAGCGAGATTGAAGAATATTTTTATCAGGGCGATCATTCCACTTTACCGGAGGGCGTGTTGATTATTAATTTGAATCTACGGTCGGTTGTTGCAGCAGAAGAAGGCAATGCAAGCCTGTTTAAAAAACAGGTGAAGGCACTTACGCAAAAGTCTTTATGGAGCAAATGCGATACATGCCCGCTGGTGAAGAAATGTTTTATTCATTATAACGTGGCCACCTTCAATGACACGGCATCCGGCGATGAGGTAACCGCGAGAATGAAGTGGTTACTGAGGGCCGTTAGTCTGAAGAGGGAGCTCCATATCACCATGCGAGACATGCGCTCGTTTATTGCTTTTATGTTAACACGGGATTTTACTTGCAAAGATGTAGCTGAATTGGCACAAACTGCAGACGATGCCAAGTACTGGAGCAACTATTACTTTAATATTTCTGACCCAACTGTAGAAGATGGCGGTACGCAGGATCGACTGGTAAGGCTGATTCGGGAAACAGACATTGGCAGTGTAGCCATTCCCCACCTTGACCGGGAGTTATTCTTCGGCAAACATCGTCAAAAAGATTACCTGGAGTTTGGGGAACGTGACAGAAACCTCTTTCAGGAATTTAATACAAGCAAAGAACTGATCCCGGCATATGAACAAAGCGCGGAGTCAATCAATAGGATACAAGGGATTCACAAAGTATTTATCCGGCACCACTACTTCGAGGGCAGAGCAGAATTGATCGATGCAGAACAAGTCGACAGTACTCCCCCCATGCCCTCCTTCATTCGACGGATACCCTATCAGTCCATGTTCCGTTTCGTTCACTTGCTGCGGTTAGGTGACACGGATGAGCTTACCAAAAAAGCGTTGTCCCGTGCCATTTCATTAAACGAGGGCTGTGACAATATCGCCATTGACAGCAAATACCTGATCCTGGGATCGACAGAGATCAAAGATTCGATCAGTAAATCTTTCCGCCTTTTTGACCTGAGTGATTTTGAATTGGAGATCAACAAAACAGAACACCTTACCAAATTCCTAGAGTACAATTCGGATAGCCTGCTGTTCCGCCATAAGAAAGAAAAGCATATTCGATTGACTATTTCCCTGGACCTCTATGAGATGCTCTATTTTATTCAGAAAGGTTTTAACCCATCCCTGAATGATATACGCGGCAAGTTCATTGAGTTGATCATTTTTAAAAATCTGCTTCAAAACCTGAACTACAAAGAAGTAATAGTGACGCGAGACAATACCGAATACTTTAAAGTTTCAGTAAAAAAAGACCATATCCTCCTTTTAGAACCTTTGATACTTTAATATGCCGATAAAGCTTAATAAAGAAGAAAGCGTTTTCCGCAATGAGCTGATTTTCGCCGGTGATGCAAAACAAGTGAACATTGACAATACTCTTGTTAATTTGTTTATGCTGCTTAGCCATAATGGGATGAGGCGAAAACAGCGGGCAAGAGCAGGCGACAAGGCGATCATAGACGTGGCTAAATTGAAAGATATGTTCTTGGCATTGGAAAACAACAACGTTGTTTCTGGTTTCAAAGCAAATCCATTTGCCGCAGAGCTGTGGATAAGGAGCAATCTTGTGAATATGGTCTATAGGGGAAAGATAGAGGAAAAGATCTCCTCTTTGCGGCCTGTTCATTTGGAAGCCTACAAGATCCGCAATGCTTATAATGCGCGGGACTATAATACGGCAGACCAGGTTTATTTAATGCTTGGTGTTAACACACAAGTAAGAAATGATTTGAAAGCCTTTTTGCAGGAAGGCTGGGACCCGGTAATGGATAAGATCCATGTATCAGACAACATTGACGTGGACAGCTTAGGTCTTTTACATCTGATTAAAGGTGTAAACCCAGGTTATATGGAGAGCAACACAACACTCAGCAATATTAAGCCTGTGTTGGACAGTCAGGCAAAGCTTTATTGTGAAGATATCCGATGGCTACTGGCGTATAAACGGGATATACCACGCAACGTGATGATCGACTATCTAAAGACACTCACCTCGTTCCACCTTTCGATCTATCTTCAAAAACTTTTCCATTTGCTTCCAAAAATGGTAAAGAATGGTACGATTGATGTCGACGACGATTTTTCTATCGTAGTTGACCTGACTGACAATATTGAAAGTAAAATAGCGACATTAGCGGCAGACGATGCAAATAGCACCATTAACTCTATGTATGAATACATAAAGTCCACCTTTCAGGTGAATGCAGCTTTACGTTACCTCAGCCTTCCAAAGAACAATTCAGACAATTTACCAAAAGCGTTAGCCGTATTATCGTCCCGGCCGGATAAATTTGAAATATATTTCGAAGTTCTTTATAACACTATCATACAGAATCTTAATGAAGAAGATAAAATACTGGTGGAAGAAATAGCGAAGTATGAAACAAAGTACTTTGATAAGTATATAGAAGTGATCATGAAAGCCAGAAACGGCTATTTAAATTCATTTCACATCCGGTTGATCGATGCCTTATCGCAGAAGAATACAGAGCGCGGAATTTTAGCACAAGGCAGAAGCCGCAAACATCCGAGACGTTTTGTTCTGGGCACTCGCCTGTTAGAAGCATTGGTTCAAATCTTAGTACTTCGTAACGATGGTACAAAGTTCTATACTACCAGTTTATCTATCGAAGAGTTGACTCAGCAACTGCGAGACCGGTATGGACTGGTTATCAATGGAAACAAAGAGCCACGGTTCGGGAAAATAAGTGTTTATACACAATTAGCATTTAAAGAAAACCTGGATGCCTTCAAATTAAAATTACGTCAAATAGGATTTTACACTGAACTCAGTGATGCGTATATAATGCAAAAGGTGAGACCTCGTTACGTACTAAAGAATTGATTTATGTCAGCTTTGATACCCATATACTACAAAGAAATAATTGACCTGCTTTTGGAGATGCATGATTGGGAGCTTGCCCATGCATTACCAGGCCATTGTATGAAAATAGCCAGCTTTGGTCAGGCTGAGCTTGACTATCTGCTCCTTAAGGTTAGAGCAGCTTATCCTAATCTTGATTCTTTTATTGTTTCTGATGAAAACACTAGTGAAGCATACATTTCTGCTAGTAAGTTGATCGAGCTCAGAAATAAGCAAGAGCGCCCGCTTTTGATCCTTCTTTCTGCCAATAGCCGCACCGCGGCCGAGGACTCATATGGGAATAATACGTTCAAAGACTTGCCGCTAGAAGGTGTTGAACTACGCCTTCAACAAAAGTTGCTCAACCAAGTACCCCTTCCTGTACGATCAGGCGTGGAATTTATTCTTAATTCATTTGAGAAGAAAACAAACGCATTGAGCGCAGCTATAGATTATTTGTTGGCTATAAAAGCAGATGCTTTTATGCAGGAGGCTATTGGAAATCATCTTTATTATTTTGGCCTGATCCCAGACAGTAAGTTATTCGAGGACGAAAGTCAGATAAGGACGAGACTGAACTTCAACGGCGTTTGTTCAGCCCTCTTATCAACATTTAATAAACCCATTTATGATCGAATCTCAGTGCTGCCGCTTGAACCTAACTCTATCCAGCCAGCCATTGTAGGTTTTTTAAAAGCAGAGAGCCATATCAAAGTACCTTCATACCTGTTCAAACAGATCCTCGGAAATTATCCGCAATTAAACTTTGCTAACTGGCCAATTCCGGAACTAAATCCCAATGGAATAAAGCTATTTATATTAGATATTATATCAAGCGATTTCAAAACAGAGGGAGGGCTGAAGGTTTTACAAACTAATGAAAATCGCACCGCTAAGCTGAAGGTTCGGTTTAATACACAGCCCAGTCCAAAAGAGATTGCTCATTTAAAGTCGTTCCGTATTGTTTTAATGCGGGTGAACGAAGGATCAGGTGAAGAATTAACCGTGCTTAAGCGCATCAAAAATACTACTTCAACAAGAGCATATAAAGAAGCCACCGTTGACCTGCATCCAAATATTATAGAGGAAGACTCTTATTTCGTTCGGGTCTTTGCTGAAGACGAACACAATAACGTGCTCAATGTCAATGACGATTTTAAGGAGGCAACTGTTCAGATTGCCTGGGAAAAAGCAAAAGAAGCGGACCCAGAGCTCTCCAAAAGTTCGTTTGACTTCAAACTCACCAGTGATTCAGACGATTTTCATTTTGCGGTAGAAGAGGGAGAAGAACCAGTTGAGAATATCCGGAAAGACAAGGTTCATAATGTTACAGAAGCATATTTTAAGTATAGAATAGATGACTTACGCAAGGGCCTTGAGCTTCAGGAGCCTGTGCCTACCGACAGTTCTAATGTATGGCAAGGTGGAGCTAAGCAGAGACAGTTATCCACCTTCCATATTGGCTATAATACCCGACATAACTATCAAATCAATATTCCATCGAAACTTCGTGAGATCGAGGGAGTCTTTCTCAAAAATAGTGATACCCTTGGATGTGTCAATTGCACAGTAAGCAGCAACCCAAGCGAACTCACCTTACGTTCAATACAGTTCAAACCGAGTGTTGTAAGTGAGATTGTTAGTAAGAATGTTATACAAAAGAGAGAGGAAGTTTTTAGAGGAATACTTGAGTCTACAACCTCAGGGGATGGGATCCTTGAAACTTGCAACCTTGTATCGCTGAGAGATAAAATTGCCGAATATATTAAACTATATAGCTCCTGGGTAGTCGATCTCAAAAGGAAAGTAGAAAATCAGAGCGTCTCGGTTGAAGAATTGGAGAAACTTCAAAGCTTTTTAGCAGAGCTTCAGTTTTGTGATATGGTAAAAATCCGATCAAAACTACCTGACGGCACGCCTGTAGAGGCGCTGTTGTTATCACCGGTGCACCCGCTTCGTCTTGCATGGTTCGTTTTGCTTATTGATAAGTACAAAGAATGGGAAGAAGCCACGATCGCCTTTCCCGGCCATCAAAAAGAATGGTCAAAAAGCCTGTTGGCTTTATTCGAAGGGGCATTGTACCCAGAGAACAATCCATTGGTAGTGGTTGAACCCAATGGATTAAAGAATTATCATTATACCGGAGAGTTAATGTTTGGGTGGGGTATCTATCTT
>Ga0114129_10015701_pt1 | contig 10767 bp, 4 predicted proteins | sample RhiMetdeltSRZDD1_FD_80071 | JGI IMG/M metagenome (GOLD analysis project Ga0114129, IMG submission 80071) | Populus rhizosphere microbial communities from Tennessee, USA - Rhizosphere MetaG P. deltoides SRZDD1 (version 2) (version 2) | ecosystem: Host-associated > Plants > Roots > Rhizosphere >... | reverse complement strand
TGACAGAATTCTTCAAGGTTTGGCGCATCGTGCTTCCCATCTGGACTTGGTGGAACAAACGGGGCAAAGCGAAAATAGCGAGGGGAGAGCCCAAACAGTTCAAGCCGTTCAAAATGTTCAAATTCTTTCAATGGTTCAAGTAGTTCCAATCGCTCTTAAACGGCTTGAAGGCGCTGCGACTAGCCGTGATTCCTACTCCGTCCGCGCTCGTTCGGTTTTTCGTGGATCCGCGGCTCCGCTCGCTCCCGCGCTATTTATAGTAATCGCCTGCACCACACCGAGCGCGCTTTGTTCCCGTAGCGCGTGGCCGCGCTGTTCCAAGGCTTTCCTCTGGTCACCGGCAATTTTCGCCTCCAAATTCAGCCGCTCCGGCAGCCATTGATGATGAATCCGCTCGGCTTCCACTGCCGCTTTTACCGGCATACGAAAGTCGACAATATTTAAAATCGTCTGCAAAATGGCGTTGATAATCCGTGGACCCCCGGCGGCGCCGACGACGAGCTCAGGGCGATTTCCGTTCAACATGATGGTCGGCGCCATGCTGCTCAGCGGTCGTTTCTTGGGCTGCAACGAGTTTGCGTCGTTACCGACGAGTCCGTAAACATTTCCGGCTTCTGAGTGTATAGCAAAATCATCCATTTCGTTGTTAAGCACAATGCCCGCGCGCGGCACCAACAGTTTGGAGCCAAACCGCGTGTTGACTGACTGGGTGCAAGCTACCGCGTTGCCAAAGCGATCGACCACGCTAAAGTGCGTTGTTCCGCCCTTTTCGGCGTTATAGGTGTAAAAACCATAAAAGGGCGGTGGAAAAGTTTTGTCTGGCGTGAACCGCCCGCGAATCCACTCGGCATAACCTTTCGAGGTTAATTTTCCAACCGGCACGTGGACGAAGTCGGGGTCACCGAGAAACTGCGCGCGGTCGGCAAAGGCGTGTTTCATGGTTTCCGCGAGCAGATGAAGATAGGCCCCCGAGTTGTGCTGAAATTGCTCGAGTTTGTAGCCTTCCAGGACGTTGAGCATTTCGAGGATGGCCACGCCGCCTGAGCTCGGCGGCGGCATGGTAACGATCGAACGACCGCGGTACGAACCGACGAGCGGCTCGCGCCACACCACCCGATAATCTTTTAGGTCATCGAGGGTCATCACGCCGCCCTCTTTCTTGATCACCTCGACAATGGCTTCGGCGATCCAGCCGCGATAAAAAACATCCGGACCTTTTTGCGCGATCGCTTTTAGGGTTTCGGTCAGCTGGGGTTGGCGAATCATGTCGCCCTCTTTGGGAACTTCGCCGTTTGGTATATAAATCCGGCCGAGATCGGCAAAACGCTTCATGTTCGACTGCTGGCGCTCGATGGCGACGCTGAGTGCGCCATCGACCGGAAAACCTTCCGCGGCGAGCTTGATTGCCGGCGAAGTCAAAATCGCCAACGGCAATGTGCCGAAGCGCTTGTGAGCTTCAACTAATCCGGCCACCTCACCCGGCACGGCGACAGCTAGCGCGCCTGAAAGGCTCAACGAAGGCACGGCCCTGCCATCCTTCATGTAGAGCTCGCGTCGGGAAGCTTGCGGCGCCGTTTCGCGAAAATCGAGGGCGAATGCTTTTTTATCTTTGGCCCGGTAAATCAGCATAAAACCACCGCCACCCAATCCTGAGGACGCCTGATCGACGACTGAAAGCGCAAAGGCCGTGGCGATTGCCGAATCGACGGCATTGCCGCCGCGTTCGAGGATTTCCATTCCCGCCTTGCTTGCCTGCTCGTTATCGGTAACGACAAGGCCCGCAGCGGATCCTAGCGTGCGCCCCGGCGCTTCGGACGGGAAAAAAAAGACAGCGCCAAGGAAGCAACAGAGAGTTCGAAACCTGACAAATGCTCGCATTGGATTGGCTGTTGGTTTAATGCTTTGTCGGTAATTTTTCAAATAGCACATATAGGCACATGTCCTCACAGGTCAGGTCGGAACATCAATGCAGAACCACGCAGGAAGCTGCGGGGTATCAGAATTCGGCGATGAAATTTGTCTTACGCCGGCACCTTTGAATGTCTTTGTCGGGGATCCGGTTTCGAACCCGCTCTAGCAGCTTTTCGCTTGCGCTCGGTTATCCCTTATTTCATATTGGTTTAAGTCTAGATCTGTTTTCCAGTTATCCGAATCATATCATGCAAACCGTTCTGGGGCCGTTCCATCCCTATCTGGAAACCGCGCTCGTCGATGAAATCTTGCAATACAAATGCGACGATCCATTCCGCCCGCTGTTGATTTTGCTCCCGTCTGATTCGTTGCGCCGTCACCTCAAAATCGTTTTGAGCCGCCAGCGGCGCTTGTCCCTGCTCAATGTCCATCTGCTGACTTTTTTCCAACTCTCCTCGCGTCTTTACGCTGAAGGGAGCTCAGCCGCGCCCAAACTGCGCGACGATTTATTTATCGAGGAAGTCGTGCGCCGGCTTATCCGCGCGCGCCAAGCGGGCGCCGAAGCTTTCGCCGGGATCGAAGAGCGGCTCGGCGGATGCGCAGCGCTCTGGCAAACTCTCAGAGACTTACGCGACGCCGGGGTCGATCCTCAACTCGGGCTGGAGGGACTCTGCGAGGGTCAGTTCGGCCGTGGCACCCATGAACACACCGCGCACATCTTGGTCTTGCTGCAAACTTTGCTCCGCTCTTGCGAGCTCAAAGCGATTCGCACCCAAGCCGAGTTGGACCAACGGGCGACTGCGCAAGTTCCCAGCTCTTCCTACCTTCGCCAATTTGGCCAGGTTTTCTATTACGGCTTCTATGATCTTACGCAGATTCAAATCGATCTCTTTCATGCGGTTGCGCAAAACTACCCTGCGACATTGTTCTTTCCGCTTTTGCCCGGCCGGCCAAGCCACCAAGGCTGGCGCTTCGCCGAAAGATTTTACGAGCGCCATGTTCAAGGCTTCAGCAGTCCGACTCGGGACTTGACCGCAGCCGGCACACCCGTATTACCCCGCACATTTCAACTTTTCGACGAAGACAATGAGCGAACATATATTGATTTACCGGACTCATGGCATTGTACGATTTCGAATGCCTTTGGCGTTCGTGACGAGGTGGCCGCTGCCGCCAAGGAAATTCTTCGTCTCATCGATCACCAGGGATTGTCCTTCAGTGATATCGGCGTCGTGGCGCGCAACCTTGAGTCGTACGGCGCCAGCATCAAGGAGGTCTTTCGAGAACACCAAATCCCCGTAATGGGTGAGTTCGATGAACCCCTGGTGCAGTTCCCATTGACCAAGGCGGTCATCCTGCTTCTCAATTTGCCGGCGAAAGATTTTCTCCGCTCCCAAGTTATCGATCTCCTTTCGTCACCCTATTTCCAGACCGAACATTTCACAGGGGCGAAGGACTGGGCGCGGCCTGATTTGTGGGATCTGGCCACCCGCGAATTGGCCATCTGTAAGGGCCTCCAGGAATGGCGTCGTTTGCGTAACTACACGAACCGCGACATCGTAATCTCCCAACTCTCCCATGACGAGGAGCCGCGGGTAATTCGCATCACTACAGCTCAATTGCGCTGCTTGGCCGAGATCGTCGAAGGCCTCGCCGGTGATTTATTGAATTTGCCTCCATCGGCTCCGTGGAACGTTTACGCTGGTGCGTGGAAAAAACTGCTTAAAAAATATTTGGGCGTCGCCGCCCCTGATGAAGCGACCGGGCGCGCTGAAGAGCTCTTGCACGAACAGATCCTAGCGATTCTGGACCAACTTGCCGGACTCGACCTAGTAGACGACCACATTTCCTTGAGCGATTTCTCCGAGACTTTTGAATATTGGTTGGAGCGCTCGAGCATCGCGCTGAATTCACCAAACAACGATGGGATTACTGTGCTGAATGCCGCCGCCGCTCGTGGCATTTCCTTTCGGACGCTTTTCGTCCTCGGCCTAAACGAAGGAGTTTTTCCCCGCGCGATTCGCGAGGATGCTTTTTTGCGCGATCGCGATCGCGAGGTTCTCGAGCGCGACCTGGGCTACAAGATCAATCAGAAGCTCGCCGGATTCGACGAAGAAAAGCTTTTGTTCACGCTCCTGGTCGGCGGCGCAAAGGAGCGACTTTACTGCTCCTTTCAGCGCGCCGACGAGGGCGGTAGAGTGCTTGCAGCCTCATGGTATCTGAGCGCTCTCGAACGCGCGATCGGCCGGCAATCCACGACTCATCTTACCAAAGTAACCATCCCGCGGAGCAACCTGGAAAAGGCGACGACCCCACCTTTCGACCAGGAAAAATTTTTGACCCCCGAAGAGTTCGCAATCCGGCTCAGTTTAGAAGGCAAAGACCCCACACCCTTAATTGAACGCTTCGCTCTTGCCCCCGCGCTATACAAGCCAGGGCGAAAGGTCGTCATCGAGCTCGATCGGAGCACCGAGCGCTTATGCGGTTTCGACGGCGCGGTTGGGCCGCTCGACGATTACTGGAAACATTTTTCCGGGCGCGGCCTTTCGCCAACCGCGCTCGAAAGCTATGCTCGGTGTCCGTTCCAGTTTTTCGCCCGCTATGTGCTTGGCTTGGAGCGGCTCGAACGACCCGAAGAGACTTTGGGTCCAAGTGCTGCCGAATACGGCGAGCTCGGCCATGCGATTTTAGCGGGTGTCTATCAAACTTTGATCGAGCGGGGCACGTTTGAAGACCAACGCGACTCGGTTAATTTCGAAGCCGCGCTGGTCACTGTCGCAAACCAGATATTCTCGGAATACGAGGCAAAAAATCCCGTCGGCTATCCGCTTGCCTGGCGAACTCTCAAAACCGGACTCACTCAGCTCCTCCACCAGGTCATCGCCGAAGATATCAAGGAACTTTCAGACTCCGGATTCAAACCCGTAAGCGTGGAGGCCGAAGTAACCGATCACTTGGCGGCTGATTGGCCTGAGCCGTCGAAAGGCATGACCATTCGCGGCCGTATGGATCGCATCGACCGTAATCCGGGGCACAACCACCTACGCGTCATCGATTATAAATTTAAGTTTGGCGTAGCCCCGGCAACCCAGGACAAAAATCTCACTCGCGCCGCGCTGCGCGGCGAACGGCTACAGCCGCCTTTTTATTGTCTACTCGGCCGCCGCTGGGCCGCGGAGCGAACGCCACAGCGCGAGGATCCACGAGTGCAAGCGAAGTTTTATTACCTGGCGCCGCGCTGGTCGGAGGGCCCGCTCGTGACTGCGACATTCGGCGCCGACGGTCTTGACGGGCAAAACGGCGCGGAAGTCAAACAGACTATTGCTTATCTTGCCGACGGTATTCGCCAGGGCCGTTTTTTTATTCGACGTGGCGAGCATTGCCAACACTGTGACGTCGCGGAGATTTGCCGCAAGACCCATCCGCCGAGTCTCTGGCGCGCGGAGAACGATCCGTTGACCAGAGCGCATCGAGAGATGCACGGAAAAGATTCGGACCAGTATGAGCGCTAGCTCTGATCCATTCGAGCTTACCGACGCGTTCGATCGCAAGCGCGCGGTCCAAACGTTCGACCGCAATCTAGTGGTCACTGCTGGTGCGGGTACCGGTAAAACCACGCTGTTGGTAGACAGACTCGTGCATTTGCTGCTGCGCAATCCCGATCCCCTGCCCATCACGGAGATCGTCGCGCTCACGTTTACCAACAAAGCCGCCAATGAAATGAAGGTCAGGCTGCGCGAGCGCCTGCAGTCCTTTCTTGCCGTCCGGCTCGACGAGGATCCCCTGAGCGAAGCCGCGGAGAATTCCAAGATCGAAGTCGGATCGCTGATCGCGGGATACCAACTTTCCAAAGACGATCTGGACCGGCGCGTTCGCGACGCGCTGCGCAATATTGAACGAAGCGACATTGGCACCATCCATAGTTTTGCCGCCACTCTGCTTCACCTCTACCCGCTCGAAGCGGGCGTCGATCCGCAGTTTCATGAAGACGACGGCAAAGAGTTCGACCGGCTTTTCGATGAACAATGGGATCTGTGGCTCGGCGAAGAACTCTCGCTCGAGAGCAGCCATGCCGACGAGTGGCAAAAAATTCTCGGCAAACTTGGGCTTGAGCAAATTAAAGCGCTGGCAAAATCCCTCTCGTCCGAAGCGGTCGAGTTCGGACGCCAGGGGAAGTCTTCCCAAGCCATTCCCGAACCTTTGCAATCTTGGCTGGCCGGCTTGGAGTCCAGAGCCGCGGTGCTAATCGCGCGCCACCCTGAAGACCGGATCAATGAAAAACTGGTTCGCGCCACCCTCCAAGTGCTGCAAGGATACCGTCAAGGCACTCAGGCGCCGGACAGAGAGGACCGCGAAGTAAAATCACTGCTCGTCGAAAAATCGATCTCGGATCTCAAGGGCTGGTCGGATAACGACATCGCCGAAGCTCAAGATCTGACGCGCATGGCCAGGGGGCTTCTCAAGGTTGACGCCGAGCGAGTCGCCTTGCTTTGGGCGTTACTGTCTCCCTTTGCCAAAAAGTTTCGAGACTTTTTCGTCCGCGAAGGTTTCGTTTCCTTCGATGGCTTGCTCGTTCGCGCGCGCAATCTCGTGCGCGACAATTTGGGCGTGCGAGAAGAGCTAAAGCGCCAGTATCGGACGATCTTGATCGATGAATTTCAGGATACCGATCCGATTCAATATGAAATTTTGCTCTACCTAGCGGAGCAGCCTGGTCACTGCGTCAAAGACTGGCGCCAGGTCGAGCTCTCACCCGGAAAGGTTTTCGTCGTCGGCGATCCGAAACAATCGATCTATGCGTTTCGGCGCGCCGATATCGAGGCTTATCTCGAAGTGGTCGAGAAAATCATCAAAGCCCAGGATGGGGTCGAGTGCCGCCTAACGACGAATTTTCGCAGTAACGCCGGCATACTCGATGTCGTCAACGGTATTTTCACATCTCTCATCGAGGCCAAGGAAAGGAGTCAGCCGCCTTACATTGCGATTCATCCCGCGCCGGGCAGGTCCGTAGCGGCCAATAGCAAGCTGCCAAAAGTTCTGATCCGTAAGATAGTCGCGGACGATAACGAGGCGAACGCCGAAAAGGCCCGCCGCATCGAAGGCGAAAGTTTGGCCCGTTGGCTCAAAGAGGAGGTTTTGGACAGGACGGCGATTGTCAACCCCTGCGGCGAACAAGTTTACGCCCAGCCGAAAGACGTTGCGATTCTGCTTCGCAAACTCACCGATATTCATGACTATCTGGAACCGTTTCGTCGGCACGGAATTCGCTATGTCGTCGAGGGCGAACGTCATTTTTATGCGGCGAAAGAGATTATCGACGCCGTCAATCTGCTTCGCGCAATCGAAAGTGCCCACGACCGCGTGGCGTTAGTTGGTGTGCTGCGCTCGCCCTTGGGCGCCTTAACCGACCGGGAGATCTATGAACTTCACCGCGAACATCTGCTCGACTACCTAAAGGCGAATGATCTCGGCAAAAACGACTTTCTGCCTACCCTCGGCGAGCTTTACCGGACATTGGCGCGCCTCCACGAGGAAACCCGCGTCATGCCCGTCGGCGACGCGATCGCTCATATCTTTGCGACTCTGCCAATAAAATTGCTGGCCGCCTGTTCCTTTCATGGCGAGCAGGCGGTGGCGAATCTGGAGAAGCTCAAGGAACAAGCGGAGCTTTTGGGACGTGGCGGGTTGACCACGCTCAAGGAAGCGATTCGCCAACTCGAGCAGCGCGTGCTCGAAGTCAAGGAAGAAGGCGAGAGCGTCCTTGCGGAAGAAAACGTCGACGCCGTGCGCATCATGAGCATTCACAAAGCCAAGGGCTTGGAGTTTCCCATCGTCGTCTTGGCCGGCAGCCAGAGCGGCACCGACGGGAGACAAACAACCGATGAGGCATTATTCGACTGGTCGACCGGTCTCGCCGGGCTGCGTGTCGGGCCGATCACCGATCTTGCCGGCCTCTATATCGCGGAAAGGGCCAGGGCCAGAGCCGAAGAGGAGCAAAAGCGCGTGTTTTACGTTGCCATGACCCGCGCCCGAGAGCACCTGATCGTTTCCTGCGCCCCAACCGACCGGCGCTCGAGCGGTAGTTTTCTTTCCATGCTCGACGACAGTTTGAGTGAAGACATTGAGGCGGTCGAATCGACAAAAACCGTCCGGGTCGGCAACGGCATTGTCGAGATTCAAGCGATTTCACAGAGTCTGGCGGCGCCCGGGCGCGGTCCAAGCAAATTCAAAAACGGCAAGAAGCCAAGCTGGCGGCTTTTTATCGATACCTGGACCGGTCGGCGCGACCGCCACGAATCGGTTTTGAACAAGCCATTGTTTGTAACGCCGACGTTGTTAAAGCGGCAAGAAGAATGGACCGAGGCAATACAGCATAGCCCGCACGCGCGATTGCAGCGCTCAATCGCGCTACTTGTTGGCGACTTAACGCATCGTTACTTGCAGCAATGGAACTTTGGCGCAGCCACCGAAAGTTGCCTCACACAGCTAGGCGATTTTGTTGATCGTTCATTGCCGGACGAACTGCGACGAGATCGTAAGAAGATTCTGCGTGAGCTAAAAGAGATTTTCGGCGCTTTTATTCAGTCGAAAATCTATGCCGAACTCACGGAAGCGCGAATCCTCGGCCGCGAAGTGCCGCTACTGATGCCGTGGGGTGGCCAGATCATGGAAGGTGTTATCGACCTCATCTACGAACGTGACGGCTTGCTTTATCTGGCCGACTATAAGACAGATACGATTGGCCGAGAGGAAGTGTCCGAAGGGGCAACGCTTTATCGCCACCAATCGCACATCTATTGCGAGGCGGTCAGGCAAAGTCTCCGGCGCGAAGTCGCGAGGTTCAAGTTGATATTCTTACGGCTCGGCGAGGTGGTTGAGATCATACCGAAAATCAATAAGGAACTGACGCTGTTCTAATCGTTTCCCATGAAAATCATTTTTTTCGATATCGAAACTGTCCCAACGGACCGGTCGTTGCAGGAGCATGGTCTGCTCGATCCGCAGATTCAATTGGATGAAGCCGAGCTGATTAAAAAGCTCAGCCTGTCAGCGATGACCGCGAAGATTTTTTGCTTGGGATACGCCGTCGAGCCGCCCCTGGGCTCCGCAGCTCAACTCCTCCACGGCGACGAACAAGAGATCATCACGGGATTCTGGAAGCTCGTGGCCGACTGTGATCTCTTCGTTGGTCATAATATCCTCGACTTCGACCTTCGGTTCATCTACCAACGCTCCGTCATTCATCAGATCAAACCGTCCCGCGAAATACCGTTTGGCCGTTTTCGTAACGAGCCGATTTTCGACACCATGCAAGAATGGAGCAGATGGGGTCGCGAACACGCGAGCCTCGATTCACTAACTAAAGCTCTCGGTGTCCCGTCACCGAAAGAAAATGTTGATGGCTCCAAGGTCTATTCCTACTATCGCAGCGGAAAACTTGCCGAGATCCGCGAGTATTGCAAGCGGGACGTCGACTCGGTGCGACAGATCTACCGGTGGCTGACCTTCACGAAATAGGGACCTATCTCACGTATAAATACTCGGGCCATCAGCCATACGCCATAACCATTTTCTGCCACCTTTGTTTGACACCCATAACTTGAGACTATAAGCTAACTCGGAAAATCCGCAGAACATCGGCGATCCATCGCGCGCCGAGTCCGACATTCAACTAGACATAAAAGAACATTTGCCAGGAGGTTTTTATGGATCACCCAACTGAATCAAAGTGGCAGGAGCCCACCGATAACAAAACCCGAGCTGGATTGGGCAAATTTCTTCGGCCCAATACTCCCTACGATAATTTCATGGAAGCCCAGGGCATTCCAATATACCGTGACATCGGTGTGCGCCGTGTGCAGGATCTGCCGCGCAAACCGTGGAAACGGATGGGCGGGAGCGGTACCTTCATTCAACTTCTCGGCACCGAAGGCCTGTGGGGTTGCTACGTCGTCGAAGTGCCCGGCGCCGGTGCGCTCAATCCCGAAAAGCATCTCTACGAAGAGCAATATCTCGTCGTCGACGGCCGTGGCACGACGGAAGTCTGGGTCGATGGCAATCCGAAAAAGGTCACGTTTGAATGGCAGAAAGGCTCGATCTTCGCCATCCCCATGAACGCCACCCATCGCATCGTCAATGCGACGTCAAGCCCGGCGCTCTTGCTGGCCGGCACCACGGCGCCGAACATTATGAACAACTTCGGCAATGAGCATTTTATCTTCAATTGCCCCTATCATTTCAAAGATCGCTTCGATCCGAGCGATGATTACTACAAATACAAGGAAGAAATCACGCCGGATCCGCTCCGGGGCCTCGCCATGCGCCAGACCAACATCATCCCCGACGTTATGGCCTGTGAATTGCCGCTGGATAACCGGCGCTCCCCGGGTTATCGGCGCATCGAACCGCATATGGCTGGGCAGCAATTTTACATGTGGATCGGCCAGCATGAAACGGGCCGGTACTCGAAAGCGCATGCGCACGGCTCGGCTGCCGTGCTGATCTGCTTGAGCGGCAAAGGCTATACTTACACCTGGCCGTCAAAATTGGGCACACATCCTTGGGAAAAAGGCACGACGGAAGAAATTAGACGGCAGGACTATGAACCCGTGGGCATGGTGAGCGCCGCGCCGATGAGCGGCAACTGGTTTCATGCCCATTTCGGCGCCAGCAAAGAACCGCTACGCCTAACGGCTTGGTTCGGCCCTAACGCGCCAGGACGCGAGCGTGGCAAGCCTGGTGAAAAGAGCATTGATTACGGCGCCATCGACATGAAGGATGGAGGTACAGCGATCCCGTACAACGAAGAGGATCCCTTCCTCCGTAAAGAGTTTGAAGAAACCCTGAGAAGCGTCG
>Ga0114129_10015700_pt1 | contig 10768 bp, 10 predicted proteins | sample RhiMetdeltSRZDD1_FD_80071 | JGI IMG/M metagenome (GOLD analysis project Ga0114129, IMG submission 80071) | Populus rhizosphere microbial communities from Tennessee, USA - Rhizosphere MetaG P. deltoides SRZDD1 (version 2) (version 2) | ecosystem: Host-associated > Plants > Roots > Rhizosphere >... | reverse complement strand
GGCACAGAGACAGTCAAAGAGCTCCAGATCACTTCGTTCGGCACCGAACCGGTCTACGTTGGCATCATCGGCCGTAGGACGTCGGTGATCGTCACGCTCGACGGCCGTGTCCTGAAGGAGTTCGATCGTCGGCAGATTGCGGATCTCGTCACGAGCGCCGCGGGGCCGGCTGGGATAGCCGAGTTACGCGAGCTGAAGGAATACGACTGGTACTATCTCGATCGTCGCGGGAGTCGGCCTCTGCCCGTGATCCTTGCGCGATTGAACGATGCGGCTCAGACGCGCTATTACATCGATCCACGGACCGCGCGCATCGTCGGCGCCTACAGCTCGCGAAACTGGATGAGCCGCTGGCTGTACCACGGACTCCATTCCCTCGATGTGCCGTGGCTCTACAAACATCGACCCGCCTGGGACATTGTCGTTATCGCGCTCATGCTCGGTGGAAGCGCGCTGAGCGTCACTTCCTTGATCCTCGCCTGGCGAGTCGTCGGCCGAACATTGCTGCGGAGAGTTGAGGAGTCGTCTATCAGGGAGCAGGCAACCGGCGATCCGGTATCATAACGGGGACGGGTCTCCGTACTTGCGGTACTACTCGTTACGGAGACGCGTCCCCCGTGAGTGTGACTCGTAGAACTCTGATCGTGATCGTGATGACCGCGAGCGCGCTGGTGGGCGCATTCGACGGGTGTCTGATCGACTGTCACGCCGAGGCGCCGACGGCACACCCGCATGCGCGTTGCCATCCGACGCCGACACGGTCCGACGCCGCTCAGTGGCAGGCCGATCGCACATGCCACCACGATCACACGATCGCAGCCGCCGAAACTGCCAGGCCATCCCGTTTCAGCATCCGCACGGCCGGCATGACCGCATCCGCGCGTGTGGATGTGACTCCCATCGTGTCGCCGATCGTGTGGTCAACGCCGCCGGTCACGCGGGGTCTCTCCGCATCCTTCGTCGCCCTCGTTCCACTTCGCATTTAACGCCCGCCTTCGCGCAGCGCAACGACAACAAACGCAGGCGAGGTGTGTATGCGAACGAGGACTCTGGGCAGACTCACGACGATCGGAATGGCAATGCTGTTGTGCGGACGTCCGTTGTACGGACAAACAGGCGCCGCCGACCAACATCAGCACGGTCAGATGAACACCGGCTCGAGTCCGTGGATGTTCATGACGGATGCGACGATCTACGCCATGTTCAATCATCAAGGCGGGCCACGCGGCTCCGACGAATTCAAAGCTCCGAACTGGTGGATGGGGATGGCGTCGCGGCCGGCCGCGAGCGGTCAGCTGACATTCACGGCGATGCTCAGTCTCGATCCGCTCACCGTGGGAAAGTCAGGGTACGCGGAGCTGTTTCAGGTAGGAGAGGCGCTCGACGGACGTCCGCTGGTCGATCGCCAGCATCCGCACGATCTGTTCATGCAGCTGGCCGCCGTGTGGCGCCGGCCGTTGTCGAATGGCTTTGCGTTGACGCTCGCGGGCGGGCCGGCGGGTGAGCCGGCGCTCGGTCCAATCTCCTTCATGCATCGGCCGTCGGCAGAAGCCACCGTGCTGACGCCGCTCGGTCATCACACGCTCGACTCCACGCACATCGCGTTCGGGGTCGTCACCGCGGCGATCGAGCATGGACCCTGGACCGTCGAGGGCTCGATATTCAACGGCCGCGAGCCGGACGAAGATCGGTGGGACTTCGATTTCGCTCGCATGGACTCGGTTGCTGCACGTCTCTGGTTTCGTCCATCGCGCGAGTGGGAGTTCCAGATCTCGACCGGTCACCTCGTGGATCCCGAGCAGCTCGAGCCAGGTGACATCCAGAGGACGACCGGGTCGGCATCCTGGCTTCGGCGTGCCGGAGACGAGGACTTCACCGCGGTGACCGCTGGCTTCGGCGTCAACGACGCGCACGGCGTCGTGCGGCACGCCATCTTCGGTGAGTTCACGCGCCATCTTGCGCGGAATGCGGTCTCAGCGCGCGGTGAGCTGGTGGAGACCGAAGCATGGTCAGGAACAGCGGGCGCGGTGACGCTTGGGGCCACGCGCGACGTGCTGAAATGGCGCGGCCTCGAAGCGTCGCTTGGCGCGAACGTGACGATCTACGCCGTTCCCGACGCGGTGAAGCCGGCGTACGGCAGCCGGCCAATTTCCTTTCAACTGTTCGCGCGCGTCAGGCCCAAGCCCGGTCACATGGGCCGCATGTGGAACATGAGGATGGCGCGGCCGATGTAGTGCCGAGGCTACGGAATTGGCGGTTAAGGCAGACGCGCGATCGCGGTCTGAACCTGAACACTGTCGGAGCTGGTCCAGGCGAACAACAGCTCGTTGCCGCGGCGTGCCATCCGCGGGTAACTGCTGCTGCGGCTCGCGCCGAGCGTCGCCACCGTCGCCGCTTGCGAACGTTTACCGCTGCGTTCGACGCGTCGCACCATGAACGTGGCGCCGCTGTCGCCCAACTCAATCCACGACACCATCGCCGAGCCATCGGACAGGAGGTCCACGTCGACGCGTCCCAATGATCGGGAGTTGTCCACGCGCACCGCCTCGCCAAACGTCTTTCCGGCGTCGCCCGAAAACGCGACGAACGCACGGCCGTCGTCGTTGGGCGCTGTAAACCAGGCAACCGCGACGTCGCGGCCATTGGCGCTCAGCGCCGGGCCGTTCACCGGGCATCCGTTGAGATGCCAGCCGTCGTGATGGACCGCGACGGGCTCCGTCCACGAATCGTTGATGAACCGCGACACGGAGATATCACGTGTTTCGTCGTCGCTCCTGTCGCGGAAGGCCACAATCGGGCCGTCAGAGGTTACCGCCGCCGCTGTGGGACAGCAGTCACAGACGCGTGTATCGACCGCATCTTCGAAGAGCTGATTCCGCTCGCGGTCGAAGGCCGCGGCGCGAAGGCTCATTTCCTCGCGCTCCTTCATGGAGCGCCCATCGAGCCACACGATGCCGAGCGATCCACTGGCCATCTCGAACATCGACGCGAATCCGTGCTGGCTGGTCGTGCCGTCATGATGAGGGCTCATCGGCTGAGACCACGTTTGGCCATCGTCGTTTGAAGAGGCCATGCGCAGGTCGTACGCCTCCGCCGCCGGATCAGTTTCCTGCAGCCACTCGGCGACGAGCGTGCCGCTCGCAAGGCGGAATACCGAAGGCACGTCGGCCCAGTTGGCGAGCAGGCTGCGGTTGGATTGAACCGCGCGCGGCTCTGTCCAGCCGTTGGCTGTGCGTTCCGAGAACTTGAGCGTCGTCTCGGCCGCCTCGCTTTCGAGCCAGCTCAGGACAACGGATCGATTCGATGACGTCAGCTGCGGCTCGGCGCTCGCGCGCCCTGCCGGCGATGCGAGCGGCTCCACGCGGGGAGTCCAGTCGGAGGAAATCGCCTGCCCACCTCGACACGCGATGCCAGAGAGGCTCAGGGCCAGTAACGACACGACCAGTGGTTTCACAACGTCGCCCTCCAGAATGGTCTTCACGCGCCCGGCAAGGTAATCGTGAAGCGCGCGCCGGCCTCAGGTCGATTCTCGGCTCGCACCTCGCCGCCGTGGAGCTCGACGAGATGCTTGACGATGGCGAGCCCCAGCCCCGTGCCCCCTGGATCCCGCGCACGCGATTTGTCGACCCGATAGAAGCGCTCGAACACGCGCGACAAGTCTTGCTCAGGGATACCGGGTCCTTCATCGGACACAGCTATCGCCATTCTGCCATCGATGGGCATCGCTTCCACGCGAATCGTGCTTCGCTCCGGGGAATAGGTGATGGCGTTGACCACAAGATTGCGAAGCGCGTCGTGCAGCTTCGCCGGGTCGGCGTGCACGATCGCCGCGCCGGAGGCGATCTGTACTTCGATCCGCTGATGACGCTCCTCGGCGGCCGACTCGAGATCGTCCACGACGGCGGCGACGAGCGCGCGCGTGTCGCATGCGACGAGGTCGAGCGTTTCCTGCCCGGCATCGAGCCGCGCCAGGCGCAGCAGATCCTTGACCAGCCGCTCCATCCGCTGCGTCTGACGCCCGATGATCTCCAGGAACCGTTTGCGCTCGTCGGCGTCGGCATCTTCCTCGGACAAGGCTTCGACGTACCCGCGAATGGCGGTCAACGGCGTGCGCAGCTCGTGCGAGACATTCGCCACGAAGTCGCGCCTGATCTGATCGGCTCGCTTGAGGTCGGTGATGTCGTGCAGAACCAGAATCACGCCATGCTCGGCGGCGCCAGCCGCCGGGGCGGCACGCGCCATGATCGAGCGCGACGGATCGCGTGGTGGTGAGAGTTGCAGCGCGTCCGGCGTATGGCCGAGCAGCACTTCCGCAACCAGATCCGCGATCGCGGGGATTCGGATCGTTTCCGAGTACTGGCGGCCGATCGCCACATCACGCAGCTTCAGCATCAATCGCGCGGCGTTGTTCACGAGCTGCAGCCGGCCTTGCGCGTCGACCACGATGACGCCTTCCACCATCCCTGCGAGCATCGCCTCCATGCGCGCGCGATCGCGGGCCTGCTCCGCCAGGCGGCGGCCGACTTCCTGCACCGACTGATCGAGCGCGCGAGCGACGGTGCCGAGCTCGTCGTCGCCAAACCCGAGGTGCGGCGGCGTCAGGTCGCCGCTTTCGTAGCGGCGCGCCACCTGCGCGATCAGCCGGACGCGCTGGCTGATGCGAATCGAGAACAGCCAGGCGATCGCCGACGCACCGACCAGTGCAAGCCCAAGCGCCGTGCCGGTGGCTGTCAGCACCGCCTGCGCCTGGTGGCCGACATCGGTGAGCGGCACGGCGACACGGACGAATGCGATCGATGGATGCCTCACCGGCACTGCCGCATACAGCATGTCCATCTTGACGCTGGCGCTCGAGCGGCGTGCGCGCCCGACCCCGTGAGACCGCGCCTCGAGGACTTCAGGACGCCGCGCGTGGTTCTCCATCGACGTGAGATCCGCCAGCTTCTCGAATGAGTCGCCGACAACGCGTCCGTCCTCGGCGATGAAGGTCACGCGGGCATTCAGCAGCTCGCCGATTCGAATCGCTTCGTCCTGCAGTTCAGCGATTGTCGGCACCGGCCCGTTCCGGGAAAGGAGCTCGGCGGCGAGGCGAGTTTCGGCGACGAGCGTCGACTCGATCTGGTCGTCGATCTGGCGGCGCATGTTCGTCGCGAACAGGAGACCGGCCACGCCCAGCGCCAGAATCGCCGCGGTGAGCGCGGCGAGAAAGAACTGAGTCTGGAAGCTGGCGCGGACCGGCGTCATCGCTCCAGTTCGAGATCGAGCAGCTTGTAGCCGAACTGTTTCACGGTGACGATGGCGTTGGCGAGCACCGGCAGCTTTTCACGAAGGCGGCGGACGTGCACATCCACGGTTCGCGTGCCGCCGGTGTAGCGGTAGCCCCAGACGTCGGTCAGCAGCAGGTCGCGCGAGAGCACGCGGCCGCGGTGGAGCAGGAGGTACTCGAGCAGGAGGAATTCCTTCGCGGTCAGCGTCACGGTCTCGCCATTGAGCGACACCAGATGGCGATCGGTGTCGACAGCGAGGGATCCGTAAGCGAGCGTCTTCGCCGCCGGTGCCGGCCGATGGGTGCGCCGAAGGAGCGCCCGAACGCGCGCGACGAGCTCGTTGGGGCTGAACGGCTTTGCAAGGTAATCGTCCGCACCGATTTCCAGGCCGACGATCCGCTCCGACTCTTCAGCCCGGGCGGTCAGCATGATGATCGGGATGTTCGCCGTCTTGTCGTTCGCCCGAACTCGCCGGCAGATTTCGAGGCCGTCCAGGTGAGGAAGCATCAGATCGAGGACAAGGAGGTCCGGCGCCTTGACGCCGATCACATCGAGCGCCTCGGTGCCGGACGTCGCACGATCGGTCGAAAACCCTGCCTTGGAGAGATATCGCTCGACGAGTTCCGCAATGTCGGGGTCGTCCTCCACAACCAGGATCCGAGTGGGCATCCCGGCAATTCTAACGGTGGTGACTACGGGTGACCCTAAACGAGGGCAGCTCAACTGGAAAACATTGGGGACTTCGACGGCATTGCACTTGGAGACAACGGGGTAGCGAGGTGGAGCATGAGAGCCTTCCTGGTTACGGTCTTGAGCGTGATAGCAGTCGGCGTGCTGCTGATCGCATACGGTTTGCTGAATCCTCACTATGGGCAGTTGGGGCCTGGTTTCAGCCGAGCCTACGGCGATCCGTATGCTCGTCCGATGGCGGCCGGCGAACGCGTCGGCTACGTCGACGACTATGGCAACCCGTACTACGGGACGCTCCGCCAGCCATCGGCGTATCCGGTGAACGACGTCCGAGCCGTGCCGGCGGTGTATGAGACGTACACGGCGCCCGCGCCTCGGCGAATCGCATCGACACGCGCCGTCCGTAGCGTGCCTGTCAGCCGTGTGGAACGCGCACGCGGGCGCGACTGGACCAAGACGGCCATGGTCATCGGCGGATCCACGGCAGCCGGCGCCGGCCTTGGCGCGATCTTTGGCGGCAAGAAGGGCGCGCTCATCGGTGCGGCGCTCGGCGGCGGAGCGGGGACGCTCTACGAGGTGAAGAAACGGTAGAATTGCGGGCATGAGGATTCATGCCGCAAGCAACCGCGGAGCGCGCTGGGCGCGCCGAGAGAAGACGCTTCTCGGCGTGCTTTGCGTTCTCTGCGGTTCTGTCTTTGTCGCCGCGCAGAACGCGCCCGCCTTGCAGTTCCGCGGTCACCAGGAGTCGAAGCACGCAACGATTGCGGCAGGGCCGGCAGCCATCACGGCCGCGCCGGGCACGAAGATCGCGCTCGTTGTGGACGTCACTCCAAACACCAACATTCACGTGTACGCGCCCGGTTCGAAGGACTACATCCCGATTACGGTGAAGCCGGAACCGCAGGCGTACGTGAAGTTCGGCAAGGTTAGCTATCCGAAGTCGGAGATGATGACGTTCGCGGACGAGAAAGTACCTGTCTTCCACAAGCCTTTTCGTCTCACGCAGGACGCGACGCTGGCCAGCGCGGCGAAGTCTGGATCCACCGTGACGATTGCCGGGACGGTGCACTTCCAGGCCTGCGACGATCGCGTGTGTTACCCGCCAGAATCGGTGCCGGTCAGTTGGACAGTAGCGGTGAAGTGAAGCCGTAGTAGATGCCGAGCACGGTCGACGCGCAGCCGACGGCGAGCGACACGGCGCGCGCGACCGCCCCATGGCTGCCGGCCCGCGCGAGCGGCCATCCAAGCACGCCCGAGAGCGCGGCCATCCCCAACGTCGATCCCAGTCCAAACAGCGTCATGTAGATCAGTCGCGCGGTCGTTGTCGGCAGCGTCGTCAGAACCAACGCCGTGAGGGCACCGCTGCCAGCCAGGCCGTGAACCGCGCCAACGAGCAGCGGACGGCGGGCGAGCGTCCATGCGCCGATGTGAATGTGCGCGACTGCCGCCTGGTGCACATGGATCGTGCGGCCGTGATGATGTGCTTGGACCGGTCCGCCGCGTCCTTGCCGTGTCGCCAGATAGATCGCGCGCAACCCGAGACCCACGAGCATGACTGCGACGCCGAATTCAAAGATATTGGAGACGCGTGCCGGCAGTTCGGCACGAAGTATCACGACGACCGCGCCGACGGCGACGAGCGCGAGCGTGTGTCCGAGGCCCCAGCAGGCGCCCAGGAATGCAGCCTTATAGCTGCTTCGCTCGCCACTGACGAGCGTCGACACCGCGGCCAGATGATCGGGTTCGAGCGCGTGCCGCATGCCGAGGAGCGAGCCGAGGCCCGAGCTGGTCATGAGTTCAAGGAGAGGCATCTGAAGGAATCCACATTCTATCAGGACGCGGGAAACGATCGCTGTCTCCAAGTGGTATATCCTGTTGACTCTGCGCGTGGTGGTGGAGTCCACCCTTAACCGCGCTTTCGCTGGACGGCCAATGACTCCTACGGAATGCCGTAGGAGTGTTCTCCGCGGCGATTCCCCTGACAATCCAGCTGGTCGCTTGAAGGAGTGGTGATGATCTGGCTTGCGGTAGCCGCGGGCGGCGCGCTCGGATCGCTTGCGCGTCACGAAGTGAACGTGTTCTTTGGCCACGTGCTCGAACGATCTGTCCCGTATGCGACCGCGACGGTGAACCTCGTCGGCTCCGCCGTCATCGGGCTGCTGGCCGGCCTCATCGCGTCCGGCCGGCTTCACATGTCCGCGGAGATGCGGACGTTCATCTTCGTCGGCGTGCTCGGCGGCTTCACCACGTTTTCCAGCTACGTGCTCGACACCTTCACGCTCGGCCACGGCGGCGAGCACGCGGTAGCGTTCTGGAACGTCGTCCTGCAGACCGCGCTCGGTCTCGTCGCTGTGTGGGCCGGGTACCGGGTTGGAATCGTCGGCGCGCTTTCCTGAACGACCGCACGTTGCGAACTGGCCCGCTGGTCCGGGCAGCAGTTCGCGATCGAGCCGGAGATTCAGACGTTCATCACGGCCGCGATGAAGGCGACGACATAGCAATCAACCGTTGATCACGATCGCAGCGTAACGGGAATCGAGTAGCATGTGGCTGCGAGGAACTCATATGCACAATCATCGGATGCTCTCGACGAAACCTCTCTTGGCCGCCATCATCGTCGTCGCCTCGTTCACGCCGGTTGCCGCGCAGACGCCGCCGCCTGGTGGAGCCGGGCAGCGCGGAGCCGGCGGAGGTCGAGGACCTGCCACGCCGCCGCTGCTCATGACGTCCACCGCGTGGGAGGATGGCGGCGTCATTCCCGACAAGTACACGCAGGCGGCAGGCACGGCCGCGGTATCGCCTGAGCTGAAGTGGTCTCAGGTGCCGCCCGGGACGCAAAGCTTCGTGCTCTTGATGCACGATCCCGAACCGGTGCTGAACAGGGGTTCGAAGATGGACATCACGCACTGGTTGATCTGGAACATCCCGGGTACGTCAACCAGTCTTCCAGAAGGCGTCGCCCAAGGCGAGCTGCCGGACGGGAGCCGCCAGGTGAGTCTCCGGTCGAATGCGTACATGGGCCCCGGCGCGCCGCCCGGCCCGTATCACCACTACACGTTCGAGCTCTACGCGCTCGATACGAAGCTCGACGTGCCGCAAGGGACGCCGCAGGAAGCTGCCGCCACTCGCACGGCGGTCGTGAACGCCATGGATGGCCACGTGCTGGGCAAAGCGGTCCTGGTTGGACGCTTCCATCGCCAATAGGCAGTTGGGAACTGAGGTTGCTCTGAGGCAGACAACCTCAATCCCAGTCATTTCGGTGGAAGGATCCGCGCGCCGGTCTCGAAGCGTCGAAAGTTCGAGTAGCTGGCGTCGCACTGAATGAAGTCGTACAGCCGATTCGTGTAGTCGTACCGTTCGGTCATCTTCGCCGGCACCCAGATGCCCAGGCGATCGTCGGGGCGATACCAGGTCGAGATCCGGATGTCGCCGTTGCGGTCGCCGATCACGAGCTCCGTTTTGAGGACGCGTCCGGTCTCCGCGTCGATCCAGTAACGGCCGGACGAGAGCGCGTCGGCTTCGTTGGAAAGGATGATCGTCGGCCGGGCAATCTCCTGGAACCTGACGATCCGCGCCGGCCGGTCGCCGGCACGGCCATGCCCATCGTCCTCGAACCGGAACCTTCGCGACAGGTCCTCCTCCAGGAACTGCAGCGTGACCATGGGCACATTGAAATTGCGGCGAATGGTGCCGAGGTTGTAACGGGCTGATTCTTGGAGCGCCTGCTTCAAGAGCTTGCCGGATGGTTTTTCGAAGAACAGCCGCGCCAGCCGCCGATCGCGATCCTTCACCGGCTTGCCGTCGACGTCGATGACGTCACGGAAGCCAAACCAACCCGGCACATCCGGAAACCAGGCGAGCGACACTTCGGATCGCATCGATCGCGAGATCTTCGTCATCTTGACGACACCGACCTCCGAATCGATGTTGCGCTCCTGGGCAAAATCCTGACGGTGGCGCTCTTCGCCGATGATCGTGGCGAACTGCGTCTCGTAGTCGGCCACGTACTGGCGGGCACGGGCCAGGAGCGTGTCGAGTGCAATGGCGTCCGCCGGTTCTTCGTGTTTCACGGCGGCGCTGCCCGTTCCGACACGGTGAGCTTTCACCCAGCGCTCGACGTCCCGCGCCGCGAGATCGATGGCACTGAGGGCGGCGATTTCCGGAGACGTGCCTTCGCCGTAAACGCGAAGCTCCTCGGTCACGTCGCCTGCTGCGGCCTCCAGTCGAATCAGGTTCACATAGGTGAAACGGGTCGCGATGCTCTGTGCGCGCTTCGCGAGTTGCCGCCGGCCCAGGAGTTCAACGGAAGCGTCCGCATTGAGCGGCGAGCGCTCGACGCAGAATCCGCGCGATTGCAGGCCGCTTGTGAGGTCCTTGATCGTGGGACCGGCGATGTCCGAAGCCGTACCGGGAGCGACACCAACGAACAGCGCGACACACGCCGGGGCTGGCTGACTTGTCTGACTGCCGATCAGGCCAAGAAGGAGAACGACCGCGAAATCACGATTTGCCATCGCCTTTGACGAACCGCGCGATCTGCTCGTGCGTGGCGAACCACACGCCGGGTTTCGACTTCATGTGGAGGATCAGCTTCTCGAGGCCTGCCACGCGTGATCGGTGCCCGGTGATGTGCGGGTGCATCGTCAGGATGAAGAGGCCGCCTTCCTCGTACGCCATGTCGAACTCGGATCGGAACACCTGCTCGATCAGATCCGGATTCGGCATGCCGCCGTTGGTGGCGCCGCCGAAGTACGGGAAGTCGTCGAGAATCCGCTCGATCGGCAGCTCGACGACGCCGGTCGGCTGCTTGT
>Ga0114129_10015698_pt1 | contig 10769 bp, 7 predicted proteins | sample RhiMetdeltSRZDD1_FD_80071 | JGI IMG/M metagenome (GOLD analysis project Ga0114129, IMG submission 80071) | Populus rhizosphere microbial communities from Tennessee, USA - Rhizosphere MetaG P. deltoides SRZDD1 (version 2) (version 2) | ecosystem: Host-associated > Plants > Roots > Rhizosphere >... | reverse complement strand
GGGCTGCCGGGCCTCGCGCGGATAGATGCAGGAGCTTCCGAGGTACAGCAGCTTCCGGGCGCCGAACGCGTGGGCCGCGTGCACGACGGTGGCGTGAATCATCACGTTGTCGTAGATGAACTCGGCCGGCCGCGTCGAATTGGCCATGATGCCGCCCACCGTTCCGGCAACCAGGAACACGTATTCGGGGCGATTGGCGCGGAACCAGCAATGCACCGCCGTCTGGTCGCGCAGGTCGAGTTGATCGCGTGTCACCGTGAGCAGGTTCGAATGGCCGTGGGCCTCGAGGGACCGGACCAGCGCCGAGCCGACGAGCCCGCGATGTCCGGCAACGAAGATTCGACTGTTCAACAGCATGAGACTTCCCGTGTCACGCAGCCGGCTGCGATGGCGTCCCGGTTTAGAAGAACCGTTCCGGAACCGTGATCGTGTCGCCTGGCGCGACGACGTCCGCGAGCTTCACCTTCACGTCCTTCTTCGCGCCGTCGACTATGCGAATGACGGACGTCCGGTTGAGCGCGCCGTTCGGCGTCACGCCGCCGGCCAGCGACAGCGCCTGCAGCACCGTCGTGCCGGACTTGATCGGATAGGACCCGGGATTCTTGACCTGGCCGAACACGTAGACGAGCTCGGCGCGGCCGACGTAGATGGTGTCGCCGTCGCGAAGGTCGATGTTGCGTGCGCCCGCGACGCCGCTCTGGAGGTCGTTGAGATTGACGCGAATGGTGTTCTTGCCCGAGTCCCCGGCCGACTGGCCCGACGGTTTGCCACCGCGGACTACGACGACTTCGTCCGCGGCGTTCTGCGTCGTCGAGCCGGCCTTGGCAAGCGCTTCGATCAGCGTCATGTCTCCCGTCAGCGCGTAGGAACCCGGGTTGCGGACTTCGCCGGTCACGAACACGCGCTGGCTCCGGTACTGCTCGATGGAGACCGTCACCTGCGGGTTCTTGAAGAACCCGTCGGCGAGCGCCTTCTTCAGTTCGAGCTCGAAGTTGCGGATCGTCATGCCGCCCGCCTGGACGCGGCCGATGAGCGGAAACGTAAAGCTGCCGTCGAGCTCGACGGCGTACTTTCCGCCGAGATCGGCCTGTTCGAACACGGTGATCGAGAGCACGTCCTGCGGGCCGATGACGTAGTCGCCTGCCGATTGCGCCGACGGCGCAACGGACGAGAGCAGGACGAGCAGCGTGAGGCAACGGACGAAGTGGTGTCTGGGCATGGACTGGTTACATCCCGTAATCGAGCGTGGTGATGAAACGGAAGCCCTGGTAATCACGCTGGCCGACGCTGTTCGACTCGCGCTGGCGGTAGTAGGCGCCGACACCGAGCCGCGTGTCCTGCCCGACGCGATAGCCAAGGCTCGCCGAGAACGTCCTGGTCACGTCGACGCGACGGGCACCGGCGACCTCCGCCTGCGCCGTCGTGAATTCCCGGTACCCGTACTGCTGGCGCAGAGCGCCGACGCTGACGTCGGTGCGCCCGACGATTTGACGGCGAACGGTGACGCCATAACCGTCGATGACGTAGTACGGCTCGTGAGGCTCGAAGGAGTAGGCCAGATCGCGGTCGGCCGTGAACGTGAACCGCGTCGATGACTGCAGCGTGTAGTTCAACGTGGCGCTCGCGACCATGCTGTTGAACGTCGGCAGCGAGGGCGTTCGCGGCGTGAACCGGCGGACGCCGACATAGGCGCTCCCCGAAATGAGCGCGCGCGGCTTGAGCTCCACCCCCGGCATGACGCTGACGCTGTCGGAGTTGCGGATCGGCGACAGGGGGAACAGGGCCGTCGCCGTCTCGCCACGCACGACGAACGTGGTCAGCGGGGTCAGGTCATCGCGCACCGAGACGAGCGCCGACCTGGTCGTCCGGTTGAGCGTCTCGCGCATGTTGACGTCGTTGTAGACGGCGTCGGCAGCGAATTTCACGTCAGTCTGCAACCCGGACACTTCGACGTAGGTTTTCGGCGAGAGCCTGATCGATGCACCGACGCGCGCCGCGTCCTCGGTCCGACGGAGGCGTGCGTCGATTTCGAAGTTCGGCCGCTGGCGGCTGTTCAGGTACGACCCCTCCGCGAACGCGAGCACGCGTCCCAGCGCGCCCTCGCCGCGCAGGCGGAGCTGGGGGTTGAGCGAGCGTTCGCTGCTGTACTTCTGGAAGTAGACGACGTCGGTTCCCGCGGCGGTGGTCAGCAATGCGCGCCGCGCGAACGGGATCCACATCGTTGCGCGTGGCACGACCGTGAAGGTGAAGTCCTTCTTCTCCTCGGCGTTGTTGAAGACGTTCGTGTCGATGCCGAATTCCTGGACGGCCAGCCCCGGCGTGGCGTAGATGGGACCGATGTGTACCCGCGCGGATCCCCTGGGATCCACCATCTGCGCGAAGGACACGTGCGCGGCGAGCAGCACCGGCACGACGAACAGGAACACTCGCCGGCGGAGAAGGACAACCATCAATCTGTAATTGTGAAGGGGAACTCGAAAGAGCGGGGCTTCCCAGCTGCGCAGGATTATGAAGGTCGTGATCGATCACGAGCCGGACGGCGGGCGACGGACAGCTGCCGGACTTTTCGATACAGATTCGTGCGCTGAATCCCCAGGGTCCTGGCCGCTTCGGCCATGCATCCGTGATGCTGCGCCAGCACCGACGCCACGTAGTCGCGCTCGAATCGCGCGCGCGCCTGCTTGAGCGACCCGCCGTACAACAACGTCGCCGGTCCACCCTGCAGGCGGATGTTCGCGAGCACGTCGGCCTGCCGGATGATCCCGTCGCGTACCTTCAACACGAGCACGCGCAACAGCCCGTCGAGTTCCCGCAGGTTGCCGGTCCACGGCAGCGCGGACAGCAGCGCCACCGCCTGTCTCGACGCCCGCTTCGGCGGCAGGTTGAGGCCGGCGCAGATGTCCGCGAGCATGCCGCGAATCAGCTCGGGGAGATCCTCGCGACGCTCCCGCAACGGCGGCACGCTGATCGTGGTCTGCGACAGCTGTCGGCGGAGGTCGGGATTCACGCGCTCGTCGTCGGTCGAGTCGATGACGGCGATGGGACGGAGGTCTACTCGCTGAGCTTTCTGCGTCGATGCGATCAGCACTTCGCCGTCACGGAGGATGCGCGCGAGACGCACCTGCAGACGGCTTGGCAGAGCGGCGAGATTGTCGAGCACCAGCGTGCCGCCGAGCGCCTCGAACACGGCGGACGATTCGCCGATCTCCTCGCGCGCCTCCGGCCCGGGACGGTCGGCATCCGAGCCGAACAGCCGGCGCTCGACGGCGTTGGCGACCGCGCAATCGACCACGACGAATGGTCTTCCGTTTGGTGCCGTCGTCTCGGTCGCGCGCGCGAGCAGGTCGCCGATCGAGCAGCCGCGCGCATCGTTCAACGCCAGATGGATGGCGCGCGCGAATACCTCGCCACCCGTGCCGGCTTCGCCGCGGATCAGCACGCCGCCGTCGGCGATGAGCGCCTGCTCGAGCCCGGCGATCGCCTCGACCATGCCGGCCGACTGTATGACGCCGCCTTTTGTCAGAGGGAATGTCACCTGGATGTGCTCACCGGGCGCGTTTGCCAGTTGCCGGTGCCGTCACGATCGAATTCGACCCTCGCGATGCTTCCCTTCGGTCCGTAGACGAAGCGCCGTTCGGGACGGCCGGAACCGCTGTCGTCGAACGCGGTTGCCGAAATCGCATACGCGGGTTCACCTGGCGCGTGGTCGGGACGAGGCGTGTAGTAATCCCACTTGTCCGGACGTCCGTCGCCGTTGGTGTCCTCCTGGCTCCTCACCAGGACGTTCTTCTCGTAGAACTCGGTGCGATCGAAGCGGCCATCGTGCTTGGTGGAAATCTCGATGCGTTGCAGAACGCCGGCGGGCTCGTAGAACGCCTGCGAATCCATGACGCCGTCGTTGCGGCTGGCGAAGCCGACTTTCTCGAGCTTCCCGTCGGGACGATAGAAGTCCCAGCGCTCGACCTTGCCGTTCTCGTCGAGATCGAGCTCGACGCGGATGATGCGCGTGCCGTCCATATAGCTGACGGTGTCGTTCTTTCCGTTCTTGTTCGCGTCGAAGGCAAGGCGCCGCAGCCGCCCGGTGCTCTGGTCGTAGTCGGCGGCCGGACGATCGCCAGCGGGCTGCCTCGAACACGCGCTGGCGACTCCGAGCACCAGCACGACGATCGACGCCCGCGCAAAGGACTCAACGACGGCCATTGAAAGCAGCTTCGCCCTCTCGGTCACAGCGCCGAACGCGACGATCGGTTGAAATGCTTGGGGACCCGTGTGTCAGTTGCGCTACTAGCTGAGCCGCAACGATACCGGTTGGTGTTATCGGGATAACGCCGGGGCGGCTGTAACTGCTGAGTGCAGGAAAAAGAACTCATGTATCGTCTCGCGCAACTCGGGCAGCGACGACGTGGTGTTGACGCGAACGCGGAAATGGGACCCCGAGTCGATCCCTTTTGAATACCAGGCACACAGCGCGCGGAGCTTGTTGATGACCCAGCGCTCTCGCCCTCGTGCCTCGCGCGGCGGGTCCACGCCCGCCACGTGGCGGAACCCTTCGAATTCGCCCACGCGCTCGTTCACCAGCAGATCGATGTAGTCGAGGAGAAACTGGCCGCGTTCGGTCAACGTGATCTCGCGCGGTGCACGGCCGTCCGCGAGGTCGGAGGCCTGCGCGAGAATCCATGGGTTCCGCAGCACACCGCGTCCGACGAGCACGCCGCTCACGCCGCAACGCAGGCGGTCGACGATATGCCCTGGCTCCATGCAATCGCCGCTGCCAAGCACAGGGATGCCGAGATCGCGCGCCACATCCGAGACCAGGCTCCAATCGGCCGAGCCGCTGTAGGACTGTTCCGCGGTGCGTCCATGAATGGTCACCGCGGCAGCGCCGGCATCCTTCACGCGCCGCGCGAGCTCCGGCGCGTTGCGCGATCGATCGTTCCAGCCGGCGCGCATCTTCACCGTGACGGGAATCTTCACCGCTTTCGCCATCGCGTTGATGACGGTTGCCGCGTGCTCGGGCTCGCGCATCAGGCTGCAGCCTGCGTTGTGCTTCGCGATCTTCGGGACGGGGCAGCCCATGTTCACGTCGACGATGTCGGCGCCCATTCCCTCGACGATTTGGGCGGCGTCGGCCATCTTCTCGGGATCGCCGCCGAAGATCTGGATGGAGACGGGACGTTCCTCCTCGGTGTACTCCGCGTACTCGAGCGTGCGATCGATCCCGCGGACGAGCCCCTCGGACGACACCATTTCGGTGACGACGAGGCCGCAGCCGCCCTGCCGTTTGACGAGACGGCGAAAGGCGGAATCGGTCATGCCCGCCATCGGCGCGACGACAAATGGAGACGCCAGTTCGACGGAGCCGATTTTCATCAGTACGGGCGGACGTCAGCCGCGTCCACCTCGACGCTGACCGCCTGGCCGATGAGATCGACCGACAGCACGAGTCGCGCGTGCGCGCCCTTGCGAATCAGGCGGCCGATGACGCCCTTCAGCGGCCCGTGGGCGACCTCCACCATCATCCCTTCGCGAATCATCGGGCACGGATCGTAGGCCAGCTCGCTGTCGATCAGCGTCCGGATGCTGTCGATCTCGTGCTCGGGAATCGGCGCCGGCTCGCCCTCGAACGAAATGATGCTCACCACGCCGGTGCACTTCAGGATCGGAAGCCGCTCACGGGCGTTGAAGCGCGCGAAGCAGTAGCCGGGAAAGAGCGGCCAGTCGATTTTCTTCTTGCGATCCTTCCACCGGCTCCATCGCGTGACGGTGGGGAGAAACGTCTCGACGTGTTTCTGCTCGAGCTGTTCGCGGACCACCTGCTCATGGCGCGAGCGGGTCCACAGCGCGTACCACCGGACCTCCTCGTTCGTGGCAGGGACGATTCCCGAGGCCGGGTCGATAGGCGAGTTGTGATTCATGCGGAATCAGCTCTTGGCGGGCGCCGCCGCCGCCTGCTCGGCCTCGAGCGCCTTCTTCCGCTCGGTAAGCGCCTGTTCGTAGGCCTTCTTCAGCTCGTCGTTGTGCCAGGTGATCGACGCCGACGCGCGCAGCTTCTCGATGTACTTCTGCGTCTCGGCGCGGCGCTTCTCCTCCGCAATCCTGTCGCTGATGTCCTGGCGCGCTTCGTCGAACGTCTTCACCTTCTGCTCGGTGCGCGATTCGAGGGCGAGCAGCTGGTAGCCGCGCTGCGTGCGGATGACGTCCGAGACCTCGCCGACCTTGATCTTGTCGAGCATCGTTTTCAGCGCCGGCGCGAGCTCGTCGCTCTTGATCGGACCGATCAATCCGCCGTTTGCCTTGGACTGCGCGTCGGAGACCTCGCCGGCCAGGCGCGCGAACGGCTCGCCCGCGAGCAGCCGATGACGAACGTCCTCAGCCTTTGCCTTGGCCGCATCGTCCTGCGCCACGTTGACGCCGCGATCGGTGGTCGGCACCACGATCAGGATTTCGCGCAGCATCAGCTCGGACGGCGTCGTGAACTCGTTCTTGTGCGCCTCGTAGTAGGCGCGCGCCTCATCCTCGGTGACGCTGATCTTCCCGATGACTTCGTTCTGCTGGACCCGCGTCTCGATCATGTTCTTCTCGAGCTGCCGCCGCAGGTCGCCCAGCGTCATCCCTTCCTGCTTCAGCGCCGCATTGAACTTCTCGTCGGTGTCGATGTTGTTGTCCTTCTTGATGTTCTCGAGGACGTTCTTGAACTGCTCGTCCGTCATCACGTAGCCCAGCTCGCGGCCGCGCTGCACGAGCAGGAGCTCGTCCACCGCGCTGAGGATCAATTGCGGCGTGCTCTCGGCGACCGCCTTCTGCAGCTCGGGGCTGTCGGGCGTGACGTTCTGCAGTTCCGGACGCTGCCGCAGAAAGTCCACCTGCATCCGCTCGAAGTCGCTCTTGGTGACGATGTCGCCGTTCACTTTCACGAGAACCTGCTCGATGATTTCGGCGTGGAGCGGGGCGGCAAGGAGGATCGCAGCGAGCGCGATTCGTTTCAGCATGTGCAATTCCTTGGAATTCAACATTTTAACCCGGAGCGAGCGAGGAAAGCAGTTCCTCGAGGCGCGAGAACATCCCGCCCTCGGCGCGCGGGTTCTGCTTGGGTTTCCGGAGAATCTCTTCCTTCGTGAACCCCGCAGTGACCTCGCCGGCCGTCGCGCGGGCCGTCCACCAGGAGGTTTCCGCAGGCCGACCTGAAGGTCGGCCCCTACGGCCCACCTGCGAACGGAGAGGCGGACCTTTCGGTCCGCCTTCCCGCGGAGCATCCAAATCGACCTTAACGACACCGGCGGAACCAGCACGGCGCCGGGCCATTCGTGAACCACCTTGACCAGCCTGACGGGGTCCACCTTCGCCTGCGGCCTGAACTTTATGACGACGAGGCGGCCCTCGCGGTCGATGGTATCGACCCCAAGCCGATCCGCCATTATGCGGACGCGCCCGTATTCCGCCAGGTTCAGCACGGCGTCGGTCGGCGGGCCGTATCGATCCTCGACCTCGTCGAGCGTCGCCTCGAGCTCTTTCTCGGTCCGTGTCGCCGCGACCTTGCGGTAGACCATCAACCGCTGGTTCATGTCCGGGATGTAGCCGTCGTCGATCTTCAGGTCGACGCCGAGGTTCACCGTCGCGCGGACATCGTCCTCGATGTCCTCGCCCTTCAGCTCGCGCACGGTCTGCTCGAGCAGCTTCATGTACATTTCGAAGCCGACCGCGTCGATGTGGCCGCTCTGCTCACCGCCGAGCAGATTGCCGGCGCCGCGAATCTCGAGGTCGAGCGCCGCCACGCGGAAGCCGCTCCCGAGGTCGCTGAACTCCTTGATCGCGGCGAGCCGCTTGCGCGCGACGGGCGAGAGCGACTCCTGCGGCGGAATCAGCAGGTAGGCGTACGCCGGCCGATCGGATCGGCCGACGCGGCCGCGCAGCTGATACAGCTGCGAGAGGCCGTAGCGATCCGCCCGGTTGATGATGATCGTGTTCGCGTTCGGGATGTCGAGGCCGTTCTCCACGATCGTTGTCGCGAGGAGCACGTCGTACCGCCGTTCGACGAAACCGAGCATCGCGCGCTCGAGCTCGTCCTCGCCCATCTGACCGTGCCCGATGACGATGCGCGCCTCGGGCACGAGCCGCTGCAGCAGATGGCCGATCGAGAAGATCGATTCGACGCGGTTGTGCACGAAGTAAATCTGCCCGCCGCGTGCCAGCTCGTTGCGGACGGCCCGCTCGATCACGGGCGAATCGAACTTCACCACGTTGGTCTGGATCGACAGCCGATCCTTCGGCGGCGTCTCGATGATCGACATGTCGCGGATGCCGACGAGCGACATGTTCAGCGTCCGCGGGATGGGCGTCGCCGTCATGGTGAGGACATCGACGCGCTTCCGCATCTGCTTGATGCGCTCCTTGTGGGCGACGCCGAAGCGCTGCTCCTCGTCCACGACGAGCAGGCCAAGATCCTTGAACTGCACGTCCTTCGACAGGAGGCGATGCGTACCGACGATGATGTCGACCTTGCCGGAGGCGACGCCGTCGAGGATGGTCTTCGTCTCCTGTTTGGTGCGGAAGCGGCTGACCATCTCGACCGTCAGGGGGAAACCAGCGAATCGGTCGCGGAGCGTCTTCAGATGCTGGAACGCGAGCACGGTCGTCGGCGCCAGGACCGCCACCTGCTTGCCGTCCATCACCGCCTTGAACGCCGCGCGCATGGCGACTTCCGTCTTGCCGTAGCCGACGTCGCCGCACAGGAGGCGATCCATCGGCGACGGCGTTTCCATATCGTTCTTGATGTCGGTGATCGCCGCGGCCTGATCGACGGTGAGCTCGTATGGGAACGCGGCCTCGAACTCCTCCTGCCAGTGGGTATCGGTCGAGAAGGCGTAGCCTGGAACCGCCTTGCGCTGCGCGTACAGCTTGAGCAGCTCCTCGGCCATGTCGCGCATCGCCTTCTTGACGCGCGTCTTCGCCTTTTCCCACGTCGTGCCGCCGAGGCGGTCGAGCGCCGGACGTGTGCCGCCCGTGTACTTCTGGATCAGGTCGAGGCGTTCGACGGGGACGAACAGCTTGTCGTCGCCGTGATAGCGAAGCTCGAGAAACTCGTGAGCGCCCTCCGCGCTCCCGCGGACGCCAAGCTGCTTGAGACCGACGAATTCGCCGATGCCGTGATCGACGTGGACGACGAGATCGCCAACTTTCAGATCGCGCAGGTTCGAGAGAAACGTCTGCGCGACGCTGCGGCGACGTTCTGTCGCGTGCCGCTCTTCATCGAAGATGTCGGTCTCGGCGTAGAGCTGCAGGCCCGCCCCGGCGAGCCGGAACCCGCGAGACAAGGTGCCGACCGCAATCAACACGGCTGCCGCTGACGACGCGTCGGCGTGATCGATCGGAAGCGCGACGATTTCGTAGTCGCGCAGGATCTCGGCGGTCCGCTCCGCTCGCCCGACGCTGTCGGCGACGACGATCACGGTGTCGCCGCGCTCGCGGGCCTGCCGCAGATCGGCCACCCAATCGCCAACGCGGCCGCGAAATTCCATCGCTGGCTGACACGACACGTGATGAATCGCACTGCCTTCTTCGAGCGCGAGCTCCTCGAGACGCGACGCGGACGCGGCGCGGTCGGCGAGGTCTTCCCACGGCGTGAACGCAACCCACGGCGGGAGCGCTGGTACGTGTCCGCGCGCCGTTGCGTCGCGATAGCTGTTCTCCAGCTGCTGACCCGTTTTCGTGGCGTGCTGTTCAACCTGCTCGAGCTCCGACACGATGATTCGCAGCCGCGGTGCCGTCGACAGGAAATCGATCGTCGACACGAGGTCGGCGTCATCGAAGCGTTCCCGCGCCGGAACGACGTGGACATGATCGGTGGGTCCCGTCGAACGCTGCGTCGCAGGGTCGTAGCGACGCAGCGTTTCCACCATGTCGCCGACGAACTCGATGCGCACCGGTTCTGCATCGCCGGCGGGAAAGAGATCGACGATGCCACCGCGAAGCGTGAACGCCCCGTGCTCCTCGACCGGATCCTCGCGGGTGAATCCAGCGTCGACGAGCAGCTCCGCCAACTGCTGCGGCTCGATCGCCGACCCGGCGTGCAGATCGATTGACGCGCGCAGCAGTCGTTCCGGTCGGCTGATTCTCGGCAGCAGCGCTGCAGCCGAGGCAATGATCAGGCGCGCGGTCCCCGTGGCCGTGCCGTGCAGCGCGCGCGCACGGGCCGCGGCCACGCGAAAGTGCGGCGTCATGCCGCGATACGGATCGACCTGCTGGGACGGTAGCGTCACGACGGCTTCGTCGATAGCCGCCTCCGACGCGCTCTCGAGCGCGCCATAGAAGAACCGCGCATCGGCCGCAATCTGATCGACGTCCTTGTCGGTGGGCACCACGAGCAGCGTGGTGCCGCCACTCGCGCGCGCCGCGATCACGGCAGCCAGCGCCTTCGCGGCGGACGTCAGTCCGGCGATCATGGGGGCACTTCGATCGAGGCCAGCCGCGGCAGCAGCACGGCTGAGCAACGCACGAAGCGTCAACGAGGGCGCGATGGTCGGCATGTGTTACGAGCGACGTACCTGTTCAATCAATCGAGACGATGAGAAGCCTTCCGTCAATGTCAATCGGACGACCCGCCCGCCGCCGGCCTCAACGATGTCGCGGCCGACGATCTCATCGGCTCCCCAATCAGCGCCTTTGACCAGCACGTCGGGCTGAATGCGGGCAATCACCGCGTGCGGCGTCTCTTCGTCGAAGATCGTGACCGCATCGACGCAAGCGAGCGCACCGAGCAGCTCGGCGCGTTC
>Ga0114129_10015697_pt1 | contig 10769 bp, 9 predicted proteins | sample RhiMetdeltSRZDD1_FD_80071 | JGI IMG/M metagenome (GOLD analysis project Ga0114129, IMG submission 80071) | Populus rhizosphere microbial communities from Tennessee, USA - Rhizosphere MetaG P. deltoides SRZDD1 (version 2) (version 2) | ecosystem: Host-associated > Plants > Roots > Rhizosphere >... | reverse complement strand
GGAAAGGCGGGAAGGGCTGGAAAGGCAGGAAGGTAAGGACTCTTGTCTTTCCTGTCTTTCTTGTCTTTCCTGCCAATCTCAGTCGTGCGTTCCCTTCAGGTATTTGTCAAACCACGCCACATAACGCTCCACCCGATCGCGCACGTAGCTGGGCATCGTGATCGCATGGTACTGCCCGGGATACACAATGAGCTGCGTGTCGACGTTCAGGCTCTTGAGCGCCTGGTACATCTGCTGGCCGCCGACGAGCGGCACGTTCGAATCCCGCTCGCCGCCGAGAAACATCGTCGGCGTCTTGATCCGATCGGCGTGCAGGAACGGGTACGAGAGCTTGATCCACGGCTCGATCCCTTTCCACGGCGGACCAATCTCGTTGTCGTACTGCTGGATGTACTGGTCGACGCCGTAGAGCGCGATCGGAAATGCCGTGCCCGCACCGCTGAACGCGGCCTTGAACCGCTGATCGCTGGCGATCACGTAATCGGTCAGGATGCCGCCGTAGCTCCAGCCGCCGACGCCCAGGCGATTCGGGTCGGCCACGCCGCTCGCCACGAGCGCGTCGACAGCGCCCAGCAGATCCATCACTTCCTTGTTGCCCCAGTCGGCCGCAATCGCTTTCTGATACGCCGCGCCGCGGCCGGCACTGCCGCGATAGTTGACCGACAGCACCACGTATCCGTTCGCGGCGAAGTACTGGCGATCGAAGCTGAAGCTGTGCGCGTCCTGACCGTTGGGCCCGCCGTGAATGATGAGCAGCGCCGGATACCGTCGTCCCGCCACGAACGATGCCGGCTTGACGACGATGCCGTGGACTTCGGTGCCGTCTTTGCTTCTCGAGGTGAAATCCTCGGTGGTCGCGAGCCGCAGCTCGGAAAAGAGCGTGTCGTTCTGATGTGTCAGCGCGCGAAACGATCCGTTCTCGAACGCATAGACTTCGTCGGAGCGCTGCGGCGTCGACATCAGCAGCGCAAAAGTCCGGTTGTCGCGGCGGACCGGCCGCGACACGACCTGCCGCCCGGTCGTGAGCTTTTCGACCTCTCCGCTCGGCACGGAGATCCGGGCAACGTAGGTGACCCGATCGTCGGCGACGACGGCCGTCACGCTGCGGCCGTCGGCAGACCACGTCAAGTCGCCGGATACTGGACGATCGAGCGACGCGGTCACGACCGTCGACGGCCCGCCAGCCGCCGGCACGACCGCCAGCTTGTTGAGGTCGTACTGCTCGTACTTGATGTCATCGGCCTGCAGGTACGCGATCGTCTTGCCGTCGGGACTCCATGACGGGCGTCCGCCGTCGCGGCCGGCGTAGTTCGTCAGGCGTTTCGGTTCGGCGCCGGTTTTCGTGTCGACAACATAAATGTTGCTGTCGTTCGTACGATCCGGATCGACGCTCCGATTGCTCACGAAGGCGATCGACTGGCCATCAGGCGACCACGCCGGCTGCGCATCGTCGAATCGTCCCGATGTGAGCGGCTCGATCTTGCGCGCGGCGACATCGAACAACGACAGGTGCGAGTAGAGCGGCTGCAGGAAGCCCTGGATGTCCTGCTTGAAGTGGTAGCGGTCGATCACGATGGGCGGCGTGGTCTTCCGCTTCCAGCCGTCTTTCTTCTCGGGGTCGTCGTTCGGATCCGGATCTTTGACCACGAGCACGAGGCGCTTCGCGTCGGGTGACCAGGCAAAGTCGGAAACACCGCCTTTGATCTCGGTTAGCTGCTGCGCTTCCCCGCCCGAGCGGTTCAGCAACCAGACCTGCGAGCCGTTCTTGCGCTGCGATTCATCGCCGCGTGTCGTGAGGAACGCGAGATAGCGATTGTCGGGACTCCAGCGCGGAGAGCTTTCGCTTGTCTCGGTGGTGGCGGTCAGGCGGATCTGATCCGCGCCGTCCCAGCTCACCATCCAGAGATCGGTGTCGCGTTTATCTTTCTCAGCGTCGATCGTGCCGACAGTGTAGGCGACCCACTTCCCGTCGGGCGACACCTGCGGATCGCCGACCGTCTTGAGCTTCGCGAGATCGTCGAGAGCAATCGCTCGACCGCCGCCCTGAGCCGTCGGAGCCGCGACGACGATGAGTACCGCCAACCCCGTCATGGCGACGCGCAGGAAACAACGACTGTTCATGAGAACTCCTTGCACATCAGCTCTCGCCAGTAGGCCGGGTCCTTTGGACCCGGCTCCGCGGGTCGAGGCGGGTCTAAAAAGCAAGACCCGCCCTACATCACTACATCACCGGGCAGGCCTGAAGGCCTGCACTACATTACGGCTGTATTGCGGACCTTCAGGTCCGCTTCAGAACCCCGTCGGCAACCTTCGGACGTACTTCGTCAACCCGCGCACGGTGACTTCAGCTCCGTAGATGTCTCCGTTGGCGTCGACCGCGATCCCCTCGCCCGACGCGCCTTCGGCCTGCTCGGTCATGTGCGGCGGGACGAAATACATCACCTTGCCGTCTTTGACCGTGCCGATCCGGATGCCTTTCTTCCAGCCCGGGTGGCTGGTCTTGCTCGACTCCGAGTCGTTGGCGTAGAGGATGTCGTTCTTGATGAACATGCCGCTGACGCGGCTGAACTGCTTCCAGGTAGCAACGAGCTGATAGTTCTTGTCGAAGATCTGAAGGCGCACGTTGCCGCGATCGGCAACGATCAGACGGCCCTGAGAATCAAAGACCATCGCGTGCGGCGTTCTGAATTCGCCGGGGCCCGAGCCGAGCTTGCCGAAGCTGCGGATGAATTTTCCGTCCTTGGAGAAGATGGAAATCCGTCCAACCGTGCCGGGCGGCGGGGTCGGGTTCTGTCCGCTGTGCCCCTCCGAGATCAGAATGTCGCCGTTCGGCGCGAGGATCACATCGCACGGCTCGTTCAACGACTCGGGCGGGTCGCCGGGCGCGCCGCCTTTGCCGATCGTCATCAGGATTTTTCCGTCGGGGCTGAACTTGATCACCCGGTTACCCTTGCCGGCGGCATCCGGAAATTTTTTCAGCTCTTCAGGCGTGGCTGCCCGCTCGTCGGTCACCCAGATGTTGCCGTCTTTGTCGACCTGAAAGCCGTGAGGAAAGATCATCGTGCCGGCGCCGAAGCTTTTCACCAGCTTTCCGGAGGAATCGAACTTGAGAATCGGATCGAGTTTGGAACCGGCGCAGGAATTCGCGCCGCAGCGATCGTAGGCCCAGACGCTCCGGCCGTCGGGATCGATGTCGATGCCCGCGGTCGATCCCCACGTGCGGCCCGCAGGCAGCGTCCCCCAGTTCCGGATCGTCTCGTACGGATTCGGCAGTCCGTTGACCGGCTCGACGCCGGATTCCTGCGTGTACGTTCGTGCCGATGAGAGCGCCAACAGGGCGGCCACGGCGATGCCGGCGGTGAGTACGGCTTTCGTGAGGCGGGTCGTGGACATGGGAGCCCTCCCTTTCACGTGAAAACAGGGTCCGGACCGGAGGATGCTAACACCTCCCAGTCCCCCTAAAGGCGGACACTACGGGGATGGTCCGCCTGAAGGCGGACACTACGGAACGACAAATTAGCCCTTTTTCCCTGTTCCGTCGCATTGGTCTTCTGAACGCGCCGGAATCCACCGGACATTCAAGCTGAAGGAGACCTAACGTGTTGACCGAACGGCAGAAAACCCTCGTCCAGGAAAGCTTTGCAGCCATCCAGCCGATCGCCGACGATGCGGCGGCTTTGTTTTACCGGCGGTTGTTCGAGATCGACCCGGCCCTCCAGAAGATGTTCAGGGGCGACATGGCCGAGCAGCGCCGGAAGCTGATGCAGATGCTGACCGCGGCCGTCAAGGGACTCGATCACCTCGACAAGCTCGTGCCCGTCGTCGAGGACCTGGGGCGGCGCCACGCGGCTTACGGAGTGGAGGATGCCCACTACGACACGGTCGGCGCGGCCCTGCTGTGGACGCTCGACAAGGGACTCGGCGCGACGTTCACGCCGGAAGTCGAGACCGCATGGGCAACCGTGTACGGACTGCTCGCAAGCGTGATGAGGAACGCGGCGAAGCAGGCGCTCGTCACCGCGGCGTAGTGGCCCGTCCACTAGTGACCGACTGGAACAGCTGCTCGCGGCCGTCGGCCCATTGGACGACGAGTGAGCCGTCTTCTTTAAGGCGGACGCCGGCAATCGGCAGCGGCTGGCCGTCGGCGTCCGTGGCGACGAGCTGGCGCGCCAGCGGCTCGGCGATCGTCACGCCCGGAGGAACGGCGGAGATCGTGTGCCGCCCATCGAGGAACGCGCGCAGATCGCGGCTCATCTCCGTCGAGGATTGATACCGGGCACCGCGATCGCGCGCCATCGCCCGCGCGGTGATGTGTTCGAGCGACCCGGCGCAGCGCGGATCGATCGATCCGAGCGGTGGAGCGTCGGTTTGCAGAATGTGCTGCGCCGCTTCGAAGAGCGGCAGGCCGGTGATGTCGTACGGCAGGCGCTGCGCCAGGAGACGAAACAGCAGCACGCCGATGGCGTAGACGTCGCTGCGCGCGTCGACTTCGCCGGTCGCGCCGCGCAGCTGCTCGGGGCTCATGTAGGCCAGCGTGCCGAGGAGCTGCCCGTGCGAAGTCTGCGGCGCCGACTGGACTTCGAGCCCGATCGCGCGGGCCACACCGAAATCGAGAATCTTCGGCCGGCCGTCAGCCGTCACCAGCACGTTGCCCGGTTTGAGATCGCGGTGAATCACGCCGCGGTCGTGCGCGTGCTGGACGCCGTCGCACAGCATGATGACGAGCTCGACGCGCTCCGCGATCGAAAGTCCATGGGCCTGCGCGTACTCGGTGATCGTCGGACCGTCAATCAATTCCATCACGAGATGTGCCGGAGCGGTGCGATCGCCCGGATGAAACGAGAAGACCTGCGCGATGCCCGCGTGCTGGAGCCGGCCGAGCACCTCGGCCTCGCGTTCGAAGCGCTTCACGATCTCAGGATGGCGGAAGCCGCGGCGCAGGACCTTGATCGCCACGGTGCGCCGCGGCCGATCCTGCTGCGCCGCGTAAACGACACCCATGCCGCCGGAGCCGAGGGCGTGAAGGACGAGAAAGCGCCCGAGTGTCGTGCCCGGCTGGAGCGGACCGTCGACGGCGCTCATGTCGAGCGTGGGAATCAGCGCCGGATCGAGGAACTCGTCGGTTGGTTCTTCGAGCGCGGCCAGCAGCGCCGCGACTTCCGCGCGCAGCGGCGCGCTGTCGCCGCATCGCTCGCGGATCAGCGCTTCGCGCGCTTCGGCGGCCAGATCGGCGAGCGCGAGGAAAATCTCTTCCGCCCGATTCATCGGCGATGCCTACGCCTCGCCGCTGCCCGGCGATCCACGCGGCCCGAGCAGCCGGAACAGCCAGGCGCGCGCGAACGCCCACTCGTTCTTCACCGTCGCCGCCGACAGATCGAGCGCCTTGGCGGTTTCCTCGACGCTCAACCCGGCGAAATAGCGGAGCGTCACGATCTGCGCCTTGCGGGGATCGGCCCGCTCGAGCTGTCCGAGCGCTTCGTCGACCGCCACGAGATCGGTGAGCGCCGGATCGGCTCGGGCCATCGTCTCGTCGATCTCGACGTGCTCGCCGCCGGCGCCGTGCCGGATGCGCTGATAATGCCGCGCCCGCTCGACCAGGATGCGGCGCATCGCGAGCGCGGCCGCCGCAAAGAAATGGCCGCGGCGGTCCCATTGCGCGTGCGGACGATCGCCGGACACGCGGAGGTACGCTTCGTGAACGAGCGCGGTGGGCTGAAGCGTCTGGTGCGGCTGGCGCTCGCGGGCGAGCCGGGCTCTCGCCAGCTTCCGGAGTTCGTCATACACTTCCGGCAGCAACTCGCCGGCCGTGCCGGGCCCGCCATCAGGATCGTCCGGCTGGGACATTGGATGCCGTCGCCATTATGACACCCGAATCGATCGCCCGCATCCGCGAGAGCTTCTTCGAGATCTCGAAAGAGCCGCGTCTGCTGGCGTCGCGCTTTTACGAAGAGCTGTTCACCGCGGCGCCGCAGCTGCGGCATCTGTTCCCCGTCGATCTCACCTCGCTCCAGGGACACTTCGAAGCGGCGCTGGCGCTGGTGCTGCGGAACCTCGAGGACATGCCGGTGATCGAGCAGTCGCTGCGCGACCTCGGCTCGCAGCACGTGGCCTGGGGAGCGCGGCCGGAAGACTACCGGATCGTGCGCGAAGCGCTGATTCGCGCGATCCACAAATCCTCGGCGGCGTGGAACGAATCGCTCGCAGGAGAATGGCGCCGCGCGATCACCGCGATCATCGTGCCGATGCTCGAGGGCGCAGCCGTTCACACCGCGATCCTGGCGGAACAGTTCAGCGAGGAGATGTGAGGCGGTATGAGTGAAAAGGAATTTCCAGTCGCCGCGTTGCGTGAGTTGTACTGGACAGTCCGATGGTCTTTAGCGCGGAGGCGCGGCTGTCTCCTCCTCGGCGCGGGCGCCACGCAGCATATTCGGCAGCGCGTAGTTCCCCTCGTGACAGGCGTACTCGTAGATCTGTTCCTGGCTTCGCCTCATCGGAACCTGCGCCGTCCACGGCTTCGTCCATGTCGACGGATCATCGACCGTAAACTCATACAGCAGCGTGTCCGCGTCGACGCGCGTGAAGCGCTCGACGAGATGCATGTTCGCGCTCGATCCCGCGAGGCTCGTCTCACGATAGAAATTCGTCGTGTCGACGATGAGCGTGTCGCCCTCCCAGCGGCCGCGTGAGTCGCCCAGCCATTGCCGGACTTTGCCATGCGGACGGCCGTCCAGGGGAATGACGCGGGCGTCGTGGACCATTTCGTTGGCGATCACCACGTATCGGGCGTTCTGCAGAATCTGCACGTTGTTGTTGTAGGCACCAGGAGTCATCGGCGGTCCGGCGTTGAATCCCAGAACGCAGCGCTCGGTCAGCGGCCGGTCGTCGTAGGAATCGGCTGGAGGATGTCCGAGCTGGTCCGCGCGCGACGCCGCGGCGCGCGCGCTGGCCTTCTTTTGCCCTTCAGGTGTCCGCGGCGGAAGCCGGCCGTCGGGCGGATCGACAATCAACGACGTGCGCAATGATGTCGTGATCCGGTTTCCCCGGTCGTACCAGAATTCGTTGTAGGGAACCACGCCGCCCGGCGGGTACTGCGCGCCGCCCTTCGCCGGATCGATCAAGTCGCGATTCTGTCGCCGGTTTTCATCTCGTTCGAAGTTCGCGGCCTCCTCGGCCGTGAAAAACTGTTTCTCGCCCAGTGCGGCGGGTCGTTCCAACGGCGTGATGGTCCGGTAGTCCCACACGCCCTGGAGATCGGGGCGCCCCTCTGGTGTTCGTGGCGCAGTCCACGTCTTCGGCTTCGCTGTTGATTTCGCCGCCGTCGAGGCCTGGCCCGCCACGAGCGTCGACGCGAGCGACACGATCGCAATCGCTGCTCCCAGAGCGCCTGCGGCGAGGACTCGATGTCTCATGTGAGCACCTCTAATGATGGTGGCTCTCGGGCATGCCCAGACGGCTCACCGTGTCGCCTTCGAAATCGAACTCGATCATCACGACCGGTTCCTTGCCGACCACCCATCCGTCGTGGCCCGGTTCGATGGCGACAATCTGCGGCGCTTTGTGTTCCACGATACAACCGTCGGCGTACTCGATGTGGATCTTGCCGCGAGCCAGGAAACCCGCGTGCGCGTGCATGCACAGCTCGGTGCCGACCACCGACTTCATGTCTTTTGACCAGCGAAATCCGGCGGGATAGATCATGCGCTTGACGCGCGCCGCGCCGGCGCGTCCGACGTCGAGTCGCACGTGCCCGACGTACCGGTGCGTAGCCCCTTTCACGGGGGCCATGAGGGCGTCGGGGGACGTGGAGCGTTTGCCTTTCGGTTTCTTGACGGCCGCTTTCCTGGTCGCTCGTTTCTTTGTGGCCATGGCGCCTCGCTTTGCGGGCATTCTCTCACGAAGCCGACTACCTTCGGCCCGCGCGCGCCGATTCTATTCATATCGGAGCGCAGCAACCGGGTCGAGACGCGCGGCTCTGCGGGCGGGGAAGAAGCAGGCCGCTGCCGATACGGCGGCCAGGAGCGCGGTGATAGCGATCAGCGTCGTCAGGTCCGTTGGGCTCGTTTGCACGAGGAAGCGTCGGAGTAGCCTGCCCACCCCGACCGCACCCACGAGGCCGACGCCCAGGCCAATGCCGAGCGGTAGCGCGGCGCGCCTGACGAACAGCCAGACGACCGCGCCGGACGGCGCGCCGAGAGCCATGCGGATACCGATCTCCTGCGTTCGTTGCACGATCGAAAACGCGGTCACCGAGTACAACCCGACCGCGGCCAACACCAGCGCGACCAACGCAAACACTGCCAGCATGCCTCCGAACACGCGGTGGCCCCATCGCGACTGGATCGCGAATTCGTCGAGCGGTCTGATTGCGTTCACCGAAATGGCCGGATCGAGGGCGAACACTTCTGCGCGAATCGACGGAGCAAGCGCAGCGACGGAGTCGCCTCGAACGATCAGCATGATGTCGTCGGAGTCCGCGCGATCCGGGACGTAGACGACCGGGTCGATTTCCTGAAAGTATTGCTGCCGAACTGCTGGCGAAATGCCGACGATGGTCGCACAGGCCGGCGGACCGGCTTCCCGGATATTGGGCATCGTCAAGCAGATCCGATGGCCGATCGGATCGTCGTTCGGGAACAACATCGTGGCAAAGCGCTGATTCACAATCGCGCTTTCCTGCCCAGGCGCTCCGTCGGCGTCGGTGAACATGCGTCCGCGAAGCAACCTCAAGCCGAGCGTTTCGAAGTAGCCCGCGCGGATCGTCACGTACGAGACGGACCGCAGCGAGTCTCGAGCCGCTGCCTGCCGTCCATCGATCGTGATCTGCCGCGAAGGTCCACCAGCAAAAGGTACGACGTTGGCGAAGGTCGCGGCAGCGACGCCGCGAATCGCGTCGACCCGTTCCTGGAGCCGCTGGTAAAACGCGACTCGCTGCTCCGGCGTTTGATACGTGTCGTTTGGCAAGCTCAATGGCATCACGAGCGTGCTGGCTGCATCGACGACCCGATCGGCGCGATACACGGCGACGAAACTTCGCAGCATGAGGCCAGCGCCCGCGAGCAGGATCAGCGTCAACGCCAGCTCGGCGACCAGGAGCGCGGTCGTCCACCGCCGTCCGCCTGGTCCCGGCGTGCTGATTGGCTTGCTTTCCGTCGCGGATCGTTGGGCCGCACCTCGTACCACCTGCAAAGCAGGACCGAGGCCAAACAACATCGCGGCCCCGAGGGACACAGCAGCCAGAAACCACAGCACCGACCGGTCGATCGTCCACCGGATGTAATAAGGAAAGCCGATGCCGACGACGGCTTTGGAGAACAGCCAGACGCCTCCGAGCGACAGCAAGAAGCCCGACGCACCTGCGATGATCGCAACCACAGAGCTCTCGACGAGCAGCTGACGAACGATCCGCCAGCGGGTTGCCCCAAGCGATAAACGAATGGCAATCTCCCGCGACCTGGCTGCCGAGCGCGCCAGGAACAGATTGGCGACATTTGCGCAGGCGACGAGCAGGACGAAGCCCACCGCAGTCATGAGCACGATCAGGATCGGATCCGGCGCGAAGTGACCAGGAAACGGCGAGACAATGGCGCTGATCGTCTCGTTGGTCTCCGGGTACTCGCTCGACAGCCGGGCGGCAATGGCCTGGATTTCGGCCTGTGCCTGCGCACGCGTGTTTCGCCCGGCGAGGCGGCCGATCACCTGGAGGCTGCGCGTGCCGCGGCTCTGACTGGTGAGTCCGGGCTTCAATCCGAGCGGTTGCCAGAGGTCGCTGACAACCGGGAACCTGAAATCGTCGCGCATGACGCCGATCACCGTCGACGGCAGACCGTTGACGCGGACCGTGCGCCCGACGACGCCTGAGTCTGCGTCGTATCTCGCATTCCAGATGCGGCTACCGAGGATGACGACCGGCGTGGCGCCGGGCCGATCGTCCTCGGACTCAAAGTCGCGGCCGATGATTGGCTTCTCACCGAGCAGTTGAAACATGTTGGCAGACACATAGGACCCGGTCATGCGCTGGGACGAACGTCCCTCGTCGCCGAGCGTCGCCGTCGTCTGGCTGAACGCGGCGAGAGCCGAGAACGTTCTGCTGCCGGAGCGGAAATCCTGGAAATCGAGATACGACGCGCCGAGCCCGCGCCAGCGACCGGCGCCGTCGCGGGCATCGATTGACATGATCCGATCGGGTCCATCGACCGGCAAACCACGAATCATCGCGTTGACGACCGTGAACATCGTGCCGTTGACGCCGATGCCGAGGGCGAGCGTCACGACGGTGACGAATCCGAAGGCAGGCGATCGCCGCAGCGCGCGAAGCGCGTACTGACAGTCGCGACCGAGTTCGTCAATCCAAGCGGACACGCAGATCGTCCGTGTCCGATCTTTCATCCACGTCACATTCCCAAAACTCCGCGAAGAATTGTAGCTGCTCGAGTCCGAACTGTCGCGCTCATTGATGGCGCGGCGGCTCGGGACAGAAACCGGAGTCGAACCCTTGCGCGCGCTCACGACGCTGAATCACGCCGGAGGTCGGCGGCTGCGACAGGATGCCGAGTCTGACCAACTGAGGAGCGAACTCGTAGCGGATGTTCACGGTCTGCGCTGGAGCGCTCTCGAGATCCAGCCATACCTGCGTGACGGCGTGGTCGGTGCGGCGGCCGATGCCGGTCGCGGCGTACTCGTCCGCGTCTCTCTTGAGCGCGCCGGCGGAATCGGCCGCCTGCTGCTCCGACCGCGGGGATGCCGCGGGTGCCGGCGCGTCGCGCTCGACG
>Ga0114129_10015696_pt1 | contig 10770 bp, 8 predicted proteins | sample RhiMetdeltSRZDD1_FD_80071 | JGI IMG/M metagenome (GOLD analysis project Ga0114129, IMG submission 80071) | Populus rhizosphere microbial communities from Tennessee, USA - Rhizosphere MetaG P. deltoides SRZDD1 (version 2) (version 2) | ecosystem: Host-associated > Plants > Roots > Rhizosphere >... | reverse complement strand
GGACGGCGAAGTCGAAAGGCATTGCCGCGGGCATCATTGCCGCCGACGCGATTCTGGCGGTGCGGGCGTCCGACGGTTCCGCCATGCCCCACCTGCCGTACACCGACGCTCCGGGTCCCGGTGTCTACCAGCCCACGCCCAATCCAGAGTTTCCGGTGGTGATTACTCCGTCCTTCGCCGGGTGGGCACATGTCACGCCATTCGCGCTGCGCAATGCCTCGCAGTTCAGCGTCGAGCCCGCTGAGATCTTCGACCTCACGAGCGATTCCTATACGCGCGAGTACAACGAAGTTAAGCAGGTCGGCGATGCGCTGGTGCGAGGCGCTGCACCCGACTCCGAAGAGAGCGACATCGCCCGGTTCTGGCCAGGCGGCGGGTCCAACTGGAACCTGACCACCCGCGTCATTGTCGCCGGGCGCGGCCTCGATCTGTGGCAGCACGCGCGCCTGTTCGCCTTGTTGAACATCGCCGAGGCGGACGGACACATTGCCAACCAATACAATAAGTACACCTACAAGTTCTGGCGACCCGTCACAGCCATTCGCTGGGCCGACGATGGCAATCCGGACACGACCACCGACCCGGACTGGCGTCCATTCCTGGTCACTCCGCCGTATCCGGATTATCCCTGCGCCCTGCCGACGGCCACCGGTACGAGCACCGAAGTGTTGCGGCAGTTCTTCGGCACCGATGACCTCGTTTTCGCCCGAACGAACAACGCCGGCGCAGTCCCCCTGCCGGCGCCCCTGGCAGCGCTGCCACCCAAGGCGATCACTCGTCATTTCGAATCACTTTCCGAGGCAGCGTCCGAGTCGGCCGATGCCCGGGTGTTCGCCGGCATCCACTTCCGCAGCGGCTGTACGGCTGGTGTGCGACAAGGCACGCAGGTCGGCCGCTTTGTCATCAAGCACTATTTGAAGCCGCTGTCGCACGGGAAAAGGTCCGATCAGCTATCCGAGTAGGAGCGGACCTCAATCGAGAGGGGCCGCTTCCGATTGGGAGCGGCCCGACTTTTTCTAGCTAGTCGGCGCGGCGGTAGCTCGCTTCCACCGCCATCTCTTCCTTCCCGTCGGGCGAGACGTTGTACATCAGCATCCGGAGCGCATCCTCCTCGGCCGTCTCGACCATCGTCCGCCAGCCCCAGTCCGGACCGGGCGGCGCGGCGTAGGAACCTCGCACCTCCAGCGACTCGGCGTCCGCGGACGGACCTTCGCAAGTCATCACCTTGTCGCTCATGTGCCAGGAGTCGACCCAGAGCGCCGTCACGACGCCGCGCGTCCGGTCGCGTCCGAAGAGGATCGAGCCGTCCTCGGGCTTGTCCCGGTCGCCCCAGGTGTAGTCGATTCTCACGAAGCGGCCGCCGGCCACCGGCGCGACGACGGCGGTGCTCTGCGACTCACGGGCGGGCTCTCCGGGTTCGACGATCAGCCGATAGGTTCCTCGCCAGCGGCCGGTGAGGCCAGTGAGGGCGGCAAACGCATTCATAGCAATATCTTGACACGAAACGAACGTTCGTGCTTTATAATCGGCTCAATGGCCGAACGAGCGCGCAAGGGCGAAGCAACCCGACAGGCCATCCTGCAGCGCGCCGTTCGGCTCGCCACCCAGATCGGTCTCGACGGGCTCACGATCGGCCGTCTCGCAACCGAGCTGGGACTCTCCAAGAGCGGCCTCTTCGCGCACTTCAAATCGAAGGAGGCCCTCCAGATCCAGGTCCTCGACGCGGCCGCCGAGCGGTTCGTCGACGAGGTCGTCCGGCCCTCGCTTCGGGAGTCCCGGGGCGAGCCTCGCATGCGCGCGATCTTCGAGCGCTGGCTCGCCTGGACGAAGTCGAACTCGGGCCCGGGCGGCTGCGTTTTCGTGGCCGCCGCGGCCGAGCTGGACGACCGGCCGGGGCCCGTCCGCGACCGGCTCGTCTCTCTCCAGAAGGGGTGGCTCGACGTGATGGCGACGGTCTATCGCACCGGTGTGGAGGAGCGGCACTTCCGGCGCGACGTCGAGCCCGACGAGTTCGCTCACGACGTCTATTCGACGATGCTCGGTTTCCATCACGCCGCCCGCCTCCTGCGTGATCCGCGGGCGGAGTCTCGAGCCAACGCCGCCTTCGAGAGACTCCTCTCGACCGTGCGCCGGAACCGGCGCACGGCCTGAGCCCGGGTCCTTATGCCCGAAGCCAACTATCCCCCGAAAAGCACGAGCGTGCGCTTTGCCGCGATCCGCGGACTTCTGAACGGTCTTTCGCGCGTCTCCCCCGGCACGGCCGCGGGGGTGGCGACTGTCCTCTTCCGAACGCCGCCGGGCCGCCGCCGCGCCGACCTGCCCTCCTCCGTGTTCGCTTCCGGGCAGCGCGTCGACTTCAAGCTGGACGGCCGGCGGCTCGCGGTCTGGCGGTGGGGCAGCAACGGTCCGACGGCGCTCCTTGCTCACGGCTGGGGAAGCCGGGGAGCGCGGCTCTCGGACTTCGTGGCGCCGCTGACCCGGGCGGGGTTCTCGCTCGTGGCGTTCGACGCGCCCGGCCACGGCACCTCGGCGGGCCGGCTCTCGTCTCTTCCCCAGTTCATCGCGGCGATCCGGTCGATCGGGGATCGGCTGGGTCCCCTTCACGCCGTCGTCGCCCATTCGATGGGAGGCGCCGCGACGACCCTCGCGATGGCCCGCGGCCTCGACGTGAAGCGCGCGGTGTTCCTCGCGCCGGCCGCCGACCCCGCCGGGTACAGCGAACGTTTCGCTTCCGTGCTGGGTCTCTCCGACGACGTCGTCACCCGCATGAAACGGGGTCTCGAGCGGCGCTTCGGTCTCCTCTGGAAAGAGTTCGACGTGCTCGCCGCGGCGGCGACGCTTTCCGCCCCCCTGCTCGTCTTCCACGACTCGGAGGACAAAGACGTGCCGCTCGCCGACGGCGCCTCGATCGCCGCGGCGTGGCCCGGCGCCCGGCTCGTCACGACGAAGGGGCTCGGGCACCGCCGGATCGTTCACGATCCCGGGGTCGTCGAGCGTGCGGTCGCCTTCCTGGCGGAGCCATCGGAAGCCGCAACCCGTCTCTCCGGCCGGGCGTAATACTCTCCGGGCGCCCGCCCGGGCGACGCGCAACCCGCGACGAGGAGAGAGACGATGGCAACCATGGAAAGAGACGGCCGCCGCCTCGAGACCCGCATCGTCCACGCCGGAGAGCCGCACCCGAGGATCCAGGGCGCGGTCGCGATGCCGATCTTCCAGTCCGCGATGTTCGAGTACGCCGGCGAGACCGACTACCACGACCTGAAATACATCCGGCTGAACAACACGCCGAACCACGCGGTGCTGCACGCGAAGCTGGCGTCGCTCGAGAACGCGGAGGCGGCGCTCGTCTTTGCGAGCGGCATGGCGGCGATTACAACGACGCTCCTCTCGTTCCTTTCGACCGGAGACCACGTGCTCGCGCAGAACTGCCTCTACGGCGGGACGCACGACTTCTTCACGCGGGATTTCTCCTCGTTCGGGATCGCGTACGACTTCGTCGACGCCGACGACCCGTCGAGCTGGGAGTCGAAGCTTCGCCCGGAGACGAAGGTTTTCTACGTCGAGACGCTCACGAATCCGCTCCTCGAGCTCGCGGATCTCGAGGCGATCGCGAAGTTCGCGCGGGCGCGGGGACTCGTGTCCATCATCGACAACACTTTCGCGACGCCCGTGAACTTCCGGCCGATCGAGCACGGGTTCGATCTCGCCGCCCACAGCTGCACGAAGTACATGAACGGCCACTCCGACATCGTGGCCGGCGCGGTGATGGGACGCGCGGAGCACGTCGACCGGATCCGGCACAAGCTGAACCACCTGGGTGGATCGCTCGACCCGCACGCCGCGTTTCTCCTGCACCGCGGGGTCAAGACACTGGCGGTCCGCGTGCGACACCAGAACGGGAGCGCGCTCGAGATCGCGAAGTTCCTCGAGTCCCGCCCCGAAGTCGCGCGGGTCAACTATCCGGGGCTGCCGAGCCACCCCCGGCACGAGCGGGCGAAGCGTCTCCTCGCCGGGTTCGGCGGAATGCTCTCCTTCGAGCTGAAAGGCGGCGCGGCCGCGGCGAAGCGGTTCATCGCGGCCACGAAGCTTCCCATCAAGGCGCCGAGCCTGGGCGGCCCCGAGACGCTCCTGACGCAGCCGGCGTTGACGTCGCACGCGGGGATGTCGAGCGAGGACCGGAAGAACCTCGGCATCACCGACGGGCTCGTGCGCATGTCGGTCGGGCTCGAGGCGACCGAGGACGTCGTCGAGGACTTCGAGAGAGCGTTCGCGGGCTAGCTTCGTTGGAGGACACGCCCGTCACCCCGACCGTCTCCCCGCGCGCGGGGGGAGGAAGAATCTCCCGCGTCTGGGCCACGCTTCGCGAGGCCGTCCGCGGCTCTCAGCATCGCGACTACACCGAGGGGCCGATCGGGCGGGCGGTCATCCTGCTCGCGATCCCGATGGTCGCGGAGATGGTCATGGAGTCCGTCTTCGCGATCGCGGACATCTTCTGGGTGTCGAAGCTGGGAGCCGACTCCGTCGCGACGGTGGGGATCACGGAGTCGATGCTCGCGCTCATCTACGCGGTCGCGATCGGCGTCTCGATCAGCGCCACCGCGACGGTCGCGCGGCGCATCGGAGAGAAGGACCCCGAGCACGCCGCAACCGCGGCGGTCCAGGCGATCGCGCTCGGGATCTCGCTCGCGGTTCCGATCGGGATCGCCGGGGCGCTCCTCGCCCCGAGGCTGCTCGCGTTCATGGGCGGATCGCCCTCACTCGTCGCGACCGGCTGGCGTTACACCGCGATCATGCTCGGCGGCAACGTCGTCATCATGCTGCTCTTCCTGATCAACGCGATCTTCCGCGGAGCCGGCGACGCGGCGATCGCGATGAGGGTCCTGTGGTTCGCGAACATCCTGAACATCGTTCTCGGGCCCTGCTTCATCTTCGGAATCGGTCCGTTTCCGAAGCTCGGCGTCACGGGCGCCGCGGTCGCGACGACGATCGGGCGCGGGAGCGGCGTCCTCTACCAGCTCTGGACGCTCCGGCGGGGGCGCGGCCGCGTCGTGATCGAGCGGCGGCACCTGAGGCTCGAGCCCGCGGTCATGCTGCGGATGCTGCGCCTGTCGGGCAACGCGATGTTCCAGATCCTGATCGGAACCGCGAGCTGGATCGGCCTCGTGCGGATCATTTCGCGGTTCGGCAGCGCGGCGCTCGCGGGTTACACGATCGGGATCCGGATCATCGTGTTCGCGCTGCTCCCGTCGTGGGGGATGTCGAATGCCGCGGCGACGCTCGTCGGTCAGAACCTCGGAGCCGGAAAGCCCGAACGCGCGGAACGATCGGTCTGGATCGCCGGCTTCTACAACATGATCTTCCTCGGGGTCGTCGGACTCCTCTTCGTCGCCGGCGCGCCGGTGCTCATTCGCTTCTTCACGAGCGATCCCGCGGTCATTCCGTACGGCGTCGCGTGCCTGCGGTACGTGAGCTACGGGTTCCTGTTCTACGCGTACGGGATGGTGCTGACGCAGGCGTTCAACGGCGCCGGCGACACGTGGACGCCGACGTGGCTGAACCTCTTCGTGTTCTGGCTGTGGGAGATTCCGCTGGCGTACCTGCTCGCCAACGTCCTCGGATGGGGGCCTCGCGGCGTGTTCGTCGCGATCACCGTGGCGTTCTCGACCCTGGCCGTGGCGAGCGCCGCGCTCTTCCGCCGCGGCCGCTGGAAGCTCAAAAAAGTCTAGCGGCGAGGGTTCCGGCCTGCACCGGAGACAGGCCGCCTTCTCGGGCGGCGTGATCCACTCTCGGCGGATTCTGCGCGTGCGAGGTGAAGGTCGCGATTCACGGCGGTGGAGGCCGTGATCGCCGAAAGCGGTCGAGACCTTCGCCGCGATCGAGGAGGACTCATGGCATCTCACGCGCTCAGGCTTCCGGTCACTGCGCCCGTCGGGCGTCCGCACCCCCGCCCGACGCTCGTGCGTCCGGATCACCGGAACCGGCCCGCGCCGCAAAACCTGGAGGAAGCGACCTCTTTCTCGAGACTCCTGGGAGTCGCCATGCTGGGTTGGCTCGGCCTGATGGCCGTGGTGATGGTCCTCGCAGTCTGAACGCTGCCGGTGCCGCCGTTTACTCGGTCGGAGCACGGCGCGGCCGTTCGACGCCGGGCACGTTCTCCGCGACCATCAGGTTGAACAGTTGATCCACGTACGCGACGGTCAACCGTGAGCCGTCGCGCGAGATCGCCAGGGATTCCGCGGCGTTGTCGGGATCGGGCGCGAGAAGCCACCTTCGGGTGGCGCCAGTGTCCGTCTCCGGCTGAAAGCTCTGGACGGACACGCCGATGCCGCCGTCCGGCGCGGACGCGGTGAAGGCGATGGACCGGCCGTCCGGGAACCACCGGGAGCGACCGACGTCGGTCGAGAAGGAAACCGATGGCGCGAGCGCCACCGCGAAAGCCGTGATCGCTCCGTCGGCGACGCGCGCGACCCGCAAGACCGGGTGGTCGGGCCCGAGCTGCCAATCCACGAGGGCGACGTGCCGTCCATCCGGCGAGACCTCCGGCAGGATCCTGTTGCCGGCGACGAGGACGGCGGCCTGCGAGCCGTCGGGCCGCATCCTCACGATTCCTCTCGACGCCGGATTCGTCGACGCGTAGAGGATCCACTGACCGTCAGGAGTCGCCGCCGGGTTTTCCGCGTCTACGCCGTCCCTCGAGAGCGGAAACGCGCCCGTGCCGTCGGCTTCGCTGCTCCACACCTCGAAGTGGCCGGTGCGGTTCGAGCTCCAGAGGAGCTTCCCGTCGCGCGTGAAGAGGGGGTCCCAGTCCTCCGCCACGTCGTCGGTCAGACGGCGCACGGCGCCGGTCCGCGTGGAGGAAGCCCAGAGGTCGAGCTGGCCCGCGCGGTTCGACGAGAAGACCAGCCACTGGCCATCCGGGCTGTAGACGGGCTGGCGGTCCGAGCTGTTGCCGCGCGTGAGCCAGCGCGCGGCCACCGTGCCGCCGCCGCGAGAAAGCGCGAACTCCCGCAGGTTCTCCCGGAACGACCGCACCTCGAACACCAGGTGACCCGGGCCGAGCACGTCGATCATCAACATGGTCGTCGGGTTCCGGAGGACTTCGCGCGCCTTCCGCGACTGGATGTCCTGAAGCACGATGCGTGAGCTCGACCCGGTCTGAAATCCCACCACAGATTCGGACTGCGAGAGCAGAAACTGGCGAGAAGATGTCCACACCAGATTTCCGGGCACAAAGACTCCCGTCGCCGTCGGTGACGCGAGCCGGCGGGCGCGACCGGTTCCCGCGTCGACGAGCAGAGTCGCCGTGAGCTTCCCGACGTCGAGAGGCAGCTCCGTCACTGCTACCGTCTTTCCGTCCGGGGACCAGCGCGGATGCAGGAGGGCTCCCGGGAAGCGCGCGAGCTCCCGTATTCGACTCCCATCGGGACCCGCCGTGGCGACCAGGCTGGTCGTTCCCGAACCGGCGCCGGCTTGCCGCAGGAAGCAGATGCCCTTGCCGTCGGGAGCAAAGTCCCCGTAGACGGCGTCGTTGACGAGCTTTCGCGCCTCGCCTCCGAACGTCGGTACGTGGTAGAGCGAGCTGCGGCTTCCTTCGCGTCGCGTGAAGAGGAGCACGGTGCCGTCCGGAGAGAAGCGCGGGAACTCGTCCTCTCCGTCGGTCAGCGGCACCTCGTTTCCGGAGCCGAGCGTCTTGATCCAGATGCGGCGCTTACCTTCGCGAGAGGAGCTGAACGCCACCATCTTTCCGTCGGGTGACGCGGCGGGCGACGAGTCGTGGCCCGAGAACGTCAGGTAGCGAACGACCGGCACCCCGGGTGGCCGCGGCCGCAGCCACCACGCGGCGGCGGCGCCCACGGCGACGAGGGCCGCGGCCAGGCCCCCGCGCAACAGGCGCTTCCGGGTCGTCCGTGCCCTTGCTATCTCCCTTTCCGGTTTCGCCGGGGCGGCTCGGCCGGCGGCCAGCTCCAGGTCGCGCGCGAGATCGCGCGTCGACGCATAGCGCTCGGCGGGATCCTTGGCGAGGCATCGTTCGAGGATCCACGCGACCGGCTCCGTGACCCGCGGATTGCGTTCCTGGACGGCGACGGGCTCGTCCTCGATCACCGCGGCCATCGTCTGAGCGCCGGTCGGGCGGCGGAACGGAGCCTCGCCGGTCAGGACCTCGTATACGACGCAGCCGAGCGAGAACTGATCCGACCGGAAGTCCGCCGTCCCGCCGCGCACCTGCTCGGGAGACATGTAGCCGACGGTTCCCATCACGAGCCCGGGCGTCGTGGCCGGCGCCGCGCCCGGGGCCGACGTCGGAACGCCGAGGGGGTCGGCCAGTTTCGCGAGGCCGAAGTCCAGGATCTTGACCTGCCCGTCGTTCGTCAGAAACAGGTTCGCGGGCTTGATGTCGCGATGCACGATTCCGCGCTCGTGCGCTGCCGCGAGACCGCGGGCCGTCTGCACGGAACACTCGAGAGCCTTCTTCAGAGGCATCGGCCCCTGCGCCATTCGTTCGGCGAGCGTCTGTCCTTCGAGCAACTCGGTCACGATGTAAGCGAGCCCCCGCTCCCGGCCGACGTCGTAGAGCGCGACGATGTGAGCGTGATTCAACGCCGAGGCCGCCCGGGCCTCCTGCTCGAACCGACTGAGGCGTTCCGGGTTCCGGGCGAGATCGGCTGGCAGCACCTTGATCGCCACGTCGCGGGCGAGCCGCGTGTCGCGGGCGCGATAGATCTCGCCCATTCCGCCGACGCCGATGAGATCCGTGATCTCGTAAGGTCCGAGGCGAGTGCCGGTCTGGAGCACGGCCGCTCCGGCTTCGGCGCCCACGATCGGCGCCTCCAGGAAACTACCCGCCCGATCGTGTGAGAGGAGCAGCGACTCGACGTCACTGCGAAGCTCAGGGTCGTTCGCGCAGGCCGAGTCGAGAAACCGCGCCCGCTCGTCCCCTGCGGGGCGTTCGAGCGCGTCGTGGAACAGACGGCGGACGTTCTCCCAGCGCTCGGCGCCCCGTTCGGATGCGGGCGGGTCAGCCACGGTCGGCGGCCGCGCGCGAGCTCTCGGTCTCCCCGAGCCGCCGGTGGAGCCATGCGCGCGCGAGGCTCCAGTCGCGCTTCACCGTGGCCGTCGAGATCTTCAAGACCGATGCCGTCTCGGCTACGGAGAGGCCCCCGAAGAACCGCAGCTCGACGATCCGGGCGTGCCGCGGGTCGAGCTCTGCGAGGCGCTCGAGCGCGTCGTCTAAGGCGAGCAGGTCGAGCTCGCGCTTCCCCTCGATCGCGACGTCGTCGGCGAGCTCCACCCGGGTCCAGTTTCCGGCGCGCTTGGCGGCGGCGCGCTTGCGCGCATGGTCGACGAGAATGCGGCGCATCGCCTGGGCGGCCGCCGCGAAGAATTCCGCCCGGCTCTGCCACGGGACCCGGCGGGGTTGCGCGAGACGCAGGTAGACCTCGTGGACGAGGGCCGTGGGCTGGAGGGTGTGCCCCGCGCGCTCGCCTCGGAGCTGCCGGGCCGCCTGCTTGCGCAGCTCGTCGTAGACGATGGGAAGCAGGCAGTCGCGAGCCTCGAGGTCCCCTTTCGCCCAGGCCTGGAGCATGCCGGTCAACGACTCCGTGGAACCGCTCGCCCTGGGCGCCATGAGCTGCGGGAAATTAGACCATTTCGGCGCCGAAACTTCCGCGCGCGGACCATCTCGTTGCAGTTCGGGGCCGACTTTTGTCCTATACCGCTCAACATTTTCGTGATCCCTTCCCGCCGGTTTCTGCGCGTGTCGTGTGGGAGGAACCCTCATGAAGCCGCGGAACGTCTCGACGCTCGCGCTCCTGATCGGTTTGTTTCTGGTTTCCGCGGGCCTCCACGCTGCGCCGTGTCCCGCCTCGGACAGCGTTTTATGCCTTTCCGCGCAGAGGTTTAGCGTGGAGGTCAACTGGAGAGACTTCGCGGGCAACACGGGCACGGGCCGGGCAGTCCGCCTGACCCCCGACACCGGGTACTTCTGGTTCTTCAGCGACAACAACGTCGAGCTCGTCGTCAAGGTGCTCGACGCGCGGGCGTTCAACGGCCGCATCTGGGTCTTCTTCGGGGCCCTGTCCAACGTCGAGTACACGCTGAGGGTCACCGACACGCAGACCGGATCGGTCAAGGAGTACCGGAACCCATCGGGGCAGTTCGCTTCGGTCGGCGACACGGCGGCGTTCACGGGCGCGGCCACGGGACCGACTCCGAGCTACGAATCCGTGACGGCGGAGGGAACCGGGACCCCGCCCGAATCGCTCGAAGCGATCCGGAGGTTCGTCGACGCCGCGGCTTCGGACTCGGCGTCCGAGATCCGGACGAACAAGGCGGCGACCTTCACCCCGTGTCCCGGACCCTCCACGAGCCTCTTTCTTTCCAACTGCCGTTTCGAATTGAGCGTGGAGTGGACGGATTTTCAGGGCCACACCGGGTCGGGAAAGGCGGTCCAGCTGACGCCCGACACCGGATACTTCTGGTTCTTCAGCGACAACAACGTCGAGCTGATCATCAAGGTCCTCGACGCGCGCAGCTTCAACGAGAAGTTCTGGGTCTTCTACGGAGCCCTTTCGAACGTCGAATACTCGTTACACGTGAAAGACACCGTGAGCGGCGCGCTCCGGATCTACCGGAATCCCTCCGGCGACTTCGCTTCCGTCGGAGACACGTCGGCCTTCCGCGGTGGGTTCGGCGTCGCGGCAGCCCTGGACTCGGTGCGGGCCGTTTCGCGCGAGATTGCTGCGGCCACGGGTGGCACGCTCTCCGCCACTG
>Ga0114129_10015695_pt1 | contig 10771 bp, 4 predicted proteins | sample RhiMetdeltSRZDD1_FD_80071 | JGI IMG/M metagenome (GOLD analysis project Ga0114129, IMG submission 80071) | Populus rhizosphere microbial communities from Tennessee, USA - Rhizosphere MetaG P. deltoides SRZDD1 (version 2) (version 2) | ecosystem: Host-associated > Plants > Roots > Rhizosphere >... | reverse complement strand
CTCCAGATCGCGGAGCCGGTGATGGCGACGCACCGGATTCCAGCCAGAGAGTATTCGAAGCACTTGCTCAAATCGCTCGAGGTGACCTGAACGTCCTTGCAAACGGCAAGAAGCTGGAGCTTGGGGGGAGAGATCGGGAACTGCTTGTCAATCTGGATGGGCTGGCGCGCCGCCTTCGTTACATAGTGGGAAGACTTCAACGAGCGGCTGACTCAATCGAAACAGTCGTCGGCGAGGTATTGCGTGGAACGCAGATGCTGTCTGCCGGCGTGCTTGATGAAGCAAAGTCGGTTGAGGAAACATCGCGTTCGATAGCCGAAATCAACACTTCCATGCACTCGGTCGGCGAGAGTCTTCAAACCCTATCGAATCTTTCCCAGTCGACATCCACTTCGGTGATGAGGATGGCGACCTCGATCAACCAGGTCTCTGAGAACGCCGACGAGCTGGCGCAGTTTGTCGAGGAGACGGCGATTGCCATTGAAGACATGGCCAACACCGTTCGCAAAGTCGCCGATTCGACTGAGGCGCTCGCGGAATCTGCGGAGAAGACCGTGCGGGCGATGGAGGCGATCGACAATTCGACTCGTAGCATCGGCGAGTCGGTCAACGAAACCACCATGCTCGCCGACGAAGTTGCACGTTCGGCGGATTCAGGCAGCGAGCTTGTCGCGGAGACGGCCACCAGCGTGTCGAAGATCAAGGACGCCATCGATGCCGCGACCGAAACCATCACACGACTCGGCAAAAGGTCCGATCAAATAGGCGAGGTCACTCACGTCATTAACGAGATCGCCGATCGCACTCACCTCCTCGCGCTGAACGCGGCAATACTGGCGGCGCAGGCGGGGACGCAGGGACGTGGCTTTCGCATCGTCGCCGACGAAATAAAAGAGCTGAGCGAACGCACGTCAGCCTCGACTCGCGAAATCGAGGAAGTCATCAAAGCTGTGCGTGAAGATGTAACCGAGACGATCGAGCGCGTCGCCGTCGGGGGACAACGTGCGGACGAGGGCGTCGATCTGGTGTCGCGCGCGGCGGCGCTGCTGACAGAGATTCGCGACAAAACCAACGCTGCTTCGGACCGGATTCGAGTGATCGCTGATTCGACTGCGATTCAAGCATCTGAGAGTCACACGGTGCTCGAGGCTGCCGACCTCGTGCGGCAACAAGCACGGGGGATCGAGCGTGCAACCGGCGAGCAGGCGTTAACGTCGCGTCATATCGGCGAACGAGCGCTGCACATGAGCGAGCTCACCGAGCAAGTGCGTCGAGCTACTCGCGAACAGGCAAACGTATCCAGATCCATCGCCGAGGCAATGGAAGAACTCACGATGGCGGTCGAGCAGATTCGCGCGGCTTCCGATGAACAGTCGGCCGGAGCCGACCAGGTGCTGCGCGCAGTTGAGACGATCAAGGAAGTTGTCAGCCGGAACCAGGCTTCGATCTCTGGGATCAACAGCGCAGTCGATCTGCTAGTGCGCGAGGCTGAGCTGCTCAATCGTGAAGTGGAATCGTTCCAACTTCCGGTGCCGGAACGCGGCGGGCATTTACGCTTCGCATTGCGTGCCTCGCAGGTCACGCTCGATCCGGCTACCGTCTCATCGCTGTCCCGCGTCGACGTTATGTCTAACATCTTTGAGGGGCTGGTCCAGTTCGGCGAGCGCGCGGAGATTCGACCGGCGGTCGCCGAGCGCTGGGACATTTCCCCCGACGGGCGCGTGTACACTTTCTACCTGCGTGAGGCGGCTCGGTTTCACAACGGGAGGCGCGTTCGCGGCGATGACGTGAAGTACTCTTTCGAGCGTCAGATGCGGCAGAACGAAGACGCGGCCGCCTGGGCTTTCAGGCCGTTGGTTGGTGGAGAGCAATTCATGTCCGGCGACGCCGATTCCGTCGCTGGAATTCAGCTCGTTAGCGAACAGATGCTCAGGCTCGAGTTGGTACACCCCGTTGCGTTTTTTCTTTCAACGCTCTGCACTGAATACTGCTACATCGTCCCCCGAGAGGAAGTTGAACGCTCCGCGATGGATTTCGAAGTTCGACCGGTGGGCTCGGGACCGTTCCGGGTCGTCGAGCCGGTGCTGGGCAAAGAAGTGCAACTCGAGCGGTTCTCGAACTATTGGAATCCGGACCTGCCTTACGTTGACCGGCTAACCGTTCACTTTGGGCTTAGTGCCGAAGAGATATTCGACATGTTCCTGGGTGGCGAACTTGATTACGTCAGCGACTTGCCGCTTACGCACTTGACCGAGCTCAAGGAACGGGCCGCCGACATACAGGTACTCGAAGCGGTGCAGTTGCAGACCCGCATGCTTGTGTTCGATTGCGAGCGGGCTCCGCTGTCGGACCGCCGTGTACGGCAGGCAATATGTCTGGCGATCGACCGCAGGCGTTTTTTGCGCGAGGTGTACGGGGAGATGGCCGAGCTAAGCATCGGGCCAATACCACCGGGGGTTCTCGGCTATGATCCGGGCGAGCGGGGATACGACTACGATCCGGACCGCGCGCGAACTCTGCTCGCGGATGCGGGATATGAGTCCGGATTCGAAACGGAGATATGGTGGCCACAGTCAGTAAGCTCGGCCGTTGAGTGCGTGAAAGAGGATCTTGCGATCGTCGGGATTCATGCTGAGTTTCGTTATGTTGAGGCTGAGGAGTTGGAACGCGGGTTGAGGCTGCGAACCGTCCCGATAGCAGGCCGAGACTGGTATGCAGACTATCCTGACCCCGACAACTTTACCTACGTGTTGTTCAATTCACGCAATCGCGATCTATTCATCAGCACTTATTCGAGCGAAGAGATCGACCGTCTCACCGGAGACGCCCGGTCGGTAATGAACCGCGAGCAGAGGGCCGGCATTTATCGTGAAGTAACAAAACTGCTGTTGGAAGATGCGCCGTGCGCCTTTCTAGCTCATAGACGAAGCTTCGTCGCGCACCGGGCTGATTTAGAGGGCGTGACTCTGCATTTGCTATCTCCGTCCGTCACGCCGAAGGACCTGTGGTTTGCGAAAACCAGCGGTTAGCTATTTGAGGTTCCGAAGCTGGTTGATCCTATCCCGCATCGCTCGCAAGTAAACGGTCACCTCCGATTGACTGAAGCCGCCAGCGCGGAAAGCGTCTGAGAGTTGCTTGTCCGAAAGGCGGCCAAGCAGGTTCCCCATCCAGCGAGCGTTTTCGACCGTCACGCCTTCCAGCGCCTTTGGGTCTTTGCCCTTGTAATGAAAGACTACGCGGCCGTTTTGCACTCCGTCGATGAATGGCTGGTTGAAGAAGCCGTCGGGATCGCCCTTCGTCCCGGCTGGAGCGTTGCCGAAGAACGGAAGCTTTGCAATGAACGACCCCGTCGAGCCCAGTGTGCCTCCCAGATCGGCAACGTAATAGATTCGAACGTCTCGATCGCCGCCGCTCTTCTTATCCGGCCGCACGATCTTATTGTTGACCTCCTTGAGGTCCCAGTTGTTGAGCAAGGCCATCAGCACTTTCAAGCCTTGAATCTCTCGCGTCGCCGCGAACGGATTCGATTCCCAGGACCACAGTGCTTCTTCTTTGTAGCCATCATCCCTGCGCTCAAACCTGACGTCCCAAACGTCGAAACCGCCGCGTCCCTCGATGTGCGTCCGGTTGACGAAATAGTCCTGGTCCACGTGGTAGCCGACGGCCCAAACTATGCGAGTGGCTGCGGTCTCCGGCCTCGCCTCTGGCCCGAACTTCACTGTCCACTTGCGACCCTTGTCGTCGATGACGTGAATTTTTTCCGACGTGCCTCCCTTCGACCGAGCCTCGAAGGTGAATTTGCCTTTGGGGTCCGGAGCGCCCTCAGCTCCGCCGGCACCGTAGAACAGGTCGCGGCTTTCGATATCGGATGGCTCTTGCCAAAGGACCGGGCGAGCTACTCCAGTACCGGCGCTGTCGGCTCCGTCCTTCTTCTTTTCCTCTTTTTGCTTCTTCGATTTTTCGTCTTTGTCCTTTTTCTGAACGCTGGCGACGGCGCGGGAAGCGGTGAAGGTCGAACAGAACAACAGAGAAATCAACGCCAGCGCGACGGTCGCTTTCAACTTGAGCAGCATAGTTCAGCCTCCTGACGGTTTATCAGCCTGCCCATTATAGACATTTGGTTACCGCGCGCAAAGCGGCTTCGAGCCCTGTCGAGTGGGCGTGGTTCTTGAACGACGATTCATAGAATCTTCGTCAAAACAAGAAAGGCGCGCCGGGAGTCCCAGCGCGCCTCGCGAAAAATCCATCCGTCCGTCTCAGTTCGACCGTTCGATTTGATCGCCGATCTGGACCTCCGCTGTCGTTCGAGTGATTAGAGCGACCGAAGCGCTCTTTTCAACTTTGAGCACGACCAGTTCGCCGAGCACTTTGCGCGGCAACGGCGGCCGCTCGCGCATGACGTCTTCTTGAGGGACGCGCGTTCCTTGGATTGAGTATACACCACCGCGAAACCGATCACTGTTAAAGCCTCGGCTGCTACGCTTCACGACTTTATATCGCGGAACGTTCGTTATGCCCTCTCGCGGTCCGACCTCACGAAAGATCGTGAAGAGGTCGCCGGGATGCACGTCCTGGCGAGTGCCGAGGTCGATGTACACCACCCGATTCGCAGAGAGGTTCTCGTGAAATCCAGGGGACATCACGATCTGCCCCGATACCCCACCCGATCCTTCGCCGTATCTTGGCAAGGGCCGCGCTTCACCGGCGTTAGGGCCGAGATACTCCTCATAGGGCTTCAGCAGGTCGCCGAATTCTACCGTGTCACACGACACTGTTATCTCCGCGGTGGAAGTCTGGTCTCCCACTTCCAAGACTCGAAGCAGACCTAGTTCGCGAACATAAAAACCCAGCCTCTTCTTGGTAAACGGATGATTGATTTCACCCAACGGTCGGATTATGTAATAGACAGCGCCTGGTTGAATTCCAGCGCCACGCCCGCGGTTCAGGAAGACGACATCGCCCTCCGCGAAGGTTACCTTTAGGTTTTCTTTTTCCGCTCCGACGACTTGCAAGTCGGGGCGCGGAGCAGCGTCGGCAATAAAACCGGTGCAATAAATGTCTGACCGCTTCGCGAGAGGTTGAGACTGGTCCGAGCTCTGCTGGCCGGAAACAACCGAACTGGATAACGATCCAACCAGGAAGACAATAAGCGCCACGGCTTTGCGGGCTGTATTTTTCATTGGACTCCTTTTGAGTATCGGGGAGCGAAATGAAGACAATCGGAAGGGGCAAATACTGAACTGCTTAAGATCTGCTCGCAAAGTAACAAACGATAGTTGCCAAGTCAATAATTAAGATCCGGGGCGAGCAGCGTTGACTGGTCCTGGCCTTAATCTGCGGTTCTAACAATTTGCTTGACAGCCATTTAAATAAAGCGATAATGGCAGGCATCCTGTTAGGTTGGACTCTTAGCTGGCAATAATCGGTAATTGGCACCTAAGCTTCGTTAGTATGATTGCAGCGAACCGGGAGTATCGGGTGGTCAGATCCTTCAGCGGGACGAAGGCTTAGTTTCCCATAAGCTCGCCGCCATAACCACACGACAATTGTAGCTGCGATCGACGCGCGCTGACAGGCGCCAGCCAGTCAAGTACAGGAGGCCCAAGTGTACGAATACCAGGACAAGGTTCTGAGGTGCATCGACTGCAGCGAAGAGTTTGTTTTCAGCGCTGGAGAGCAACTATTCTTTGCGGACAAGGGGTTGAGAAATGATCCAAAGCGTTGCAAGCCCTGCAAGATGAGAAAGAATGAGCGAATCGCAGCCAACATGCAGACGTACGGTCATCCTTTCCCTCGCGAGCGCATCGAGGTCGCCGTCAAATGCGCTCTGTGCGGGATCGAGACGACGGTTCCTTTCAGGCCAACCCAGGGACGACCAGTCTATTGTCGCGATTGCTTCTTGAGGATGCGCGCTTCGACGCATGTCCACGCACCGCTCCCGTAGGCAGAATCCACTAAGGGTCTTCGGCTACTCTGTTGGTAAGCGCTCTCAGCTCGCTTCTCTGTTCAGATAGTCCCGTACCTTTTTCATGTCGTCCCACACCTCGCGCTTCTTGTCGGGTGAACGCAGCAGAAACGCCGGATGAAACGTCGGCATCACTTTGATGCCGTTCCAATCACGCCACTCGCCCCGCGCCCGTGTGATGGGTTCCCTCGTCCTGAGCAGGCACTGGAAGGCGGGCGAGCCCAACGCGACGATCACATCCGGGCGGATAAACGCGAGCTGGCGAAACAAAAAAGGCTCGCAGGTGTCTACTTCGTCCCTCTCAGGAGTTCGATTCCCAGGCGGCCGGCACTTCACGATGTTCGCGATATAGACGTCTTCGCGTCTGAGCCCGATGGCCGCGATTATCTTGTCAAGCAGTTGACCCGCACGCCCAACAAAGGGGCGGCCAGTGGCATCTTCTTCCGCGCCCGGACCCTCGCCTATGAACACAAGCTTCGCTCGAGGGTTACCTTCCCCGAATACGATGGTCCTGCGATGCTCGTGAAGTTTGCAGCGCCGGCAGTCGCCGATGTCTTCTCGAATCGCTTCAAGCGAAGCATCACTTGGCTCCAAGACTGGAAACGACTGGCTTCGCGATCGCGGGTGAGGCTGTTCGCGAGGTAAGATAGTATCTCCGAACAGCGCGGCCTGCTGCGCGGCGCCCTTGTCGTTTCGCAACTGAGGATGCTCGCCAATCGCGCCGGCCTTGAGCGGGCCCGAGGCTGACTCCGTATGATTGGCTGCAGGAGCCAATTCTCTGGTGGCAGTCGAACCGCCGATGTCTTCCAGTCCTATCTCGCGATAGAACCTCAACTGGTCGTCGAGTTCACGCGTGATACTCAACGCTTCATCGATGATCTCACTCGACATTGCAACGAATTCTCTACAACGGCATGGCAAGGGTCAAGCCGATCTGCGCCGCGGCCTTGTATTGTTTGTCTGGCAGCGTTTCAATCGCAGAGGCTGTGTATGTTGCTTGATGTCGCTTTCTTCCGACGGGCTGCGTAGAACAAAAAGCGGGAGGCAACTTAGCGCCTCCCGCGTACGCATGTGAGAGCTTGGCGAAGTCAGAAGCTCAGCTTAAATGCAAACTGAATCACGCGTGGAGCCTCACCTATTGAAATAATCGAAGCCGTGGAAGGCGTTGATGCCGTCGTGCAACAGGTGCGTCCGAACAGCGTCGAGGTTATCGTCGGCGATCCTTCGGTCGCGTTGCGAGGGTTCTCGAAGTTGACATGATTGAACGTGTTGAACGTTTCAAGACGGAATTGCAACTTCACTCGCTCTGTAATGACGAAGTCCTTTAGAGCGCCGAAGTCGAAGTTCCAGTACGAAGGTCCCTGGAAGATGTTGCGGCCCTGGTTGCCGTTTTGGCCCGGAGGCGGAATGCAGAACTTCCCGCCATTTGAAGTCTCACGGCAAGCCGTGTTCGGATCAAAGCCTTTGGAATCAAACACCACGGGACCCGGTATTCCCGGTACCTGAAACAGTCCTGTCTTCGGTGTCGGTCCGATTATGTCAGCACGCGAGACGTGGGTGTTGCTGGTAGTCAGTGCGCCAGAGTTTACGCTGAATGGCTCGCCCGACTGGTAATTGTAGATTCCAGTGATGCTCCAACCGCCGATGATTTGATTGACGAAACCAGGCGCACCATTCAGGTAGCGGCGGTTGTGTCCCACGGGAACGTCCCACAACACGTGGGTCACAAGCACGTGACGATTGTCGAAATCAGAGCGACCTCGCTCCAACCGCCAGTTGCGAATGTCAATCGGTGTGCGCGAGTTAGTGGTCGAGAGCCCACCTCCGGACGCCGCGCCGACGGGATCAACCGACATATCATCAATTGACTTGCCGAGCGTGTAGGCCAATCCCATGTCCAGACCGCTCTCAAAGTGCCGGCGCAGTTGCAACTGGAGCGAGTGGTAGTAAGAGTTGCCGCCGGAATCTATGTAGAAGATCTGGCTGAACTGCGGATTCGGCCTGAAGAAGTTGGCTGGTATCCCAGTCGGGTTACCCTTGGAGTCTACGGTAATATTTGTCTGATCAATCCTCTGAAGCAGATTGGCGAAGGCATTGCGTTGCAGATCGAGTATTGTCGTTGACGAGTTCATGCTGCTGGTCCCGAACAATGTCTCGAGTATCCCGATAGCTGCTCCTCCGCCGACACATTGATCGGGAGCAGCACCCGCCGGCCGGCTACCAGTCGGGTTGCAACCACGTGTGAGATTCTGCTGCGCAAGCAGGAATGACTGAAGCAGACCGTCGTGATCTGTCTTTGCCTGGTTGAGGTCGTACGCGCGAAGCAATCGCAGTCCGCGCTTGCCGACGTAACCGACCTGCGCGACTATGCCAAATGGTAGTTGACGCTGAATATTGAGGTTCCATTCGTGCACAGTCGGAAGTTTGAGCTTCGGATCGACCACACCAGTATCAGGAGCAACCAGACGCGGGGCCGGAGGAGGTCCTGTAAAGGTCGAAGGCAGTCTGTCTGGGGCCGGCAGTATCAGCGGAAATCCCTGTCCGACTCTGAGGGGGTTCTCGCCCGCGGCGGGCGGGAGTAACTGCGTCAGGCCTGCGCCACAACCGGAAGGTACTGCTTGTCCGAGGGTTATGCGGCACTGGGTCACGAGGCCAGGCACCTTACCGCTGACGGCCGTTATCTGGAAGCTCGAGATCGGATCGAAGGCGATCCCATAGCCTGTGCGGATTACCGTCTTGCCACTGCCGAACGGATCCCACGCAAAGCTTATGCGCGGCCCAAATGCCAGCGTGTTGTCGTTACCATACCATCGGTCTTTGCGAACGAAGTTGATCAGGCCCTGAGAGCCATCTATTGGTTTGTCTGGTACGAACACAAGTTTGTTCGCTTCGACAGGCGCCGGATTGTACTCAATTCTCAGCCCGTAATTGATCGTCAATCGAGGGCTGATCTTCCATTCATCCTGCGCGTAAAAGTTGTACTGCCTGATTCGGTTGCCGTTGACAAACAGTCCGCCAAGTCCGAGGAATTTATCCTGGTTGAGATTGCCGATGAACCCTTGAGAGATGCGTGCCGGAATTCCGAGCAGCTCGTTGGTAGCCGACCTCAAAGCGGACAAGTCTGTACTTGAAATGCCAGCTCGTCCAGACGCGGCGGCAGTTGGGAAGGTGATCCCCGCAGGTGCGCGAATCGATTGGTTGAACTCGATATTAGGCGCGAGGTTGAAGCCTCCCGCCAATCCGCGCTGATCGTTGTGTCGGTTGAGTCGGATGTTGAACCCAGCGCGAACGACGTGCGCGCCGTGAATCACGCTGAGATTGTCAATGAACTGAAGCGTGGTCAGCGCGCGCTCCGTGTGCGGGATGTTCAGGAACGGACTGTCGATGTTCGTGAACGTGAATGGCGGGATGTTAGGGAAATCGGGGTTCGACTCTCCAAACGAGAAAAAGAATCTGAACCGCGCGAAGCCGGCAGTGAGTTCATTGACTATGTTCGAGGAGATGACGCGGCGGTAGTTGAGCGCCAGGTTCCTGTGCGCCCGGGTTACGATGCCCAGCGGCGGGAAACCTGGAAACACCATCGGTCTTCCGTTAAGCAGATCGCCCAGCGAGGAATCCAAGTGCCCATGAATGTAGCGGCCAAAGATCGCGTTGTTCTCGTCGAACTTGTGGTCAATCCTCACGGTGAAGCTAGGCCCGGTTCTCTTCTCAGGCGGGTTCCACACAAATCCGCCGGTGTTCAGTCCATCGCCGACGTCAAACGCGTTCGGCAAGGGGGTACTCTTGACCAGCGCGCCAGTCTTTGGATCCAAGCCGATGCCCTTGGGATCGTTGGCAAAGATGTTGAAACTCGCAACGCAGTTCGTTGTGACCGAACCGCCACAGGTCGGCACAAGCAACCGGCCGGTAGCCTGGTCCACGAGCAGCGGTGAGTTTTGGGTGATTATCGTCGTCCCGATCTTTAACGGATTCGCCGGATCAGCCACGAAATAGCGGAAGATGCCGCTGCGCGCGGCATCGGTGAAAACGCGCGGAATGCCGAACGAACTCGCGATGGGCTGAGTGTAAAAGATGTTTTGACCTTGCCAACTCCCGAAGAAGAAGGTCTTGTCTTTCCTGATCGGGCCGCCGCCGTCAACACCAAACTGATGCGCACGCAGCAAAGGCCGCTCGATACCCTTCGCGTTGTTGAAGAACTCGTTAGCGTTCAGCGACGTGTTTCGGAAGTATTCGAATACATCACCATGTATTTCGTTGGTGCCGGAGCGAGTCGCAATAGCAACCTGCGCGCCGGAGTTACGACCGAATTCTGCGGTCGCGTTGTGAGTGACCACGCGATACTCCATCACCATATCGGGGTTGAGGCGATATACGTTTGACTGAGGATTCGGCACTGATGATTCGTTCGCGTCTATGCCATCAATCGTCACGTTGTGAGCGCGGTCGCGCGAGCCGTTGACGTGCGTGCCCGAACCGGCCCCGTTGTTGGTCCGCTGAATCAATCCAGGCTCAAGCGTGATCAGCGTGAGCGGGTTGCGCCCGTTGAGCGGGAGGTCGCGTATGGCCTTCGCGCCGACGACGTCCCCAAGCATAGCGTGAGAAGTGTCAATGCGTTCGTATCCGCCCTGTACTTGGACCACTTCAGTCGTAGCCCCAACCTCGAGCGAGATATCTACGACCAATGGCGAGCCCACCGTGAGAACGTTTTTGGTGCTCACGAATTTGCGGAAGCCTGTCACTTCAACAGTGACTGTGTACTCGCCGGATGGAAGGTCCGGGAAAACGAATACTCCAGCCGATGTAGTT
>Ga0114129_10015693_pt1 | contig 10771 bp, 6 predicted proteins | sample RhiMetdeltSRZDD1_FD_80071 | JGI IMG/M metagenome (GOLD analysis project Ga0114129, IMG submission 80071) | Populus rhizosphere microbial communities from Tennessee, USA - Rhizosphere MetaG P. deltoides SRZDD1 (version 2) (version 2) | ecosystem: Host-associated > Plants > Roots > Rhizosphere >... | reverse complement strand
ATATGATGCAAGCCGATGTTGCCGGTAAACCACTGTAGGAGCCGGGGCAGCTTGTAGTACGAACTGCCCTGCATCGCCGCCAGGACATAGTCCCACTCTTGGTTGTGCTCCCAATACGTATCTTCAAATTGATGTTGAATGTAGAACAGCCAAACGCCGATGGTCGCCGCGAGGAACAAGATTGGCAGTTGAACTAAGAGATAAGCCTTCCAGCCGACCAAGCCGATAAGCACCACCGCTAAGGTGAGCAACGACAGGTTGGTCAGGAAAACACCGAAGCGTTCCCGCTTGCCGGAGCTAGGCGAACTGAACCGCTGGGCCACGGCAAACAGCAGGAAGGGAGCCACGCCTAACAAGATCAGCGGATGGCGATAAAGCCGGTAGAGGAATTGCTTCCAGCGCGGCAGTTCCAAATATTCTTTGACGGTCAAGGTCAACGGCAAGTCCCAGGTCGCGCGGCGAGTCAAGTTACTGCTATGCGCGTGATGGAGCGCGTGATTGCGCCGCCATTGATGATAGGGCGTGAACGACAAGACCCCGGTGATAAAACCGACGATCTCATTCGCCTTTTGCGATTTGAAAAAGGAACCATGCCCGCAATCGTGCAGGATGATGAAGATCCGAATCAAAAAGCCGGCGGCGATAAAAGCCAACACCAACGTCAATGCGTAAGAAACTTTCAGGCTGAGATACATGAGATACCATAGGCCGAGATACGGCCCGACCGAGTTAATGATCTGCCACACGCTCCGCCGGACATCCGGCGTTTGATATTTCAGAATAAGTTTTTGCCAGCCTAGCGCGGCCGATTCTGAAGGGGGGACTTCTAAGTTGGGTTGCATCATTCAAGATTCTCCTGTTTAGATAACCGGATGCCAAGGTCTATTCAATTTTGATCCCAAGCGGGGAGGCACACAGGGCGAGGGACTGAAAACTTACTTCCGTCTTATTGTATCACACCCACTCAGGCTAAAAAATCCAACAAAGGTCGGGTTTACACTGCTAGCCCTTTCGTCTTACTCTATCGCCGCACCCAGGAAACACTTGAACGTTTTATTTCTTGCTTATCCGAGATTCGTTCGGCGCACACTTTTGACCTCAACCTAAATTAGCTTCAGAGCTTGATCGTCATCGGGCAAGGCTGCTCTTGAAATAAGGGCGAGCTTTGTTACTCATTGGCCCTGTCCAAGGAGGTGTATTTGAGCACGCCGCTTAAGCCTTACTGGAACTGGCTGACCCATTACCTCCAGCCTCAATGGCCCCAGGTGGGACTGCTGACCGTTTTAATTTTCAGCAACCTCGGCTTACAACTGGTTAATCCGCTCATCCTGCGTTACTTCATTGATACGGCTATCTCAGGTAAGGCTCTTCCCATGCTAATAACCACCGCCCTTGTGTTCCTGGGGATGGCGCTCCTGAGTCAAGGCGCATTGGTCTCTGAAGCTTATCTGGGCGAATTGATCGGTGGGACTGCCGCGAACCGATTGCGCATTGATCTGGCGCTCCATTGTTTGACGTTGGACCTCTCCTTCCATCATGCGCATACTCCCGGCGAATTGATCGAACGCCTCGACGGCGATGTCGGCGCGCTCTCCAACTTTTTTTCGCGGTTCGTCATTTATGTACTCGGCAATCTACTGCTGCTGATTGGCATCCTCGCCGTACTCACTCACGAGGATTGGCGCCTGGGCTTGGGATTAACTGGATACAGCTTAGTGGTCTTGCTAGTCCTCAATGGACTGCGGCATACCGCCGTGCCCGCCTGGACCACCACCCGAGAGGCCCAGGCGGACCTCTTCGGGTTTTTAGAGGAACGCCTCTTCAGTCTGCAAGTGATTCGGACCAATGGCGCTGGCGCATCTATGTTGCGCCGTCTCTACTCGTTGATGCGCCGCGTATTCCAAAGTGAGCAAAAAGCTCAGGTGATGAACGCGCTGGTGATAAACACCACGAGCTTTCTCTTTGGGTTAGGCTCCGCTCTCGGCCTGGGGTTGGGGGCTTTCTTCTTCTATACCGGCCGAGCCACGCTGGGCACGGTTTACATGATCTTCTACTACATCCAATTGCTCAGCACGCCCTTACGGCAAATCACTGACCAGGTTCAGGACTTCCAACAGGTGCATGCCAACTTGAATCGAATTCAAGAACTGTACCAAGTCCAGCGGGCCATTCAGGATGGGCCGGGGGCGGCGTTACCCGCTGAAGCTTCAGCGATCACATTCCAGGATGTTTCGTTTTCCTATAACGCGGGCGACGCCGTGCTGCGCCATTTATCCTTTCACGTGCCACCCGGCAAGGTGCTGGGCATATTAGGACGCACCGGCAGCGGCAAGACAACCTTAGCCCGATTACTGTTCCGATTGTACGATCCGAACCAGGGAAATATTTTGATCGGCGAAGTGGACATTCGCGCCGCCCGGCTGGCCGATCTCCGCCAGCACATTGGAATGGTCACCCAGGAGGTGCAACTGTTTAACGCCACGGTCCGAGACAACTTGACCTTTTTTGACCCGGCGATCCCTGACGAACAAATCCTTCAAGTGATTAGCGAGGTGGGCCTGCAGACGTGGTATCGCACTTTGCCGAATGGGCTTGATACAAAACTGGCTACGGGAGGTGTAGGCCTGTCTGCAGGACAAGCTCAACTTTTAGCCTTTGCGCGTGTCTTCCTAAGAAATCCCAGGTTAATCATTCTCGACGAAGCCTCGTCGCGCCTTGATCCAGCGACGGAACAACTCATCGAACGCGCGGTAGACCGGTTGTTGCAGGACCGAACCGGCCTGATCATTGCCCATCACCTCGCGACCATCCAACGCGCGGATGAAATTCTGATTCTGGAGGACGGCCAGCTCGGCGAATATGGGGATCGAAGGACGTTGATGGTTGACCCCCTCTCTCATTTTTATCGTCTCCTCCAAACCGGATTGGGAGAATTCTTGGTATGAAAACCTGGCAATGGCTTTGGCGTCTGGTGCGTTTCAAGCCCTGGCTTTATTTTCTTTTAGTCGGACTGTGGATCGTCTCTTTTGGGTTGCTCCTCACGCCCGGATTAATCCTGCGGGTGTTTTTTGATCGCCTGAGCGAACCAGCCCAGGCGGCCATCTGGCTCTGGATTGCCTTATGGCTGGCGGCGATCGCCGGGCGTGAGGGAGTGCGCTTGATCACCTTCACCGCCGAGCCGTGGATGGAAATTACGATCAGCGCTTTGTTGCGCAAAAATCTTTTTGAGCAAATCCTGGCTCGTCCCGGTAGTCAAGCTTTATCGTGTTCCACGGGCGAAGCAATCAATCGCCTCCGCGATGACGTGAACGAGATCGCGGTATTTATGATTTGGTCGCCGCTCATCGTCGGACGGCTCCTGGCTTTGAGTATTGCCGGTATTATCCTGTTTCGGACAGATTCATTTATTGCACTTACCGTCATCCTGCCCTTTGCATTAATTGTGATTGCGACTATCGCTTTAGGGAGGCGCATCACTCGCGCTCGCGAAGCCAGTCGCACCACGGCCGGTAACGCAACCGAAGCGCTGGGTGAAATGCTCAGCGCCATCCTGGTCATCAAGGTCGCCGGCGCCGAAACGCACCTCCTCAAACACTTTCATGCCCTGAACGAAACCCGCCGCCGGGCAGCGCTCCAAGAACGTCTGTTGACCGAATCACTCGGCTCCTTCTGGTTGAATTTGCTCAATCTCGGCACCGGCTTCATCCTGGTGATCGCGAGTCGGTCTATGAGCCGAGGCTCTTTTACCGTTGGGGACCTGGCGCTTTTTATTTACTATCTGCCTTGGATAACGGATTTCATCTATAGCTTTGGTTCTTTCCTGGCGCGTTATCGGCAGCTCGGTGTCGCCTTTAGACGCCTGATGGAATTATTGCCCGGGGCTTCACCGGCAACCCTGGTGAAGTCAGGCCCGGTCTACCTTCACGGCCAACTCCCCGAGGCCCCTTTCTCTCCTAAAACCGAAGCCCACCGTCTGGAATCACTCGAAGCCCAGGGCTTGACGTATCACTATCCTAATACCGGACAGGGCATTGAGGAAATTAATTTGAGTCTCCGCCGAGGCGCGTTCACCGTCATCACCGGGCGCATCGGCTCGGGCAAGACAACGCTGTTGCACGTTTTGCTAGGCTTACTACCGAAGACGGCAGGAAAAATTTACTGGAATGGCGAGCTCATCACGGACCCCGGCTCTTTTTTTATCCCGCCGCGCAGCGCTTACGCAGCCCAGGTCCCCGGCCTCTTTAGCGATACTTTTAGAGAGAACGTCCTCCTGGGGTTACTGGAAGAGAACGTAGACCTGCCAGGGGCGATTAGGTCCGCCGTGCTGGAAGAAGATGTTAAAGCGTTGGTGCAAGGCTTGGACACGCGGGTCGGCCCGCGCGGGGTAAAACTCTCCGGCGGACAGATGCAGCGCGTCGCGGCAGCGCGCGTGTTCGTGCGCGATCCGGAACTGCTCGTCTTTGATGACCTCTCCAGCGCGCTTGACGTAGAGACGGAAGGCATCTTATGGGAGCGCCTATTCAGGCAGCGAAAGGGAACTTACCTGGTCGTTTCCCATCGGCGATCCGCCTTACAGCAGGCGGATCACATCCTGGTGCTCAAGAACGGAAAATTAGAAGCGGAGGGCAAACTGGACGAGCTTTTAGAAACCAGTGAAGAAATGCGACAACTCTGGAAGAGTAACAAAAGTACGGTTGGGCGCATTTCCACTTAGTGGCAACACGCTCCCAGCCCGCGTCCGCGCGGGCGGAATGCCTTACAAACGCCCGCGCGGACGCGGGCTGGGAGCAAACTCGTCCCCAGCGTGAAATACGCCCAGTACGGTTTCCATCTTTGACGCCCACCTATAACCATGTTAAACTCCGCCCACTTCAGCCACTCAAGAAAGGAGGCGCACTATGTTCACAACCACGTTCTATCGAATTTGGTTGACCACCGTGACTAGCGGCGGTTGGGCAATGCCCGGTTTGAGTGCGCCTGAAGATTAGAACTTTCCAGTCTTCTTAGAGATCGTTGAGGCCGTAGGCGCTGCTCAAGCACCTACGGCCTTTTTGTTTCTTGCGCCAGCTCAACCCTCTTTAAATCAATTGCGGTAGTCATACATTTTTAAGAGCGATACATTTTATCCACAGTTCCATTTTCAGCTCGGCAGGAGGGCCGCGCGATGAAAACTCAACTTCAAGAATACTGGGAACTGCTCGTGAACTACCTCAAGCCGCAGTGGCGCAAGGTGGCGCTGCTGGCGACCTTGATCTTCAGCGGCATCGGCTTGCAGCTCGTCAACCCGCAAATCATTCGCTACTTCATTGACACCGCGCTCCAGGGCGGCGCGATGGATCGGCTGATCTACGCCGCCATCACCTTCCTCGGGTCGGCGATGGTGCTGCAAGTTGTCACGGTCGCGGCCACGTATGTGGGCGAGGATGTGGGCTGGACGGCGACCAACGCGCTGCGCGCCGATTTGGCGCTGCACTGCCTGCGGCTGGACATGACCTTCCACAACGAACGCACGCCCGGCCAAATGATCGAACGGATTGACGGCGACGTGGCCGACATCGCGATCTTCTTCGCCACCTTTGTTATCCGCGTGTTGGGCAATTTGCTGCTGCTCATCGGCGTGCTGATCGTGCTGCTGTTTACGGATTGGCGCATCGGGCTGGCGCTGGTCGCTTACGCGATAGTGGCATTGCTGGCGCTCTTCGCCTTTCGGCGATTTGCCACGCCCTACTGGAAAGCGACGCGCGAAGTGGCCGCCGACCTGTTCGGGTTTTTGGAAGAACAACTCGCAGGCACGGAGGACATCCGCTCCAGCGGCGCGACTGAGTACGCCGTCCGCGAACTGCTCAAGTTCAACCGCGAACGCCTCGAAGCGGAACGCCTGGCTGGGACGATCAACATCGTCATGGTCATCATTTGGATCGGCATTTATACCCTCGGGCAGATCATCGCGTTCACCTCGGGGTATTTCTTCTTCAAGGCCGGAGCGCTGACGATCGGCACGGTCTATCTGATCCTCTATTACACGAATGCGATCTTCCAGCCACTGCGCGAGCTTACAAACGAGATTCAGAATCTGCAGAAAGCCGCGGCGGGGATCGAGCGGGCGCAGGAGCTCTATCGCACGCCAAGCAAAATCGAGGATGGGACGCAAGCGCTCCCCACGGGCGCGCTCGGAGTCGAATTCGAGTCCATCTCCTTCAGCTATGGCGAGCGCGGCCGCGTGCTGCAAAACATCTCCTTTGAATTGCTGCCGGGCAAAGTGCTCGGTCTGCTCGGTCGCACCGGCAGCGGCAAGACGACGCTCACGCGCTTGCTCTTTCGCCTGTACGACCCGGACGAAGGCCTGATCTCACTCGGCGAAACAGACATCCGCACCGCGCGCCTGGCAGAGTTGCGCCGCAAGGTCGGCATCGTTACGCAAGATGTGCAATTGTTCCGCGCCACCGTCCGCGACAATTTGTCGTTTTTCGATAAAACCATCCCCGACAATCAGATTTTGCAGGTGATCGAGGAGTTGGGGTTGTCTCGTTGGTTCGACTCGCTCCCCAAAGGTTTGGACACCGAACTGCAAACCGGGGGGAAGGGACTCTCGGCGGGGGAGGCGCAACTTTTAGCGTTTACGCGCGTTTTCCTGAAAGACCCCGGCCTGGTGATTTTGGACGAGGCCTCGTCCCGCCTGGACCCGGCGACCGAGCAACTCATCGAGCGTGCGGTGGATAAGCTGTTGAAGAATCGCACGGGCATCATCATCGCGCACCGGTTGGGGACGGTGAACCGCGCCGACCAGATCATGATTTTGGAGGAAGGTCACATCCGCGAATACGGCGAGTACGCGGCCTTGATCAATGACCCTGATTCACGTTTCTACAGCCTGCTCCAAACAGGGCTGGAGGAGGTGCTGGCATGAGCGCAGACGCATTTGAATACGACGAACTGGCGCCGGATGCGCCGACGGTCGGCGTTCCGACGTGGAAATTTGTTTGGCAGACCATCCGCTTTCAATCCTGGCGGTATCTGTTCAACAATCTATCCATGGTCGTGCTGTTGATCGCTGAGCTAGCGCCGGGCTTGGTCATCCGCGAGGTTTTCAACTTGCTGACGAACAAAGCGCCCGCGCGCTTCGATATATGGACGTTGCTCGCACTGCTCACCGCTGCCGCCCTGGTAAGGATGGGCGGCATCTTCGGCTTGATTCGGATGAATGTGCCGTTTCTATTCATGAATGGCGCGCTGCTGCACAAGAACATGCTGACGGGGATCCTCCAGCGTCCCGGTGCGCGTTCCATTTCTGAATCGCCGGGCGAGGCTGTCAGCCGCTTCCGGGAGGACGTTAATGAAATTCCGCTCTTCGCCTTGTGGCTGAACGATCTCTACGGTTGGCTGCTGTTTATGGGGGTCGCCGTCACCATCATGTTTTCGATCAGTCCCCTCATTACACTCACGGCCATCACGCCATTTGTCTTCGTGGCGCTGCTGGCCAATGCCACGACCAAACGCGTTGAGCGCTACCGGAAGGCCACGCGCAAAGCGACGGGGCGCGTTTTGGGTTTCATCAGCGAAACGTTCGGCGCGGTGCAGGCGGTCAAAGTAGCGGGGGCGGAGGAACAGATGATTGGTTACTTCCACACCCTCAATGCGGCGCGGCGCAAAGCCGCGCTGCGCGATCGGCTGTTTGAAGAAATGTTACGCTCGCTTTTCTGGAACATGGGCAACACCGGAACGGGCCTCATCCTGATCTTGACCGCGCGCGCGATGCAAGCCGGCACTTTCACTGTCGGGGATTTCGCGTTGTTCGTCACTTACATCGGATACATGGCCGTGATCACCGGGTTCTTCGGGTTTATGTGGGCGCGCTACAAGCAAGCAGGGGTGTCTATCGGGCGGATGGCGCGGCTGATGCAGGGGACGCCCCCGGAAAAACTGGTGGAGCACGGGCCAATTCACTCGGAGGGGGAAATGCCCAAAATCGCGCACATCCCCAAAACGGAAGCACATCGTTTGGAACGGCTGGAGGCGCGCGGGCTGAGTTATCGCTATCCGGATTCCGGTCGCGGCATCGAAGACATCCATTTAAATTTGGAGCGCGGTTCGTTCACCGTCATCACCGGGCGCATCGGTTCCGGCAAGACGACGTTGCTGCGCGCGCTGCTCGGGCTGCTGCCGAAGGATGCGGGCGAGATTCGCTGGAACGGTAAGAGCGTGGAGGACCCGGCGACGTTCTTTGTGCCGCCGCGCAGCGCGTACACGGCGCAGGTGCCGCGCTTGTTTAGTTATACGCTGCGCGAGAATTTACTGTTGGGCCTGCCCGAGGATCAGGCGAACTTGACGACGGCGATTCGCGCGGCGGTGATGGAAGAAGATTTGGAGGCGTTGGAGAAAAACCTGGATACGCTGATTGGTCCGAAAGGCGTGAAGTTGTCCGGGGGACAAGTACAGCGCAGCGCCGCGGCCCGCATGTTTATCCGTGATCCAGAGCTGCTGGTGTTTGATGATCTGTCCAGCGCGCTGGATGTGGAGACGGAAAAAATATTGTGGGAAAGATTGGATGAAAGGCTGAAAGATAAAAGAGAAGATTCCTCCGGCCTCCGCCGACCGTCATCCGTCACTTGTCTGGTTGTTTCCCATCGTCGAGCCGCGCTGCGGCGCGCGGATCATATTATTGTTTTGAAGGAGGGTCAGATTGAAGCTGAGGGGAAACTGGATGATCTGCTAGCGACGTGCGAGGAGATGCGGCAGTTGTGGCAGACAGAAACCGCGAAATAAGAAGTTTCGGCCTCGTTCTAGTCGAAACGCCATAAAGGGCCAATGAGCTTCCGGCCTGTCAAAGCTTCGATGATTTTGATTCGCAAGCCATCTAGTTTCGAGCCATAGGCTGGATTCTCCGCTTGAGAAATCGCCTGGCGTGTGCAGCGACGTGCTGACGCGCGTTTGGCGACAATCTCAGCAACCTGCGCCTGCGTTAAATTTCGATTGAGCCGCTCTTCGCGGGCCAGCCGAGCTAAATCACTGGATGAAAGCAATTGCATTTTCTGAGACTTGTTGATACTCTACTATTAGCAGTCAGATTGACTTGTAAAGCAAAATGCTTTACAATGGCTAATAACTAAATCTTGGCATAAATTACAAATGAACGCAATTCAACTTCCACTGCTAGAAACTGACAGCCAACCAAAAGGCAAAGCAAGTTTTTTTGATCCAAACTTTGCCAGCAACAAAACGAAACCCATTCATCGCTGGGTTCCCTGGATTGCCGGGTTCGCCAGCGAGTTCGTTCGAGGGGTTTTAGATACGCATCTGCCCAATCAAGGCGTTGTTCTTGATCCGTTCGCCGGCGTAGGCACGACATTAGTTGAGGCGGCGCGTTTAGGTCACAGCGTTATCGGTTTTGAGATTAACCCTTACGCGGCACTGGCTTGTCGGGTAAAACTGAATGCGGAAAAGCTTGACCCCGCAACACTGAGAGAAACCCGCCAAAATCTTCGTAGCTTTTTTGATCAGGCGACCTCGGCTGGTTACCAGCCCCAAAGCGCCCCACCCCCAGGCTTCAAGACCCGCGTGCCTTTTTTCAGTCCGCTTGTTTTACGTCAGGTACTCGTGATTCAAGATTTTATTAATTCGCTGGAGGCCCCTGAAATCGCCGAAGTGTTTCAACTGGTATTCGCCGCCACCATGGTCAGTTACTCCAATTATTCTTATGAGCCAAGTCTGGGCACGCGCAAGTCCGTCGGCAAAAGCGATATCGAAGACTTTCCGGTTCTGGAACGGCTAAGTGAGAAATTGCAGGAGATGATTAGCGACCTTGAGTCGCTTCAGGCCCCAATCGGTTCACGCGACTTAACCTTCAAAGTGGTAAATGACTCCTTTTTTCGCTGTAAAGAGTATCTCGAAGCCAATTCGGTTGACCTGTGTGTGACTTCGCCTCCTTATCTAAACAACTATCACTATATTCGAAATACGCGCCCGCAACTTTATTGGTTAGGCTTTGTCAAAAAACCGAACGATACGGAATTTCTGGAGCAGGAGAATTTTGGAAAATATTGGCAGACAGTACGGGAATTGGAAGAAGTCAAGCTTGATTTTCCTGACCCGCCCAGAGCATTGATTGAGCAACTTTTCCGCTTGCGATCACTGAAGGCAGAACGCGGAATTTATGGAGGCAACGGCTGGGCGAACTATGCTGCTTCGTACTTCAATGATTGTTTCCGATTTGCCAAAGGCTTGAACCACGCTTTAAAGAAAGACGGTCAAGCGTTTGTGGTTATTGGCAACAGTATTCTGCAAGGGATGATGATCCCGACCGACAAATATCTAGGCGAAATCGCCGAGCGGGCCGGTTTGCGGCTGGTAGATATTCATATTCCACGCGCGACCCGGGTGGGGAACAGTATCATCCAATCCGAAGTTCGGGTTGAAAAGGCAGAAGAGACGGCTCAGCTCTATGAGGCGGTGGTTTGTCTTACAAAGTAGATTGGCGAATCTTCTCCAAGATTTTTTTGCGCACCGGCGCTTCCCCCATGAGGCGTTTAGCCCAGGAACGCCCCGGATGCAAAATATCCCATTCGGAAGGGCTTTGGTTGTATCGGCCGGAGCCAGGATCATGGTTGCCAAAGCCGTCTATCACGCTATTCCAGAGCGGCTTGAACTGCCTGATTAATTCCGACTCGACCGTGCTGATGATATTACTTTCTTGACCTTCCAGAATCATAAACCGACAAACGAAGTCTTTCAATTTCAGATTCTTTACTGACTCGATGCTGCGTGAATGCTCCTT